>OQWM01000253.1_pt1 | contig 31771 bp, 21 predicted proteins | sample 1691531 | NCBI WGS metagenome assembly OQWM01 (sample SAMN03418257, study PRJEB22391) | human gut metagenome | biome: human-gut; feature: organic feature; material: feces | host: Homo sapiens | place: Tanzania | collected 2013-01
CCTCTCCCCTTTAGGGGAGACGGGAGAGAGGTAAGAAAATGGCAACCGGAATTGTATAAAATTACCGACCCCCTCTATCTCCCCCTAAAGAGGGGAGGACCGGTTTGCCCGCCTCTTGGGAGTCCTCGGAAGGGTGTATAAAACCTTGTCAGTCAGCTTATTCCGCGGAAAGTCAAACTGCCTCTCCCCTTTAGGGGAGACGGGAGAGAGGTAAGAAAATGGCAACCGGAATTGTTTGGAAATGGCAACCGGAATTGTTCGGGAAATTAACAAATTAACAGTAAAAATTCACACAAAAAAGAAAACTATGGAACAGACAACAATCAAGGTGGAGGGCTGCCACCACATACAGCTCGAAGGACAGGCGTACTACGACGAACGCAAGTATTTCATGTTCACCCCCATGGACCCCGTGCCAGGAATGGTGACGAGGATGAGGCGAATGACGGGAGTGGCGCAGCAGATGACCGACGGAACGTTTGACTTCATGGCGCAGCCCAGACTGAGGGCGAAGTCTACGCTGATAAGGAAACTGGCACACGGAAGAGTGAGCCGAACGAAGAACGGCGACGTGCAGCTATGGCTGAAAATCAGTCCGGCGGAACAACTCAACATCGGGGACACTATCAGCAGAGAGGCTTCCAGCGCCGCCGAAGCTATCAGGGAATGGCAGATGAAGAATTAAGAGTATGAGCGTACACTATATTACTATGGAGCAGGGTCACAAGGTGGCCCGCCCCATCCTCTCAAAGGAAGAATACATGAAACTGAGAGGCTCTTCGGAGCAGGTGGCTAACCTGAGGCAGGCTCGCAGCGGCAACGCAGCGGCGAAGCGCCGACTGGTGCAGATGAACTACTCGTGTCTGCCCAACGCCGACGGCACGCTGAAGGGAGCTACAAGGATGACAACGTCTGTCGGCATGGACGTGGACTTCGACCCTTCTTCGCCCGACTACGACAGACTGATGAGGGAGGCTCCCCAAACCATCCTCAGCCGCAGGGAGGAACTGGGACTGCTGATGCTGGAGAGGAGCGTGAACAAGGGCTTTCATATCGTGTTCCGCCGCCATCCGGAAATGTCGCAGGAGGAGAACCTGAGGTGGGCGTCGCAGCTGCTGGGCATAGAATACGACCGTGGGGCAAAGGACCTGACAAGGGTGTTCTTCACCACCGGAGCATCGGAGGACGACCTGCTCTTCCTGGATGAGGAAATCTTTAATGTGAGCGAGGAGCAAGGAGCGAAGAGCGAGGAGTGTAGAGAAGAAAGCGAAAAGGGCACGGAGAACACTCCCCCTGCACTCCACACCCCCCACTCCACACCCCCAAAAAACTCCACTCTCCTCACTCCACACTCCACACTCGTAATAAAAAATCTCATCACCCTGCTCGGCGGCGAACCTGCCCACGGCTCGCGAAACTCCTTCATCTACACGCTGGCTTGCTATCTGCGCTACGTGTGCGACGATGACCCGGAATGGATCAAGCAGATTATACCCACGTTCGGCGAGGACAGGGAAAGGGCGTTCGCCACCGTAGACAGTGCCTGCCTGCGCAAACAGAACGCCAGGATGCCGAGCATCGTGAGAAGGGCGCTGAAGATGGCGGAGACGGAAACGGAACTCACCAACGCTGCAGGGGGATTCGACTCGGAAAACTTCGGCGGCACGGAGCAGGAGGGTTCTTACTTCTACCACGTGCAGCAGCTGCCCCGGAAACTACCGGCACTCATAAAGCTGCTCATATCTAAAACACCGGAAATATACCGGAATGCCGTTGCCGCGGCTGTGTTCCCCCCATTGGCGGCTCATCTGTGCGGCGTGCGCTTCCGCTACATCGACAACGTGGAACACGAGGCAACGCTCATGTCCATCCTCTGCGCACCCACCGGCTCCGGAAAGGAGTGCATCACGCAGCCCGTCAACCGCATCATGGCAGACATAAGGCGGCGCGACGCGGAGCAGCGCAGGAGGGAGAAGGAATGGAAGGATGAATGCAACAGCAAGGGAGCCAACAAGGACCGCAGGGAGAGACCCGAAGGTCTCGTCATTCAGGAGGTGAACATCGACATGACGAACCCTGCCTTCGTGCTCAGGATGAAGGAGGCTGAGGGGCACTTTCTCTACACGAAGGTGAACGAGCTGAATCTCTTTGACACACTGAAGGGAAAGACGAACCAGCACTTCCGCATCATGGAGCTGGCGTTCGACACGGGGCAGTACGGACAGGACCGCGTGGGCGCACAGTCGGTTACGGAGACCGTGCAGGTGCGCTTCAACTGGAACGCCTCGTGCACGCCGAAAAAATGCCGCGACTACTTCCAGAAGGTGGTGACCGACGGTCCCGTGTCGCGCATCGCCTTCTCCACGATAGAGCGCCGGCCGTGCGGCTCGCCGATACCCGTCTACGGCACCTACGACGCTGCCTTCGACGAGGAGCTGAAACCCTACATCGACAATCTGACGAAAGCTCGCGGACTGGTGGAATGCAGGCAGCTGACGAGGCTGGCACAGACGCTCGTGGAGGAGAACGCCGAGTTTGCAAGGCTCTCGCAGAACTACGTGTTCGAGAATCTCTCCTTCCGTGCCACGGTCATTGCATGGCTCAAGGCATGTGTGCTGTATGTGGCAACGGATGCCGATGGGAGAAGCAGATTGAGGACTTTGCCAGATGGTCGCTGCGCTACGACCTGTGGTGCAAGCTGCAGCTCTTCGGACAGATGATCTATGACGCTGACAACGACTCCTCGTCATTGCCGCGCACGGCTCCCAAGGGACCGAAGAACCTGTTGGAGATGCTGCCCGAGGAGTTCAGCGCCGCCGACTACATCCGCGTGCGCCAGAGTGAAGGCTTCGACTGCGACAATGCGCGCACCGTGAGCTGTGCCCTCAACCAATGGGTCTACCGTGGATACATCGTGCGCATCGACACAGGCGATGATAACGATAACGATAACAGTAAGATTTTCCGCAAGGTGACCGCTTCGCAGACGAAGTAACACTAAAAACTAAATTGAAAATTATGGACTTAAGATTAAAACGAATAGCCCGTCAGACGGGCTACACGATAGGAAGGCTCTATGTGGTGGAGCCTGACGACGAGCTTCCGGATGGAGAGAAGCTCACGTATCTCACCGACACGCTCGAACCGCAATGGCGCGACCTCAAGGGCGGAGCATACAAGATTCGGGGCAGGACGGCAATTCCTGAGGGCAGGTATCCGCTCGTCGTCACTCGTTCGCCAAAGTTCGGCAAATGGCTGCCGCTGCTCATGCAAGTGCCGGGATTCGAGGGCGTAAGGATCCACAGCGGCAACACCGCCGCCGACACGCAGGGCTGCATACTGGTGGGCGAGAACAGAAAGAAGGGCATGGTGCTCAACTCACGCACCGCCATGAAGCGCCTCATGCAACTACTCGACAGCAGAAAAGCCGGTGAGGCGGTGTGGATAATAATAAGTTGACGAGTTGACGAGTAGACAAGGAGGTATGCTTTTCTGACAAGTAGACGAGTAGACAAGGAGGTATGCTTTTCTGAACAATAGACGAGTAGGCAGGAGTATAGCTAATCTCCTCGTCTACTCGTCTACTCGTTTACTCGTCAACTTGTTAAATCTCATTCTTGTGCAGCGCAGCAAGCAGTTTGGCGCTTTGGGTGTGCACGTCGATGTGGCGCTGGAGCTTCTCGTAGATGCTGTTCACCTCGGTGTAATATTCCAGGGCGTTGATTTCGCCTTGCTGCAGGGCTTTGGCGAAGAGTTCTATCGACTCCTGCATCATCTTCACGTCGCTGTGGTCGAGCACCTGCTGCAGACCCACGAGCTGCTGATAGCCCGAACGGAGCTGCGACTCGGCGGTGCACCGTGCCTGCTCCACCTGCAGCTGTGCGCTCTCGCGGCGCTCCTTAGCAGCCCGGATGTTCTTGCTGTTGCTGTAAAGTGGGAAGCTAACGCCCACGAGCACTCCGTTCACCGCTTCCTTCTGCTCCGTGTTGCGGCGGTAGCCGAAGGAGATGTTGGGCAGCCATTCCCTCTTCTGCATCTTCACGTTCATGTCTGCCGACTGCAGCATCGTCTCAGCCATCTGTATGTCGGCATCCGAGGCGAGGGCAAGGGCCTTGTAAGACTCGAAGTCGGTTATCGGCTGGAACTTCGGAATCTCCACATCGTCGATGGCTACAGGCTTTCCGCCGTTGAGCTCCGCGAGCTGCTGCAGCAGGAGCATCCGCTCGTTCTGTGCCTCGCTCACCAGGGTCTGCACCTCCATACAGTCGAGCTTCACCTTGTTCACCTCCAGTATGTTGGCGTCGCCAGCCTCCATGCGCTTGTCGTACATCTGCCGCAGCGCTTCGCTGTTCTTGAGCCGCTGTCCGAGCATGGCGAGCGTCTTGTTCAGACGTATTACGTCCACACACAGCAGTTGGGCTTCGAGCAGAATGTCGCGGCGGTTCTTCTCGTAGACCTTTCCGCCCACCGCCTTCTGCATCTTAGCCTGTTTGTTGCGGTCGGCATATTTTGTGGGGAACTGTATCTCCTGACTCACCACGAGTTCGCTCTCGGCCACGCCCGAATATCCGCTGCGGAAGAATGGGCTGTATTCCACCGACAAGCCTCCGGGTGCATTGGCAGCCTTTATGTCGAGCACCTCCGCCTCGCCCTCGTGGTGCAGGGCCTTCAGCGTGAGGTTGTTCTGTGCAATCTGTTTCAGCACGTCGCCGATGCTGCCCTCTGCCTTGGCGGCGGAGGCGATGAGCACGAGGCTAACGGCGATTAGAAATCTTTTCATATATTACTGGTATTATAAATGCGTTGAGTAATGTGGAACTTATCAGTCCTCCGAGAATTACCTTCGCCATGGGCGACTGTATCTCGTTTCCCGGCAGTTCGCCTCCGAGGGCGAGCGGCACGAGGGCGAGCGCCGAGGTGAGGGCTGTCATCAGGATGGGTTTGAGTCGGGAGAGCGAACCGTTGACTATCGCCTCTCTGACGGTTGCCCCTTCCTCCGTGCGCAGACGCTTGTATTCTGTCACGAGGAGCATGCCGTTTCGTGTGGCGATGCCGAAGAGCGAGATGAAGCCGATGATTGCCGGTATGCTCACTTCGCCCGTGGTGACCACCAGTGCGAAGATGCCGCCTATGAGCGCCAGCGGCAGGTTGAGCAGGATGATGCCAGCCTCCTTGGCGTTGCGGAACTGCACGAAGAGCAGGAAGAAGATGATGGCTATGGCGAGGGTGCAGGTGAGATAGAGCACTCGGCTGGCACTCTCCTGGCTCTCGAACTGTCCGCCATATTCTATGCGGTAGCCTTCGGGCAGCTTCACTTCTTCGCCCACCGCCTTCTTTATGTCGGCTACGACGTCGCTCAATGCCCGGCCGCTGGTGTTGGCGGAGATGACAATCTTGCGCTGCACGTTCTCGCGGTTGATGGTGTTCGGTCCGGCGCCCGACACGATGTCCGCCACGTCGGAGAGCGGCACCTTCCTTCCGTCCGCCGCATCGATGATGAGGTTGCTTATCTCGTCGTAGTTGCCGGCCTTCACCACGAGGTTGAACGCCCTGCCCGCCTCATACACCTGCGAGACGGTTTCTCCGGCAAGGTTCACGGCAATAAACTCGTTGAACTCGGGCAGCGTAATGCCGTTGCGCAGCAGCAGTTCGCGGCGGGGGATGATCTTCAGCTCCGGGCGTTCTATCTGCTGCTCCACGTTCAGGTCGGCAATTCCGTCGATGTCCTTGCACGCCTTCTTTATCTGGTTGCCTATGGTGAACATCTTGTTGAGGTCGGAGCCGAAGAGCTTTATGGCTATGCTTGCCTGTGTGCCGGAGAGCATGGCGTCGATGCGGTGGGATATGGGCTGGCCTATCTCTATGTTTGCTCCTGCCAGCACGGAGAGGCGCCGGCGCACGTCGTTGAGCACCTCCTCATGGCTTCGTTTGTCGAGCTGGAACGGAGCCTCTATCTCGCTCACGTTCACGCCTAAGGCATGTTCGTCGAGTTCGGCACGTCCTGTCTTCCTCGCCACGGTCTTTATCTCCGGCACCTGCAGCAGAAGTCTTTCTGCTCTTGCCCCTATGGAGTCGCTCTCTTCAAGCGAGATTCCGGGGAGCGAGGAGATGTTGATGGTGAAGGAGCCCTCGTTGAACTTGGGCAGGAAGCTGCTGCCGAGCGTGAGGAACACCGCCAGGGCTATGACAAACAGGGCTGCCGCCGAAATTATTACGGGGCGCGTATGGTCGAGCACCCAGAGTAGTGCCGTGTGGTAGTATTTCTTCAGCCACACCGCCACGAAAGCCTCCTTGGGCATTTCGCCCTTGCTCTTGCCGAGCATATAGCTGCAGAGCACGGGGGTAAGCGTGAGGGCGACGAGCGTGGAGGCGAGCAAAGCCGTGACGAAGGCTATGCCCAGCGGAATAAGCATCCTGCCCTCCATGCCGCTGAGGAAGAAGAGCGGGGCGAAGCTGACGATGATGATGAGCGTGGAGTTGAGGATTGGCATGCGCACCTCGCGGGAGGCGTTGTAGACCAGTTCTATTATCGGCACCCTGTCGGCTTCGGGCAGCTGTCGGTTCTGCCGAATGTGCTTGTACACGTTCTCCACATCCACTATGGCATCGTCCACGAGCGAGCCGATGGCAATGGCAAGTCCGCCGAGCGTCATGGTGTTTATGCTTATGCCCATGGCGTTGAGCACTATCATTGCCACGAGGAAGGAAAGCGGTATGGTGACGAGCGAGATGATGGTGGTACGCGCGTTGGCGAGGAAAATCATCAGCACGATGACCACGAAGATTGCTCCCTCGATGAGCGACTTCTGCACGTTGTCCACGCTGCTCTCTATGAAGTCAGCCTGGCGGAAGATGTCTGTCGAGATGTGCACGTCTGCCGGCAGGTTGCCCTTCATCTCGTCGAGCGAACGGTTGAGCTGTTCGGTGAGCTTCAGAGTGCTGGTGTATGGCTGCTTGGTCACGGTGAGGAGCACCGCGGGATGCGCCTTCTCGCTCGCCGTTCCGAGTTTCGGCGACTGGTTGCCCACCTTTATGTCTGCCACGTCGGCAAGCGTTATGACGCTCTCGCCGTTCTTCTTCACGATGCACGCCCCGAGCTTGTCGAGGTCGTTGGTCGACGTAATGCCTCGGATGATGTATTCGTTGCCGTACTCATAGCGCACGCCGCCGTTGGTGTTGGTGTTCATGCCCCGTGTGCACGCCATCACGTCGGAGAGCGAAACGCCGAAGTGCTTCATCTTGCCCGGACTGATGAGTATCTGATACTCCTTTATGTCGCCGCCATGCACGCTGACCTGTGCCACGCCGCCCGTGGAGAGCAGGTGCGGACGGATTATCCAGTCGGCATACGTGCGGAGGTCCTGCAGCGAGGTCTTGTCGCTCGTCAGACTGACGATGAGCACTTCGCCGAGGATTGACGACTGCGGTCCCAGGACCGGTGCGCTGACTCCTTCGGGCATCTGTTCGCCCACGGCGGCAAGCTTCTCGCTCACTATCTGCCGGGCGAGATAAATGTCGGTGCCCCAGTCGAACTCCACCCACACTACCGAGAATCCGTGGGTGGACTGGGAGCGCACGCGGCGCACGCCTGTGCTGCCGTTTACGGCTGTCTCTATGGGGAAGGTGACGAGCTGTTCCACCTCCTCTGCCGCCATTCCTCCCGCTTCGGTCATGATGACCACGGTGGGGGCGTTGAGGTCGGGGAAGACGTCCACTTCGGTCTTGCTCGTAGAATACAGTCCGCCGATAACGAGCAGTACCGTCGCCACAAGCACGAGTATTCTGTTCTCAAGCGAGAACCTGATTATCTTGTTCAGCATAATTCCAAATCTGTCTGTTACTTAGATTGTTATCATTAATGGTTGTGGTTATGCGCAGGTATGGCATTGGCTGCCGAGGCGAGCTTCACCTGTATGGCTCCCTTCGTCACCACCTTGTCGCCCTTCTTCAGTCCGCTCAGGATTTCCACCCTTTCGCCGTCACTCTCGCCAAGGGTCACTTCCTGCTTGCGGTAGCCTTCCTTGTCCACCTGTATATATATGTAGTGTACGCCCTGCTCCTCGGTCAATGCCGTGAGGGGGAGGGTCAGCACGTTCTCTCGCTGCTGCGTTATGAGATATATTTCGGCATAGGAGCCCTGCACCACGTCGCCCGTGTTGTTGAACTCGAAGACCACAGGGATGTAGGAGTTGTTCACCTCAGCCGAACGTCCGTACGACTGTATGTGTCCGCCCATGTCGGTAATGTCGTAGAGGCGGTCGCTGTAGCTGGTGCGGAACTTGGCACACCAGATCTTGTTAAGCTCCTTGAACTCGCGCTCCGGAATCTCAGCACGCAGGTAGAGATGCTTGTTCTGCGTGATGACGGCGAGGGGCTGTCCTGCCTCCACATAGTCGCCGCCAGCCACCAGACATTGCTTCACGTAGCCGCCGCGCGGAGCCGTAACCACTACGCCGCCGGCGCTGCGCGTCTTCTGCACGCTGGTGTAGGTAAGCTTTGCCGCCTCGTACTCCGCCTTTGCCACGGCAAGGTCCTTCTCGCTTATTATCTTGTCCTTGATGAGGAGGCGTGCACGGGTGTAGTCGCGCTCCGCACGCTCATAGTCGATGCGCGCACGCTGCACAGGGTCGCCATCGGCAACCTGCATTCCGGCAGAGGTGATGGAGAAGAGCGCCGTGCCGCCAGCCACCTTCAGTCCCTCGCTCACGTGGTTCTTGTAGGACACGCGGCCGCTGATTGTAGCCACCACGGTGGTCTCGTCGCATGATGCCGACAGCACCTTTCCGCTGGTATGGATTACTCCATGAAACGTGCCGGGCATGATGGTTTCCACCTTCACACCGGCAGCACGTGCCTTCTCGGGCGTAAGTATAATCTCGTCGCCGTGGTCGTGGTCGTCGCCCGTCTCTCCGGCATGCTGCTCTGTCTCTTCTTCATGGTCGTGGTCATGGTCGTGGCTCTTGCTTCCGCAGGCAGCCAAGCCCATAGCGAAGATGAACAGCGATAAACAGTAAAAGCTCTTTTTCAGCATAAATTCTTGTTCTTTGTTTTCGGTTTTTCAATTTTCGGATGCAAAGATACAACAAAAGAAATGCAACCCGATTGCAAAAGTGTTTCTCTGAAAAAACATTGACTTTTGCCATGTCTAACAGGGATTATTGGCAAACTAAAGACCAATGAAATAAATTCAGATGCTTTTTCTTGCCTGTTTTGCACAAACAGAGTAACTTTACACCATAAACAGACAAAACATTCAAGCAATGATACAACAAATCGAATTTTCGCTCACGGCAAAGCGTAGAGGATGCCACCTGGTGACTCGCGAGATAATGGACAAACTGCCGAGGCTGCCCAAGACGGGACTGCTGAACATCTTCGTGAAGCATACCTCCTGCGCCCTCACCATCAACGAGAACGCCGACCCCGACGTGAGGACGGACATGGACAAGATAATGGACGACATCGTAAAAGAAAACCAACCCTGGTACGACCACACCCTTGAGGGTGCCGACGACATGCCCGCACACGCCAAAAGCTCCATCTTCGGCGTGAGCCTGACCATACCCATCACCGACGGCAGACTGAACCTCGGCACATGGCAGGGAATATACCTCTGCGAGTTCAGAAACTACGGAGGCGCAAGAAAACTGGTGGCTACCATATATGAATAAGCCGCAAGCCATGATATGGCACCACCCCATCGCAGCAACAGCCCCACCCTCAAGAAGGAACCCGGAACCCCAAGCTGCACATTCAAGGAAATTTACAAGATGATTAAAATCAAGAAACGAACGCTACAAACGTTATCATGTCAATAAAAAGCATATTTGCCGTATTTTTAGCAGAATTAAAATTGTTTTTTTGACATTTTCGTATTATCTTTGCAAGCGCACATTATTAAATGTTAGTATGAACAATAAACTATTTAAACCTGACTATATCTTCGAGTCCAGTTGGGAAGTATGCAACAAGGTAGGCGGAATATACGCCGTACTCTCCACAAGAGCAAACACCCTGCAGAAAGTGATGAACGACAGAATCATCTTCATAGGTCCCGACTGCTGGCACGACAAGGAAAACATCTATTTCAACGAAGACAACACCATCTTTACCGACTGGAAAAAGATAGCCACCGAAGAGGGGCTGAAAATAAAGACCGGAAGATGGAACGTGCCCGGAGAACCGATAGCCATACTCGTAGACTTCGAACAGTACTACGAGAAGAAAAACGAGATTTACGGAAAACTATGGGAGAACTTCAAGGTGGACAGCCTTCATGCCTACGGCGACTACGACGAGGCGTCAATGTTCTCATACGCAGCCGCAAAAGTGGTGGAAAGCTTCTACAACCACTACCTCAACAGCAACGACAAGGTAATATACCACGGCAACGAATGGATGACCGGACTGGGACTGCTCTACATAAAGAAGCACCTGCCACAGATAGCCACCATCTTCACCACTCACGCCACAAGCATCGGACGAAGCATTGCCGGAAACAACAAACCGCTCTACGACTACCTCTTCGCCTACAACGGCGACCAGATGGCAGAAGAACTAAACATGCAGAGCAAACACTCCATTGAGAAACAGACCGCACACAACGTGGACTGCTTCACTACCGTGAGCCAGATAACAGCAAACGAATGTAAGGAACTGCTCGACAAACCCGTCGACGTAATACTGCCCAACGGCTTCGAAGACGACTTCATACCAAAAGGCGCCACCTTCACACGCAAGAGAAAAGCGGCAAGAAAGAAAGTGCTCGACGTGGCTAACGCCCTGCTCGGCACCGACCTCGACGACAACACTCTCATCGTCTCCACAAGCGGCAGATACGAATTCCGCAACAAAGGCGTAGACGTGTACATAGAGGCTATGAACCGACTGCTCAGAGACAAGGAGCTGAACAAGAAGGTGCTCGCCTTCATCGAAGTGCCGGGATGGTGCGGCGAACCAAGACAGGACCTCCTGGAAAGACTACAGTCGGGAAAGAAATACGACACTCCGCTCGACGTGCCGATGGTAACCCACTGGCTCCACAACATGAGCCACGACAATGTGCTCGGCATGCTCAAGTTCCTCGACATGCAGAACAGGAAAGACGACAACGTGAAACTCATCTTCCTGCCATGCTACCTCGACGGAAACGACGGAATAATAAACATAAGCTACTACGACATCGTGCTCGGCAACGACCTCTGCGTCTACCCTTCATACTACGAGCCGTGGGGCTACACACCACTCGAAGCGGTAGCCTTCAAGGTGCCATGCATAACCACCGACCTTGCAGGATTCGGACTATGGGCAAACAGCGAGAAAGGGGCTTACTGCGAGATTGAAGACGGCGTGAAGGTGGTACACCGTACCGACTACAACTACTCCGAAGTGGCTGACGCCATAAAGGACACCGTGGCGAAATTCTCAAACTTCAACGACAAGCAGATAAAGGCTGCACGCACCAAAGCCTACAACCTGTCGAAGAAAGCACTATGGAGCGAATTCATAAAATACTATTATCAGGCCTACGACGTGGCTCTCAGAAAAGCCGCGGAGAGAAACGGCAGATAACAAGCCCACATACAACAGATACAGCCGAAATGCAATAGGTATATTTATATTATATATAGGTATATATTACAATAGGTATAGAATAAATTTATTACAAACTTAATAACAGAAAAAATGAAAATCAAAGCAGATCATGTCAATGCTCCCATGTGGAAAGAAGTGACAGTGAAATCAAAGCTGCCTGAGCAACTAAAATGCTTGGACGAGATGGCCCACAACATGTGGTGGGCATGGAACTACGAGGCACGCGACCTGTGGAGAAGTCTCGACGAAGACCTCTACGAGGAAGTCGGACACAACCCTGTGGCACTACTCGACCAGCTCAGCTACGACCGCAAGGAGGAAATCGTAAAAGACAAGTCTATAATGAAACGCGTGAAGGACGTATACACTCTCTTCCGCAACTATATGGATGTTGAACCAGACAAAAACCGCCCATCAGTAGCATACTTCTGCATGGAGTTCGGTATAAACCAGGTTCTCAAAATCTACTCCGGCGGCCTCGGAATGCTTGCCGGCGACTATATGAAGGAGGCTTCTGACAGCAACGTCAACATGTGCGGAATTGGATTCCTATACAGATACGGATACTTCAAGCAGTCGCTCAGCATGGACGGACAGCAGATCGCCAACTACGACGCACAGAACTTCAACTCTCTCCCTATCGAACGCCAGCTCGACGAAAACGGAGAGCCGCTCGTCATCGACGTGCCTTACATGAACTATCAGGTTCATGCATACGTATGGAGAGTCAACGTAGGACGCGTGTCACTCTATCTGCTCGACACAGACAACGAACTCAACTCCGAGTTCGACCGACCTATAACACACTCCCTCTACGGCGGCGACTGGGAGAACCGTCTGAAGCAGGAAATACTGCTCGGCATGGGAGGTATACTGCTCCTCAAGAGACTCGGCATAAAGAAAGACATCTACCACTGCAACGAAGGACACGCTGCTCTCTGCAACCTGCAGCGCCTCTGCGACTACGTGAAGGAAGGTCTTACCTTCAACCAGGCAATGGAGCTCGTAAGAGCATCTTCTCTCTACACCGTACACACTCCGGTACCTGCCGGACACGACTATTTCGACGAGACTCTCTTCGGAAAATACATGGGCGGATACCCACAGATGCTCGGCATAACATGGGACGAGTTCATCGGAATGGGACGCAACAACCCTGACGACCACAACGAACGCTTCTGCATGTCGGTATTCGCATGCAACACCTGCCAGGAGGTTAACGGAGTAAGCAAGCTGCACGGATGGGTAAGCCAGAAGATGTTCAACAGCATCTGGAACGGATACTACCCTGAGGAAAACCATGTAGGCTACGTTACCAACGGCGTACACTTCCCTACATGGGCTGCCACAGAATGGCGCAAGCTCTACGCTCAGTATTTCGACGAGACCTTCATGGGCGACCAGAGCAACGAGAAGATATGGCAGGCTATATACAACGTTCCGGACGACGTGATCTGGAGCACACGTATGGAACTGAAGAAGAAGCTCACAGACTATATCCGCACCAAGTTCCGCGAGACATGGCTCAAGAACCAGGGAGACCCTTCACGAGTAGTATCACTACTGGAGAAAATCAACCCTAACGCCCTGATGATTGGCTTCTGCCGCCGCTTCGCCACATACAAGCGCGCACACCTGCTCTTCACCGACCTCGACCGTCTCTCCAAGATCGTAAACGACCCTGAGCACCCGGTACAGTTCCTCTTCTCAGGAAAGGCACACCCGGCTGACGGCGCAGGACAGGGACTCATCAAGAAGATTTACGAGATAAGCCAGCGCCCGGAATTCCTCGGCAAGATCATCTTCCTCGAAGACTACGACATGCGTCTCGCACGCCGACTCGTATCGGGCGTTGACATCTGGATGAACACTCCTACACGTCCGCTCGAAGCATCTGGAACATCTGGCGAGAAGGCTGAGATGAACGGTGTGGTAAACCTTTCCGTACTCGACGGATGGTGGCTCGAAGGCTACCGCGAAGGTGCAGGATGGGCTCTCACCGAAAAGCGCACCTACCAGAACCAGGGTTATCAGGACCAGCTCGACGCAGCTACTATCTACGGACTGCTCGAAAACGAAATCATACCGCTCTACTACAACAAGGGCAAGAAGGACTACAGCGAAGGCTGGGTGAAGGTCATCAAGAACTCTATCGCACAGATCGCGCCTCACTACACGATGAAGCGACAGCTCGACGACTACTACGACAAGTTCTACTGCAAGCAGGCAGAACGCTTCCACAAGCTGGCAGCAAACAACAACCAGCTCGCCAAGGAAATAGCACAGTGGAAGGAAACAGTAGCCGAGCGCTGGGACGCCATCCACGTTGTGTCGAAAGACACCACCATACCGTCAACAGGAATGGTGACTGGCGAGACTTACAACGTGAAATACGTCATCGACGAACAGGGTCTCGACGACGCTATAGGCTTGGAAGTTGTCGTAGTCAGCACCGACAAGAACGGTGAGGAGCACGTATACAACAAGCATCCGTTCAAGATGACGGGCAAGGAAGGAAACCTCTACACCTTCGAGGCTAACATCGAGGCTGCAAGAGCAGGATCCTTCAAGACTGGCGTGAGAATGTATCCGAAGAACAACAACCTGCCACACCGTCAGGACTTCTGCTACATCAAGTGGCTCGAATAATACAGCAGCACACACTCTCTCCAAGTACACATGTCATGACCTTGCCCCGCAAGGCAACATGACACAGACAACAACAGGGAGAAACTCTGAAGAATAAACCAGGTAAGGGAATACGGCACCCCAACAAGGGATGCACGCATTCCCTTATTTATTTCATACCCTACCCAACACACACTCTCTACAGCCGCTGACCATACACACAAATCAAGAAAAGCACACTTTATAGTAAAAAAATACGTTAAAACTATTGACATATATTGTATTTTTTACTACCTTTGCACAGATTTTCGTGTAAAATCATATAATACATTAATAATCAGGAACTTATAAGGTTTAAAGAAAGAAATCAGGAATGAGACAATTAAAAATTCAGAAAAGTATTACCAATCGTTCAAGTGAAGCCCTCGACAAATATCTTGTAGAAATAGGTCGTGCACCACTTATCTCCATCGACGAGGAAATAGAACTCGCACAGAAGATCAAGAAAGGCGGAAGAGAAGGTGAACGTGCTAAAGACAAATTAGTGACGGCAAACTTGCGATTCGTAGTGTCCGTAGCAAAGCAATACCAGCACCAAGGACTGACCCTGACCGACCTTATAGACGAAGGAAACATCGGACTGATAAAAGCAGCTCAGAAATTCGACGAAACAAGAGGCTTCAAATTCATATCATACGCCGTATGGTGGATCAGACAGAGCATCCTGCAGGCAATCGCCGAGCAGAGCCGCATCGTGCGCCTGCCACTGAACCAGGTCGGCTCACTCAACAAAATAAACCACGAGATTAACAAGTTCGAACAGGAAAACCAGCGCCACCCGTCTGTATCAGAACTCTCTGAAGCAACAAAGATTGACGAAGAGAAAATCGGACAGTCGCTCGCTGCCGACGGACACCACGTAAGCATCGACGCACCATTCCAGGACGGAGAAGACAACTGTATGCTCGACGTTATGCCAAGCGGAGAAGACAGCCGAACCGACAGAGTGGTAGACCACGAGTCTATGGCGTTGGAACTCAACTCTGTACTCAGCAAAGTGCTCAAGGACAGAGAGATAACCATCATCCGTGAATGCTTTGGTATAGGATGTCAGGAGAAGGGACTTGAGGAAATCGGCGACCAGCTCGGACTGACACGTGAGCGCGTACGCCAGATTCGCGAGAAGAGTATTGCAAAGCTGAGAGACAGCGGCAACGCCAAAATCCTCATCAAATACTTAGGATAAGACTCACATAAACATTATACAATCAAACAGGAAAACGGGAAGCCCAAATCACACAGAGGACTTCCCGTTTCTCTTTTCCCACCACTCCACCTCTATCTGTGCCGCTACACCTCTATCTGTGCCACTACACCTCTATCTGCACCACTACACAATTAGTTTATTTAACACAAAACTCTTGTTTTCTTAACAGTATTTCACATGCTTTTCAACACCCGTTTTTTGACTCTAAGCCATTTATTAGTAACTTTGCACTACAGTTGATGAGGAAACAAGAAGACGAAAAAAGAGTGAACAAACCAACAACAATAACAACAACTCAAAAACAAAACTATTATGATTCGCTACAAAAAGTATCTTAACAGCAACCCAGAAAGTAAAGGCTACAACAAATGGTACGCACGTGCCGTAGCCGAAGAAACCATCGGCATCGACAAACTCTCTGCCCACATGGCAAACCACAACACCCCATTCTCAAAAGGATGCATAAAGGGAGTGCTGCAGGACATGGTGGCATGCATCAAGGAGCTGCTGCTCGAAGGAAAGAACGTGAAGATCGAAGACCTCGCCATCTTCAGCGTAGGCATGACGACCACCGGAGCCGAGACGGCAAAGGAGTTCTCGCCAGCAGCTAACATCAAGGCATGCACCCTGCGCTGCCGAGCCACAGGACAGCTCCGACCAGCCACCATGAAGGGCGACGTGGAGTACAGAGAGTACGGCGACTACTCCAGCGGAGCCACCAACAAGAAAACCGACACCTCGGAAGTAGGAAAGGACGGACTGTAACCTTCCACCTAACCCCTCTCTCTCACACGACTGAATTCTTACCTCTCTCCCGTCTCCCCTGAAGGGGGAGAGGCAGTTTGACCACTTGCGAAACAGCTGACAGATAAAGAGTTACAAAACTCCGACAAGTCCTTCCGAGGAACTTCCAAGAGGCTCTTCCGAGGACCCCAAGAGGCTCTTCCGAGGAACTTCCAAGAGGCTCTTCCGAGGACCCCAAGAGGCTCTTCCAAAGACTTCCAAGAGGCTCTTCCAAAGACTTCCAAGAGGCAGACAAACCAGTCTTCCCCTCTTTAGGGGGAGATAGAGGGGGTCGGTAATTTAAAACAAAAAAAACGTACTATTCACCAAAAACAACAACCATTTAAACCCCACACAACAATGAAAACAAGCACTTGGAAAACCATCCTTCAGATTGCCATCAGTATTCTAACCGCCATCGCCACAACGCTCGGCGTGACCAGCTGCATGGCGTAGACCACCCCCCACTACACCATGAACATAATTATCACCTGCGCTATGATGACCCTGACGAACATGCCGAGAGGATAAACAGAGGTGTATGCCACGGAGGCACGGTCGCCCTTGATGGTTTCGTTGGCATAACTCAACGCCATAGGGTTTGCCATGGCACCGCAGAGCAAGCCGCAGATGGTGCCGAAGTCAAACTTACGGGTCTTCAACGCTATGGCACCGATGATGAGCAGCGGCAAGACGGTGAGCAGCAGTCCCACGCCGACCCACAGCAGTCCCTCGGGACGGATTATGGTGGACAGGAAATCCTTGCCGGCGGCAAGACCGAGACAGGCAAGATAGAGCGAGAGACCGAACTTGCGGAGCATCAGCGAAGCGGAGCGCGTGGTGTAGCTGATGAAATGTGCACGCGGACCCAGAGCACCGATGATGATGCCCATGATGATAGGACCACCGGCGATGCCCAGCTTTACGGGAGTGCTCATGCCGGGGATGGAGATAGGTATCATGCCGACAGCCAGTCCCAGCAGCAGACCGAAGAAGATGGCGCTGAGGTTGGGCTCGTTGAGGTCCTGCACGGCATTGCCGAGAAACTTCTCGGCATGGTTGATGTTGTCGTGAGTGCCGACAACCGTCACACGGTCGCCATACTGCAGATGCAGGCTGTCGGTGGCAAGCAGCTTGATGTCGCCACGCATCACACGACTCACGTTCACGCCGTACACCTGTCTCATGTGGAGCGAGCCGAGAGCCTTGCCGTTGAGCTTCGTCCGCGTAACCACTATCACGCGGCTCTCCACCGAGGAGTCGATGGAGTTCCAGTCGATGTGGGCACGGTTCCAGTTCTTCTCCACCCTTCTGCCGAAGAGTATCTCCATGGCTGTCACTTCGTCGCGGCGCGTCACCACGAGCACGTTGTCGCCCATCTGTATGGCTGTCGTCGCTATGGGCAGTATCACTTCGCTGCCTCGCCATATGCGGGAGACGATGAAGTGGTTGTTGGTCATCCGGGACACCTGGGCGAGCGTCTTGCCTGCAATGGCAGGGTTGACGACGACAAACTGCCCCACAAAGGTCTGGTCGTCGGCGGCAGCATTACGGGGCTGCAGGTCGGCAGGCTTAACGAGGAACTTGCGCAGGAGCATCATGGCAAAGATTACTCCAACGACGCCCAGTGGATAGGTGACGGCGCATCCCAGAGCAGCACCGCTACTCGACAGGTGGGCATTGGCAAGCGCCTGCTGGGCGGCTCCGAGGGCTGGCGTATTGGTGGTGGCACCACACAGTATTCCCACCATGTCGGGCACGCTGACGGGCAACACGAGGCAGAGCAGGAGCGCCATTGCCGTGCCCAGCAGTATCAGCGCCATGCTCCATATATTGAGGGAGACGCCATCGTGGCGCATCATGCCAATGAAGTTGGGACCGACACTCAGTCCGAGGGCATAGACGAAGAGCGACAGTCCGAGGGTTTCCGCAAAATGCAGCATGGCGGCGTCTGTCGTAATATGCAGGCTACCTGCCACGATGCCGATAAAGAACACGAAGGCTACGCCAAGCGAAATGCCTCTGATGTGCATCTTGCCGAGTGCAAGTCCCAAAGACACGATGAGCGACAATACTACGATGCCCTGCACGGCAGAGTGCATCGTAAACAGGCTTTCAATCCATTCCATTTCTTTTATTCTTATACGCTTTTATTTCATCTGCAAAGGTAGTGCAAATTGAGAGCAATACAAAATGAAAGGCGTAAGACTTTTATTTTTTTATTGCCGAGATGCAGCCTACCTTATTGAAAGGTAGTACAAAAAATTGAGAAAACGACAAAATAAAATCGGGACACATCCGTTTTGCGGCGTGTCCCGATTCTATATTATATTCTATTGTTACTTTTATAAATCTCTTAGAAGAAGAGGTAGCGGTTGTCAACAACGTCTGCGTTCATCACGAGCTCCTGCATGAAGTTGCCTGCATACTGCATAGCCTTCTGCTTGAGGCGCTGCTCCGTTTCCTGCTCGTTGAACTTGCCTGGACGCATCTTCTTGCTCTTCACCTGGAAGAGGTAGACACCGGCGTTGCCCTTTACGGCATGGCTTGAGAACTTGCCCTGCTGTGTGGCTGCAACGGCTCCGCTCAATGCAGGCTCGCTTGCGCCTGTTGCGGTTACGAATGCAGGAGAGGCGAAAGTGATCTGGTTGAGGTCTGACACCTTGGCTCCCTTTGCCTTGGCTGCCTGGATGCTGTTCACACCCTTTACCTTTGCCATTATCTTCTCTGCCTTCTTGTCGGCCATTACACGCTGCTGGAGGAACTCCTTCACCTTGGCGTCGTTCCATGGGCGATAGCCCTTCTCGTGGGTCTTCGTGAGGGCTATGACGAGCAGATGGTCGTTGTCGCCGCACTCATAAAGTGGTGACACGCTGCCGTCCTTAGCGTCGAAGAGCCATTTCATGGCGTCGCGTGTAGAGTGGATTCCAGCCACGAAGTGCTCCTGTGTGCTTACATCGTTGCGCTCCTGAACCTGGAAGCCGTATTTTGCCGCATTCTTCTCCATTGCCTCTACAGACTGGTTCTCGCTTACGAACTGACTGAACTTGTTGTAGGCTGTGTTGTAGGTCTGTTTTGAGAACTTGATTTCCTTCTTCACAACGGCTGCCGTATATTTTGTCGTCATTGCCTTGCGGTCGGTAACCTGGAGGATTATGTTGCCCTGCTGCATTGCGATGTTCTCTGTAGCGTTGACAGCGAGAGTGTTCAGAGCGTTTACGTATTTCTTGGTATCGTTGTCCATTGAAGGAGCCTGCTGATACTGCTGTGAAGTAATCCACTGCTTCTCGCCGGTCTGCTGGTATTTCTTAGCGAGCACCTCGAAGTCTGCTCCGCCCTGAAGCGCTGTATAGATGCTGTCGGCTCTGTTCTTTGCCTCCTGCGGTGTTGCTCCCGGCACCTGTATTGCGCGGAACTGTACTGAGTCAGGCAGTTCCTGGCGTGCGATGAGCTTGATGATGTTGAGGGTGTTGTCCTGTGTGTTCTGGAACACCGGTGTTGTAGTGCCTACTGCTATAGAGTCAAGACGCTGTGCGATGTCTGACGGGAAGGCAGCCTTTGTCTGCGGAATGCCGAGGTAGTTTACGAGGCTTGCTGTCTTGTGCATGACCTGTGTAGGGTCGGCGGCTGCAGCGAGGTCTTTGTCGAATGTGGAGAACTCCTTCTTGAGTGCCTGTTGGTCGGCAGCTGATGCCTTCACCTGTACGTCGACATACTTGATGTCGCGTGTTTCGTACTGCTGCTTGAAGATTGGCTTGAGCTCTTCGTATTTTGCCTTGAGGTCTTCGTCGGTCACCTTTACCTCTTTATCATTGATGTCAGAGTAAGGGAATGCTGCGAGCTGTATGTTGCTCTCCTCGTTCTCGTCCTTGTATGCCATCTTTGCTGACACTGGGTTTGAGAGGAAGCAGCTGGCGAAGAGCGACTGGTACTTCTGTGCGAGGAGCTGCTGGCGCAGGCTCTTCTCGATGAACGACCAGAAGTCATAGATGTTCTGGTACTGCTCTGCCATCTGTGGGTTGGTTGTCTTTGCTGACTTGTATTCGTTGAGGAACTTCTTCAGGGCTGATGCGTCGAAGCGTCCTGTCTGCTGGTTTACGAACGGTGTCTGCATGAGCATAGGGTTTGTGCCCTGTGTGAGCACGTTCTGCAGCTCTTTGTCTGTTACGGTGAGACCGAGTTTCTCGCACTCTTTCTCAAGAACCTTGTTGCTGACGTAGGTCTGCCATACCTGGTCTTTTACCTGGTTGAGTTCGTCGTCGGTAAGGTTTTCTCTTCCCTGTGTGATTTTAATTACGTTTGTAAACTCGTCAACAAGCTTCTGATAGTCCTGCATGTTGACTTTCTCGCCGTACACCGAGCCGATCTGCTGACGGCTCTCGTTTTTTGAAGCATCGCATGAGCGGAATGCCTCTTCGGCGATGAATGCCAAGAGCGCTGCTCCGATTACTCCTACGAGGAGTGCTCCGTGGCTTCTGATTTTGCCTAATGCTGCCATTTAATTGTTTATTTTTTAATTATTATTTTTATTTTTCGTTTTATTTGTTTCTGTTTTTCAGCCGTGGTTGTGGTCTTCCTACAATGGTTGTTTTCGGACTGTCATCCCACTTTAGCGCACAAAATTACAAAAAAGATAACACAAAACGACATTTTCGATGAAAAATATTGCGTTACTCTATGACTTTTAGCTTTACAAGCTCTATTTTTGTCATTGTATTTTTGATAATCTTGAATTCGTAGTTGCCGAAGCGCACCACTTCGTTGAGTTTCGGGAAGTTCTCGTATTCGTGCAGAATGAGTCCTCCGATGGTCATATAGTCTTCGCTTTCGGGCAGCTCAAGACCGAACATCTGGTTTACCTTGTCGATTTCGAGCCGGGCAGAGAGTGTGTATGTGCCGTCGGCGTTGCGCTGGGCTATGAGGTTGGAGTTGTCGTGCTCGTCTTCTATGTCGCCGAATATCTCCTCCACGATGTCTTCGAAGGACACTATGCCTGACGTTCCGCCGAATTCATCCACCACCACTCCGAGGCTTTTCTTCTCCTGCATGAGTGTACGCATGAGCTTGCGGGCGGACATCGTTTCGGGCACGAAGGGCATCTGCCGGATGTGGTTGTGCCAGTCGTTGGGGTTGCGGAAGAGTTCGAGCGAATGGATGTAACCTATGATATGGTCGATGTCTTCACGATAGACGAGTATCTTGGATTTCCCGCTTTCGATGAACGTGTCTCTCAGCTCCTGCAAGGGGCAGGACACTTCTACCGCACATATTTCCGTGCGCGGCACCATGCAGTCTCTCACCTTTATGTCGGAGAAGTCGAGTGCGTTCTGGAAGATTCTCACCTCGTCGTTGATCTTCGTCTTCTCGGGAGCGTTGTCGATACTTGTCTGCACAAGATAGTCGAGGTCTACTTTCGTGAAGAGTCCGTCGTCGCTGCTGTCGCTCACTCTGATACCTGCAAAGCGGAGCAGGATGCGCGAGAGAATCGTGGAGAGGCGTGACACGGGCCACAGCAGGATGAAGAAGATGAACGCCGGGAAGATGAAGAAGGAGAACAGCTTGTTGGGGCTGCTCTTGAACAAGGTCTTCGGTAGGAACTCTCCTGTAAAGAGTACTATTATGGTGGAGAGTATCGTGTCGAGGGTTACCGTGACGGCTGGGTCGAGACCACGGAAGATGGTGGTGTCGAAGAGGCTGGCAATGAAGATTCCGTAGACGACAAGCACGATGTTGTTGCCCACAAGCATTGTGCTGACAAAGTCGTTGGGATGGTGGTAGAAGTATGACTGGAGCTTTCTGTTCAGTCCGGACACATCCTTGTCCATCTCGGCAAGCATTCTGTTGCTCGACACGAAGGCTATCTCCATGCCGGAGAAGAATGCTGAAAGCACGAGGGTTATTATTATTCCTATTATTTCCATGTTTATTATATCATTTGGCTGGCGACTGTATTCCTTTGTCAAGAAAGGACGGCTGTCGGCAAGCCGGTATGTTGCGGCGGCGGCTTTCCCGACCGGTATTAACGGATGAGGGTAAGCCCTGCCCTACCTGCTGGTACGCGCTGAGGGCAGCTGCTGCGGACGGAGCTTCTGCTTTGTGGTGTCGGGGGCTGATATTATCGTGTCGCCCTCGCTCGAAAGCATGTCGCCCTTTATGAACGAGCCTTTGGTGTTGCTTATCATATAATGAGTGAGCCGTTCGTCGCTGCGGAAGTAGGCTCCCTGCAGTTCGCGGTCGGGGGTTACGAGATGCGAGAACTGGTTGCTGTAGAGCTCATGGCGCATCTGGTCCCAGTAGAGTTCCTGGCTCTGGAAGCGCAGACCGTCGGCTGTGCGCACACGCACTCTGCCACGCAGCTCCCACAGCTTGAGCTGGTCGTAGAAATAGGCTGTGTCGCTCTGTATGTATGCCTGCACGTGGAATTTCTCGTCGAACTGCTCAAGGAAGAGTCCGCGCTCGAATATCCAACGCGACGGATTGCGCACGGTGTTTACTTCCCATTTCTCGGTCACGATGCGGTATTTCATCACACCGGAGTCGGAGATGAGGGTGTTTACGCCGTAGCTTGTCATCATGGACACGGAGTCGCGTGCGTGGATTGCCGGTGCGGTATGTTCCTTTTCCTGTGTGCAGGAGAAGGCCATCGGCAACAGGATGAGTGCCAGGAGTGGCAGGAGCTGTTTCATAATTTCTGTTATATACCTCTTTATATATGGATTATACGGTTCTGTATGGGAGCAGACTGTATGGTTCTGCCATTAGTCCACTTTCCACTTCATGAACCATCGTTCGTTGAACGTGAGTCCGATATTTATGCGGAAGGTATTTTCCGTTATGAAGTTCTTAGCTGACGTGCGCACCCACTGTCCTGAGATGTTGAGGATGGAACGGTTGTTATAGTTGTTTACGATGGGTATTCCGAAACCGACGCTGGCACTCAGCTCCGATGGTCCGTCGTTGCCGTTTATCTTGGTGTACGGCGTGGCGTAAGACACTCCGGCACGGATGTGGAGACGCTTCAGGAAGTAACGGCTCTGCTCGTCGCCACAGTATTCTCCTCCGGCGGTAAGCTTGTGGCGGTCGGTGTAATAGCTGCCGTCAAGAGCATACTGCGGCACGTTGTTTATGACGTTGTACACGGGGAAAGCCACGGAGCTCCACTTCTGATAGGTGTAGTCGGCTCCGAGCTTCAGCTGGCGGTTGTAGTCCCAGGTGGCACCGACAGAGAACTGCATCGGAATCTCAAGTCCGTTGTTGACGCTGTATGATGCCGTGTCGGAAACTGCCGTTGAAGGGTTTGTGGAAATGACCTTACACTCTGGGGCGGCTCCAAGCTTATGGCCGGGAGTGAAAGTGGCACCGAGAGTGATGATGTTTTTCTTGTTTATATTGAACTGATACTGCGCACCGAACTCAAGCTTGTAGTTCGTCACGTTGGCTGTATATATCTTCTGTATCGTCTTGGCATAGGAGTCGGTGTAAGAGTTTGTCACAAGACGGGTGTAGTCTCCCCACAGATAAGCCACATTGGCTCCGAGAGAGAAGCCCTTGAAGAACTGGTAGCCAAGACCTACGTACGCCTGATGAAGTCCGCCCTCGCCATAGTAGCTGTTGGCATAGTTGGTGGAGGCAGAACCTGCGGTCTTGCCTGTTGTGGAATAGTTATAGCCAATGTTAGTATATGGCAGGATTCCGAAGCTCAGACCGAAATTACGTGCCAGACGGAATGCAGCCACGGCATATTCGAAGTCGGCATTATTGGCGTTCAGCTTTCTGTTGCCTTCCTTGAAGTTTGTAACCTGTCCTGAGAAGCCCACATCAAAAAGGAATGTCAGTGAGTCTACTGCAGAGTAAGACGCCGGGTTGATGGTGTTTACCTGGTTGTGCTCGCGGAAAGCTATTCCAAGACCGTTCATGCCACGGTTAAATCCTGTTGTCTGGTCACTTTGCACTCCCAGTCCGTACTGGCTGTATGGAGAGTTTGTGCCACTCTGTGCCACAGTGCACAGACTTATAGCCATTGTGGTAAAGGCGCAAATCGCTCTTCTATTTATGTTCATTGTTGTATTCTAATATTCTGTTAAGTCCTTTGGGGACGATAAAATCGTCTGCAAAGATGGATAAATTTTCTGAAAACTGCAAATTTAGATGCACTCCGCCCGTTAAATATACGAAAAGTTGAGGATATTTAGCTAAAAAGCTATGGATGTAGCCTTCTATCTCGTATTTTATGCCGTTCATCACTCCGCTGCGTATAGCCGTGGTGGTATCCGTACCGAAGTCCGGAGTGTCCCCTCGGCGCTCCACAAACGGAAGACGGGCCGTAAAGTGGTTCAACGCCTTCAGGCGCATGGTCGGTCCTGGCGAAATGTTTCCACCCAGATACTCGCCAATAGAGTTTATGAAGTCGAAAGTGACGCACGTGCCGATGTCGATGACAAGGACGTCCCTGCCGGGCTGGAGCCAATTGGCACCGACAACAGCGGCAAGACGGTCTGAACCAAGTGTAAGCGGTGTGTTGTATTTATTTATAATAGGTACACGCGTAACACCACTTTTAAACTCCATCATGCTGAAGGGCAACGACGAGAGTGCGGCGGAATATTCTTCGCTGATGTCGGAAACGGAGGAACAAATGCCTCTGCTGAACGGATAACGGCTGCAGAAAGACTGCAAGGCTACAGCGTCGTCCTTGTCGGTACGCTGCTCCTCTACCACTTTTCCCTCGTTGAAACACACCAGTTTAACGCATGTATTGCCAATGTCAATTATTAAGTTCACGCTCTTTATAATAGCTTGTTATTAATATGTGAGGTGCAAAATTATTGAAAAAAAACGAAACAACATAACTATAAGTGGAAAATATAAGTTATTTTTGCATCGTGAAAATGATAAAAATACTTAGAACAATAGTTTTTGTCGCCGTTTTCTGTCTGTGTGCCAGCGAAATACAAGCTGCAAACGCCACCGGAAACGAAGATGCAAGTTATGACTCGATACAGGTAAGTCTGCTGACATGCTCGCCTCACGACGAGGTGTACAGTCTATATGGACATACCGCCATAAGGTACTGGGACAAGTCAAGCGGTGCCGACATGGTGGTGAACTATGGAGTGTTCTCATTCAAAAAACCTTATTTCATACTGAGGTTCGTGTTCGGGCTTACCGACTACGAAATGGGAATACAGAATTTCGAGGACTTCTGCATGGAGTACAGCTACTACGGCGCAGGGGTGACAGAACAGGTACTGAACCTGACGCCTGGCGAGAAAGACAGACTTTTCAGAGCGTTGCAACGCAATGCATTGCCGGAGAACCGCATATACAGATACAACTATTTCTATAACAACTGCACAACAAAAGCCCGCGACATACTGCTCGGCAGCATAGACGGAAAAGTGGTCTTCAACAGGAAGATTGACGAAAACGTTTCGTTCAGAGACATGATCCACCAATGCACCAAGAACCACCCTTGGGCACAGTTCGGCAACGACCTGCTGCTCGGTGTCAAGGCTGACGCAAACACGACAAGGGAGGAACAGCAGTTTATGCCGGCAAACCTGATGAAAGACTTCTCGCATGCCGTAATAGAAAGAGGACAATCTACAGTGCCGCTCGTAACGGCAACACGACAAATAATAGAGCCTAACACAGCAAGCAACGAGACGAAAGGTTCAATCTTCAGTCCGCTGACATGTGCAATGTTGCTCTGCATCCTGACAATATGCATGATGATGGCAGAGATATTTACAGGAAAAGTGTTCTGGGGCTACGACGCACTGCTGCTTTCCCTGCTCGGACTGGCAGGACTTGTACTCCTGGCAATGGTGTTCTCACAGCACCCGACAGTAAGCTTGAACCTGCAGATTCTTATCCTCAACCCATTGTTCCTCTATGCGGCATACTACGTGGTGAGGAACAGAAAAGACAAACGGAAAACAAGAAATTTATGGACAATTATAGGATGCATCGTCTTTATCTCATGGATTCTCGGATTTTTCCAAGACTATGCAAGCGGAATTATACTTTTGGCACTATCTTTGCTAATGAGATGTAAAAGCGTTATAGAAAGAACAGACTATAAACCTATCCGTTCCGACAAAACGAAAAAAGGCAACAACAATAATGAGAAATAAATACATAACAGCCACACTGCTCGCACTGCTCTCAGCAGGAGCCGAAGGACAAGCACAGGACACGGGCAATGCCCCACGTCTTGTAGTGAACATTGCCATCGACCAACTGAGAACAGACTATCTGGAATCGTTCGAGCCTCTCTACAGCAACGACGGATTCAGGAAAATCATGCAGGGAGGTCTGTTATATACCAACGCACAGTACCCCTTTGCCCCTATCGACAGAGCATCGGCAATTGCCGCACTGAACACAGGAACCACGCCCAACAATAACGGCATAGTAAGCGAACAATGGTTCGACAGAAGTTCCTTGAGACCGGTGTCATGTGTGGATGATGCAGCCTTCAGCGGACTACTCACTCAGGAAACAGCTTCGGCACAGAGCGTTATGACGACCACGCTAAGCGACGAACTGAAAGTGGGAACCAAAGGAAAGGCATTCATTTACAGCATCGCTGAAAGAAAAGACGCTGCCGTCATTCCGGCAGGACATAATGGCGACGGCGCATTTTGGGTGAACAGCAGAGAAAACTGTTGGTGCACATCAACATATTATTCAAAGAAGGCACCTAAATGGCTGGAGGCGTACAACTTATACAATACGCCATACAAGAAGAACAGCAACATAAACGAGCAGATTACAGACCTTGCGCTGAAGTGCATCTCTGCCAATTCCATGGGTAAAGACGAGGCAACAGATATGCTCTTCATCACTTACAACGCAGCTCCGCAAATCGACAAGAACGGATACGAAGACTGCAAAGAAGTATACTTGCGCATAGACCAATATCTCGGCAGATTAATAAATGACCTGCGGACAAATGTAGGACTCGACAAAGTGCTCTTCGTCGTGACCGGCACTGGATATTATAACGAACTGAAAGCCTCAGACAAGAACTATAGGCTGCCGGGAGGGACAATATTCATAAACAGAACAGCAAACTTGTTGAACATGTATCTCGGGGCCCTTTACGGATCGGACAAATACGTGGAGGGATACATGAACAACCAGATATTCCTGAACACGAAACTGCTCGACAAAAAGAGACTCAACCTACAGGAAATCACGGAAATATCAAAAACTTTCGTAAGACAATGCCAGGGAGTGGGAAACGCTTTCTCGGCAGACAATATAATGTCTACATATTCACCGGAACTGGACAAGGCAAGAAAAGGATTCTACCTGTCGAGATGCGGAGACATCATGATTGAAGCCGCTCCGGGATGGAATATAATAAACGAAGACACACAACAGCAGATTTCACAGAGCTACAACTATCTGCAGACACCGATAATTTTTTATGGACCGAATATAAAAGGCGAAAAGATAACTACACCTGTCACGGTGGAGAAAGTTTCGCCTACAATCGCTAAAACAATACGCATAAGGGCTCCGAACGGGTGCAAAGAGGCTCCGTTGTTTTGATTTTTATTGGCAAAACGACAAATAAAACACAGACAATGCCTCATTACCGAATTATTTAGTTAAATTTGCACTCAATTATCAGAAAAAAAATAAAAAAACATATAAAATGGGATTTAACAACTTACTGAAATCGCTGTTCGGAGACAAATCAACACGCGATATGAAGCACATCCAGCCTATCGTAGAAAAGGTGAAGGCTGCATACCCGGAAATCAAAGCTCTCACAAACGACCAGCTGAGAGCACGCACAAAAGAGCTGCAACAGCAGCTGCAGGATGCCGTTAAAGAAGAAAAAGCAAAGATTGCTGAACTTAAAGCTACTGTGGAAGATACTCCTATCGACGAAAGAGAAGACATCTTCAACCAGATAGACAAGCTGGAAAAAGTGGTGCTCGACAAATACGAGGTGGTTCTCAATGAGATACTGCCTGTTGCATTCAGCATCATGAAGGATACAGCAAGACGTTTCGCTGAGAACGATGAGGTTGTGGTGACTGCCAATGACTTCGACCGCGAACTGGCTGCGACAAAAGACTTTGTAAGAATAGAAGACGACAAGGCCATCTACAGCAACCATTGGATTGCCGGTGGAAACGATATGAAATGGGATATGGTACACTACGACGTGCAGCTCTTCGGAGGTGCCGTTCTGCACCAAGGCAAGATAGCTGAGATGGCTACCGGTGAGGGTAAAACCCTTGTTGCCACACTACCAGTATTCCTTAACGCCCTGACTGGCAACGGAGTACACGTGGTTACCGTGAACGACTACCTTGCAAAGCGTGACTCAGAATGGATGGGACCGCTCTATATGTTCAACGGACTTTCTGTAGACTGTATCGACAAGCACCGTCCAAACTCTCCAGAAAGACGCAAAGCATACCGTGCAGACATCACTTTCGGTACGAACAATGAGTTCGGATTCGACTATCTGCGCGACAACATGGCAATATCTCCTGACGACCTCGTACAGAGAGCACACAACTATGCCATCGTGGATGAGGTAGACTCTGTACTTATCGATGACGCACGTACACCTCTTATTATATCAGGTCCTGTACCTAATGGCGATGACCAGATGTTTGAAGAATACCAGCCATTGGTTGAAAGACTCGTTGACGTACAGAGAAAGCTTGCTACAAAATATCTTGCCGATGCAAAACAGCTCATCAATGAAGGCAAGAAGAACAACGATCAGAAGAAAATCGACGAAGGCTTCTTGAGCCTTTACCGTTCACATAAAGCTCTGCCAAAGAATAAGCCGCTCATCAAATACCTCTCTGAAGACGGTATAAAATCAGGTATGCTCAAAACTGAGGAGATATACATGGAGAACAACAACCGACGCATGCCGGAGGCTGTAGAACCATTGTATTTCGTAGTTGACGAGAAGCTGAACTCTGTAGACCTGACAGACAAGGGTACAGAATGGCTCGCCAATCAGGTTAACGACAAGGAACTCTTCGTGTTGCCAGACATTGCTTCACAGCTGTCAGACCTTGAAAATCAGAAACTTGACGACCAGGAGCGCCTTGACAAGAAGGACGAACTTCTCAACCACTACTCCGTACAGAGCGAGCGTGTACACACCTTGCAGCAGTTGCTCAAGGCTTACACCATGTTCAACAAGGATGACGAATACGTTGTCATCGACGGTGAAGTGAAAATCGTGGACGAGCAGACAGGTCGTATCATGGAAGGTCGCCAGTGGAGCGACGGACTGCATCAGGCTGTTGAAGCAAAGGAGCATGTAAAGGTTAAGGAAGCCACACAGACTTTCGCAACAATTACCCTGCAGAACTACTTCCGTATGTACCACAAGCTGTCTGGTATGACCGGTACGGCAAGTACTGAGGCTGGAGAGTTCTGGGATATCTACAAGCTTGATGTTGTGGAGATTCCTACAAACAGACCGATATTGAGAAAAGACCTTGACGACCGTCTGTATAAGACAAACAGAGAGAAATACAATGCTGTAATTGAAGAGATACAGGAGATGATAAACCAGGGTAGACCAGTACTCGTAGGTACTACCTCGGTAGAGATTTCCGAACTCCTTGCAAAGATGCTTACCATGCGTCACATCCCTCACAACGTGCTGAACGCCAAGCTGCATCAGCATGAGGCTGACATCGTGGCAAAGGCTGGTTTGAGCAAGACCGTTACCATCGCTACCAACATGGCAGGTCGTGGTACCGACATCAAGCTTTCTCCGGAAGTTAAAGCAGCAGGAGGTCTTGCCATCATCGGTACAGAGAGACATGAGAGCCGTCGTGTAGACAGACAGTTGCGTGGACGTGCCGGACGTCAGGGTGACCCAGGTAGCTCTGTATTCTATGTCAGCCTTGAGGACAAGCTCATGCGTCTGTTCGCAAGTGAGCGTATCGCAAGAGTAATGGACAGACTCGGCATCGAAGACGGTGAGAGAATTGAAAGTTCGCTGATGTCGAAGAGCATTGAGCATGCACAGAAGAAAGTCGAGGAGAACAACTTCGGTATCCGTAAGCGTCTGTTGGAATACGACGACGTGATGAACAAGCAGCGTACTGTCGTTTACGAGAAGCGTCGCCATGCCCTTATGGGTGAGAGAATCGGTATGGACATTACCAACATCATCTGGGACCGCATCGTAAACATCATAGAGAAGAACGACTACGAGGGATGCAAGGATGAGTTCCTGAAAGTACTTGCCATGGAGTGCCCATTCACAGAAGTGGAGCTTCAGAATGAAGACAGAGGGAACCTTGAAGAGAAGGCATTCCAGACAGCAATGGCAGACTTCAAGAGAAGAACAGACCGCATCCAGGCTGTAGGCTTCCCTGTAATAAAGGATGTATTCGAAAACCAGGGTGCTATCTATGAGCGCATCATGGTGCCAATCACCGACGGCAAAAGAGTCTTCAACATCCCTTGCAACCTGAAGGAAGCTTACGATACAGAGGCAAAGAGCGTTGTGAAGCAGTTTGAGAAAACAATCATGTTGCATATCATCGACGACTGTTGGAAAGAGAACCTTAGAGCACTTGACGAACTGAAGCATAGTGTGCAGAATGCTTCTTACGAGCAGAAAGACCCTCTCGTAATATTCAAGTTGGAGAGTGTCAAGCTGTTCGACGACATGGTTGACCAGATGAACAACCGCATCGTCAGCATTCTGATGAGAGCACAGATTCCAGTAATGGAACAGCAGCAGGTACAAGAGGCTGCTCCTGAGGAACACTCACAGCAGTATACCGAAGAGAAGGTAAACCTCGAAGATGAGGCACAGAAAGCTGCTGCACAGCACGATACAAGAGAATCTACAGCAAAGCAGGAACCTATCGTAAAGGATAAGATGCCGGGAAGAAACGACCCTTGTCCTTGTGGAAGTGGCAAGAAATTCAAGAACTGTCATGGACGCGGACTTGTTTAATTCCGCAACGATGAAAGTATAAAACACGGTGGAGTGTGTCAAAGGAAGGATGTCTATCCGCCAAGGACACACTCCTCTTTCTTTATAAAGACAATACCTATTTATTTATAAAGGCAAAACCTGTTACTTATAAAGGAGAAACCTGTTACTTATAAAGGCAAAACCTGTTACTTATAAAGACGAGACCTAATACTTATAAAAGAAATACCGACAATAGCATTTGCTTTTTGCGGTTTTATACAGTTATCATCAATAAAGAAAGCATCAACGTATGGAAATAGTTTTTGACAGTCTGAAAAAGACTTTCGGAGAGAAAACTGCTGTAGACATTGACAAACTGACAGTAGAAGGCAACACTCTGCTCGGCCTGGTAGGAAACAACGGAGCTGGAAAGACAACGCTCTTCAGACTTGCCCTCGACCTTCTGAAGGCAGATTGCGGAACAGTGAACATGAAGTTCAACAACCCCGACGGCTCCACTTTTGCCACCGACGTAAAGGTTGGAGAAGAATGGAAAGTATATA
>OQWM01000260.1_pt1 | contig 31581 bp, 30 predicted proteins | sample 1691531 | NCBI WGS metagenome assembly OQWM01 (sample SAMN03418257, study PRJEB22391) | human gut metagenome | biome: human-gut; feature: organic feature; material: feces | host: Homo sapiens | place: Tanzania | collected 2013-01
GATTACAAAGCAGAACTTCATGGTTCGCGATGTAAAGGATTTGGCATCGGTATTTCGTACTCGAATTGAACTTCGTCAGATTGGTGTGCGTGATGAGGCAAAGATTATCGGCGGAATCGGCAGCTGTGGAAGACCGTTGTGCTGTAATTCCTATTTATCTGAATTTGCACCAGTTTCTATCAAGATGGCAAAGGAGCAAAATCTGTCTTTAAATCCTGTGAAAATTTCTGGCGTCTGCGGACGATTGATGTGTTGTCTGAAAAACGAAGAAGAAACTTATGAATATTTAAAAGATAAGAGTGAGTTAGAATTACTATGCGAAGAAAGAGGTAATTTACTTCAAATGAAGAACTTAGATAAAAACAGCAAAGAATATCAAATATTAGATTCTGATAATAAAATAATTGATATATTATTAGATCCTAGTACTCCAGAACTTATTCTTAATAAAGAAGTTACTGATTTCTTTGATTTTGATAATTCAAAAGAATTAAGTGATGTTAAACTAGTAAAATATAAGCATATGGGTAAGATACCAATGCCTATAGCACAATAGGGGGAATATATATGAAAAATTTAGCTTTAATTGCTGCAGTTGGTTATAATAATGAATTAGGACTTGATAATAGATTATTATGGCACATACCTGAAGATTTAACTTTTTACAAAAAAATGACTATGGGTAAAAATATTATTATGGGCAGAAATACTTTTGAAAGTATGCCAGTAAATGCTCTTAAAGGAAGAAACCCAATAGTACTAAGTAGTAAAGATATAGATAGATATGCTGATGTTATTTGTTATAATAATATAGAAAATTTATTAAGAATGATAGAAAATAGTTCTGATGACTTTATGGTTGTTGAGGAAGTTGACCAGAATACCACAATTAAGTTCACAATCATTGGTGACTGCATGATTGCGTCTTATAAGGGTGGAACTGAGCCTGGTAGTTTTGCTGCTAAGGCACTTGATGGTGATATGAAGTACTTCTTCGGAGGTGTGAGCAGCTTATTTGAGGATGACGACTATACTATTGCAAACCTTGAGAATGTGTTGACTGATGACGCTACTCTTCAGCCAGTCTGGAAGGATCATAGTCCTGCATATTGGTACAAGGCGTCTACTGAGAATATCAATATTTTTACAGAGAGTTCTGTTGAGATTGCAAACCTGTCTAACAATCATACTGGTGACTACGGTGCAAAGGGCGGAACTGACACTATTGCAGCTTGCGATGCTGCTGGAGTACTGTGGGGTAACAGTGATAAGACTCTGTACGTTGAAAAAGATGGTATTACAGTTGCCATGATTTTTAATGGCCTGTGGAGTTCTTGGCAGGCAGATGTTATTTGCAATAGGCTTGCGGAGGCAAGTGAGAAGTCTGACTTCCAAATTGTTTACTACCACGGAGGCACTGAGAGACTGCATAGTCCTGAGGACTGGAAGGTGCAGGCTTCTCATAAAATTGTAGATGCTGGTGCTGACCTTGTTATTGGCAATCATCCTCATGTGTTGCAGCCTATGGAGGTTTATAATGGCGTACCTATTATTTACTCGATGGGCAATTTCTTGTTTGGTGGAAGCAATCATCCTGAAAACCGTAGCATTGTATATAAGTATGAGGCTACATTTAATAAAGAGACAAAGGAATTTGTGTCTTATACAGATGATGTAATCCCTTGTTATGTGTACACTGGCAGCACTAATAACTGGAGACCTGAGATTATCACTGATGAGGCCGAGAAAGAAAGAGTTTTGCAGTTTATGAACTGGGAAATCTCTAGTCCGTTGTAAGGAGTGCATTATATGATTAAAACTATTAGAACCATTCGCGCTTATGTGATTGCTTTTCAGGCACATTACGGACAAGTTGATAAGGCTGGAAAGCCTTATATAAATCATCCTTTGGCAGTAGCATATAAAATGACCACGGAGGCTAGTACCTGTGCAGCACTGCTGCATGATGTGCTGGAGGATGCACCTTCTGACAAATACATCTCTAAAGTTGAGAAGTCTATGCCTCCTGATGTTGTAGAGGCTGTAAAGTTGCTGACCAGAGACAAAACTATTGGCTACATGGACTATATTAAGAAACTTGCTGACAATCCTATTGCTAGAGAGGTCAAGATTGCTGACCTTGAGCATAATATGGATTTATCAAGACTTGATGGAAAGCCGGACAAGCTAAAGTCGGTTAAGATTGACAGATACAAGAAAGCACACAAATACCTTGTGTCTCGAAGAGAAACGCATTAAAAGGCAATTTAGTCAAATTAAACATCATTGACTTAAATAACCTGAAGTTATTTATTATTTGTATTTAGTGTAGACACTCGGAGGTAACAATGGAATATATACTTTGGGTCGCTGTGATAGTTGCATCGGCTATTGCTGAAGGAGTAACAGCAGCATTGGTGTCAATTTGGTTTATCGCTGGCGGACTTGCTGCTCTTGTTGCTCAAATGGCTGGAGCAAGCTTGGCTGTTCAGGTAATCATATTCTTAGTTGTTTCGCTGCTTGTTATCTTATTTCTTAGGCCCTTGGCTGTTAAGGTGCTGTACAAAAACACTGATAAGGCATTAAATAGCATAGTAGGAAAGCAGGCTATTGTTAAAGAGAGAATTGATAATATCAATTGTACTGGTGAGGTATTCCTCGAGGGCAAAATGTGGGCTGCAAAGTCAAAAGATGGCAGCAATATAGAGGAAGGTACAATAGTAACAGTTGAGTCAGTCGAGGGAGTTAAAGCTATTGTTTCATCTAAGCATGGTGCTTAATATTATATACTTGGAGGAATTTTGAATGGGACTTGTAATTGTATTTCTGGCAGTGGTTCTGCTGATTGTGCTGCCTAACATCTGCGTTGTTAAGCAGTCGAACGCTTGGGTTGTTGAGCGTTTGGGTGCATTCAGTGCAGTTTGGCATGTTGGTTTACACCTGAAAGTGCCGTTTCTTGACAGAGTGGCTAAGAAGATGTCACTGAAGGAACAGGTGGCAGACTTCCCGCCTCAGCCTGTCATTACAAAGGATAACGTTACTATTCAGATTGATACAGTAGTCTTCTATCAGATTACAGATCCTAAGCTGTATGCCTACGGTGTTGTAAACCCGATGAACGCTATTGAAAATCTGACAGCTACTACACTTCGTAATATCATTGGTGCCATGGAACTGGATCAGTCTCTTACTTCTAGAGATGAAATCAATAGTAAGATGAGAGCAGTTCTGGATGAGGCTACTGACCCTTGGGGAATTAAGGTAAACCGTGTAGAGCTGAAGAACATCATTCCTCCTCGTCAAATTCAGGAAGCCATGGAGAAGCAGATGAAGGCTGAGCGTGAGCGCCGTGAGCAAATCCTCCAGGCTGAGGGTACAAAGACCAGCCAGGTGCTCGTTGCTGAAGGTCAGAAAGCTGCTAAGGTGCTTGAGGCTGAGGCTAACAAGGAAGCTGAAATCCTTAAAGCTGAGGCTGACAGGATTGCTAGAATTAAGCGTGCTGAAGGTGAGGCTGAGGCTATTATCAAGGTTAAGGAAGCTGAGGCTGAGGGCATTAGAAAGCTTCGTGAAGCTAAGCCTGACGAGGCAGTGCTTAGACTCCGTGGCTTCGATGCTATTGAAAAGATGGCATACGGCCCTGCTTCTAAGATCATCATTCCGAGTGAGCTTCAGGGTTTAGCCGGAACAGTTGTTGGTCTGAAGGAGTCAACAGAGGTATCTACAAACAAGCCCGATGTAGAACAGGAGTAAGCTATGATTAAGAATAGAAGCATTGCAATTTGTATCGTTCTATCAATCGTAACATGCGGAATCTATGGCCTGTACTGGATGGCATCTGAGGCCAATGATGTAAACACTATCACTAATGATAATGGCACCTCTGGCGGAATGGTAATTCTGCTGTCTATCATTACTTGTAACATCTACTACCTTGTCTGGCTTTACAATGCTGGAAAGCGTTTAGATGATGTACGTAATAAGAATGGCGAGCGTACATTGAATCAAGAGATTCTGTACTTGCTGCTGGCGCTGTTTGGCCTTGGACTTATTTCTATGTGCCTGATCCAAGACGAGATTAACAGATATGCTGACGCTGGAACAGACCAGTAATTAGTTAAATCTTGAGAGGATTGGCGGGCACTTGTCATATTTGTGACTTGTGCCCGCCATAATTTTTATAAGACATGAGTAAAACAGATAGAATACAATTTACAGTTAGCTGTGCACTAAAGATACTGTTGGCCGGAATTCTATATTATATATTCATTTCAGTAACAGGTAAAACAATACCTTGTTTATTTAGGAGCGTTACAGGTCTAAAGTGCCCAGGATGTGGAATAACTACTTTATGCAGATATTTAATAAAATTTAGAGTAGTTGATGCAGTCAAGTGTAATATCGGGTTGACATTGTTATTTCCTTTCATTTGCCATGTGATTGCAAGAGAGACCTATAATTTTGTGAATTGTAAGCAGTCTGTTAAAAACTATGAAGCAGTAGCAATAATCATTATGTTGCTAATTTGGGGAGTAATTAGAAATATTGTAGGCATTTAGGTTTACAAGGACAGTGAGATTATGGCAGTAAGACATATAGCTTTAGTTTGCTGGGTTGGAGTCATACTTTATATGGTCATAGGCACGCTGATTAGGTGGCTCAAGTGGAAAAGAAAGAGCAAGCGGTGCAAATCAAAGGTACTTGGTACAGTTACTTCCAATCAGCGTTGCTACGAGATGGAGCATAGGGGTAGTGACACAAATTACAGAGAATATTTTAACAAGTACACAATAGAATACGATGTACTTGGAAAAACTTACACTTATACTAACGAGGATCAGGCAGACAAGCCAAGGTTTAAGGTAGGCAAGCAGTTGACAATTTACTACAATGCAGACAATCCTGATGAAAGTGTATGCTACGAGTTCGAGGGAAACTTGTATTATTTGCTTGGAGCAATATCTGTAGCCTTAATGAGTATCATTGGATCATTGTGTTTCTTGCTCATAGGCTGATTAGAAAGTCATAGGCATTTAGGATTACTCGAGCATAAATTTTAGGAATTAAGGGCTAGTTAATAAATTTTCGTCTAAACCATAAGCATTGGAGTATTAAGTAGTGTAAGTTAAATGAGTTGAAAATGGTTTTTGACGGTGTGCCAGTATCGTTATTTTCCATTCTATTTTCTCCTTTCTTTTAACCTCCTGCACTGTCCGAGCTCTCCTAATGGTGAGAGTATGTAGCAGGTATTAAAAAGCATAATCGTGGTAGTTTAGTGGAGCGAAAGCTGAGAAGCAGGCTACATAATCGGTTGTGTGACTTGGGTTACATTCATGAGGTTACCAAGAAACTCTATCAAATATGTGCCAATAGCTCAGTTGGATAGAGCAACTGCCTTCTAAGCAGTAGGCCGGGGGTTCAAGTCCCTCTTGGCATACCATAAACAATTAAATATGCGGTGCTACGAAGATGTCGATTACTCGCATCAGTCCGATTTAATTGGCCGGCTGTATTTGAAAAACAGCTTAACGTCCGTCGAGGCGTGCCGAATTGGAAGCAGTAGTTAAATGGAGTTTGAGGAACAGCCGACACTTAGATATTTTCTATATCTTGTGAGAAGTGTGTGAGTGGCATTGTACAGTAATCTGTATGCGTTGCACATAAAGCTGACCTGACTTCCCACAGCTTATGTGAGCCTAATGTTTACAGTGTCAGGACTTGTAAACACCTCGCACATTTCTCACTAGGTATAGCCAATATACTTAGTACCATGTCAGACGAAAATACAAAGACAGTATATTACAAATGACTGTATCGTGGTTAAGCGGTATGAGGCTGGGAAACCGCTTTACGGGCCTTTAGCTCAGTTGGTTAGAGCATCTGGCTCATAACCGGACGGTCCCGGGTTCGAATCCCCGAAGGCCCACCAACTACATTTCAAAAGAAAGGGTGAGCGTGTTGGGAACTCTAAGCTGGTGCAGCCATGCAATCAGTGCTAATGCAGACGAAGCGTTTAGCAGGGTTGCAAGCGGAGATGGCAGAGAGACAGTCATTCTGTACAGGTCATTCCAGAATGAGAAAGAGCTGCACAGCGAGATTAAAAAGCTGTATGAGAAAATCAAAGAGTACAATAGAAATGTTGACTCTGTTGAGAAGCAGCTTCTACCAACTCACCCTTACTTTTGGGATGACATTGATGGCTGTCTTGGTGTGAGGTGTGCCGAGATTGACATTGATACAGTAAAGAACTGTAACGGTAAACTTGCTCTGTTTACAGGATGGAACAAATCCGTCCTGTTCAAAGACACCGAGTTGCATGTGAGCAGTAAAGCTATGGCTAGCTTAGCCATGCTTGGTTCGCTTGCACACGGTTGTTAAAATAAAACTTAAAGACTAGACTCTGGGAACCTATCTGAAGCACTGTGTTTTAGGCGGCTTGCTGTAAGTGGCGGTTTGAGAAATAATTTGCGGTCGTGCGTTGTCAACGCTGGAGCTCCCCGCATTGTAAAGTCAAAAGGTCATTACACAAGTGAACAGCCGAGTTAAGCAGGTGTAAACGATGATTGCAAGCATTGTTTACTTTGGTGGGCTGGGTGAGAGATAGGCTGTCTAGGACGACATCTACCAGGTTTTGCATATCTGATGCGGTTAAGGTGAATACATCATACATTTTGAATATGTCTGGTAGCTAGTCTACATATTTCATCTTATAATATTCTCAGAGATTGCAATTTATATTGGGGTGTAGCCAAGCGGTAAGGCAAGGGACTTTGACTCCCTGACTCGCTGGTTCAAATCCAGCCATCCCAGCCAGACACCGCTGATACGGTTTACACTAATTTATTTGGGATTGTAGCTCAGTTGGGAGAGCACCTGCTTTGCACGCAGGGGGTCAGGAGTTCGAGTCTCCTCAGTTCCACCACAGTACTTTTTGAAATGTTGGCTTGGAAGCAGCCATCATCTAAGGAGTGTCGAGAGGAAAGATGCTTGTGCACGGGCATCTAAGGACGGCTACATTTGGTAGCACAGACCTCACGGGTTAATGGTGTTACGGCACGAGCAGTTGGAGATAGCTACTGACTTCTGTGTTCGAAACAAGTTTGCCGAAGGAGTTTAATCCTTACCGTTAGAGACTTTGGCGTAATAGCACATCAAAAAGTACTTAATGAGAAACTTAAAGGTTAATAGGAGGCAGCCATGATTTACTGGCTGCCTCTTATTTTTATTATTTAAGGCATGACGGCATAATCCTTATTGCTGATTTAAGACAATTATACAAATAAATGATGCTTGATTTTATGCCTGCAGACTAAATAATTAAAAATTATTTCAGTTTTGAAGTAGGTGAACGAAATGTGTGATAGTAAAGCTACAAGTAAATCTGAGATAACTATAGAATATGTAGATGTTATCCCGGAAGATTACAAGAGGCACATGGCAAAGTTCGTAGAAGCATGCAGAAAGCTAGATAATGAAACAGATCATACCTACAAGAGTTTAATAGACGATGAAGCTAGAGCAGAAATAGAGGCTTGGCAGGCAGAGCAGTTGAGACTTAACTCTCCTGATACTCCTTCTAAACAGTTAGATGTATTTGACGACTCTAATATTAAATTTGATAGTACAGATAAAAATGAAGATAGACCATCAGATTCAATATATAGGGCTTGGTGATTAAAATGTACATACTAATGAATAAAGATAAAGCATTGGCTAAGCTTGAAATAAACAATAGAGTAGCCTATGTTACAGAGATAATAAATGAGTTACCTGGTTATATTGGTGATATACGATCTTGGATTGACAGTAGAACATCTCCAATAACAAGAGAAAATGTGTATTATGCTTTGAAAATAGCTGGCATAAACACCAAAGAGAAGTATTTAGACATGACATACGGAGTATCATTGTCTGACACTTTTTGGGTTAAGCGTGAAGGTTCTAATAAGACATGGGATGATGTAAATCCTTATAAAAATAGATTTAGTAGACTGCTGTCAGATGTGATATTGAACGGTGTGTATACAGGAGGAAACATTAAGTCACCATCTCCTGATTATCAACTGGATGGAAGCATTGATAAGTGCTGGAAACGAGTGAATGGTGAGATATACTTATATAAAACAGATGGTGAGAAGTGGAGTGGAATAACAGGCAATCGTCCTTATTGTGAGTACTACGCAACACAAATAGCTAAGCAGCTAATAGACTTTCCAAATCATTTTGTAAAATATGGCATAGAGGTAAATAGAACTAAGAATAACTTAAGTAAAGCATACGCTAAATGCCCTATATTTACATCTGAAAAATATGGATACATTCCAATGTGCAACACTCCTTACAGCCATACACTTCTTAAAGACTTAGATCATAGATTAGAAGCAGAAGACAGAGTTAAATTAAGGGAGATGCTCGTTCTCGATAGCATAATATTAAACTTTGACCGCCATGATGGAAACTATGGCTTCATAGTAGATAATGATACTTACAGACCATTACATTTAGCACCAATCTATGATAATGACTGCTCTTTAGGACCTAAGGTGTCATTACAAGGTAAAACAAACATAGACGAGGCTTACAGAGAAGCTCTAAGCTATTCTCCTAAAACTCAATGTGGTAGCTATATACAGCAAGCTAGATGGGCTATGACAGATAGAATGAGAAGAAACATGAAGAATATGCTTCCTTTTCATTTTAAGCGTCTACCCTCAGATATAGACCTTGATACAAAGAGAATACAGTTTATGGAGTACATAGTAAACACACAAATAAAAGCAATATTAGGCTTAGTATAGATTGGAGTATCAAGCTATGAGTGAAGTAAAGCCTTTGATACTATATCAAGAGTTTATTGATTACATAAGAGAGAAAGCAATCAAGGTTGGACTTGTGGATGCTGATTTAAGTTTTGAACCAAACAGTAAAAAGTGTGCCTTGGTTCTTAACAAATGTAGTCTACTATATAAAAATGCGACATTCATAGAACTATCAGACGTTTGCACATTGAAGATACTGCGTAAAGGTGCACTTGATGTGGCTGATAGATTTTCAATACAGCAGAACGCAGATGCAGTTGTATACTTTACAAAAGAAGGTAAAGGAGCTACAAAAGGTAAAGTTGTAATAGCGTGTCCAGGTGATATACAGCTTAAAGAAGATTGTTCCAATTTATTTTCAATGAATGAGGACTACATATATGAGCCTGATCCGTTTACTGGAACAGTAGACTTTAGCGGTGTAGACACTTCTATGGCAATAAGCATGGAATCTATGTTCATGGACTGTAAAGCAAAACACTTAGACCTCAGCGGCTTCGATACTTCAAAAGTAACAAACATGCGTAAGATGTTTAAGGATTGCAAGGATTTACAATCAATAAATCTAAGCAGCTTCAACACTGAGAGAGTAACAGGCATGGAATTCTTATTTACAAGATGCTGTAGCTTGGAGCATATAGACCTAAGTAGTTTTAACACTACAAATGTTGAAAGTATGGCTTTCATGTTTGCATCTTGCAATAGATTAGACAATGTAGACCTAAGCGGATTTGATACTTCAAATCTAATAGATACACAAGACATGTTTGTGTGCTGCGCTGCTTTGAAATCTATAAATCTAAGCAATTTTAACGCTTCAAAAGTAACAAGGATGTCTTCAATGTTTATGGAGTGCAGGTCTTTAGAAACTCTAGATATGAGTGGTTTCGACACTTCAAAAGTATCTTATATGGAGAGGCGGGCTATGTTGAGTGGTTGCACGGCTTTGAAGCACGTTTACTTACCAAGTAATGGTAGCTGTGATAACATGATACCACTACTGAAATCTAAAGGTATAGCGTATAATATTAAGTAAGACACAGATGATTCTTGCCTGATGCCTGAAATATAGACCGGCATGGTAACTAAGCATAAAGTACCATGCCGGTCTAGCTTAGAAAATTTAAGTCTTTTCATAAAGCATTGAAGTATTAGATAGTGTAATTAAAAAGTTAAAAGAAAACATGGGCGGTTAGCTCAGCAGGTTAGAGCACATGCCTTACAAGCATGGGGTCACTGGTTCGAGTCCAGCACTGCCCACCATAGTTCTAGCAAATAGGTCGTACTATTAAACAATGATATGTTGTTGTAAACGCCGATATGCAGTTAGCCGACTTAAGGCAATAAAGTAATATTTGTTTGGCTGAAGCGGTTGCATTGGTTACTTCGACTGGTTAATCGAGAGGTCGCAGGTTCGAGCCCTGCTCTGTATACTGTATAGTATACAGGTAGCTCAGTTGGATAGAGCGCTAAATTTCCAAAGCATAATATTCTCAGCCAAACTAAAAACAAGTTGTGTATTTATTGTGCACTGTAGAAAGTAGAATACATGAAACGATACTCTTTTATATTATGTTGTGTAATATAAAAGAGTATTTGTTTTGTAAAGGAAGTGTTGGAGACTGTGGAAATTGTCAAACTTACTTATGATGTTAAAATGACATCAGAGAGAAAGGTACACCTTGGAGTTTGGCAGGGTGCAAAGTTGAGGTCTGCTTTGAACTCTGCTATTGCTCGTAGATACTGTGATAATATCCAGTATGAAAAGTGTGACCACTGTAACATTGAGACTTGCATGAACAAGTATCTGTTTATGTTCAAGTCTGATAACAAAGCAAGGATGCAGTCCAATCCTATCATTTTGGATTGTCCATTTACAGATACTGATGAAGTATCTGATCAGTTCGCCTTCAAAATTCATCTGTTTACACCTGCCAATAACTATGCAGATGATTTGGTCGACATTCTGAACCAAGGAGTTTACTTGGGAACTCCGCGGGTTTTGTTCAAGGCATCCAGTATTGATACGTCTTATGAAAAAATAGACTTTGCTGTCCTTGAGCAGGATGCAAGCGATAAAAAGGATGTAACACTTGAACTCACATTCGAGACTCCATTTATTACCAATGGCAAGTCTGGTGTAACTCCTCAACAGATCATCCGTAACTGTACTACGAGAATTACAAGCATGGTAAATACAGTTGGTGCTGGTGCTGGTTACATTGTGAAGCATGAAGCTGTGAACGAAGCAGCCACTCGTGTGCAGTTTACCGAGTGCTCCTTTGAGGACAAGTACTACGGCAAGCAGTCCTCCAGAAAGTACAAATACAGTACAATCCATGGCACAGTTGGAAGTATTAAGCTTCATGGAGATTTTAGTAAAATCTATAATTTCCTTGATGTTGCCTCCAAGTTGAACATTGGTAAACAGTGTACAATGGGATTTGGCAAGTTCAGCATGAGGGTGGTGTAAGCGTGAAATACCTTAACGAAGTTAAACTTGCTGGTTTATTGCATGACATTGGCAAGTTTTATCAGAAGGCCGGAAGTGGTAAAACAGTAGCAGGTGTAAAAGTTAAAGGGCACCATGCACTTGTATCTGCAAGCTTTGTAGAGAATTACCGTTCTACCTTTGCAAAGTTGGGCCTTAATGTTGATGCAGTAAAGGAAATGGTACAGCACCATCATACTAATGGATATGACAGTACTGATGTTACTGTTAACGAAGCAAAGGATGAATTCCGGCCAATCTGTAATATTGTGAACTATGCAGATAACATTTCCTCCAGTGAGCGTTTAGAGGCTACTGATTTTAAGAATGGTGGTAACTATGCAACTGTTCCTTTGACTTCCATTTTTAACACCTTGGCGCATGGAGGAAAGTACAATTACAGTGTCGGGCTTTTTAATAAAAACCATGACAAGGCATCAACTTCTCATATCAGTAATGATACAAAGACCAACCAGTCATACATTGAAGCATTTGCAGATGAACTGTCCTTGATTAAAGAGGACACTTTTGATGCTTACTTCAATAAGCTGGATGAACTTTTGAAGAAGTACCTTTGGTGCATTCCTTCTGACTCTCAGCAGAGACTGCCTGACGTTAGTCTGTATGACCATCTGAAGACTACATCTGCCTTGGCCACGATTATGTATGATGACTTGGTCAATAATCCTGAATACAGAAAGGGAAATCATTCAGATAAGGAGATGCTTGGCTGGGAATTTACACTTGCATCAGTAGCAAGAGTAGATTGCTTTAGCCTCATCAGAGTAGGCATTAAGAACCCTGAAAAATTCATTGTAACTAACCATGATAACTCTGTTTCAAGTCTGGAGTTTATTGAGAAGAACAAGAGGTTCGTAGCTAATTGCATCCGTAGAATTGAGAAAGATATTCTCAATGCTGGAACACCGTTAGGTTCCGTAAATACTGTGATTAAGGCCACATATTCACGGTATATCCTTGTCAATAGTCGTAATATTTCGGCTATTGTATCTATTCTGAATAAGCATAATGCGAAGCTTGGAATTCAGACTGGAATGGAGATTTACTTTGAAATGTCAGCAGTAAACATTCCTAAGGAGGAAATGGGCACTCAGAACATTCATAAGTATATCAGAGAGCTTGATGATGTATTCGAGAAATCTGGTTTCTGCAAGATAAATCTCGGCACAAAGTATTATTGTATCAATGGAATTATTACTGATGGGCATTCTTGGCTTGACAGTAATAGCGTTTTCAGTGATATTGAGGCATATAAGATGCCGGATATTGATGAGAAGGTAAAGAACAATATCAAGGAGTTTATCAAGATGTCTTCTGGTAAATCCCTTTGTATTGTAAGGCTTAACATTGATAACATCGATGAAGCCATGGACAAGCTATTCCAAATCAGTGATAAAACACTTGAGACCTTCACTAAGGAGTATCAGAGAAAGCAGTTGATTGGTGAAGTCACTGGTAGTACTGAAACTACTTCTGATGTTGATAGTGATACCTATGAGTATGATACAATTTCGAGAGTTGCGACTGCTACACGAATGATTAACGATGCTATGAGCCTCAAGCAGTCTCAATCTGTGGTAGTTACAAACAGTAAAAGTCATACAGAGTTTATCGCCTCTGTGAGTGACATTTTCGACACAGTTAAAAGCTTTAAGGCTAGAATTGAACGAATGACACTTGGTGGCTTGACTTTCACGGCTCATATTGTATCATTTAAGGCAAGCGATGAACTTGAATATGTATACAATAGGCTCCTTGATGAATGTAAGCTTCACGAGTATGATACTAATGCAGTATTCTATAACGGCAAGTGCATGAGTTGGGGCGACATTGCTGAAGTAAACAGACTCATGGAGTCTGTTGAGTCATCTTTAGATCTCAATAAGAGTAACATTTACAAACTAAGAGAGTTTATTTCCGGCTACTATGACTACCTATATAACGGAAACGTTAGTAGCCTTCTAGGTATAGCAAGGTTCTTTAACAATAAGGAAAAGAACTTTACTGATAAGACCATTGACAGAGTTGTGAACGACTTCGTAACATCTCAGTTCAGAGCAATCAACTCTGGAAAAGAGCCAAGCTATATGCTGGAAATTCTGCTTGAACTCATTAACGATGCAATATCTATCAATATTAGAGGTAAACAAGGAGTGATTTGAAAATGGCATACACAGACAGAAATTATGGCAATAGGGGAGGATTTAATCCTCGAGATAGTAGACCTGAACCCAAGGTACCTACCTTTCCGGCAGGTTATCTGAAAGATGCTTATCTTGATGAAACTGGCAACAGGGATATCCGATACATTACTTCTTTTGCAGAGGCTATTGGCAAGAGCTTTAGTACTGATGACAAAACTGGTAAGTCCAAGATTCGTTCTTACTTTGACACAGTGAACAGCATCAAAGATGCACTGTTTAATAAGGTAATCAGTGAAAACACTGCTATGATTCAGTTGGCTCAGTTGAAATCTCGTGTTATTGGCCGAGTAGCTAAAGAAACTGCATCTCCGTTCTTCTCAGACTTTATCAATAAGAACATTGATATTGTTGTGAGTGACAAGGCACGGTTTAAGGAGAGACTTCTGCATTTCCGTGACCACTTTGAGGCAGTAGTATGTTACACTGCTGAGAAGAAAGATCGTAGATAAACTATTTAATAAATACTGAATACTGGAGGAATATTAAGATGAAGCTCAAGAAAATGATCACTATTAGCGGTGTTATGACTGCTGTTGAAGGTATCCACATTGGCGGAAATAACGAGGGCACTAAGACTGGTGGCTGCGATAATCCTGTAATTCGTAATCCTCTGACCGGTAAGCCTTATATTCCTGGCTCTTCTATCAAGGGTGTGATGCGTTCTACTCTTGAGAAGATTGAGGATAAGTCTCGTAACGGCAAGCCTTGTGGCTGTGGTAATCCAAACTGCATGGTCTGCAAGATGTTTGGTGCTCACATGAATACGCGTGCAAGCTCTGGTGAGCCTCGTATGATTATCCGTGATATGGAGCTTGACCCTGAGTTTGAGAAGGATCTCCTGGATAATGGTAAAAACTATTCCGACATCATTGAACTTAAGACGTCAACTATGGTAGACCGTTCCACTAACACAGCTGCTAGTGGTTCTCTGCGTAACATGGAGCGCGTAGCAGCCGGAACCAAGTTTAAGTGCAAGTTTACTATCAAGGTATTCGATGGTGATGACGAGAAGGATATGATTAACACTATCAAGAAGCTGCTGGAGGCTGTTGAAGTTCTCGGTATTGGAAGTAAGACTACTGCTGGTTGCGGACAGGTAAAGTTTGACATGGACTGGGATAACATTGAGACTCTGAACCTGTAATCAATTTAGATTTAGGGGATACATAGTATGTATAAAGTAACAATTAGACCAAAGTCTTCTTTTATTACTAACCTCAGCAGTAGCACCATTTTTGGCGCTGCTTGCTGGGCTATTAGTGATATCTATGGTGAGGATATTCTTACAGCTGTATTCAATGATGATGCAGCTTTTGCTGTGTCAAATGCTTTCATCCATGATTATATTCCAACCGGTTGTAATAGGGATAGCAAGCTAAGAAACATCAATACAAATGATGAAATTCTGAATACACTGAAGACTTTCCGTATTGAACACTGTCAAATTGATAGAGACACAAATAGTTCTGCTAAACAGTGGATTAGCCATGAGCATTTTGAGACCAGAGATTTAGATATTTATGTAAGCTCAAGCATGTTTGATATGGATGACATCAAGAAGATTTTTGAGGTTATGCTTACTAAGGGCTTTGGTAAATCTCGAAACAAAGGAAAAGGGCAGTTCAGTTTAATTGGTGTAGCAGAAGTTGACATGAATAAGCTTGCAGACAAGGACCCTAATGGCTTTATGGTAATTTCTGACTACATTCCGAATGAAAAAGACTCAACGATTGGCGAATATTCGGTCCGAGTAGTAAATCGAAAGACATATGATGGTAGAGTGTGCAAGCCAGTATATGTTCTCAATGCAGGAAGTAAGTTTATTGGTAAGCACTCTGGTGAAACAGTAGGCAGACTTCAGTATGATGCTGACACAGGCACATACTTAAGTGGCAGAGCAATTACAATTCCTATTCATATTAGTTGATATTGATAGGGCAGTAAACTCATTATATGGGTATTGAAATTGTCGAGATTTTCCGCTATTTTGACAACGATTTTTCCTTTACATACTCGTTATACGTGTATTGAAATCAGTAAACTCTGCACCTAAAATGCTTGTACAAATCACTTTACATACTCACTATACGTGTATTGAAAATAGTACATCTGACGCTCCTGCTTTACTGTTAACTTCTTTCCATACTCATTATACGTGTATTGAAATCTTTTTACGCTTGAACACTGTACTCTCACAGCCAAACTTTACATACTCATTATACGGGTATTGAAATTGAATGTTGTCATTGACGAAATAAACTTCAACACAATTTACGTACTCAATATACGTGTATTGACATAAATGCTGAATATAATGCCTTCGTCTGCTTAATCAACTTTACATACTCACTATAAGGGTATTGAAATACCATGAGGGTGCTTCGAAACTCGTCAAGACATAAAACTTTACATACTCAATATACGGGTATTGAAATTTTTCACCGTTGTAAGCACTCCTTTCGTATGTATCTTTACATACTCACTATACGGGTATTGGAATTTCATCATCCTTGATTTATTCAGTCGATTTCTAACAGATTTACATACTCAATATACGGGTATTGAAATACATATTTTGTGTCCTCAAATACTATTTTTATTTTTTACATACTTATTATAAAGGTATTGAAATTCCTGTCCATGACTAAGACAGTTGGCTCTGTAAATATTTACACACTCACTATACGGGTATTGAAATAACTGCTCCGGAAATGTGCCAATATGGAAGTTGTCACTTATATACTCATGATACGGGTATTGAAAGTGCATTTTTTCTTCCATTATAATCATGATAGATTGATTTATATACTCAATATACGGGTATTGAAAGCACATGAAACGAGAGAGTTAGCCTCAAAGTTAAAAGTTACACAATACAGATATACATTTCGATATTAGGTAATATAAAATTTAATTGATAAAGAGCGAATGTAAATAGCACTATATCCTGGTGTAGCTCAGTTGATAGAGCACGTGGTTTGGGACCATGGGGCCAGGAGTTTGAGTCTCCTCACTCGGACTACTGTTTAGTAGACACTGTTTAACGGTGTCTACTATTTTTTATTGCTATCTTTATATTTAGCATATTGACGATATATTGTAAATTTTTTAATCAATATGACGAATTGTTGATTAGAAGATTAGGCATAAATAATATTAGTGAGGTGCTATGTATGTCAAATAGTCTTTGGTCAAATAAAGCCGCTCGAAAATTTCTAAGTTTAGCACTTGCGATGAGCACAGTTGCTTCCTGCTGTACAATGCAGTCATTGGCAGTAGAAGTAGTTGGTAATGGTGCTAAAACAAGTGTCTCAACAAGTGGAGACATTCTGTCAAGTGGCAGTACAAATCCTGCTCCTGTAAATCCTTCTGATGGCAAGGATACTGTTGAGTCCGGCAGTACATCAGGTACACCTGGCACAGAAACACCAGGCAGCGGAACGACAGGCACTGAAAAACCTGGCACTGAGCAGTCTGGCATTGAAAATCCTGGCACTGAAAAGCCAGGAACTGAAACACCTGGCAGTGGAACCTCCGGCACTGAAACACCGTCTTATCCTTCTGAACTTAACGTTACAGCAAATGTAAAAGACGGTGCCACTGATGACTCTATTAGGGCAGGATTAACAAGTCTGATTAAGTCTGAAAATCCTGAGCTGCCGATCTCTAAGATTGAGTATCCATATTCGATTTTGTCATACGGCACATTTGATGCTGCTGTTACCTATGATAACGGAACTAATGCAGATTGCCATGTTGTTATCAACAAAGTAAGCCCTGACGGTTTAGCACTAAGGTGGACACCTGATACACTCAAATCTAACAATGCAGAGAATAAGTCTTCTTCTACTTTGTTAGCCTATGTTAACTCAGACCTTGGTATTGTATATACTGGTGCTGCTTTTAACAATGCTATTGGTGAAGTTAAGGACTCTGGAAAGATCAAGGCGTTTGCTTGGAAGAACTGCGATAAAAAGTACGAGACTACTGGTGGAACTTACACCTTTACTCAAGAATATAACGGAGTAACATTTACCAGAGTAGTTACAGTTGACTCCTCAAATTACAGCATTGGTAGTGTGAAAATCGACTATGACAATAACACAGTGACTACCACAAGTAAAATGCAGTGGTCATTTATGAGCGGCAAAGAGGCTTGGAGTAAATGTTCTGATAACATGAAAATTCCAGCTACTTGGTATGGAAACACTGTTTATTTTAAGGTTCCTGCTGATGCCTATTCCACTGGTTCTGAGATTGTAAGTCTTAAAATTCCTGAGAAGGCAGTTAAGCCAACTGCACAGCCTAAGTTAAAGTCTACCTCACATTCAGTAACAATTACAAACCTTTGGGATTTTGATTACTGTGAGTTTAGAATTGATGATGGCAGCTGGGAGACATCTAAGAAAGAGACTTATACCTTTGATAACTTGAAAGCTAACACTCAATATAAAGTAGAAGTTCGTGCAAGAGCAGAAGTTGGAGAGTTGCTTGCAAGTGATGTAGTGAGTGCCTCTATTAAGACAGCTGAAACGCTTCAGACTTCAGTAGCAGTTACAAATGGTAGCCATGGAAATACTGGTACGGTAAATGCAAGTGCTATTATTGAACCGGATGTGCATGGAAAGACTATCCGTGGTGAACTGGATGAACGTCAGCTAAATAAGTTCTCTAACATTATTGATGAATATGTTGGCAGATACTCAAAGGTTGAGTCCAGTTTATCCATCAGTCACAAGACAGAGGCTGGAGAGGTTTCAGACATTACCTCAACAAGTTTCACGCTACCTCTGAGGTCAATTGGACGGGCTATTACAAGTGGAAACCTTGAGCTTAATTATCTTGGTGAGCTGTGTGACATTTATATTGGAAACTCTGGACTGAAAGACATCTACAATAGAAGTTCTGGAACACTGTCTATTAGTGTTGAAAAGCCTACCAGCTTCTATAGCGGGTCAAGCAGTAAGTGGTTGAAAGACGCTTACAATGGTGGTGCTGACATTTACAAAGTGAGTGTGAGCAGCAGTAATAGAACCGGTGACGTTGAATATAGTCTTCCTTACGAGTTAAGCGGCAATGATACAGTAAGCGAAATAAATGTTTATTTTGTTAACAGCAAAGGCGATAAGTCCAATCTAAACTTTACTTATGATGGAGCTGCTGGGAGAATTAAGACGACTACAGATGAAAACGGATACATCGTTGTGTATGCTGATGGGGTAAGGAGTGACACACTTCCATTTAAGGATGTACCGTCAAACTTCTGGGCTACTAAGTACATTCAGTATTGTTACAATAGAGGATTGTTTGTAGGCACATCAGCAACGACATTCTCTCCGAGTGGCAATATCAATAAAGCACAGATTACAGCCTTGATTGCAAGATTTGCGGACTACAAACTTTCTGAAAAGAGCTCAGCGAATTTCTCCGATGTCAAGCAAACAGATTGGTACTATGAATATGCTAAGTGGGCTGTGGAAAACAAGATTGTGACAGGTAAGGAGTTTAACGGGTCTGAACCTGTGCAGAGACAAGAGATTGCGAGAATGATTTACGCATACTTGCAGTCTGCTGGCAAGGTTGATAAGAAAACTGACCTAAAGAGTGTTAAAGATTACAGTGATAGCAAGTCAATCAGCAGTAACTGTAAGACAGCCATTCAGTATCTAAGATACCTCGGTATTATGGAGGGCACTGGCAGTAACAAGTTTACTCCTGAGTCTTATGTGAACAGGGCACAGATGGCAGCTATCATGTATAGGCTCTCAACTATTGTTGGATAACAATTATGAATGTAAGAGGCAGTCACATTGTGGCTGCCTCTTATTTTTGTAGACTATAAAGACTATTATGGCAAATAAAACAGCCTTTGTTAGAATATGATGTAAATATTTTTATAGATTATTAAGCATTGGAGGAACTATTGTATGGCAGTGATAAGGCTTGGTAAAATTACTTCGGCAGAAGAAGCACTTGATAAAGCACAAGAAAGAACAATAGCAGACATAAATAAAAAGATAGGAACACATAAGATTGCGTTAATGGTGCGTCCTACTGGATTTGGAAAGACTCGTACAATGATAAAGCTGAGTACTGAAAACCAGTACAGGAAGGTACTGTACTTATACCCTAACAATATAATTAAGCAGTCTGTTATAGCAGAGTATCATGATGCTGATACTCCTGATAATCCGCAGTTTGTGCTGAATGAGAAAGAGCAGGAGAAATATCATGACAAGCCTATTATTGTATTTAAGTCATATTCTGCTATGCTTAACGAGTGGAAGAAGATTGTAGCCGAAGCAGCAGAAAAAGGCTATGGTGACTTCTATAAAGAGTCTGAAAGCACAAGATTAGTAAGATACTTGAAGAAACAAGTTGACATTTGGCTTGATGGTATAGACCTACTGCTTGTGGATGAAGCACATAGAGCCGGGGCAGCTGGGTTTATGCAGTACTGGCCTTTGATACACGCCAAGACTCAGAATGGAATTAAGAGCGACAGGCTGCATGTGCTTGGTGCTACAGCTACACCAATGCGTACTGACTCTGATAATGACCTTGAGACAGACATTTTCTATTATGAGCGTGCAGGAAAAGTTGAGTCAGCTCGAATTGCAGATTTTCCATTAAATGAGTGCATTAGACGAGGAATATTGAAGCAGCCTTACTATGCGAAAGGCATGCTTGATGCAGATATACAAAAGGATAGGCTAAAATCAGCTATAAAGCATGGAATACTTGGGCATGACATAAATCCTGTGACAAGGAAGAAAGTGACAATAGATAAGAAAGGTTTAGCCACATATACTCAAGGGCCGAGGATTGACTACCTCTGTGATAAATACTATGAAGCCTTAGAGGATTTGGAAAATGCCTTCTCGAAAGTTGTTGAACCACATGAATTGATAAAGAGCAGTGTAAATGATGTTATTGCTTCAGATGCTGCAAGTGGAGCATATATGAGATTTCTTGTGTTCTATCAGCAAACATCAGATGTCATTAAGTATAAAGATGCAATCAATGAAGCCTTTAGGAAGGCATTTAATATTGGTGGAGCCAACTCTGTTTATAAAGCCTTGAATGACACCTATCTTATGTCAAATACGGAGGTTGGAAAGGCGAATAACATTACTATTTCTCCGATAGGCTCCATAGCTGAGAGAGATGAAGCACTTGAAAATGATCCGTCTCTTGGATTTGGAAATATTGACCTAATTCATAGTATTGATATGCTTAACATGGGATACCATGTTGGAAATGTTACAGGCATAGTGATTAAGAGAGGTACAAGCTCAGAAATCATTTACTATCAGCAGATAGGTAGATGTATGTCTGTTAAAGCTAAGCACTCTCCGATAATTATTGACTTTGCAAATGCAGATGCAGAACTCTTTAGGTATACACACAATACAGTAAGAGAGAAAGCGGCTCAAGGAGTAAAAGAGTTTATAAGCTGTTGTAAAATGGCTGAAGAGTGTGAAGCTGTTAACAAGGCTTATAGTGTAGCCAACCTATCAATTTCTTCTGGAGAAGTCCCTGAGGAAATTCTGAAATACTTGTATATTGATAGATGTGCACCACTGTACTTCATTAAAGGAGTTGCAGAGTCTCTTGGTTCTTCTGATAGCTTTGAGACACTTATCAAAAGGTTAAATGCAATAGTGAGGTCAAGTGGAGCAGATGAACTTAATGTTGACTACAATATTGAGCATCAAGAATACCTTGATATTGTGAAAGCTACCTCAAAGCAGAAAGGCATCATTGCTCAAGAAGAGGAAATCTTTGATAGCCTTGGCTTACCTTACCATAGATAATTTAGGAGTGTGATTGACATGGCAAATAATTTACCTAACACAATCGGAGATGTTGAGTACACTCCAAATGCAGATAAAGCACATTGCAAGAAATGCGGGTACACTTGGTCAGTATCCCTTGAGGAGCGTATAAAGTTTACTAAGGCAGTTTCTAAAGGCGTAAAGCTAAGATGCCCTATGTGCTATTTTAAGGCGAAAGTGCATGATGGCAAAATCAAATGCAATCAAGGCGGAGAGTTGACATTTAATGTTGGCAGTCTTATGAATATCAACAGTAAGACTTTGATTGACTATATAAATGGTAAAAATGCTCTGAACTTTTATCATAGTGAGTGTAGAAACAAGTTCCTCGTTACTATTGGAAGCATTAAGCCAACAATGGATTGTCCTATTTGCAAAGAGCATCCTGTTGAACATACACATGAATACTACACAAATTATAGAGGATATACTGGTACAAATAGAATTGCAGCACAGCCAGTTGATGAGAAAGCAAGATTACGGAAAGAGGTAGCAGAGGCAAATGGTTTGAAGCCTGAGGTTACTGATAATAATGAGTATATTCGTTCTTCGGAGCAAGAGAGTATTTATTTGAATAAAATGTGTAGTCACTGGAGGAACAATGTAGACTTTGACAAGATGTCACCTACTATTGCTAAAGTGGCTAAACAGGTATTAAAGTATGATGGACAGGTATTCAAGGAGAGAGTACTGATCAGAGGTATAAATAGCCGAGATGAATGTGTCTGTCAATGTGTTTACTGTGGTGCAGAGATAGAAATACCTTTAAGCCAGCTTGTTGAAAGTAAGAACTGGTCGAAATTGATGGTATGCTCATTATGTGATGGAGCCACCTCAAAGGGTGACTATGCTACAAAGATAATGTGTAGATACAAAGGCGATGTGCATAACGGACTCAAGATTGTCAACGTTTACTCTGGAAAAGGAAACATTACTCTTTGTGATTGTGTATGTACTTCTTACTTTGACTTGCCATCTAAGTGCCAACTTTCAAGCAGGAAAACTGGGCACACAATAACAGGCTTGAACTTTGGAGATGTGATAAATAACAGAGTTTTCTGTCCTGAGTGTGCAAAGAACAGAGAGTTTGAAGCGGTGCTGGCTGGTAAGATACTGAACTTTGGTAGTAATAACGGATGCATTTATTGTAAAAAATTTAGACCTATTAAGTATAAATTCGATAAAATTGGGAATAATCCTAATAAATTTGAATATATTGGTATTAGTCCAGAAGATTTCTTAACCTCAGACAAGTCCGTTTGTGACTTCTGCACTTTCAAAGATGACTGTACACTTGATAGAACAGATTTGGCACTTGAGAATATCAGAAAGGGCATGGATTTAGCAGCGACAAGGAAAGAAATAAACCAATACATTAGAAGAGAATTTCACTCAATCTGGACTTCGAGTGGAAGCTGTGCTATAAGCGGTGACGGTACAAAATCCTTAATGATATATGGGGACGCCTTTATTGGTAGAGACTCTAAGCCAAGGAGGTTCTGCAAGTGCACAGTGCACAAGACAGAAATGATGCTTGATGGTGACGAGATAAAGACATTTAACCATGAGCAATGTTTATCTTCTCAGCGTTCTTTGTATCGTTTCTTTAATGTGGATTACAAGTATTTAATAGATTTGAACCGGAAGAATTTGGATGAGGCAAAGAAAAAGAAAGCTAACAAGTAAACAAGTAAAGGAGGCAGTTAGATGGTAGAACCTATGTCAGTTCTAACAGTTTCGGATGGAACTACTCGTGAGTTTCCTACAAGATTAGCCTCTGGATATGTTGAATTTTATTTAACAGGAGAACCTATTGGAACAGAAGTTACATTGTCTATTGATGATAACTGTTCTCTATATGACCTTTGGATGGCTCTTGGGTGTGAGCGTGACAATGTGCCAAAGTATTACAGCTCAGTTAATTGTCATACAGACAATGGAGATGTTGGCCATGCTTTCATTATGGCAGATGCTACAAAGTCTGCTATTGATGCAAGCATTGTAAATGAGAAGTCTATAAAGTTGACCAGAGTGAACCCTGCTAATATTATTAAGCGTATGACAGAGCAAGATATTTCCATGAATGAGTTTTGTGGAGACAAGGCTAATTTGAGGAGGTTCAAGTCATATCTAAATAGACTCAGTGAATTAGGATATGACAGCACAAGATAGAGCGAAGGCCAAATAAAAAATGAAGTAAACTTATAAACTTGAGTATTTGAGAAAATATCTTGTTGGTATCAGTGAAATACATCATGATTTGACTCAATGGCAGGAAGAATAATGATAGTATGCTGGAGGTAGTTGAGATTGGCTGTGAGTAGCATTAGTAATCAATCTTATGAAAAGATGAGGCGTGATATATTTGACATATCCGAAAAAGTTGACGAGTACTTAGAACGTTTATACAGATGTGGCTTGGTTGGTTTCTGTGATAAGCAGAGTATTAGGATTGAGGTTAGAGAATTAGTTACTAATGGATTTTCTGAGCAGCAGATAATGGATATAGTACATAAGAAATATTCATTCTTAGCACCAGGAGACATAGTTTCGTGTAAAGACTCAACATTTATAGTAGATTCTACAGGCACGTATATAGCAGAAATAAGCTTAGATGATGTATTCAATTTACTTGGTGATAGGATAACAAACCATGATGGAGAGCGCTTGAAGAAATCACCAAACAGAAGCACACTTAGTGGGGCTTATGTAGATGACTCTGCAATATGGACAAGTACCTATAAGTATGCTAAGATTATCTGTACAAATAGAGACTCTTCAGTAGAAACTGTTTGTTGGGCACCACTGTTTGATAGTTCTGAGAAACCAAGAGCGTACCTTTATGATGGTATGCTTGTAGAAACTTTAAGAAATAGGATATATTGGGCTGTTGATAAGGATTTTGGCTTAACTAAAAAGTTATCAAGAGACTTACCATACGTGGTTGATCATATAAGTAATCCATCAGAGATAGAGGGTATGGATAAGGCACTGAGTATAATAGCTCGTGGACCTTTTGTCACATTTGAGAAAGCCTATAATAGTGATACAAAACACTTTGATTTTATAAATGTGGAGTTTGACCTATTATATAATGGCAGAACATATAAAGAACAAGTAGAATACATAAAAAGATGTATTAAGGCTTTTGATAAACTGGCAGTAACAGCTATTAGACTTTCAAAGACATTTAGAGCTGCTGGAATAGGATTAAACTACTTTAAGGCAGATAGAGTGCTGTCTAGGCAAAATGTATTTATATACAAATTCTCACTAAAAGTAACTTGAAATATTAGCACTATCGGTAGCATAGTACACTGTGACAATGATGCCGAAACTGGTTTATCATAGTTATTGGATGATATAATGAGTAATTTTCAACTAGCCTAATTTGGGCTAGTTGAAATTTTTAATACTATTAAACAAGCATTGTAGTATATAGTAGTATAAATTAAATTTGATACAAATGATTGTTTAATATGCCCCAGTAGCTCAGCAGGATAGAGCAATCGCCTCCTAAGCGATAGGTCGCTGGTTCGAATCCAGTCTGGGGTGCCACACACTTTTAGATGTTAAAAACATTCGGATTTAGGGAGAACTATGGATAAGAAGTATTTAAGCAAACTTGTGCTTCCTTATGCTATTCCGTACATAAATAAGAGCACAGAGCAATATGTAATACTCGATGGTACACAGACTACTTGTCAGCTGTGCGGATACACCTACAATAGAACGCTTGAAGGAGTGTCGGATCATATTAAATTCCACTCGGCTATGGCGATGATGGTACACAAGAAAAATGTTTACTGTCAGAAGCAGCTCTGTTTGGAAGCAATCGGGAACGCTACATATATCATGGATAATTCCACAGACATTGAGACTAATGTTATTGCATTTGGTATGTTGCTGTATGCAAAGTATAGCATGTACGTAATCGGTAACTTTATGCTCGGGTCTACTGGTTCCATCGTATCTCGTGAGAGATACTACTCTGAGTATATTGTGTGCAATAAGGAGTATGTTCCTGATGTTGCACGCGACATCATCAATTTGATTTGGCGTGACGATACAGCAGATAACAGGAAGGCTCAGTACCATTACGAGTTTTATAACTTCAGTCTGGCTGCTTTCTGTGACGAACTGGCAGAAAGTGATAAGCCTAAACTTGTAAAGATGGCAAGTGAGATGATGTCAAAACTCACTGATGAAGCTTTGACACCTTCCAGTCCTATCTTTGATGCAAAAGCACTCGACGCTGTAAGGTTCAGAAAGCCCTCTGAAGAGGAAATTAGGGCCTATGAGGCGACAAGTCAGCGTACATACGGTAAGTCGGTACATAACAAGTCTTCCTCTAAAATGAAGGTAGGCTTTGATACTAAGCCTCAAACAAATGCAAAAGAGCAGCCTGTAAAAGAGGAGACACCGAAGAAACGAGAACTTACTCGTGAGGAATTCCAGAGGTCAGGGTTTATTGGCGGTTCGAACACTCCGGCAAGCAAGAAGTCAGTCACGCAGCCTAAGTCAATCAATAAAGAGCCTTCTAAGCCGTCATTTTTTGACCGCTGTAAGATGGGACTTGCAGCAATAAAGAAGCCTGTTAAATACACTGGAAAAGCTGAGGCTCGGCTTAAGGCATATATTGCAGACCCTAAGGAAGATTGTGACCTTAAAACTATTCTGCTCGACTATGTGGTTGAGCTTGAGAACAGGATTATTGGTTACTACAAAACAGATATGACCAGCGATGAGCAGGAAGAACTGATGGAAAAGGTTCAGAAGGCACGCCTGCTGCTTGGTAGGAACTCCAAGCCTACAACAAGCGAGCTTAAAAGTATTTTGTAACAGTTGGAGGAATACAAATGAGCACTGATAAAACAAATAAGCCTGAAAAGGGTGAGAAGCTTTTCAGTAAGAAGAATATTCGTAGGTACATCTGCTGGATGCTTGCACTTCTGTTGCTGGTGTCAATCGCATTACAGGTTGTATTCTCTATGTAAAATGTGAGATGCTTAATATATGGCAGGTGTGGCTATTACAATTTGTCGCATCTGCCATATATTTGTATATGCAGCAAATGTTTCATTGTAAGATATATAAAGTATATTATTTACTTTATAAATTTTGGATGGTGGTTTATTGTGTTGGACATTAAGAACTTTCCAACTGAATACAGAGAAATTTACAATAACTACATTATGCCTGTTGATACAAACATTAGGATGTCCGATGTCATTCTTAGTGACGAAAACAAGGACAAGTTTAGACAGTTTATGACAGAGCAGAAGTTCAGAGATACTTTCTATAAGTATGGGCTGGAGCCTATGAACAGAATTTTGATGTTCGGTGCTTCTGGTACAGGTAAGACGTTTAGCTCTAAGGCACTGTGCAATGAGCTTGGTTACACAATGCTCTATATTGATATTGCAAAAGCATTGTCAGATGAAACCGTGTCTAAGAATTTGTCTGAAATCTTTAAGCTGGCAAACTATGTAGGAAATTGCCTCGTAATGCTTGACGAGTGTGACTCTATTGCATGGCGTAGAGACACATCAAACAGTGATACAGGTATTATTCGTAGAGCGACTAATACACTGTTTCAGCAGCTTGACCAGATGGATCATAGGATTGTATTCGTAGCAGCGACTAATATGAGAAATCAGTTAGACCCTGCATTTGATAGACGATTTAACCTTAGACTTGAGTTCCGTAGACCTCAGATTAAGTTGAAAGAGGCTATTAAGCACTTCATGCTGCCTGGGTTTAAGTACCTTGATGATGTTGACAGTACCACTGGTAGTATTGTTGAGACTCGTGCCTTGGATAACAAGAGACTGAGTTATTACGAGATACAAGGTCTTGTAGAGAGGGCTATGAAAGAGGCCATCATAAACGGTACAATGACAATTCATACAGCAAAGGTTTACAGAGACTTGGCTGTGCAGTTGAACATGAAGTTGAGGTTTAATACCGATAAGGATGATGAGGCTTCGTTCTCTCCTGCTATTGATACTTGGAACCGTTGAGTATGCGACTAGTTAATAAAATTTTAACAGTTTAGTCAGTAATAACTATCTTTTGTTCCATTTGACAAATGACTATTCTGATTGTTATTTGACTAGTTGCTAAAATTTATTCAGTGTAGAGTAAGAGAATATGAAAAAAGTTATAATTTACGGAATTTTAGGGGCACTTATTGTTGCTGGTATTGCACTGTCGGCAGTTCTTGGAACACTTGCTGGAGGAACAAATGCCTTAATTGCAAAAAGGAACTACGTTGGATATGTGGATGCTGGTGCAGATGAGAGTGCTTGGAACACTGATGAAATTAAGTTCAGCAGTAATGATGAGAGTAATAACTGGTACACCGGTAGCGACACCCTAAACCAGTTTATCAGTGCAATCGAGAATGATATAGATACTTTGACTGTAAAGTCTGGTGACCCAACTGAGTATTTTATAGGCAATTATTTGTCCGATACTGTTGTTGAAGATACTATGTTGACAAAGTGTGATGAGCAGTCAGAGTTTAATTTGATTATTGCACAAGAGATTGAGGCAGTTGAAAACCAACGAAGTGACTATAAAATTATTGCTGTTGGCAATGATGAACTGTACGAAGCGTATATCAAATGTAAAGATGGTTCTGGTTTAACAGTTGATGAAATCGTAAAGGCATTTACAGAAAATTCAGCTTACAGTATTACTGAGTTTTGCACAGATATAGACTTTTTGTATGCGAGATACAAAGTGTCTGAGTACAGTAGAAAAGAATATAGCTATACACAATTCGAGGACAAAGGCGTTACAATTAGAATTTTAAGTCCTTATTCTAAGCTGTGCAGTCTTAAAGCAGACGGTGGAAACATTTACTTGATGACAAACAGTGGAATTGTGGCAGTCATTAGTAAAGAAGACTACAGCTCAGAACTATTTAATAAATCTGTTGAATTTGATTGCGGATACACAGCCTATTTGAATGAAGGCTGTAAGGAGTTAAGCTGGATAAATAATATGCTTATTGAAGAAATTGAGAAAGACGGTGAGTTTATTAGCTGAGCACCGCCTGAAAGTTAGGTGAATTTAATGAGGATTGACAGAGTCGTTGAGTCAACAAGAGTACCTGGTTTCATGACTATTGTAGTTAGCGGTACAGGAAGAATGACTAGAGAGACTGTTATTGATTCGATTTTATCAGATAATAAATTAGTATTGCATAGAAAGGCACTTTCTGGCAGTCCTATTGACATTGTTAAATATAGCTGTTCTGTAATTTCAGAATAAAAGCTTAGGAAGGATAATAATGAGCAATATAATTGATATGCTGTCACTCTGTTACGATGGAGTGCTTGAGGCACCTCGAGATTGCTACTTAGCGTATAAGAATACAAATAGAAAATATAGTCAGCAGTGGTACTTGATAAGACCTGACGGTGAGTCATCGGAGGTTGACAGTGATATTGTGGGTGTTGTCAGTAACAAGCACATGTTGTACTGCTGTCATTTAGATCATGCAATGTATCTCAAGTGCATCATTGATGATGACTTTAACATTAAAGCTGTAAGCAGAAAAGATAATGAGCCAGGCATTTTCAGTTTTAGTGAATACAAGATGATGGACTGTGGTGCTGTGGTTTGCAAGAGCTACGATGGTAGCGGACTGATCGGCTCGACTGGTGAAACACTGTTCCCAATGATGTTTAACGGACTCTATGACAATGGAAACGGCAGGTGTGTTGGATACATAGGACCTTGGAGATATCCTTTTAGGATGTCACTGGATGGCTCAAGAGTAGATGTACTTGGCACTTGGGAGCCTTACGAGTCAGAAAAGAGAATAGGGTTGCAAATAGTTTACACAGGAGACCTTACAAGCAAGAATGAATACTTTAAGTATTTGTACTCTGGCTCAGAAGTTTTAAGGAAGTATGCAAGTATTGTGTCGGCTGGGTGCAAGTTTAGACTTGTGTCTAACGGTTACATTTGTGACAGGCTCTTTACTGAAGTTGTAAGAAGCTCTGATTTTGAGAGGCTTGGGCTTGTGAGAGTCATTGATACAGTAAAGTGTGGTAGAGGTACAAAGTCATTTGTTGGTGTGCTGTCAATGGATGGCAGAGTTATCATTGACCCTTGTAAATATACTGATATTAAGCTGATGGCTAACTCTGGAGTATTCTATTGTAGCTATGATGAGCGTGCAGACGTAATTTACAATGGTAGAATTATATCAGCGCCAGAAGGATACAGGTCATTCAAAAACGGAATGTTTATTCCAATCGTAACAGTTGCTGACAAAGACTGCAACGTGTTGTACTTCGGTAACGATTACAAATGGCATAGTAAACTCGAAGATGCCATCTCCATTAAACAAAGCAAAACTCAAAATGATGTTTACGTCGTAAATGTTTACGGTGCTGACATAGCAGTAAATAGTCATTACGAACCTATAATGATGATTGGAACAATCGACTGTGCTAATGACTTTGTGGACTTGAAATTTTAGTATGTTGGCATTATAATGGCTAGTGTATAATTCTATTGTCTATGTTGAAATCAATAGTACTATTGACTAAGACATTTGACAATCGAATTTACTCTTTTTAATAATCAGTTGTAGAAAATAAGTCATAATTTAATATTTGATTTAATTGAGAGTAATGGAGAGTAACAGTATGAAAAAGTTAGTTGAACAGTTTGAATTGATTATTGGACACCAGTACAGAAACAGAGAGTACGGATTGATAGAGTCTGAGTACACTAATGAAATCATCGAGGCTGAGTCAAAGGCTTTGGCACGGCATAGGGCATTTGACCATAGCAAAATCTATGCGTTTAATGCTGGTGCTGCTAAGCCAACAATGAAGTCGTTTAGCGACATGGACAAGGCGATTGATTATGTAAAGGAGTCATTTGGTTCTCCTTATATAATCTGTCAAGATACAGCCTATGCTGTTTCAGTTGACTGTGATGGCAAAGTTGTAAATCTTACAGACATTTCTACTAATGAAGTAGTACAGTATATTTGTGAGTGAGCATATATGAGTAACAAAGGATATAGAAAGCAGTTAAACAGTTCAGTAGCAGTAATTTTTCTTGTATTGATCGGAGCGTTTATAGTATTAGCAATTTGTAATTCAAGTGTAAGCTCCTCTGAGTCTGAAAACAGCAGTAATAAAGTTGAAAACACAGAAAGCACAAATGAAGCTACAAATGATGATGGCCCTTCTAAAGAAGAAATAGATGCAGCACGACAGCAGATTGCAGACGAACTTGGAATTGATGTTTCAAACATTAAAGCAAATGAGACGACACAGTTAGAGAGTGGCGGAACGGTTTTAGGTACAGCTAAGAAAGTTAAGAACTTTAAGAGTTTGGTAGAAGCTGAAAGCGATATGGGTTACTACTTAGGACTGCATAACAAGCTTGACAGTTTAAGTGGATACGAACTAGTTGGAATGTATAAAATCGCTGATAGTTGGTATCAAGCAGTATTTGAGTGTAATGATAAACCTTCAATTACAGTTAAAACTTCTAAGGAAACTTCGTTAAAAGATTTAACAGCCGCTTATACTTCTGATTATGATGTTGTAGAGACAGAGTCTATCAATGGTATTGACGTAACGAGTAAGTCAGATGCAAATGGAACAGTACATTTAATGTATTTTGAGACTGCCAATGATAAAAAGTACAGTATTTTTTCAACAGACGGAATTGATGGTTTAGATGCTGTGAATTTGGTAAACGAGCTGATAGGTAATCTTAAAGTAATGGATGACTGGGTAGACTAGTTGAGAATTGTAAAGAGGATTTCTTTGAAAAAGATGATTCTTTTAAGGTTCATGATGAAAGAATGGACATATTTAAAACAATAAAGATAGAAAAATAGTCGAAGTAATATATAGAAAGGTATAAGGAAAATGGCAGTACCAAAGAAAAGAACAGGACATAGCGCACAAGGAAAAAGAAGAGCAAATTGGAAGGCTACAAAACCTGAAACAACTATTTGTTCAAATTGTGGAGAACCAGTTTTAACTCACACAGTATGTACAGCTTGTGGACACTACAAAGGTGAACCTGTAAGTTTAAAAGATAAAAAAGTAGAAGCTAAAGAAGAAAAGAAAGCAACAAAGAAATCAACAAAAAAAGCTGCTAAAGAAGAAGTAGCTGTAGTTGAACAAAAAGTTCAAGTTGAAACTCCAAAGGTGGAAGAAAAC
>OQWM01000263.1_pt1 | contig 31527 bp, 24 predicted proteins | sample 1691531 | NCBI WGS metagenome assembly OQWM01 (sample SAMN03418257, study PRJEB22391) | human gut metagenome | biome: human-gut; feature: organic feature; material: feces | host: Homo sapiens | place: Tanzania | collected 2013-01
GCGCTCGGCGATGGTCGCCGAGCGCGCCGCCCCCATAGCATAGGGCGATGTGCCCGATACATGAGCCATCGAACCCGATAGCTTGGGCAAGGCGCCCCGATAGCTTGGGCAAGGCGACCCGATAGCTTGGGCGATATGAAGTACCTTTTGAATAGAGTATTCGGTATGTCTTATTTCAGTTTAGAGAACGTTCCCCATACCATCGAAGAGAAGATGGCGCAGCTTCGCGAAACGTGGGATATCTACGTGTATTCGTTCCCCGAGCATGAACGACGAGCGATCGAAGCTTACGAAACGATGTGTCGGGTGGAGCCCGGTTTTACGCCCTATACGATTCGCGATGCCTCGGGCGCGGCGATGGGTTTAGTTTGGTATTGGGCGATGGATGGCTTCGCCTATCTCGAACATTTTGCCGTAGCCAAAACGCATCGAAATGCCGGGGTTGGGGCCCAAATCCTCGCGGAGTTTTTGAAATCCTATCCCAATGTCGTGCTCGAAGTCGAAGAGCCCGTCGACGACATCACGCGGCGCCGCGTCGCCTTCTATTGCCGCAATGGCATGACGTTTAACGACTTTAGCTATACAAACCCGGGCTATTGGAAAACGCCAATGTATCACACGCTTTGCCTCGTTTCGTCGCAACCGATGGATTCGGCACGATGCCAGAAGTTCGTCGAAGACTTTATCTATCCCAAGCCGCTGTCTTACGTCGGTTAATCGGAGCGGCGAAATGGCGCATAGCGAATCGAAAGAAGGTGAATTCGCGGTATACCGCGTAGGTAAATCGCATTTTACGCACGACAATAAGGCCATCACATTGCCCGATGGTTGGATCGTCGTCGAGGCTGGCGATGCCGCGCTCACGCGTCGTGTGAAGTCTGCCGGCGAATATTGGGTTATCAAGGGCATGTATCGCGGAAAGCCGACAAACGTCGGGCTTTGTGCGCCGGCACAAACGGTCGATCGACTTCGCAGCGAACTCGCCACCGAACGGCAATCGCCCGATTACGCCAAACGACTCGCCGCGGGTCGGGCCTACCGCGAACGAAAACAAGCGCAATACGAAGTCGACTTCGAACAAACGCTTCTGGCATGGCTCGATTTCGCCCCGCGTTACCATGCCATTGCCCAAAAGCTCGCCAAACGCGTCACGTCGTTTGCGACTGTCGTGGGCAGTGGCACGGTCGCGCGCACCCAACGCATATCGATCGAAGAACGCGCCCGAGCGGCCGTCATCGCATGGATGCGCCATTGTACGACGAATTACGACGAGATGTATATCGAACGCGGCAACGATCGGCGGCGCATGGTGCGGCGACAACTCGCTCAACAATCGATTGCACTGCTCAATCGATACCGCCGAGATGCCGATATCGATTTGGATCGATGCCCTCTAGCCCTTGCCCTCGCCGAGAAACGCGACGACATCGTCTTCGACGAAGAAGACGAATTGGGCGAAGATTGAAAGATTGAAAATTGTCTGTGATGGATTGAATGATGATAAGAGAAATCATACGAGATGAGTCTTTTTTGGCCATTCCCAGTGCCCCTGCGACGGCCGATGACTTGGGAATCGGGGCAGATTTACTCGATACACTACGCGCCCACAAAGACGCATGCGTCGGGCTTGCGGCGAATATGATCGGCATACGAAAGTGTATCATTGCCGTCGCCGATGAAGGCGTCGAATACGTCATGTATAACCCTCAAATCATCAAGAAATCGGGCGCTTACGATGCGAAAGAAGGCTGTTTGTCGCTTAGCGGCGAACGCAAAACGAAGCGTTATAAGACGATACGCTTGCGCTATTACGACGCACAGTTTCGGCGTCGTTCGGGTTTCTTTGAAGGTTGGATAGCCCAAATTATACAACACGAAATCGATCATTGCATGGGGATTATTATATAATGGTAGACGAAGCATTGCGCTCGGAATTGAGCAAAAGGATATCGGATTATTTATTTTCATACTTTCAGTGGGGTTCGTCGTCGATGCCCATCGATCAAGAGCCCAAGATGCGCGATCTATTAGTCGATGTGCTCGAATATCAACGGCTCAATCACCCGCGCTATGGGCGATATTGTAGTTTACAACGATGTACAGAACGCGGAACGTCGATACTTTCTTATCCGCCCCTGCCCGTCGAAAGTTTTAAACGCGCCGATATATGCCCATTTGGGCAAGAACAAACCGTTGCAGAATTTCGGTCGAGTGGCACGACCGAGGGCGTGAAAAGTATACATCGATTTCGCGACACGGGATTATTACAACGCGCTTTAATATATACTTTTACATTATATATATCTCGCCTCATGCCCAAGGGCATGCGTTTCTTATCGCTCATGCCGTCGTATGAATCGAATCCGCATTCGTCGCTCGGTTATATGATAACGCAATTCGTACAAAACTATGGCGCGGAGGGATCGGGTTTCTTCTTCGATTTCGATCGCGGACTCGATTGCAAAAGTTTTGTCGCAGCGTTGCGAGACGCCGAGCGCGACGGCGTCGCCGTCCACATCTTCGGGCCAGCCTTTGCCTACGTCGAATTGCTCGATTGGATCGAATCATCGCACATCGCCCCCATCCACTGCGCTCCGGGGTCTTGCCTACTCGAAACGGGCGGATATAAGGGGCGAACGCGCGAAATTCCCAAGGCCGAACTCCGACAAGCGTTGTGCGACAAACTCGGCATCGAGATCGGGCACATCTATGGCGAATACGGCATGTGCGAACTCTCTAGCCAAGGCTACGAAATTTGTGCACTCAACAACCGAACGACACGCCCCGATGAATGCCTCTATATCTTCCCTGGCTGGATGAAATGCATGCTCTTCAACCCCGAAACGATGGCTCCCGTCTTGCCGGGTCACGAAGGGCAAATCGCATTCTTCGATCTATGCAACCTCGATAGCGCCGCCTATATACTCACCGGCGATGTCGGCACTTTGGTCGAGCTTCCGCCCGACGTCCGACGCGCGACAGTAGGATTCCCCAAATACGGTTTGCGACTCCGAGGGCGCGCGCCCAGCGCCGTCCCGAAAGGTTGCTCGATGGATTGGGACGAATGGAATGCACAAGCGCGCGACACGAGTAAGTCGTGATTTAATGATTGTATGGGAACTGCGCCAAGAATTGGCGCACTTCATCGGCAATGCCCACGCGAATCGATGGATCGTCGATATGGTCTAAGACGCGGACGATCCAATCGGCGACTTGTGGCATGTGTTCGGTTTTGAGTCCGCGCGTCGTGATCGATGGCGTGCCCAATCGAATGCCACTCGGGCGCATGGGCGGATTCGGGTCGTAGGGTATTGCATTGAAATTGCACACGATCCCCGATTCTTCGAGGGCAATTGCCGCCGTTTTTCCGTCGACCGATTTGGCTCGCAAATCGACGACCATTAAATGGCAATCTGTACCACCGCTGACGATTCGCAACCCGCGATCGACGAGACATTGCGCCAAACATTGCGCATTGTCGACGATCTGTCGGCTATAAGCTTTGAAATCGTCGGTCGCCGCTTCTTTGAGCGCAACGGCGAGTGCGGCGACTTGGTTCATGTGTGGCCCGCCTTGAATGCCGGGGAACACGGTGCGATCGATCGCCTTTGCATGTTTTTCTTTGCAAAGTATCATCCCGCCGCGCGGTCCGCGCAACGTCTTGTGCGTCGTCATCGTCACGGCATCGGCATAGGGAACGGGGCTCGGGTAGACGCCGGCGGCGACGAGCCCTGCGACGTGGGCAATGTCGGCGACTAAATAAGCTCCACATTTATCGGCAATATCGCGAAGGCGAGCAAAATCAAAGGCTCGCGAATACGACGTCGTCCCGATGAACATGACTTTTGGCTTGGCCTCGATACATTGGCGCTCGATTTCATCGTAGTCGAGGGCTTCGGTCTCGGGATTCACTTCGATCGGTTGGGCATTGTACAATTTTCCCGAGAAATTGACGTTTCGTCCATGCGTCAGATGACCGCCAGAGTTGAGACCGAGACCGATGATCGTGTCACCGGGGGCACATAGCGCCATGTAGACAGCCATATTGGCAGGCGAACCGCTATAACTCTGTACATTGGCGTGCTCGGCACCAAAAAGCGCCTTTGCTCGCGATTGCGCCAAACGCTCGACTTTGTCGAGCACTGCTTGCCCTTGGTAATAGCGCTTGCCAGGGTAGCCCTCGGAATACTTATTGACTAACACCGATCCGAGTGCTTCGCGCACGCCATCGGAAACGATATTTTCGCTTGGGATAAGACGCAATACGGACTTCTGACGCGCCTCTTCTTCGTCGAGTAGAGTTTGCAATTCATCATCATAAGTAATCATATAACCTCCTGAAAACCGCAATTTCTGGGCACCATCGCCCATCGGTCGGCTTTGCAGAGCTCTCATACTCGATATGCGCGAAATAAGCTATTCTCGCAGAACCCTTTTTCGCTCATGCGATTGCATTGCGCGATCGATGGATAGAAAAAACGATATGGGGCATTGCGATGCCAAAGCAAAAGGCGGGCGTATGCGCGCAAGTGCCCTGCAGGGCACGAGCACATAGCCCGCCAGCGGAGCCGTATGCGCGCAACGCAGTGAGCACATAGGCGGAGCCAAGAGCCCGTATTGAGCCCGCAGAGCGAAAAAGGGTTCTGCGAGAATAGCTGATAGGGCGAGAGCGAAGCGTATTGAGCACAAGCGAAATAGCTTCGCCATCGGAGACAAAAGGCGTTGATCACAGGGGGCGACGGGGCGCGGCGATGGGCGCGTGGTTGGTTTAGGCGTATTTTCCGATGAGTGTGACGCCGTCGAGGCTGGGCAGTGGTGTGGCGCCGGTAGATTGTGCCTTTTTGTAGGCCGATGCGGCGAGTGCGAATCGCAGGGCGATGGACTCGTGGAGTGGAAGGGCGGATTTGAAGAAGTGCTGGACGAGTGCGATAGTCGGTTTGAAGAGTCGCGTGGCCAGGGCGATTGGGGAGGCAATGTCGCGGCGTGCGGCTTTGCAGTCGGCTTCGATGGCGTTGGCGGTGGCGGCGGCGTTGGGTGTGGTGTAGACGAGGTGCGAGCCGTCGTAGTCGTTCCAATCGAGCGAGGTGATGCTGTGGGTGGCGCAGAGAGAGGCGAATGCGGCGGTTTCGGGGTAGGGCGTGTCGATGACGATTTCGGGGAGGTCGATGCCGGCCGACATGAGGCGTTTGACGTCGTTGGCTTTGAAGGGCGATGTTTCGGTGGGGGCGCCGCTTGGGGTGAGTGTAAGTGTAGCACCTACAATGATGCCGCGCGATTTGAAAGCTTTGATGCTTTCGGCGGTGATATTTCGTGCGATGCCGTCGTGCATGAGTCCGTGGAAGTTCATGGAGGAGCCGAGGAAAGCCATGCAGAGTCCGGCGCGGCGTAGGCGTGCGATGTCGCGGCCGTCGGTGAGTGCGGGGAGGTAGGCGGCCCAAGCGATATCTTCGGTGATGAGTCGCAGAGCGAGCCTAAGGATGGCTTCGTGTGCTTGTGCTTGCGATGTGAATGGGCTGTCGAAGACGACTTTTTTGGATTCGGTGAGGACGCCTAACTTTTTGAGTTGTCGGATTTCGTCGATGATGGACTCGGGAGAACGGGCGTGGAGTTTGCCGGCGGCTTCGTAGGCGAGTGAGATGGGAACGAAATAGGGGCAGTAGTCGCCGATGGGCGTGGCGCACCAATCGGGAATGAGGCACTCGGAGGCGTTTTGCGAAGTCGATTCTGTGACGTTTTGCGAAGTCGATTCTGTTGATTTTTGTGCGAAGAAATGGCGCGCGTCGTCGAGCGAGAGTCCGATCCAAGCGATATCGTTGGCGTAATCGGCTTTTGCGTTGGCGCGATAGACGTCTTTTGCGCCGCTTGCGATGGCGACTTCGATGCCCGATTCGAGGCATGCTTTGGCGTGTCGTAGTGTTTCGGAGGCGTTACATGCATCCATGAAGAAGACGACGCGTTCGTATTGCCAGAGCGTGAGGTATTCGCGCGTGGCGTCGAAGATGGCGACGTCGTCGTTGGAGCGTCGGGCGATGGCGGCCCAAAGCGCCATTTGGCGCACGGGCATGACGGCTTGCCCTTGAATGACTTCGAAGGGGACGAGGGCTTTGCCGACGAACGGTGCGAGACCGCGTTTAAGCGATGAATCGATATTCCATTGATCGCAACGATTTTGACGAACTCGAACGATAGCCGTTTTCATGATGACGCTCCATAGCTCTAGCCAATGGCAACGGGTCATTGGTCGATGTAGAGTTTAGGACGCGATTGTCATCGAATTGTCAGGATGGCGTTGGATTGAGCCATTTCTCGGACTCGATCGAGCCATTTCTCGGACTCGATCGAGCTATTTGGCGGGCTTATTTATTCCTCGGTGGGGATTTTGTGCGCGATGCAGAGCTCGTCGAGTTGTTTGGAATCGACGGTCGACGGGGCTTCGGTCATGAGATCGGCGGCTTTATTCGTCTTTGGGAAGGCGATGACGTCGCGCAGCGAGTCGGCGCCGGTGAGCAACATGATCATGCGGTCGAGCCCGAATGCCAAGCCGCCGTGTGGAGGGGCGCCGAACGAGAGTGCGTCGAGGAGGAAGCTGAATTTGGCGCGAGCTTCTTCGTCGCCGATGCCGAGTGCGCGGAAGACTTTCTTTTGAACGTCTATATTATGGATACGGATCGAGCCGCCGCCCAATTCGATTCCGTTGAGGACGAGGTCGTAGGCTTGTGCGTAGACTTGCCCGAAATCGCCGCGTTCGAAGGCGGGCCAATCGCTGGCGCGTGGGCTCGTGAACGGGTGATGCATGGCGTACCAGCGGTTATCTTCATCGCTCCACTCGAACATGGGGAAATCGGTGACCCATGTTAGACCGACGTCTTCGGGTTTCGACATCGTCTTTGGAACCCAATTGTTTTTGACGGCGATTTCTTTTCGGACGCGACCAAGGGCGTTTCGAGCGATGTTGAGTTTATCGGCGACGAAGAGGAGCGTGGCGCCGTCTTCGGGCTTCATTTGTTCGATGAGAGCCGTTTTTTCGGCTTCGGAGAGGTTTTTTGCGATGCCGGCATCGAGTTGACCGTTGGCGACTTTTGTCCAAGCGAGTACTTTAGCGCCGTATGTCTTGGCGACGTCGGCAAGGCCTTGTTCGATGTCTTTTCGGCTCATCTTGACCGAGGCAGGGACGCAGATGGCGCGAATCGTGCCTTGTTTTTGTTCGAGCGCTTGTGCGAAGAGTTTGAACTCAGTGCTGCGGAAGATTTCGGTGACGTCGTTGAGGAGCATGCCGAATCGGATATCGGGGGCATCGACGCCGTAGAGGTTCATGGCATCGTCCCACGTGATGCGCTTGAACGGGCGCGGCAAATCGATATCGAGAATTTCTTTGAAGATCGTGCAAATCATTTCTTCGCAAATGCTTTGTATATCTTCGGGCTCGATAAAGCTCATTTCGATGTCAATTTGTGTGAATTCGGGCTGGCGATCGAGTCGCAAATCTTCGTCGCGGAAGCATCGAGCGATTTGGTAATAGCGGTCGAATCCCGACACCATATAGAGCTGTTTGAAGAGCTGTGGCGATTGGGGCAAAGCATAGAAAGCCCCGGGCTGAACGCGGCTCGGGACCAAGTAATCGCGTGCGCCTTCGGGCGTCGATTTGCCGAGGATTGGCGTCTCGAGATCGAGGAAATCTTTCGATTCGAGCACGCGACGAATAATGCCCGTCACTTTGCTACGCGTAATAATATTGTAGTTGAGGCATGGGCGGCGCAAATCGAGGTAGCGATATTTGAGGCGGATTTTTTCGTCGGCATCGCATTTGTCGTGGATGGCAAATGGCGTCGTTTCGGCGCGATTAAATACGCGCAATTCTTTAGCTTCGACTTCGATTTCGCCCGTAGCCAACTTTTTATTGGCGTCTTTGCCGCGCGAAATGACTTCGCCTTCGACGCCGATACACCATTCGGCGCGGATCTTCTGCGCTTGCTCGAACAACGGGCTCGCCGCATCGATATGGATCTGCGTGACGCCGTATCGGTCGCGCAAAACGATAAACAAAAAACTGCCCAAATTGCGATAATCTTGAACCCAACCGACGAGGCGAACGGTCTTGCCGATATCGCTACCGCGAAGTGCGCCGCACGTATGCGTGCGCTTAAATCCATTCAAAAATTCACTCACTGTTCGTTACTCCTATATAACGCAAGGGCGTAGCCTATTGCGCCCCTTTTCGGGGCGCTTTTTACGCCATTTCACTTCTCATTGGCAACGTTCATTATCACCAAACTGGCGCAACGACGCCCAACGCCCCCATTTTTCCCTTTACTCCAAAACCGCAGCCAGCTTTCGCCAATCTCTACTCGACGGCGACGAATCCCTTTTGCCCCGAAACGGTGACGACATCGCCCGTTTTGAGAATTTGCGTGACGTTTGGGATGGCGACGACGGCGGGCACGCCGTATTCGCGAGCGACGACGAAGGCGTGCGAAAGCGGTCCGCCGCGCTCGGTCAAAATTGCCGAGGCGACGAGAAACAGCGGCGTCCATCCGACGTCGGTCGACCGCGTCACGAGTATTTCGCCATATTGCAAATCGCCAGCATCTTGCAACGACTCGAGAACTCGCACGCGCGAGTGGACGCATCCGGGCGACGCCGGCAATCCATATAATATACGCGATCCGGCTGGGCATTTTTCTTCGTTGCAACGGTTCGGATGCGTCACAAACGTATCGGGCAATGCACGAGCCGACATATAGGCCTGGTGCCGCGCCCGCCGGAATGCGACGAAGAGCCTTGCATATCGCAAGTTTGCGGGCGACGAAAACCACGATTTCAATTCTTCATAAGTCAAGTAAAAAACGTCGTCGACCGCATAAATCGTGCCGTCTTCGACCATGCGTTGTGCCGTTTGTCGCAAGAAAGATCGATACAATCCGAGGACATCGACGACATAAGCTCGCCATTTTTCGCGCAAGCGAGCATTTTTCTGCGCCCAATGTAACAAATTCTTGAATATCGGTCGCAATGCAAACGGCAACGTCGAACCGATTTCGTCGGTGCGCAGCTGTCTTTCGTTTGCCGCCTCGTCGACTTGGGCTTTTTGCGCCATTGCATTGGGCGCGACACACGCCGTGATATGCGTCGTAATGACTTGAAATAAGAACGTCGGATCTTCGCACCAACGAGCATTGGCGAGTTCTGCTTCTTGATTTGCTCGCGCACCGTATGCTTGGATAAAAGCGTCGAAATCGCGCCAAAAATCGGCGCCACCGTCGAGCGATTCGGTCTGAGCGCGAAACGCGGCGACGTCGTTTTGCCACAACATGGCGACGAAAGCATCGCTCAAATCGCGATGTTTCCGGATTTCATTCGACATATTGAGCAGCGCAAACCCTGGCTCGGCACTGCGCACATCGAGCAAACCACTAAATAAATACGACTCGAGCGATTCATCACTCGCAGCATGACATTTATTTAAAAACAACGAGCACAATACATACGACGCCAAAAAACTCGCTCCGGCCACGAGCATATCGTTACCGCAATCGAAGAAGACATCGTCGAGCTTTGCAAAAGCCTCGTATAATTCGCGTTTCGAGCAATGTCGCGTATCGAACGATCGCAGTTCATCGCGATGTCGACAAAATGCAATTTCGCGTTCTTTAATATGGCGCAATTGCCGTTGCATGCTGCAAAGACGCGCCATCGAACGCGGCAAGTGATGCACGAAATGCCGCGCCGATATCGGTTCGATCATCGTAATATAATCGTCGATCGATTTCACACCGCCTATCTTTGCAAGCGTCGATGCATCGATAAACGGCACTTGCGATGCCACGCTCAATATCTCCGAAATATTGAGATAAATATGCCCATAGAACGTCGAAACATACGAATACCCCTCGGGTGCCGTCAATCCAAACGTCGAAAATATCGTATCGAATCCGCGTTTTGCAAACATCATCCCGACGCTCCACGTCATCGGCGTACACACGCCCGAAAGCGCCTCGCCAACATTGACATTGGAGTAAATCGTATTCTTTTCGCGCTCCCGTTTGACGATATCGCGCGCTTGCAAGATGAAAAGTTGACCTTGTGCAAACGAAAATTCGATATCTTGTGCACGCCCAAACGTCGATTCAATATCGGCGGCAACGCGCACGAGTTCGCGGATTTGTTCGGGTGTTAAACATTCCGACGCCGCATCTTTCTGGGCATGATAGCGATCGACTGTTATCGATTCGCCCGCCTTTCCATCGACGACAGCCGCCCCCTGCCCGTGCGAAACGTTGACGAGCATACATCGCGATCCGACAAACGGATGGTGCGTAAATACGACGCCCGCCGACTCGGAATCGACAAATCCTTGTATGACGACGGCCATCGCCGGCACTTCGCCCGTCAAATCTGCATTCGACGGATATAATAATCGTTCGCGCGCATAAAAACTCGCCCATACGCGCCTCACCGCCGCCAAACAATCGTCATACGACGACACGCCAATGACGCTTTCTTGCATTCCAGCCATCGAGTTTTGCCGCGAATCTTCGTCGGTCGAGCTCGATCGCACCGCCCACGTGCGCCCCGGCGTCTCGGCAAGTGCCCGTCGCAGCGCCTTTTCAAAAGACTTTGAAAATATCGCACTCTCGGCGATACAAACGACGTCTTCGCCCGGTCTTTCACATATATTTCGATGCATTTCGGCTTGAAATACATCGGTCGAAATGACAAACCCGGCAGGCACGCAAAATCCCGCCCCGATGAGCGTTGCGAGATTTAACGCTTTTCCGCCATATAACCGCCGTTGCGCCGCCGCCGTGGCGTCTCGATGCGCTATTTCGTCGAGCGATATGAAATGCATTTATCGACTCTCCAACCTTGGGGTGTACAAACCATGTCGATTTGGGCAACATCGGCGATTTGAATCAACGCATGGTTGCCGCGAAATGTTATATCATCGGGCGACAAAGCCTCGAAACCCAGTGCCCGCCTTAGTTTCCGCTGATCGCTCGCCGACCACTCGGGGTGCGCCTCGGCATACGCACTAAGCGCCAAATTAAATCGTTGCGTTTGAATCAACAAAGCGAGTTGTCTTTTTTGTTCATCCACATCGTCGAAAGTATGCACATCGGGCAATTGCACCCATTTCCATTGCATATCGCTCACGACGAGTTCGCCGCGCCCACACGGATTCCCCGCATACTGCGCGCGCACGTCATACGCCCCCGCCTCTAACGCCGCGCTCAACCGCGCACCATACTCGATATATAACGACCGATGTCGTTGAAAATCGTCGCGAAATTCATCGATTGTATAGGCATCGCGCACATCCGCCGCCATCATATCATATAACGCCGCCGCATCGCCCGCCTCGACAGCCGCGCGGAAATCGCCCACAAACCGCTCCAAACGCGCCACTTCCGGGTGAATCTGGGGCGCCTGACTTGCACAGCCCACGAGTCCCAATAATATCATCCAACCGAATCGATGCATCTTCGCCCATCCGCACGCCACCGCCGACCGCTCCATTGCAATCGACTCAAACCATTCGTCTCTACAATGCAACCCCTTTCAATGCTACATTTTTCGGCATTCTGCGCCAATTTGTCGCTTTCAAAATCGCATTAACACGAACACTCATATATCTTTATACACATATACATACATACAGACTTATACATTTTATCTACACATTGCGCATACAATTCGATCGCCATACCGACTCTGCATTTTGTATGTTGAATCGCCTAGTTTCGACTACGTCGGAAACTACGGCTCTTGAACGCCTAGTTTCGACTACGTCGGAAACTACGGCGTTTTGGCCTGGCCTTCGGCCAGGCAGTTGCGCTATTGGCAGAGCCAATACGCGCAACTTGGCACGGCTATGTGCTCGGGCGTACCGCCCTTGCGCGCATACGCCGTGCTAGCGTGCTATGTGCTCGGGCGTGCCGCCCTTGCGCGCATACGCACGCTTTCTCTATCGACCGACGGGCAATATAAAAGAAGGCGCTAAAGTACCGATTTCACTGCACTGTATCGTACATATACAAATGCATTACAAAGTGGAAATCTCAAGTACGATAGCGCCTATAGCTTTCTTATGCTATCTATCGAGCATTAAAGCATTTGGCGAACGCCTTCGCGCAATAGATTGACGAAATCTTTGGCGACTTTTCGTCCGCATTCCATGACTTCGTCGTGCGTGAGTTTAGTTTCGGAGAGCCCCGAAGCTTTGTTGGTGAGGCAAGAGACGCCGGCGACTTTCATCAACATGTGATTGGCGACGACGACTTCGGGAACGGTCGACATACCGACGGCATCGGCACCGAGTTTTTGGAACATGCGCACTTCGGCGGGTGTTTCATATTCGGGGCCGTGGCTAGCGCAATAGACGCCTTCGCGAAGCAAAATGCCGAGTTTTTGCGCCGTTTTGCGCAAAATATCGCTCATTTCGTGATTATAAGGTTCGCTCATATCGGGGAAGCGGACGCCGAATTCATCTTCGTTCAAACCGACGAGGGGGCTACCAGCCATCAACATATTGATGTGATCGGTGATGAGCATGAGTTCGCCAGCATTGAAATTGACATTGGCTGCGCCTGCGGCATTTGTCACGATCATGCGCGTGCAACCGAGGCAATGCAAGATGCGAATCGGAAGCGTCACGCGTTTGAGATCGCCGCATTCATAATAATGCACGCGCCCTTGCATGACGACGAGGTCTTTACCGTCTAATTGACCGAAGACCAAATTCCCAGCGTGTCCATGGACACTCGAGCACGGGAAACCTTCGATTTGCGAATACGGTATGACAACTTGGTTATCGAGTGCATCGACGAAGGCGCCGAGCCCCGACCCCAGTACGACGCAAAGATCGACTTTGCGGTCACATTTTTCGCGAATGCGTTGCGCGATTACCATGGCATTATCATAAATTTGTCCCACGTCATTTCTCCTGTCGCGACGAGTTTTACCAAATAGATATATTGAGGATAGATTTCGAAAGATTATTCATCGATCGTATAGACGCCACGGCCCGTGCGACGGATGGGAATCGCGGGATCATTGGCCCATTGGACGAGAAGCGCATAGACGCGCGAACGAAGCGAGTTGTTACGCGTGTAACCTTCTTCGCGAACGAGGTAATCGAGAATTTCACTACCAGAACGCGAATCGGGCGTGGCAGCTCTCAAGAAATTCATGCACGATTCACGAACTTCGCCTTGTTTCACACGACGTTTGCCTTCTTTGCTCGATGCTTCTTTGACTTTCTTTTCTTTGACGACGCGCGGCGCTTTGTTGAGTTCGGGTTTGCGACCACGACGAACAGGCTCAGCCGATTTGAGCATGTCGCTCGTATACGTCTTCGCACCATACAATACACCGAGTTTTTCGATCGTCGCATCGAGTTTGCGAAGCTCACTTTCGAGTTCCGATTTCTTCGAAACGGCATTTTCATAGAGCTGTTGAAGCATCTGATCAACGTTATCAAAATTATCCATCATAAAACCTCCAATAAGCGAGAGTTTAATTCAAACGACATCGTTATGACTTTGCGATATCGCTCTTCCATGTAATTGCTATAGTCATCATTCAGATTATTAATGTCAAGTATTTTTATTTTCGTTTTTCATTTTTTTCTTGTTCCCAATCCAACACCAATCCCACGCTCAAGCACATCATCTATGCCATGTGCAATTTCATCAATCGATTCAATGCATTCGGCATCATGCATTCATAATGCACGCCATCGCGAGATTATTCCAGATTATCGTGCAAATCGGTTTTTCTCTCAACCGACGAGCCATCGCTCCCCTTCGAGCGATAAAGGACGGCTGCACCGATTCGATCGTTGATTTTAGTCGTCGACTGTTTCATAAACGACCGAGAATCCGTAGGAGACACATCGCTAGGGAGGTAATCGTGTCGGATTTGAACAGCAAACGCCATATAGAAATCGCTTCGACAATCATCGAATGCTTGGCGCAACATCGCCATATCGCCGTCTGCAGCGAGCTCTATGACTTAAAGGCAATGCTAAGCCCGCTCGTCGTCGGTTTGCAATATAGCCCCTATACGCTGACTTTTGCCGTTCCCACCGAAATCGCTCGCCATGCCCTAGCCAAGCACATCGACGACATACTCAGCGACGGCGATTGCACCGATATCGCACCGCCTGCAATTTCGACTTATGCCGAACTCGACAGATTGCAAACGACGCGTCAAAACGCCCAAAATACACTGTGTATCGCATGGATCACGCCAATCGTATTCCAAGATTATAGCGCCAATATGCTGTTTTATGCTTTGAATCGGCGCGCTTTCGATCGCGTCGTCTTCGCATGGGGATATGGAACGATAGAATCTCTCGATAACGCTTCGAATCGAGCCTTGCACCGTTTATATGACGATTTGCACGTCCTCCAATATAACATACAAACACCTACACCTACACATATTGCAATCGATTATATCGGTCGCGCAAAAGATATTGCCGCCACACGCGCTCCCTACCCGAGCGATGAATTTTGGCATTGGTTGCGGCGATCGACGCCATATATTTATGCAAACGACTGCGAAACGCTACGCCTATTGGCACATGCTGCTAGCGTCCACCATCGCCCAGCCGTTCAACTCGACGCCATCGATAGCCACCCACACTTCGATAAAAAGGCAAAATCATACCTCGCCATGTCGCCCGATTCGGATTTTTCGACATTCCCCAAACCGATAACACATGTCATTGGCATCGATGCATTTGGCACATCCATACACGCCTTGCCTATCTATATGGATATAGAACGCCCCGAAAAGACAAAGGCGACAAAAACAGAAACGACACAATCGGCGAAAACCGGTCATTCTAAAACCCAAGTTTATACGCTTTGCCAATCGGAGTTTTCTCTGCTATGCGCCATGATTCCTAGCGACGATAATCGCCAAAACGACGACAATTCCATCGACGAAGTGCCTTTTATCGCTTGGACTGTTTTCAATACGTTATCGGAATATCATCAAATCGACTTGTTTGCATTGCATGAGATCGTTGCAAATATCACAAAGTTATCCACAGAATTAGATCATTTATCCACACAATCCACAGACTTATCCACAAATCTGTGGAATCATTCCACAGATTTATCCACAAGCGATGCAAAGTTTTCCACAGAATTGGGGAATTTATCCACAACTCGAGTTGCAAATGGGCACTATACACGAGGCGAAGATGCCAAATCGCGAGCACATTCCATACTCCAATCGATCCTGAACGACTGGCGCGATCGAAAACTCATCGCGATCGAACGCACATTTGACGATCGCATGGCGACGATAACCCTCCGCCCCGAATCGAAGAAATGTTTTGCTGGTGTTGCCGATCTCCATGCGATTGCACCATTGTGTCAATACAGGCACGAAGCCGAAATCACGACGCCAAATCGCGAAAGCATCACGCGCGTGGCTGTCTCTTTTTTCGATCTCGAGGCATCGGCGCTATTTCGCACACAACAAAGTGCCTATCGCAAGTATATCCATCCGCGGCCCAATACATGGCTCGTCCAGCCGGCGCAGTCGTTTGAATTTCCCCTTTGGATCGACGCACTCCCCATCGAATTGACACATCGCGAAGCACAATGCATCGAATCGATCATTCGCCATCCATCTTTGCAGCACGATTCTATCGATTTATGCGATGCAGGATTGCAAAAGTATCGAGAAATCACCGCTCGCTTTGCGCCCTATTTTCGGCATACGCCAGCCAGCCAAATACTCGCCATTGCCCACCGCGATTGCATCGATATATGGGCATTTTCGGGCGCACGCCATCACGCATTATGTGCCATCATACTCGATTGCTTGTTGTCGGAATACGGCGTCGAAATCGGCTATGGCAATTTGGCCATCCATTTGCGTTGGAATACATTGCAAATGCCCAATGCCATCGATATGGCAAAGCTCGTGTGCCTTCTCATGCGCAGTATCGCTCGCGTTTCCCATGACGATCTACCCGATATCGTCAAACGAGCTCTCCGAACGAAATTCGATAAATATCATCCCATGGGCTGGGAAGCGCAAATCTTGCCCCAAACTTGGATTTCTCAAAAAGCACAAGATGCATACGAATCGATGCAGAATGGCTTGCTCAAACGCGATATATGCACATTTATCGTCGACGAATCCGATGGATCGGTTCGATGCGACGATATCACCGATCTATGCGACGATATCGATGCAAACCGCGATATTGCCCATATCGATACGGCATGGCATGAAATCGACATAGCCATCAGAGAACGCAAAAATACACAGGCAATGCAAACATCTATGCTTTCGCCTTGCCAAAAAGCCATCGACGATTTATTGCAAAATGTAGATGATACAAAACTCACATGCGCCATAGAGTTGCGCAAATGCGTAGACAATCGAGCAATGAACGCATATCATTCGACATGCGTTAGAGATTTGCGCAAATGCGTCAACAATCGGGCGATGAATACAGATAATTCGACAACAAAAGACGATGATTTGCACAAATGCATAGAAGAGGTAACGATGAATACGAAAGATATCGATAACGCGAAGGATACGGGTATCGACCGAACAACGGCGATAAATGGCGACTTTTCACACATTGCGTTGCGATCGGAGACATGCCCTTGGCACCCGAGCGACGACTATTTGCATACGGAATTGCCTTGGTATTATATCGATAATACGCGCGATTTTAATCGCGCCATGGGCATTATCCTAACGCAACCCTATATCGGACTCGACGTCGAAACGACGCTCTACGATCAGAGCTTGCGACTCATCCAAATCGGTTGCCGATCCGAAACATTCCTCATCGATCCGCTTTGCCTCGATATTACAGGGCTTTCACATGTCATGTCGCACCCTGGCATCGTCAAAGTCATCCACAATGCTTCGTTCGAAAAACGCGTACTCGCCCAACACGGCATTCAAATCGCGCCGATAACCGACACGATGTCGTTGAGTCGTTCGATATTTGGATCGAAGGCCGTCGGCGGTCACAAATTGACGTCGCTATGCGAACGGGTATTTGGGCGCGGCTTATGCAAAGAATGCCAAACGTCGAATTGGTCGGCTCGCCCCTTGTCGCGCATGCAACTCGAATACGCCGCACTCGATGCCGAAATCCTCGTGCGACTCTATCCGCGCCTTACGCGATCTAACGCGTCGATGTTCTAGAAAATCGAATGAGCAATTCGCCCCGTGGGGTTGGAATAATTTTCAGATTAATCGACCATTTCTGAACAAAAACCAAATAATCCAATTTATTGCGCATAAAATTTTTGCTCCCGACGTTTTGATGTATTTTTTGTTTGCGTCCTACTTTACGTCGCCCGTTTTTTGTGCTCCAATAATCTCCCCAATACGCGCACGGTCTATGTGCGTGTATGTAGGGGGGATGTGCGCAATGCGATTTATCTTATGCGATGAACCGTTTGTGCGAAGTATCACGATTATCGAACGAGATTATCTATGAGACGCCAAATATTAGGATTGGGAACTATCGCACTTTTATCACTGTCGATTTCGGCTTGTAGCAACGAGGCCCAGAACAACGGGCACGATGCCGACGTGTCGGGTGTCGAATCGCTCATGACGACGAAGCAATCGATTATCAACGGTGAACGCGTATCGGGCAAAGATTACAATTCGACCGTTTCGATTTTTCTCCAATATGGGTCGATGCGCAGCGCCTCGTGTACGGGCACGCTCATTGCCCCCAATTATGTTTTAACCGCAAGTCACTGTATATCGGACTGCATCGATCACCGAACGGGAGAATCGAACAACGTTTCATCCGAGCGTCCCTATATGCGCGTTGGCATAGGGAACTCGGTCGAATCGCTCGAGAAGGTATATGAAATTGCAGAATTTATCGCACATCCGAACTTCGTCTGTTACCCGAGCGATATCAGAAACGACGTTGCCCTCTTGCGGCTAAAGCAACACGTTCCGAGCTCGGTAGCTGTTCCCGTTGCGCCGCTCCCCGATTCTCTACAACTCACGGCTAAAGAAGCCGAACAAAACAAAATTCAAGGCACTCACGTCGGATTTGGACTCACCAACCCCAACAACGATTATTCCTCAGGTGTCAAGTACAAAGCCGACGACGACATCATTGCCGTCTGCCCTCTATCGGGCACGCAAAGTTCGCATTGTAGAAGTGCAGATTTACCCCAAGGGTTCATCTACTCACACATGAGGACCAAAAGCGTCAATACGTGTAGTGGCGATTCGGGCGGGCCGTTCTTTGTAAAACGCGATGGAACGACTTATGTCGCCGGCATTACGAGCTGGGGCGAAGAAGGTTGCCAGGGCTGGGGAGCCATGACAAACGTCACCGATTACTACCGTTCGTTTATCTTGCCCAATACTGGGACGGCGATTCGCGACGAGATTTGCGACGACGGCGTCGATAATAACGACGATGGACTCATCGATTGCAAAGATCCGCAATGTCAACAAGATCTCTTCTGCCAACCCGAAATTTGCAACGATGGCATCGATAACAACGGTAATGAACTCGTCGATTGCAAAGATCCACAGTGCGAAGCATCGATCTATTGCCAGCCCGAGATTTGCAACGACGCCATCGATAACAACGCAAACGGACTCGTCGATTGCAAAGATCCACAATGTAAAGATTCGATCTATTGCCAACCCGAGATTTGCAACGATGGCATCGATAACAACGGCAATGGACTCATCGATTGCAAAGATCCACAATGTTTTAAGTCGGAATATTGTGCCATTGAAATATGCGACGACGGCGTCGATAACAATGGCAATGGGCTCATCGACTGCCAAGACAATCAATGTGCGACAAAGCCCATTTGCATGAAGGAAATATGCAACGACGGCACCGATAACAATGGCGACGGACTCGTCGATTGCGATGATCCACAGTGCGCCAATGCGTCGGCATGCAAAGTGGCGAGCAACTGCGCTGCCACGCCGCTCAAATCGCAACACTCCCCAATGCCATTGGCGTTTATCTTGGGGCTTGGAATCGCCATCGGCGTAGCCCGACGCAAAAAGACTGAAATCTAAATTTTATGACTTTTATTCCATTCCGCCTCTACCCGTCGTAGAGGCAGGAATAACTATTCACAATCGATGGGGCCGTATTCGTATGTTTGCCCTTGCGAACGCATTTGCCCGAAAGTGAGTATGCCGTTGTGCGTCGTGCCGAGTTTTTGATGGACTTCGTAGACGGCGCCACCGATTTTTGATCCATCGCCTGGCCCAGTTTCGTAGCCCGCAGCGGTGACGACGGCTTTGCCCGTGACTGGATTGACGACGAGGAATCGCGTGCCAGGGGCGGGTTTCTTCTTCCAATACATGCAAACGTAATAGGCCTCGGCTTTCCAAGGTACGGCTTTTCCAGTCGAGCCTTGTCCGAATTTGCAACCGCCTTCGCCCGATGGGCACCAATCGTTGCCATATTTGACGCCCGTCCATTTTTGAGAATAGGCCACGTGTTCGGCAATGCCTTGGGTCGACGTCGAAGGCCACCAATTCGCGCCGTGCATCTTTTGGTCGTTATCGGTGACGAGATGCGCTTCTTGAACGACTTTACCCGTCGCCGGCATCTGAAGTTGGCTAGGCTGATTGCGACGCTCCATGATGCCTGTTTCGAGGCCGCATTTTCCAGAATCGGGCAAAAACGTTATCTTGAGCTTGTAGCTCCCCGCATTCGATGCGCTCGTATACGTATCGACGACGGCATAATAAATCCCCTTATCGACGTGATACGATAGCCCCTTATCGCCACGCGCCAGGCAATCCTCCGCCTTGAGTCCTTTGAGGAGGTGGACGTCGACGTCGCCGCCTTTGGGCTCTGTCGTGCCGATGATGACCGTTCCGGGCTCGTCGACTTTGAAGACATAGCGTTGTTCAGGTCCTGCTTCGTTCACGCCTTCGCATTTGCCCGCATATTTCGAAACGATATTCGACCCATTTTGCGTATTGCCTTCGATGACTTTCTTAAAATCGGTGACGACGATTGGGCAATTGGAACCCGAGCAAGACGGCACCCAGCTATTGGGGTTGGGTTTACATGCGCCAGCATTGCAGCCAAATTCACAATCTTGACTGTCGGTCCATTCGGTGCAACCGTCGCCATTGGCATCGCCACACGTTTGGATCTTGCTCCCCGAACATCGCTTTTTGCCCTTTTCGCATGCATCGGTACACGCGGCAACGCAAGCACCGCCATCGCACTTTTTGCCCTTTCCGCAATCGGTCGCATTTGTCCATTCGGTACAGCCATCGCCGTTCGTATCTTTGCATTCGCGCCAGCCATTGCCAACGCAATCTTTGCTCCCTGCCGTGCAAGCATCGGTACACGTCGCTGGCGGCGGCGTACATTGCCCACCGCTACAAACATCGTCGCCTTTGCAGTTCGTGACTTCTGTCCATTCGGTGCAGCCGTCGCCATTCGTATCTTTGCATTCGCGCCAGCCATTGCCGTCGCAATCTCTGCTACCGTCAACACAAGCATTCGAACACGACTCCGTTGCAGCGGGTTTGCAACCACCGCCGCGCTCCGAATCGCAGACTTGCCCCGGGCCGCAAAACGTCGTCGTCGTCCACTGCAAACAGCCATCGCCGTCGTCGTCTTGGCAAAACATATAGCCTATCGTCCCATCGCATGCGATTTCGCCATCTTTCGAGCACTCGCTGATGCATTTGCACCGGTCGCCTTGGCAACCGTCTTTGCACGGCGTCGGCTCGGACCATTCGAGACAAGGATCTTTGTCGAAATAGCCACAAACGTATTCGCCCTGCGCATCGCAACGCATTTTGCCCTCTTGCGAGCATTCATCGGTACATTTTTCGATTGGCTTGTCGTCGCCATTGTCGGGATCGGGGTTCGATGGGTCAGACGGGTCACCTCCATTGGAATCGCTAGGTTCGTTCACATCGGGATACGTCATGGCGCTATCTTCGCAAGCATTGAAACAAAGCGCTACTGCGCTCAGAATGGCAAATCGACGCAATAATTGTCGATACGATGTCGTTTCTCTTCGAATCATGGTCTACCTCTCTCCATTTTTCGTGTGTCATCACTCCCAACCAAACCATCTATATATATAGGAAAGTACAGGCGAAATGTCGCCTCAAAAATCGCATTTGTCATTCTCAATTCCTCTACTATAATACGGCTCCGAATAGGTGTCTTTGGATTCGCTTCATAACGGCTGTGATGCGCTGTTTTGCTTAAAGGAACAATCTATGGCTATCCACGAAAATGCAGGTCACAAGGTCAATCTCGACGACAGAATTAACGTCGCAAGACTCATCACCGATTATTATGCGATCAAACCCGACATGACCGATTCCTCTTGTCGGGTCTCGTTCGGAACGAGTGGACATCGTGGCGTCGCAAGTCGCGGTTCGTTCAACGAGATGCATATCGTCGCCATCTCGCAAGCCGTTGCCGAATACCGAAAAAAAGAAAACATCAACGGACCTCTCTTTTTGGGAATGGATAGCCATGCGCTCAGCGAGCCCGCTTTTGTGACGGCTATCGAAGTTTTGGCGGCAAACGACGTCGAAGTCGTCATCCAAGCCGGGATCGATAAAGGGCACTACGGCTATACGCCAACCCCCGTCATCAGCCATGCCATACTCAGCCATAATGCCAAATTGAGCGATGCCGACCCAAGCCGATCCGATGGCATCGTCATTACGCCTAGCCATAATCCCCCGATCTATGGCGGATTTAAATACAACCCGCCGACGGGCGGGCCCGCCGACACCGCCATCACCAAATGGATCGAGGCGCGCGCAAACGACATCCTCGCGCAAGGCGCACAAAACGTGCGACGCGTCGCCGTGTCGCACGATAATATGCCACCATCGGTCCACACCACCGATTACGTCACTTCCTACGTCGCCGATCTCCAGAACATCATCGATATGACGGCCATCGCGCAATCGGGGATCAAACTCGGCGTCCATCCTTTGGGCGGTTCCACCCTCGACTTTTGGAACGCCATCGCCGATACATACAAACTCAACATGACGAATACGTATCCCCATATCGATCACACATTCGGCTTTATGACATACGATCACGATGGGAAGATTCGAATGGACTGCTCATCGCCCTATGCCATGGCGTCACTCATCGCCCTGAAAGACTCCTTCGATCTGGGATTTGGCAACGATCCCGACGGCGATCGTCACGGCATCGTCGCGAAGTCGGGGCTCATGAACCCCAATCACTACTTAGCCGTCATGATCGAGTACCTCTACGAATCGCGTTCTGCATGGTCAAAATCGCTCAAAGTCGGAAAAACGCTCGTCTCGAGTGCTCTCATCGATCGGGTTTGCGCCGGTATCGGGCGCGATGTATACGAAGTCCCCGTCGGTTTCAAATGGTTCGTCGAAGGTTTGTTTGGGAAATTCTTGGGCTTTGGCGGCGAAGAATCGGCAGGCGCATCGTTCTTGCGCTTCGATGGGGGACTTTGGTCGACCGATAAAGACGGCATCATTCCGTGTTTGTTAGCGGCCGAAATGACGGCGAAGACGGGCATCGATCCGGCAGCGCGGCACGAAGCACACGAACGGCGATTCGGAAAGTCCTACTACGGCAGAGTCGAAACCGCCGCGCCCGCCTCTGTGCGACAAAAACTCGGAAAACTCTCGCCTTCCGATATCACGGCCGATACCCTAGCCGGTGAACCCGTCGTGAGCATACTCACCAATGCCCCAGGCAATCACGCCCCCATCGGCGGGCTCAAAGTCTGCTCGCAAAACGGTTGGTTCGCCGTCCGTCCCTCGGGAACCGAAGATATCTACAAAATTTATGCTGAATCGTTCAAAAGCGAAGACCACTTGCTCGAAATCGAACGCCAAGCCGACGATATCGTCGCACGCGTGACAAATTCCAATGCGTCAATCGATCGCGAATAGAGACACTTGAATATGAACAATATCGAATTCAACGAACCATTATCGAAACATACGACGATGCATATCGGCGGGTGTGCCAAAAAATTCGTCTACGCCCATGACGACGAACAACTCGCCAATGCACTTGCCGATGCCCAATCCGAAAACGATCGCGTCTTTATATTGGGTGCAGGGAGCAATCTCCTCGTCTCCGATGATGGATTCGATGGCGTCGTCGTCAAAATGGCCGACGATTCCGTCGAATGGACCCCACAAGACGATGGATACATGCTAGTGACGATTGGGGCCGGCGCATTATTCGACGAAATCGTCGCCACCGCATGCGAAAAAAACTGTGGCGGTATCGAGTGCATGAGCGGAATCCCCGGCACATTGGGCGGTGCCATCGTCCAAAATATCGGAGCTTACGGACAAGAAATCTCCGAAGTCTTCGTCTCGGCACAAGCCATGCACAAACAATCACTCGAAACGGTCACGCTCACGCCCCAAGACCTCGCGTTTGCCTATCGTACGACGGCACTCAAAACGCCCGATAATCCATACGTCGTATTGCGAGCCACGCTTCGATTGCCTCCATTCGTTGCCGAAGATGCCGTCCGACGATGCATCGAACGAAACTTCGCACGAATGGTGGCACAGCCACCCAAAACGGCGACAGAACTGCGCCATATCGTGCTCAAAACTCGGCGATCAAAGGGCATGTGCTACGACACGGACGACTTCAATACGCATAGCGTCGGGAGCTTCTTTGTCAATCCGATCTTGAGCGAAAAAGAAGCACAACGACATAATGCGGCAAATATCATACGAAACCACAAGAGCATGCCCATGTTCCCTGCCGAAAACGGCATGAAGCTCTCGGCGGCATGGCTCATCGAACAATCCGATTTTACGCGCGGATTTATTCACAAGGGGGCTGCCCTGAGCGCCTACCACACGCTAGCCATCGTCAATCGTTCCGATGCCTCATGCGCCGACGTCCTCGAACTCGCTCAACTCATCGTCAAAGGCGTCTTCAAACGATTCCACATTACACTCTCGCCCGAAGTCGTCTACCTCGGAAAAACGGGAATCGAACAACTCCCGATTTCTTTGCCAAAATAACGGATTCCGAATGCAATACTCGAATTTTCTGCGATTCATTGCGCTATTGGCTTTTGCCGCTTGCGCAGCCGGATGCGCCACGACGCAACCCGCGCAACCATCGCATACGATCCCCGTCATCGCCCAAGACGCCACACAACAAACGCCCCCCCAACCCAAATCGGCCGCAAGCGTTGCCCCCATTCTCAAACACGTGAGCTCGGTGACTTCTCTCAACACCCCACCAACTATCGCAAGCGGAACCGACGACGAAGGCGTTTGGGTCGAAGGATCGGGCGTCTTTTCGGGGTCGCTCGCCGATGTCTATGACGATCTCATCGATCCACTCGTCATCGGACCCGTCCACATGACGAAAAATATCACCATGAGCGATCTCCAAGCGTCCGAAACGCGCACGACTTACGTCATGCACGTCAAAATGCGATATATCGTCTCGGTCGAATTCGATTTGGCAGCACTCATCGAGCCCTTCTTCGACGAAAATGGCGAGCAAATCGGATGGACTTATGTGAGCGAGAAAATCGCCGGATCGCGCTTTTTATCGAAAGTTTCGACGTTTCTCATCATACGAAAAACCGAAAACGACGCGTTCCAAGTCGATTTCAGAAGCGAAAACGTCGCCACCATGGATAAAGAATCCGAGGCTCGTCGACACCTCGAAACGCTCTTCGATTATTGGAAAAATAAGTCTATCGAACGAAAAAAATAAGCATATTTATTCACATTATCGAATATCATTCACACTCCGAGAACATCATGAAAATCGCCTATATCTTCGATCAACCGCTACCTGGCAAAGAAGCCGACCAAATGCAACTCATCAATACGATCGCCGCGCTGTCGCGGCACGGTTGCGAAGTCACGCTCTTTTTGCCCGCTTCCAATGTCGACGATCTCCCCACTGCCGACGCGCTACGCGAATACTACAAAATCGATGCGCCATTCAAACTCGACTGCATCCATTCGATTTTCCCCGGTCCACGCATTGCCGAAAAAGTCGTCCATCCGCTTTTGTGTACGACATTGCTGCGAAAAAAGCTCCGCACATTCGACCTCGTCTATTCGCGCAATATTCCCGCTATTGTCACGAGTTTGAGCACGGGCATGCCGACGATGTACGATACATATCGCCCTTGGCCTATCCAATATGCTGCGATGATTCCGCTCTTCAGGCTCATCTTTATGGATCGCAATTTCTTGGGCATAGCCCTTCACTCCGAATACTCGCGCCAAGCGTATATCTCGAAGGGATTCGATCCGCATAAATTGCTCACGGCGCACAATGGCTACGACAAGCGATATTACACGCCTGCCCTATCCAAAGGCGAGGCTCGGGCTTTGACGGGGCTCGAGCGCGACGCCAAAATCGCCATGTATGCAGGGCGAATATCGATGAAAAAAGGGCTCGATCACGTCTTGCGCTTGGCGCAAGCTCGCCCCGATGTCGAATTCGTCTTCGTCGGTCCGGGCGATGAATCGGGCGAGTTTGCGCGCGCCGCCCAACACCTCGCCAATTGTCAGATCATCGGTTGGCAACCCGAAGACGCGCTCCCAAAATACTTGTTTTCTGCCGATGTTCTCATCATTCCGCCGACTGCAGGCCCGCTACAGAAGACGGGCAATACCGTTTTGCCCATCAAACTATTTTCATACATCGCCGCCGGTCGCGCTATCTATGCGCCTATCGCGCCCGATACTGCCGAGCTGCTTCAACACGACCGAAACGCCTACCTCGTCGAACCCGACGACGAGGCCGCCGAACTCAACGGTTTCAACGCCCTCATCGACGACGATGAACGCATGAATCGACTCTCGAACGAAGCGGCTAAAGATGCCCAAAACCTCACTTGGGACGCGCGAGCGGAAATTATCGTCGACTTCATGCAAAGAAGACTCGGCGAAATTCGTGCTTAAAGAGGTCGAAAATTTGGTCGTTCATGAGATATACGACATAATACGATGGCAGTTTTGTGCATTGGGTACAAAGCGCTATCGTTTCGAAAAGATGCGACATGTCGAAAAATGTTCGTCCAAAGCGGCGTCGAGAACCTAAATTAGAAATGGATACACAAGGCTGGAAAAGCCTTGGCATCGCCTTGCTCAAAATCGCCATCGTATGCGCGTTGGCGATTGGCATTCCCTATGGCGCCTATGCGCTCTATTGTAGTTATGCCGAATCGGGGGCTTTTGTCCCCAAAAACATCACCGTGCAAGGCAACCTACGCCAATCCGACGACGCCATCCTCGATGCCCTTGGATTCGCTCTCGACGACGCAAACCTCGCCGAAATGGACGTCCGAGCCGTCGAAAGCGCCATCGAAACCCTACCTTGGGTGCAAAAAGCAAACGTCAAAGTCAAACTCCCCGATACCGTCAGGATACAAATCACCGAATACGAGCCTTTGGGCATTGTCAACGACGGCTCATTGTCCCTCATCGATACAAACGGTGAATTTATCAAGTATTGGCGCGACGACGACGAATTGACCGCCCCTATCGTAACACTCGATAACCCCTTAGCCGAGCGAACACACGAAGCCATACGCGCCTTCGAAATCGCTGCGCTGGCGCACAAACTCGGATACGATAAAAAAATCCACGAAATCCAATACGATAAAGGCGTCGGCTACACGCTCTATACCGAAACGACCGAAATCCGACTCGGCTACGACAGATTCAAAGAACGGCTATCTCGGCTCCTACAAGTCGAATCCGTGCTCGAATCGCGCCACGTCGTGGCGCAATACATCTTGCTCGATGCCGACGACGACCTCGATCGAATCGTTGTCAAACCCGCTAGCGCTACTGTCGATAGCACCAAACCCGCACCACGCACCGACGATAACCCGCCTGCGCCAAATCCCGACACGGGTCAAGCCAAAACCGACACCGCTCAAGCCAAAACCGACACCGCTCAAGCCAAAACCGAGCCCAAAGCGCCCGACTCCAATTCTGCCATCGACAAAGGCTCGCTGGCTGCCCCCCCGCGCGAACGCATCATTCACGACGACGAAGACTTGGCGCTTCCGCCGCTCATCCTCGAAGACGACTAATTCCTTTGCTCCTTCCAATCATGGAGGCAAAATGACCGATAAAACAGGTGAAATACTCGTAAGTGTCGATATCGGCACGAGCAAGACGTGTGTCCTCATCGGTGAAGTCACCGAAGAAGGACTCGATATCCTCGGATGCGGAACGGCTCCGACAAAAGGCGTACAAAAGGGCGTCATCACGAATAAAGATTCTGCGGCTCAAGCCGTCTCGCGCGCGCTCGAAGTCGCCGAAGCCATGGCCGGTTTCGATTCGATTTCTAACGTCATCGTCAATATCACCGGAAACCACATCCAAGGCATCAATTCTAGCGGCGTCGCCCCGGTCTATGGCGACGAAGGCGTCGCGCGAAAGACGAATTGGAACACGAGCGAAGTCGCTTCGATCAAAACGCCCGAAATCAACCGCGACGACGTGACGCGCGTTCTAGAAAGCGCAAAAGCCCGAAAAATACAGCCCGATCACGAATTTCTACACGTCTTGCCTCAAGAATACATCCTCGACGATCAACCCGGAATCCGTAGCCCCATCGGGATGAATGGCGTCAGACTCGAAGCCAAAGTCCACATCATTACAGGGGCGATCAGCAGCGCCAATAACATCATCGAATGCATCAATCGCTGTCATCTCAACGTCGACGACCTCGTCTATTCGGCGCTCGCCTCGAGCGCTGCCGTACTCAGCGACGACGAAAAAGAAATCGGTTGCGCACTCGTCGATATCGGTAGTGGAACGACTGATATCGCCATCTGGCACAAAGGTGCCCTCGTCCACACCCACGTCTTGGGCGTCGGCGGCAACCACCTCACGAGCGATATCGCCAAAGGTCTACAAATCTCGATCGAAGAAGCCGAAACGCTCAAGATCAACGACGGATGCGCCATGACTTCGGCCGTCGGTGCCGACGAAATCATCCAAGTCCCTTCGCCAGGCGATCGCCGCGAAACGCGCAAAATTTCACGACAAGGATTCGCCGAAATCATCGAGCCCAGGCTCGAAGAAATCTTCCTCATGGTCAATCGCGAAATCGAAAAATCGGGCTACAAAGACAAGATCCCCGCCGGCATCATCTTGACGGGCGGAACGTCCATCATGGATGCCGCCCCAGAGCTCGGCGCGCAAACGATGAATATGCCCGTCCATCGCGGCATTCCCTGCAACGTCGGCGGCATGAGCGATTGCATCGCCGATCCGCGCTACGCAACTGCCGTCGGCCTCCTGCTCTACGAAATGAACCGCCCCGACGTCTCGTCATATAATCCACAAGAAACACAAAAATCTTCATGGATCGGGCGGATCGTCACTTGGCTCAAGCAGATCATCTAACCCCCAAAACGCTCGATCGCCATTCCAAAAATCGATCTTTGTGTCGAAAATAGGTTTGACCTTATCGGGCATTACGCCTATACACTGCTCGCTTTATTTCGCCTGATCAAATTCGGGGCGGAAAGAAAGAGGCGTTTTGTGGCGGCATTCCCTGCCGTCTTCATATTTTCAGAGAGGAAACACGTCATGAAAAAAGGCATTCATCCCGATTATAAGCCCGCCAAAATTACATGTGCCTGCGGCGCCGTGATCGAAACACACTCCACGTTGGGCGACTACAACGTCGAAATTTGCTCGCAGTGCCACCCGCTCTTCACGGGTAAACAAAAAATGGTCGACACCGCCGGTCGCGTCGAACGTTTTAACCGCAAATACAATCGCAGCGCAAAGTAGCGTCTGAATCTTCTACCCCCAGATAGGGAAAGTGCAACAATCGTGTTGTGCTTTGATTTATCTGGGGTTTTTTTGTATTCCTAGCCAGTTCATAACTCCTAGCCAGTTCATATCTCCTAGCCAGTTCATAACTCCTAGCCAGTTCATATCTCCTAGCCAGTTCATACATTGCGCACCTGGAACACTAAATTATGAGCAAAAAATTAAACGAAAAACTCGTCGAACTCGAACGCCATTACCAAGATATATGCCATCGTTTAGCCGACCCCGATACGCTTGGCAATCCCGAGAAATACAACACACTGGCGAAAGAACGCGCCGATATGGAACCTATCGTCAACGCCTATCAAGCCCTCCAATCGGCCGAATCTGAGCTCGAAAGCGCTCGCGAACTACTCGCCGAAGACGACGAAGAAATGCGCGCCATGGCAAAAGACGAAATCGCTCGACTCGAACCCGATATCGCCAAAAAACGCGAAGATCTACAAATCATGATGTTGCCAAAAGATCCCCTCGATGGACGAAACATCATCATCGAAATTCGCGCCGGAACAGGCGGCGACGAAGCAAGCCTCTTCGCCGGCGACTTATTCGAAATGTATTCGCGTTATGCGAATAAAATGCGATGGACTGTCGAAATCACCTCAGAAAGTGAGGGCACCGCCGGCGGCTACAAAGAAGTCGTCGCCATGATTAGCGGCACCGACGTCTACGCACATCTCAAGTTCGAAGCCGGCACGCACCGCGTTCAACGCGTCCCGGCAACCGAAAGCCAAGGCCGCATCCATACGTCGGCATGCACCGTCGCCATCTTGCCCGAAGCACAAGACGTCGACATTAAAATCGACGAATCCGATTTGCGCATCGACGTCTACCGAGCCAGTGGCGCGGGCGGGCAGCACGTCAACAAGACCGAATCCGCCATTCGCATCACGCACATCCCCACCAATACCGTCGTCACTTGCCAAGACGAACGTTCGCAGCACAAAAACAAAGCTCGCGCTCTCAAAATCCTACAAAGCCGGCTCTACGACATGCAGCGCCAAAAACTCGACTCCGAACGCGCCACCGCCCGCAAAAGCATGGTCGGTTCGGGCGACCGTTCCGAGCGCATTCGCACCTATAACTACCCGCAAAACAGAATCACCGATCACCGCATCGGGCTCACCGTCTATAACCTCGATGCCGTCGTCGAAACGGGCGAACTCGATGAAATCATCAATGCCCTAAAGACGGCCGAACACCTCGAATTGCTCAACAGCGAGGAAGCCTAGCACCACCGCGACAAAGCAAAAAAAAAGCCTGGTCATTATAACCCATTGATTTTAGCAGATTTTTCGTCACTCACACAGTAGAGGTTCGAATTGAGTACGGAATTGAAACAGAAGGTTTGGAACTACACGCAAGAATCCTTTTGGATAATGATCGGGCTTGCGATGTATGGCTGTGCGTGGAACGTCTTCGTCATCCCTCACGGCTTCGTCGGCGGTGGTCTCGGCGGCATCTGCGCCGAGATCCAATACCTCACCAACATCCCCATCTCGATCACCTATTTGGCGGTCAACGTCATCTTGTGCGCCATCGCCCTCGTCGTCATGGGGCGCGAATTCAGCATCAAAACGGTCTTTGGCATACTCGGGCTTTCGTTCTTCTTGTGGTTTATCCCGCAAAGCACGACCCCCATCCTACAAGACAAGCTCCTGAGCGGCATCATGGGCGGCATCATCGCCGGCACAGGCGTCGCCACGTATCTCTTGCGCGGCGCGTCGACGGGCGGTTCCGACATCGTCGTCATGATCATCTCGAAATACAAAAACGTCACCTGGGGCCGCGTCTACCTCATCTTCGACGCCTGCGTCATCGCCTCTTCTTATTTCTTGCCGCAAGGCACGATCGAAACCGTCGCCTACGGCTTCGTCTTCATGGGCGTTCAAGCATACGTCATCGACACCGTCAGCAACGGCCGCCGGCAATCGGTCCAAATGTTCATCTTCACATCGCGATACCGCGAAATCGCCGACCAAATCATCCACGAACACCACCGCGGCGTCACGCTCTTCGAGTCGATCGGATGGTACACCAAAAAGCACCGCAAAACGATCTACCTCGTCGCTCGAAAACGCGAATCGCAAGAAATCTACAAAACGGTCAAAGCCATCGATGAACACGCATTTATCGCCGTCTCCAACGTCATGAGCGTCTTTGGCGTCGGTTTCGACCCCATCAAAGCGGGCTTCCGCAAAGCCGTCATCAAAGACGCCAACGGCAATCCCCTCAACTCGTCCGACGCAAACTCAGCCGTCGAACGCCCCACCGCCACCGCCCCAAAAGCGCTCATCCACGACCCCGTCTTGGGCGACATCGTTCCACAACCCGACGACGCCCCCATCGAAGCCCCCGTCAACGATGAAGTCATGGCCGACGAAAACGACGCCATCCGCACCGCCAACGCAGCCCCAAAATACGACCCCTCGTGGCCCGCGTCAGAAGTCTTCGATATTCCCGAAAAATTTTAAGCGCCGCCTATTGCCCCTAGGGGGGCAATACAGCGGCGGCTACGGCTATGTGCTCACTGCGTTGCGCGCATACGCCTCCGCTGCCGTGCTATGTGCTCGGGCTACGCCCTTGCGCGCATACGCACGACCATTTTTGCGCCCGCAACGCGGGCGTCAATTCCCCCTCGCCAAATTTCTCACATCTGCCGTAGGCAGATGT
>OQWM01000266.1_pt1 | contig 31473 bp, 19 predicted proteins | sample 1691531 | NCBI WGS metagenome assembly OQWM01 (sample SAMN03418257, study PRJEB22391) | human gut metagenome | biome: human-gut; feature: organic feature; material: feces | host: Homo sapiens | place: Tanzania | collected 2013-01
GGGTTATGCTGCACCACGACGGCTCCCTCCCATAAACTTTCCACGGGTCAGTAGATTTCACCTGAAGGCGGATGGGCACGGGAGAGACCGCCGTCAGCGTGTAGCTATCCTCGGCAAGGTAGCGCAGATCGACCCATTTCATTGGCCCGTCTTCCTTGCAGGAAACAAACGCGCCTGCAAGGAGAGCCGAACCGAATAGTATTGCTTTACTTATATTCATCAATATCCGTTAATTGAGGAATTCCTGATTATTTGGAACTTCGTTCACAAAATCAGTCATTCTCGTATTTTGTGTAGTCGGTGTCGATTTCAAATGACTTGATGGTGAGAGACCCGACGGCTTCCTGAATTCCAAGGCAGTAGAAAAGACCGCAGGACTCGGCATTCGCCGCCCAGATGTCACCGACATTTACGCTATTGTCAAGAACGAGCACATCGTTAATCCAGACCTTTCTTGAGAGTGTGAGGTTTTGGTTTGTACCCGTTCTCTGTGTAGGCTGGATGAGAAGCCTGATTGACTTGAGCTGAGAGTAGTCGGTAGGGAATGTGCCTTCAGTGAATTTCTTGGTGTCGTTCCAAGTGTTGTCCCAACCTCCGTCGAATCCGAAGCCGACCTTATGTCCGTTGGCGTCTTTCGTTTCGCCGCCGCATGCAAGCAGAGCCATGTTGTAGCCGTACTTGAGCATAAGGTAGAACGGACCATTCCAGTTATTGACGCAGAAGTATCCTTCCGTGAGCTTGACGTCGCTGAATTCCCAGACGAAGTTGCCGTACTTGTATTCGTCGAATGTCTTCATAAAGGCCTGGTTCTTCTTTGGGTCTTCATTCTTTTCCGCGATTGTCAGGGTAACTGAACCGTCCTCGTTGATTTTATATGCGGACTTGTCGCTGTTGTCGATGTATGAAGCCGGTGCGATTGCCATATCAATTGTCACAGGCCCCACGCCCTCGATTGTCGTTACAGGGGTAATAGTTACGGTGAAAGTCTTCTTTCCGAACCATTTTGACATAGGAGCCTCCACCCTGATGCCTCCTTCTGTTTTGCTTGCGGTGAAATGTCCGTCGGAAACGGCCACGTTCCAGTCAATGTTCGCATTGATCTTTATTTCTTTCGCACCGCCCTTGTAATCAAAGACTTTCTCGCCTTCTTCAAGTTCTTCAACCTCGAACACAAGACCCTCGATTGATGCTTCGAATGATTGTGAGGCATCTTCGCTTGTGACAGTGACTGTGGCGGTGTGACCCTTGCCGTCTGTGTATTTTGCAGTTGCCGTCACGGTTACAGGCTGCTCTGAAGCCTCGCCTGAAGCCGGCTCAAAAGTGAGCCAGTCGGAAGGTGATGCGGTCACAGCCCACGGTTTGTTGGAGAGGACAGTGAATGTCTGCTTGCCGCCTTCCTTCGCGAACTTCTCGGTGAAAGGAGTGATGGTAATTTTGCCCGGCACACCTTGGATGAATTTTACAAGGGTCGGCTTTTCGATGCCTTCACCCTCGATTGTGAGTGTGGCTTCACGCGATGCCGAGCCAGTGTTGTCCTCGAATTTCACGATGATTGTCTCCGCGAGCGAGCTTTCCTTGCTGCTTGACGGAGTGACCTTACACCAATTCTCGCTGCTCGTGATTGTCCACGGCGTGTTTGCCGCGATGTCGAACGAAACGGACTTTGCTGCCGTTGCCGCCACTGTGTAGCTTTCCTGCGCCGTACATTCAAGTTTCTTTGACGGTTTCTGCTCCTGCTCTTTCTGGCACGAAACCGCAAGAAGCGCTGCCGTAACAGCGATTGCTGAAATCAGAAATATTCTTTTCATGATCATAAAAATTTATGGTTATTAATTACCTATATCTTAAAGATTTGAGATGTGTTGTGGAGTCAGGCACTCAAATCACCATCCCTTATTCTGAGGTTCCAAATGACTGTTCTTCGCCAATTCCGACTGCGGAATAGGGTAGAGATTCATCCTGTTGTTCCATTTCCTCGTGCCGCAGTCCTTCTGTGAGTAAGTATTGTCGCTTCCAGACTTCACGATGCTCACGCCATAGATGTCAATCTGTGTGTCTGGCCCGAGCATCCATCGCCTCACGTCCCAGAACCTGTGGTCCTCGAACGCGAACTCCACTCTCCACTCGTTGCGGACCTCATCCATAAAGCGGCTTTCGACTTTCTCCGTGCACTCCGGCATCCCCGCGTTTTTGCGCACGCGGTTCAGTGCCCAAGCGGCAGAACGTGTGAACTCATCGTTACTGTAGTCCGGATTCCCGAATGACTCGGCCATCGCCTCGGCATAGCTCAGAAGCGTTTCAGCATAGCGGAATACCACCCAATGATGGCGGTAGGTAGCCTTTGCGTTGGGGTCGAAGCTGGTGTTTTCTATGACATATTTCCGTAGGTAGTATCCCGTTGGAGTATATCCCTGGAGAACTTCGCCCGCGTCTTGACCTCCTTTGAAAGTCTCGATTGCCGCGCCCTTGAACACGGAACCGTCGCAGACGAGTGTTCTCGTCATTCTCGGGTCGCGGTTGGAATAGGGCTTCTTAGGATTGAACTTAGGGTCGGCGCTGGTGTAGCCGCCACGAGTGAGTGTCACCGCAAAGCCGTTCACTGTCCTGAATGCAGAGGCGAGGTTCTCGGTCGGATAGATGCAGTTCTGGACAGAGCCGCGTGAACCGTACATGAACCTCAGTGGAAAGCAGTTGGCCTCAAAGGACGAACTATTGCCGTTCATCCGGACAAAGATGTTCTCGCGTGAACTGATGTTGTTGCATTTGTCACCTGTTTCAAGGGAGTATAGTCCCGAATCAATCAGTTCGAGAGCCGCCCTTGCCGCTTTTTTCCACAATTCCTTATCGTTCTTTGGATTGTGGAGCGGACTTGCCGCATAGAGCAGTGCCTTGGTTTTAAGTGCCATTGCAAAGCCTTTCGTGACACGTCCCAACTCTTTGTACGGCTGGTTTTCGTAGGATGCGGGGAGAATGGATGCGCACTCATCGCATTCGCTGACTATGAATCCGACCGCATCTTCAAATGTGGTCTTGCCTATGCTGTTTGCCTCATCGGTGGTTAGAACGTGGGTAGGCATGGCAATGTCCCCGTATCTCTTGGCTAGTTCGAAGATGTAGAACGCCCTCAGAGCCCTTGCCTCGTGGCTGAAATATTTCAACTGTTCCATCCAGTTCTCGTAGTTCGGGTCGGTCTGATAGCGCGAGAAATCGACCGTCGCCACAGACGCGATGAACTCGTTTGCGGCGCGGATTCCGTTATAGAATCCCCATCCCGTGTCGTATGTATTTATCGCAGACCAACTTCCGTTGGTGAATCTCTGCACCGGAGCAGTTGGGTTACCCCAGAGAGCGTCGTCCGTGGCGCAGTCTCTCATCGCACCGTCGAGTGCTCCGAAATCCTGCGGAATGTAGGAATATACGTTCGTCAAAACCTGTTTTGTCTTGTCGAAATATTTATACACATCCTCCTTTCCCTGAAGTCCGTTTGTTTCGTCGAAATCGAGATACGAGCATGAAAATGTCACGGTGAGCGTGAGGAATATGAATACTGTCCGAATTATTTTCATTTTCTTGTGAGATTAAAAGTTAAAGCGCAGTCCTACCCACCATGCGCGGGAAGTCGGATAACCGGAGCCTATCCGTTCGGGATCTACGATTCCGAGCGAGTCGATGCTGAAGACGTCAGTTCCCTTTAGGTAGAATTCCATTGTCATGATCTTGAGCATTCTTTTGGGGAAGGCGTAAGAAACAGTCACGTCGCGTAGTTTGAGGAACGAGCCATCGCGATACCATACACTATTGTTGCGGTAGTTGTTGGCGTTCGAGACAGTTGTAAGGCGAGGGACTGTTGCACTCTCTGAGTTTTCGAGAGTCCACGGCGTTTCCTTTGTGAGGAACGACCTGGACAAGTTGCCGTTGCTGACGAGAGGCCTGTAGAGTGGTGAATTCAGCATATTCACGGTTAGGTGTCCTACGCCCTGGAATGCCGCCGAAACCTTGAATCCCTTCCAACTGAAAGAAAGCCCGAATCCGTAGTACCATTCTGGGATGGTCGAGTAGCCGATTGGGACAATATCCTCGTCCGTAATCTGAAAGTCATCGTTCTGATCGACATATTTGATGTCTCCCGGCTGCACAGTTGCGAACGTGTGGGTGACTGTGCTCCGTATGTCGCTCTCACTAAAAAAGAATCCGTCGGCCTCAAGCCCGTAGCACTGCCCGACACGGTTCCCCTTATGGTAGAGGTAGTCATAGCGTTGCCAGTCCTGGTCGTCCTTGATGACCTTGCTCGTGAGATAGGAGGCGTTTGCATAGACTCCATAGCTGAAGTCTCCACGGTGTTCGTTCCATGAGAGTGACAGGTCCGCTCCCGCCCAATCGTTAACCCCTGCGCATTGTTTGCCCGCGTTGATTCCAAGAATGCCGGAGACAGTCGATGATGCGTTGATGAGAATGTCGCTTCTGCGTTCGTAGAACCCTGTTCCATAGAATGCGAGTCTATTTCCAAGGGCCTTGAGTTCGATTGCTCCGCTTGCCTTCATGGACTTCTCTGGAACTATTCGCTCTACCGGCAGGCTGCCTTCTGTGATGCCATAGGAGAGCCCTCCGTCAGTGAAGTAGTAGCTGCCCGCTCCAGTGGAATTGAACGTTTGGTACTGGAGTTCGTGGACGAGCGATCCGTCCCAGCCAGAAAGTCCGGTAGAAGCCGAAATCCTGAGTAGGTCAATGCCCTCCACGTCCTTGAGAAAACTCTCCTGAGAAACAGTCCATGCGAGGTTTACAGCAGGGTAGAACATCATCCTGTGACCTTTCACAAGATAGGCCGAGCCTGCCCAATTGAGAACAAGGTCCGCGCTGTAGCGCTTGTCATAAGAGTATGAGCCTGTCATTCCTGCCGATATTCGCTTGTTTGAGTTGTTCTGTCCCGAAGCAGTGTGTGACTGAATGTCGATAATTGCCGTTGCTCCGACATGGTGACTATTGAAGGTCCTGTCATAGACTACTTTCGCGTTGAAGTCGAAGTCGAGATAGATAGAGTTGAACCATGAGCCGTGGGAGAGAACCTTGGAGTTTGTGCCATAGTCTTTCTGTGACGTGACCAATGTCCCGTCGTCCGCTATTGTGGAGTTGAGCACACGGTACATATAGGTCTTGGTTGCACTTTCCGCCATTGTTCCGTAGTCATCGAATGAAATTGCGGCCTCGGCACGCAGACCTTCTGTGAGCTCGTCAAGGTGCTGGATTATCGAAAGGTCTGCATTTACTGCTCCGCCGATGGTCTTGGTGTTGCCTGTCCCCTTTAGCAGCGCGACTGGGTTATTTGCTCCGTAAAGTTCGGAGCCTCCGTACATCCCGTTTGATGCAGTGATTGGGAAGGCTGCTGCCGGGGTGTTGTAGAGGGCACTGAATATGCTGCCGTAGTTCGCCCTGTTCTGTTCGTTGAAACGGGCGAGAAGGCCGAGCTTCATTTCTGTCGTTCGGGTGAGCTGCACGTCGATGTTCGTCCTTGCACTGAGCCGGGTGTCGGAAGGAACCGCGCTGTAGCGGCTGTCGGCGCTCTGCGACTTGAAGAATCCGCGGTCGTACATATAGTCAACCACGGTGAAGTGACGGAACTTTCCGCTGCCGCCCTCGAAAGTGAAGTTAAGACGATTGTTGTGGGCTATGTTGTTATAGACCTCATTCCACCAATCCACATTCGGGTAGGCGTAGGGGTATTTTCCGGACTTGAATGCCTCGATTTCTCGGGCGTTGTAGCGTTGTGTGAGTCCGTCGTTCCTAAGCGTTGCGTTGAGAGTTTCTGCATAGAGTCCCGCGTCTGCAAATTCCGGGGAGCGCCACTGGGCCCTGAGTCCGTACTGGTAGTTCGCCCCGACCTTGAGCCGGCCTTCCTTTGCTCTTCGTGTGGTGACGAGAACAATTCCATTCGCTCCGCGTACCCCGTAGAGTGCGGCTGCAGCGGCGTCGGTGAGTATTTCAACGCTCTCTATTTCGTAAGATGTCAGCAGACTGAGGTTTCTCGGGAAACCATCGACGAGCACGAGAGGTGTCTTGCCGTGAATGCTCAGCGTGCAGTTGTCTATGGTCGAGTCACCGTTGCCGGCATAGACATTCAGTCCTGCAATCTTTCCGAACATGGCGCGTCTGACATCGATGTACGGATTGTCCTCCAGCGTCTCCCTTCCCGCTCGCGCCATCCCCACGGTCTCAGCCTCAGCCTTTTCCGCCTCCATCATTTCCGTCACAGCCGTCTGGGCCGAAGCCGCAACAGGGAAGATCAGGACAGACGTAAGCATCGGTATCATATTTTTATATTTCATAAACATATTTCGGTTATCAGAAGTTGTTTCTAATTTTTGTTTAGTTATTTTGGATGTATTTTTGAGTCACCAAAAGAATACCTACCAACCCGGATTCTGGGTCATCCCGTAGCCCATGTCAATTTCTGTCTTGGGAACAGGGCTGAGATACCACTTCGTGTCCCAGCTATTCGCCCATGCCCTTGCATTCAGTTCAATCACATTGAAAGTGAACGATTTTGGATTGGTCTGACGGTCGCCCTTCGATTCAAGTCCGTAGAGTTTCTTCCTGAAATCTTGTTCGCGTCCCCTGCGGACGAGGTCGAACCAGCGCACCTCCTCGAAGCCGAGTTCAAGCGCCCTCTCGCGAAGCACCGCCTCACGGAAGTCTTCCTTGCTCATTCCGGACTTGAGGCCAGAGAGACCCACGCGCTGACGCACCTGATTGACATAGCTGTAGGCTAGCGTTCCGGGGATTCCGTTGTATTCGTTCAGTGCCTCGGCATATCCTAGCACAATCTCTGACAGGCGCAGGTATGGCCATTGGATGTAGCCATTGCGGTCCGCGCTGTTCTCAAGTATGAACTTCATTTGGCCGAATCCCGTTGATGGGCTGCCGTGTTTGGGGTGATTGATGTGAAGCGGGGCAGTGGTCCCATCGTACCAGATGGAGCCAGGAACAGCCACTGTCTCGTAGAGTCTCGGATCGCGCGTCGGGTTTCCGTCCGCATCGAAGAACGGCTGCCTTGCAGGAGAGTTCCAGTTGAAGTTTTCGGGAAAATCGCTTCCGTCCTTCCACGGGAACATATTCACGTAGTTCAGTGTCGGCCCGGAGTAGTTCCTTTCTGCGAAGAATGACTTTAGAAGTGTCGCAGCAGATGTTCCGCGTCTTGTAGAAATCAGAATCTCGCTGTTACCTCGATCGTAGTATGCGCTGCGGAATGCTGCCCTTCTTGCCTTGTCTGTTGCCTCTGTCGGTTGGACAAGGGCAACTGAGCCGTTCGTTCGCAGTTCCTTGAAAAAATCCTCATAGGCCTTTACGGCTCGTCCCCAGCGCTTGCGGTCATAGTTTCCGTAACAGGTGTATTTGTCGGCTACGGGATGCCATGGCGTGTCGGAGTTAAACGTCGGGCTTGCGGCGAAGAGGAGCACGCGGCATTTAAGCCCCATTGCACCGCTCTTGCTCATCCTTCCATCGTCTCCATAGGAAGCCTTCCACGGCAGGGCAGTCGCCGCGTCGTCAAGCAAACTGACTATGTAATCCACCGTCTCGGCGAATGTCGCTCTTGGATATCTGAACGTTTCGTTGACGTCCACCGAATGGTCGATCAGAGGAACGCCTCCAACATATCTGAGAAGTTCCGAATATGCGACTGCGATTATCATCTTGGCTTCCGCCGCCCTCTGGCGCTTCATTCCGTCCGTCATGTCAGGGACGCGGCCGACATTCTCAATGAATGTCCATGCGTAGCTGATTGCGTAGTATTCGTATTCCTGCCCGAATCTGTAGGCTTCAGTCCCGGAGTAGAGCGATGAAACGGACGAACTCAGCGCCCCGTTGTAGTAGAGATTGTTAGGACCGTCACTCTCGTTGGCGCGGTAGGAATGGTGCAGGTCCGTAAGTGCCTCAAGCACATTGACTCCGAGCTTGTCTCCGGCACGCCTCGGACTCTGCGCATTGTCTGTAGGAAGTCCGTAGGGAAGATAGGTGTATGCCTTCGTCAGAACCTTTTCCGCGTTGACTGAGGAGTTAAACATCGTGTCTATGTCCGCTCCGGAACTTTCCGGTCTGTCGCCGAGGAACTTGTCCCCGAACTTGATTTCGGAGCAGGATACGAGGCTGAGAAGCGCCGCGGCTGATATATATAAATGTATATTTCTCATCATTCAGTGTTTTTTCGTCAGAACGTTATGTTGAGTCCGAAGCTGTAAATCTTCACGAGAGGGTAGTCGCTGGTATTGCTCGGCACGGCCTCCGGATCCATATATTTCAGAGGCGTGAACGTCAGCAGGTTGTAGCCTGTGAGCGAGAGCGCCAGGGACTTGATTCCCACGGCCCGTAGCGGTTTCGTGTCGGTGAATGTGTAACTCATCGCAAGCGACTTGAGACGGAAGTAGGAGGCGTCCTTGAGCCAAAGCGTCGAGTCCTCGGAGTTCCACGACTCTGAAGTCTTGGATGCGCGGGGAAGTGTACCGTTCTGGTTTTCCTCGCTCCAGCAGTCGTCGTAGAAGTATTTTAGCAGTCCTCGTCCTCCGGCGTTCGTGAACGGGATGCGGTAAGTCGCTGCTGAAAGAAGCCGGTTCACGTGCGTCGCTCCGGTCCACTGCATCGAGAGGTTGAAGCCACGGTAGCCGAGGCCGCAGTTGAGTCCGAATACATATTCCGGACGGGTGGACCAACCCGTGACAATCTTGTCGTTGGAATCCACGATGCCGTCACCGTTTATGTCGGCGTACATCGCATCGCCCGGTCGCACGTTGAAACTCGGCTGCGGAAGTTCAGGATTCAGGATGAGGTTGCCGTCCGCGTCGCTGACGAAGTCGCTGTACTGGTAAATGCGCTCGAAACGGTAGAGAAGATAGCGTCCGGTTGAGCCTCCAGTAAAGTTCTGGTAATCATATTGGCTGCGCACCTCGTCCTGATAGATGATCTTGTTCTTTGCGAACGAGACCGTTCCGTTCAGGTTGTAGCGGAATCCGTTCCTGAGAGAGTCCTTCCAACCGAGGGCAATCTCGTAGCCGTGGTTATCGACGATTCCGATGTTCATCGCAGGAAGGGTCTTCGCGATGACCGAAGGCACCGTGTTCGGAGTGATGAGTATGCCCGTCCTGTGCTCGAAGAACCAGTCGAACGAGAGGCTGAGCCTTGTCCCGAAGAACTCCGAGTCGAATCCGTAGTTCTGCTTGTCGGCCGTCTCCCATGTAACTCCCGGGTTTCCGGCTGTGCTGCGGGCGTAGGCTTCCTGCCCGTTGGCGTTATCGACTCCGAAGCTGTATGAACCGCTTTGGGTCCATGTTTCCGGCATGTAGAGGAAGCGTGTCGAACTTATATCGTTTCCGACCCGGCCGTATGAGGCGCGAATCTTCAGATAGTCGAGAAAGCGCACTTTCTTCATGAACTTTTCCCCAGTCACAACCCAGCCGACTGAAGCTGACGGGAAGAGTCCGTAGCGCGTCTTGCCTGGCGCGAAGTTCTCGGAGCCGTTGTAGCCGAGGTTCACGTCAAGGTAGTATCTGTCGGCGTAACTATAGGTCGCGCGTGCGACATAGCCGATGTAGCTTCGGGGAATGTAGGTAAAGGTGGAGGGGTAGTAGTTTCGGGACTGGTTGTAGAGTATCATCGCGGACACCTTGTGCGCGTCTGCCGGACCGAAGTTCCTCTTCCAGTTGAGCTTTGCCTCTATGTACCAGTTCCTTCCGCGTCCGTAGTCCTCACCGTAGCCGAGTGGGTAGTTGCTGCCCTCTTGAACATAGACGATGGTCTTGTCGTAGTCCGGGTCGGTCATCTTCTTGGTCTTGTCCTCAAGGTAGGACTTGTAGTAGGCCACCTGATGCTCCGCACCCCATGACTGGCGTTTTTTGACAAGGTTGAACTTGTTGTCGTATGAGCCTTTTATCGAGAATGAAAGTCCTTTTGTCACCATGTCAAGGTTCTGGACAATCTCCGCATCGACGTTGAGCGTCGCGTTGTAGTCCTTGTGGTAGCCGTAGCCGAAGAAGCAGGAATATGAGTCACGCAGCTCGATGTCCGTGGGTATGAATCCCTTCGGAATTATGGTGCGGACACCATCGATGAATCCTGGACCGCTGAGTGGGTTAGCCCATACGGTTGCATAGACCCACGGGTTTCCGAGAGATTCGACCACAGAGTATGGCTCCTGCGACTGTCCGATGTAGCCTCCGATGTTGAGTTTGAGCTTCGTCGTGCCCGTGAGATTCACATCGACGTTCGCGCGGTAGTTGTAGCGGTTATAGGAGTAGTTGTTGTTATACGGAAGCTCGTCCAACTGCTTGAGGATTCCGTTTTGGTAGAGATAGCCAATCGACACGAAATAGTTCATATCCTTGTTGCCTCCGGATATGTTCACATTGTTTTTGGATTGAAGGAAAACGTCGTTGCACATCATTTTCGTCCAGTTGACGTTGGGATACATTATAGGGTCGGAACCTGTCCTATATGCCTCGATTGCTTCACGAGAGAAGAGTCTTGACGGGTCGGTTACGCCATCGTTGCGCATCTTCTGATTCCAAAAATTGGCATATTCATAGCTTCCCACCTGCTCGATGAGGCTGATCGGTTGCTGTACTCCGGTGTTGGAGCTGACGCTGATGCTCATCCGGCCTTCCTTCCCGCGCCTTGTCGTGATGAGAATTACTCCGTTTGCGCCTCTCACTCCGAAGACCGCCGTTGAAGCCGCGTCCTTAAGAACGGACATGTTCTCGATTTCATTCGGATCTATCTGCGAGAATTCCCTCTCCACGCCGTCAACTAGCACGAGAGGTTTGGAAAGTTCCGCCGCAAGCGAGCCTGTTCCGCGGATGTAGATTGAGGCAGCGTCCTTTCCCGGCTGTCCTGACGTCTGGACGGTCGAGACTCCGGGCACTGTGCCGGCGAGCACATTCGAGATGCTTGAAACAGGCGCTTCCACGAGCTTCTTTGTGTCTACAACCGAAAGCGCTCCGGTGATTGTCGCCTTTGTCTGGGTGCCGTAGCCTATGACCACGACCTCGTCAAGCCTGCTGGTCTCGTCCTGCATCGTGACGTTGAGTACCGCGCGTCCGTTCACCGCGACTTCCTGCGTAGCATAGCTCAATGCCGAGAAAACGAGTACGGCATCGGGGGCCTTTATATCGATGCTCCAGTTTCCGTCGATGTCCGCGATGACCCCGTCACGCGATCCCTTGGGCATCACGTACGCTCCGACAACCGGCTCGCCGGTGCTGTCAGTGACTTTGCCCTTTACGGTAAATGGTTTCTGTGGCTTTTGCGGGGACGTTTCAGGTTTGTTCGATGGGGCAGTGGCGTCGTTCTTATAAAGCAGAATCTGTCTTCCGGACAGTCTGTAATTTATGTCTTTCGGAAGAATCTTTCCGAGAACATCCCTTATGTCAGCGTCTTTCACATCAATGCTGACTTTTGTTTTGTCGGAAGCGACATCTTCTTGATAGACAAAGATGTAGTCCGAGACTGCCTCTATCTTCTCAAATATTTGCACAAGCGGGATGTCCGTTGTTGTCAGAGTGATACGTTGTGGCAACTGAGTTTCTGGCACGGCTGCCGCCCGTGTCTCTTTCGGAATCAGAACCACCGTCAATACAGCTACTACGAGAGGAATTTTCGTCAGTGAGATTTTAGTCATTAGTATAATTTATCTGTGATTTTTTGTATTTCACAAGTTAGACACCTGTCTACGATTCGCTATTTCATCGTGACACGGTACTCGTTGTCGGATATTTTCTCAAAGTTCACCGGTGCGAGGAATTCGAGGTTCACGAGCGCCGTATCGACCCTTGTCCGCAGGTCAAGCTTGCCTGTGATTGGATAGGCATCCTCCGGCAGTCCATCGTGGCAGATGCAGATGCCGTAGTAGTCCTGAATTTTTAGGATCACTTGTCCCAATGGAAGTTTCTCGAATTTCAGGTAGCCGTTTATCCACGAGGTGTAGTCCTCTGTGGTGACATGGGCGATGTTTCCCGAACCATCTGACGGATTTCTTGAGAACCGTTGTCCCGGTACTAGCCTGTAGCTCAATGTTTCCTCATCGGTCTGTGAATCGACTTGGACAGCACCGCGTACGAGTACTACCGAGTGTTCGTCTCCCTTGCTGTTGACGTCGAATTCTGTTCCGAGGACACGCACGGCTATTTTTCCGGTCTCGACTATGAACGGACGCATTTCGTCCCTAGTAACGTCGAAATACGCTTCTCCGTAGAGCCGGACGCGCCTTTCGTTTTTCTTGTAATTGATTATCTCCAACTTTGAACCGGCATTGAGGCAGATCTTTGTGCCATCGGAGAGTATGGACTCTGTGATGAGACCCGCCGGCGCGCTGAGAGTTTCAACGGCGATGGACGTGTCTGTTTCATTCTGTCTGAACCCGAAAAAAACTCCCACAGCAATTGCGGCGGCCACGCCGACGGTTTCAACGGCACGCCTGAAGATGACGGCGCGTCTCTTCTTGTCCAATTCATTTCGAGAGGCTTTTTTCTCTAATTTCCCGTTGAAAATCAGAGTACTACAGAGACTGCGGTATGCCATCAGTTCTTTCCTGTTATCTTCGCTTTCCTCCGCCCAATGCAGGACTTCAAGACGCTCTTCGTCAGAAGCGTCCCCGTTGATATACTTTCTGAGTGTTTCTTGTGTCATAATTTTGCGCTTTCAACATAATAGTGTACGCAAAACACAATTACCCTATGACATTCTAAGAACTTTTTGAAGGTTTCTTAGAAACCTTCAAAAAATAACCTGCATCATCTTTCTCTTTCTTTTCGGTCTATATTTATTTTCTCATCAGTCGTGTACCTCCAGTACACTCCTTCTTCCAAAAGAAATCTATACTTGAAAATAATTGACAAATCTGACGCAGTTTATTTTTTTTCATGTTTCTAACCTACAAGATGATAGAGGTTGAAAAACAACAGCATGGGCAGATAGTCCCCGAGGCTCACGCGGAGTTCCTTCAGGGCTTTGGAAATATGATATTCGACTGTTTTTTCGGAAATCCCCAGCTCGGCGGCTATTTCTCTGTTGGTTATGCCTTCGAAGCGGCTGAGGCGAAAGATGGTTTCCGTGCGTTCTCCGAGATGTTTCAGAGTGTCGTCGATGATTTCCCGTATGTCGGCTTGATAGAGCTTAGAAGGGTCGCATTCGTTCAGTGAACAAAGACGCAGTTGAATCTCGCGGTCGTGGTCCGAACCCATCCCTTCCCGAGCGCGTATGTCGGCTTGCTTGTGCTTGAGGTAGTTGAGCGCGAGATTGCGGACAGTCGTGAAGAGGAACGGCATCAGTCTTTCAATCTGCTCGCCTTTCTGCATCCTTTTCCATAGGATTACCATTGCCTCTTCTGCCATGCACTCCGCCTGTGCAGTGTCGTAGGTGTATGACTTCGCGAACATTACGCACTGTCGGCAGCACCGCCTGTATTCATCGCTGCTGCTGAAAACCGCAAACTCGTCTATATTCATTGTCGCCATAATCCGCAAATCGTTATCGACAACAAAAGTACATCTTTTGTTTCAGATTTTAAAGCCTTTGTCTATTTCTTCTTCTTCCATTTCATTAGGCGCGTCGTTATAAGAAAAAATGACTAATTTTGCCGAATAAACTTCGTTTTTATGCAAAGGGATCAGGACGCTTTGTTTTCAAAATATGTCATTGACGGCGTGAGGCAGGATGTGACCCCGGCCGAGATGCTTGATGAGTGCATGCTGCCGTCGGATGTCGATGATGAAAAGCCGGTCGGCGAATGTGCTGAGATATGGGACGAGGCCGTTGATTTGCCGCCGGAGAATCTGACGTATTCAAAGGAGGATATACCTATATACATAAGGCGTGTCACGGATTTGGCACCGGCATCGCAGGACCGCGAGTTTAACCTTCTCTATCCGGAGAGCTTTGCCCGTCAGAGAGTTGCGTCGGCTTTGATTGACACACTTTGGCTGGACGGAGAATTTCGCCTGGACGATTTGAGGATATGGGCCGAATGGTGCTGGAACTCCGGGACTGTCGGGAATATGTCAGCGTTCTACACATCCGTGCGGTCTGCTACTGATTATATCTATGACCTCGGAGTCGAAATCCAGGGCTATTTGTACGACGACGGGGACGGGGAGTGCGTGAACTCGTATTTTACGACTCTTGCCTCGTTCGGAGACGACGAAGATGATAATGCTGCTGAGGATGTGGCTGAAATAGAGGATGTTCCGGATAAGGATTGGGAAGAGGATGATGCACCGGACGAGGAGAAGTTGTGGACGGTCGGAGGCAGTTCGGACATAAATATCGATGAGAATAGGGATGTCTGGATGGGAGATGAAAGGAAGTGCTCGGCACGGCTTGCCGGTGGGACTGACGCTGTCAGAGCTTCTGACATGGGGGCTTCATCTGCGACCTCTGACAGTCCTGCGAATGGCTCTTTCCTGGTGTATGTCCCGTTCGACACTTGTTCCCCGCGTCTTGGCGGCTCTCTTTTCGCGAAGTCTCTCGGCTGCAACGGCGGAGCAGCGCTTAATATTTCCGATCCGGACTATTTCATCGATTGCTACGAGGTCGTCCGTGACCTTGTTTCCGACGGAGTGGTGCTCTCGTCAAGGACCGTCTGTGACGGAGGTCTTGCAGTTGCCGCTGAAAAGCTTGCCGCAGCCTCCGGGCTTGGCATAAGGCTGAATGTAAACGGTATATGCGCAGCCTGCGGGGAAACCGACATCGTGAAGGTTCTCTTTGCTGAAATCCCCGGTGTCCTGCTGCAGATCGCCGCTGACGACAGTGACTACATCGACTCCCAGTTCCTCTTGCAGGATGTCGCTTACTATCGTGTGGGCCGCCCGGACCCGTCTTTTGACGGCGTCGAGGTTGCACCGGAGAACAACGGAATAGACCGTGTGCTGTCGGCACTGCTTGATGATGCCTCCGAAGGTGAGGACTGAGTCTTTTTTTTGTTGCGGATTTCTTGCGCAATTGGGATAAAAAATAGCATTTGCGCAGAAAATATTGAAATTATTTGCGCAAAGTTTCACAATGCCAAGTCCGGATTTATTCCGGCACTGGAAAATTTCTGGAACAGCTGGGCCTCGTTGCGGGATGACGTGAAGCTCATCGTGTGCGGTTCGGCAACTTCATGGATGATAAACAATCTGATTCACAGCAAGGGAGGACTTCACGGACGCCTTACCCATCAGATACTTGTCGAGCCGTTCTGTCTTTGTGACTGTGAACGCTATTTTTCTCATTTCGGGTTCAGATATTCGCGCAGGCAGATTGCAGAATGCTATATGATAACCGGAGGAATTCCATATTATTTTTCCCTTATGGACAAGTCATTGAGCCTCGCACAGAACGTGGACAATCTTTTCTTTCGGGAAGATTCTGAACTTCGTGATGAATTCTCCGCATTGTACAGGGCGCTGTTCAGAAAACCGGAACCGTATATCACCGTTGTCACGACTCTTGCAAATGTAGGGAAAGGAATGACGCGCCGCGAACTTGTCAGCAGGACAGGATTGGCGGATAATGGAGCATTCAGCTCTGTCCTTGAAGAACTTGAACAATGTGGCTTTATCCGCAGTTATCTTCCTTTTGGAACGCCTGCACTTTCTTCCGAGAACCGGCTCCCGAAAGAAACTCTGTTCCAGTTAGTTGATTTCTTTACGATGTTCTATTTCTTGTTTATGCAGAAGAATCGCTATAGGGACACACAGTTCTGGTCACATTCCGTGAACAGTCCCGCGCATAACACATGGGCAGGACTGGCATTCGAGAAGTTATGTTTGGCTCATCTTCCGCAGATTAAACAGCGGCTTGGAATCGCCGGAGTCCAGACCAATGCCTGCTCCTGGCTCAGTAAGGGGACATCTCCGAAGGCGCAGATAGATTTGCTGATAGACCGTCGGGATGATACCGTGAATCTCTGTGAAATGAAATTCTCACGTACTGAATATGAGATAGACAGTTCCGAGGAACAGAAGCTTTGCCGCCGCATTGAAGTGTTTCAGAAAGAGACTGACACGAATAAGTCCATAATCCTGACGCTCGTTACGACAGAAGGACTGAAACGGAACTCCCACAGTGACGTTGTGCAGAGTCTGGTCGTCGTGGACGATCTTTTCGTGCCTATGTTTTATTGATTTATTTCATATTTCGCGCATTTTTTGTTAAATTCGCGGCGCAATTTCGGGCATCGTCGGATTTTGGGTGCGACGGCGCTGAATGATAGAAAATTATATAACCAAATACCAATTAAAGTTTATGGAAAACAACAAAAAACGTGTCTATCGCTTTGGCGGCAAAACCGCGGAAGGCAATGGAACAATGCGAAACCTTCTTGGCGGAAAGGGCGCCAACCTCGCTGAGATGTGCCTTTTGAACATTCCTGTTCCGGCAGGTTTCACCATCACGACCGAGTGCTGCGCAGAGTACTATGCTCTCGGCGGCGGTTATCCTGATGAACTCAAGGCTGAGGTTGCCGACGCGCTGAAGGCCACCGAGGAAATTATGGGAATGAAGTTCGGTGACAAGACCAACCCTCTTCTCGTAAGTTGCCGTTCAGGTGCCCGTAGTTCAATGCCTGGCATGATGGATACGATTCTTAACATCGGTCTTTGCTCAGACACGATTCCTGGCATGATTGCCAAGACAAACAACCCTCGTTTCGTTTATGACGCCTACCGTCGTCTCATCATGATGTACTCAGACGTCGTAATGGAGAAGGCAGAGGGTATCGAGCCTGAGGACGGAAAGGCAATCCGCCAGCAGCTTGACAGGATGATGGAAGACCTCAAGGAGGCAAAGGGCTACAAGTCTGATACAGAGATTACTGCTGAGGAACTTAAGGACCTTTGCGACAAGTTCAAGGTTCGCGTGAAGGAAGTTCTCGGTGTGGACTTCCCGGACACAGCAGAGGCTCAGCTCTGGGGCTCAATCGGCGGCGTGTTCAAGTCTTGGAATGGAAAGCGCGCCATCGCATACAGAAAGATCGAGGGCATTCCTGACGACTGGGGTACAGCCGTTAACGTTCAGTCAATGGTGTTCGGAAACATGGGCAACACCTCCGCGACCGGTGTGGCTTTCTCACGTAACCCTGCAAACGGTGACAATAAGTTCTACGGTGAGTGGCTCATCAACGCTCAGGGCGAGGACGTCGTTGCCGGCATCCGCACCCCGAACCCTCTCAACGAGGCCACCAAGACTCCTCACAACGCAAATCTCGAATCTCTCGAAAAGGCAATGCCTGAGGTCTACAAGGAACTTGACGACATCCGTCTTCACCTTGAGCAGCACTTCAACGACATGCAGGACATCGAGTTCACTATTCAGGACGGCAAGCTCTGGATGCTCCAGTGCCGTATTGGAAAGAGGACCGGTCTCGCTGCGCTCAATATGGCGATGGACATGCTTGCAGAGGGCATGATTGACGAGAAGACAGCAGTAATGCGTGTTGCTCCGGCTCAGCTCGATGAGATTCTTCACCCAATCCTTGACCCTGCTTCAGAGAAGAAGGCAACGGCAATCGCCAATGGTCTTCCGGCATCTCCGGGCGGAGCGGTCGGTGTTGCAGTGTTCTCATCTGAGGCTGCTATGGCTGCCGCTGCAAAGGGAATCAAGGCTATCCTCATCCGTGAGGAGACTTCTCCTGAGGATGTTGAGGGTATGCGTGCCGCTGCCGGTATCCTTACGATGAAGGGCGGTATGACCTCTCACGCTGCACTCGTTGCACGTGGATGGGGCAAGTGCTGCATCGTGGGATGCGAGGTAATGACCATTGATCTTGCTGCAAAGACCGCAAGCTTCAAGAGTGGTGCGGTTATCAAGGAGGGTGACGCTGTCAGCCTCAATGGTGCGAAGGGCCTTGTTTATGCACAGAAGATTGACACTATGGATGCTTCAGAGAACCCTAGGTTCGTGAAGTTCATGGAAATCGTCGACAAATTCAGAACACTCGGCGTGCGCACAAATGCCGACACCCCTGAGGATGCTGCACGTGCACTCTCATTCGGCGCTGAGGGTATCGGTCTGTTCCGTATCGAGCATATGTTCTACGGCAAGAACTCCGAGACTCCTCTTGCAAAGCTTCGTAAGATGATTCTTTCCAAGACTGACGACGAGCGCCGCGCAGCCCTCGCCGAGCTTGAGCCTTACATCAAGGCAGCTGTGAAGGGCACGATGAAAGTCATGGACGGCAAGCCGGTTACCTTCCGTCTCCTCGACCCGCCTCTCCACGAGTTCGTTCCGCAGGGACACGAGAAGAGGGAGGAGCTTGCAGAGGAGCTCGGAATTAATGAGCAGGAAATCGAGAAGAGGGGCGAGTCCCTCCACGAGGTCAACCCTATGATGGGTCACCGCGGAGTACGTCTGCACATCACCTACCCTATGATTTCGGAGACCCAGTTCCGTGCAATTTTCACGGCCGCTGCCGAACTCATCAAGGAAGGCTATCATCCGAAGCCTGAAATCATGATTCCGGTCACCATTTCAGAGCGCGAGCTCAAGTTCCAGAAGGCAATCTGCGCCAAGATTAAGCTTGAGGTTGAAGGCGAGACTCACCAGACAATCGACTATAAGTTCGGTTCAATGATTGAGATTCCTCGTGCAGCTCTCACCGCTGACAGGATGGCCCGCACGGCAGAGTTCTTCTCATTCGGTACCAACGACCTCACCCAGATGACCTTCGGCTTCTCACGCGACGACGTCGGAACATTCATGGGTGACTACCTCGGCAACAAGATTCTTGACGCTGATCCGTTCAAGACCCTCGACACCAAGGCTGTCGGCAAGCTCATCAACTACGCTGTCAAGGAAGGCCGTGAGACCCGTCCGGATCTCAAGTGCGGTATCTGTGGCGAGCACGGCGGTGACCCTGCGTCTGTAGAGTTCTGCTACAAGATCGGTTTGAACTACGTTTCTTGCTCACCGTTCCGCGTGCCGATTGCACGTCTGGCTGCCGCGCAGGCTGCTATTAAAGCAGAAAAGAACGCTTAAAATTGTTTCTGAAAAGACGCTCAAAAGCGTTTTGCATCAATAAGTTGAAGTCCGGTCGGAAAGCTTTCTGACCGGACTTTTTACTTCGTCCGGCACGAACATACTCTAAAGGTAGGTTACAATTCGATTAAGAAATATGTTTTCTTGTTTTATAAGCTGTTTGAAATTTTTTACCTTTGCAGCGGCTTTTTCGGGCAGCCTTGAGCGGCTGAAAGCGGAAAGCTGCAAACGTACATGAAATCAATCAGGGAAATATACAGGATAGGGAAGGGACCGTCCAGCAGCCACACTATGGGGCCGCATCAGGCATCGAAGGTTTATCTGTCACACCACGGAGACGCTCACCGCTTTCATGTCCGTCTCTACGGCTCTCTTGCGGCGACTGGAAAGGGGCATTTGACCGATGTGGCAATCAATGAGGTGCTTTCACAGGCCGGGCCTGTGGAGATTGAGTGGCTTCCAAAGGTGTTTATGGACGAGCATCCTAACGCCATGACAATTGCAACAGTGGACGATGATGGGCAGCTGCGCGACGAATGGACGTTTTACAGCATCGGCGGAGGGGCTATCCGCTGCGACCAATTGCCTGGTGTCGAGTCTCCGGACATCTATCCGCTTAATACGATGACGGAACTTCTCGGCTGGTGCAACCGCAACGGGAAGGCCTATTGGGAATATGTCGAGGAAATCGAGGATGGGGACATCAACGACTATCTGCTTGAAGTCTGGAAGGTGATGCAGGAGTCTATTGAGCGTGGGCTTGACCGCGAGGGCGTGCTTCCGGGACCGCTGCACCTGCGCCGTAAGGCAGCCTCGTATTTCATCCGTGCCGAGGGCTATAAGGATGTTCTTCGCACCCGTGGACTCATTTTCGCCTATGCGCTTGCCGTGAGCGAGGAGAACGCCTCCGGAGGCACCATCGTGACAGCTCCGACCTGCGGCTCCTGCGGTGTGCTTCCAAGCGTGCTCTATCATTTGAAGAAGGTCTATGATTTCAGCGACCGTCGGATAATCCGTTCACTCGCCACGGCGGCTCTTGTCGGTAATGTGGTGAAGACCAATGCTTCCATCTCCGGCGCGGAAGTTGGCTGCCAAGGGGAGGTCGGTGTTGCCTGTGCGATGACGGCTGCTGCTGCAAACCAGCTTATGGGCGGCACTCCGGCTCAGATTGAATACGCTGCCGAGATGGGACTTGAGCATCACCTTGGCATGACCTGCGACCCCGTCTGCGGTTTGGTTCAGATTCCTTGCATCGAGCGGAATGCCTATGCGGCCGCACGGGCTTTGGATGCTAATATTTATGCTTCTTACACTGACGGGTTGCATCGGGTGTCGTTTGACCAGGTGGTGCGTGTGATGAAGCAGACTGGGAAGGACTTGCCGTCGCTTTATAAGGAGACTGGCGAAGGCGGTCTCGCGGCGGAGGTGGAATAAGGGGTAATCTGCTTCGTTGGACACCTTGATAAAATCCTCACAGCCGCCAAGGCTGCTGCGGTTTTATCTTCAGTGTCCGCCTTGCATCTCACCCCTTATTCCACCTCCGCCATCCAAGTTTTATCAAAAGGTGTAATCTGCTTCGTTGGACGGCTTGTCAAAATCCTCATCGGGGTTGAGGCTTAGGAAATTATAGGTATGGATTTTGCGAGACTATGGGAATCGTGTAAAACCATATAATACTATGAAACACAAAATCTTAGCCACTTTGCTGGCCGTAGCGGCCGCGGTGGCATTCGCTCCTCGTGGATTCGCTTGTACGGGCATTACGCTCAAGGCTGCGGATGGAAGTACGGTGATGGCTCGAACAATCGAATGGGCCGTGAACGACAATCACAACCGTTATGTCGTGGTTCCTCGGAATCACATCTGGTATTCTATCACTCCTGGAGGGGAGCAGGGTAGAGCTTTCTCTGGAAAGTATGGTTATGTGGGTTTCGCCGTCGAACAGCCGGAATTCATCGTGGAGGGACTGAACGAGGAGGGGCTTTCCGCAGGGCTTTTCTATTTCCCGGGATATGGAAAATACGAAGATTATTGTCCGTCGCTGAAAGAATCGAGCATTGCGGATCTTCAGCTTGTCCCCTATATCCTCGGAAGTTGCAAGAGCGTTGATGACGTCATAGAGGCTGTAAAGGCGGTTCACGTCCACAATGTCGACCCGCGTGCCTCCACAGCCCACTGGCGTTTCGCCGACCCGTCCGGCCGTCAGATTGTTCTGGAAATCATTGACGAAAAATGCGTGTTCTATGAAAATACGCTCGGAGTCCTCACAAACTCTCCGTCTTTCGACTGGCATCTTACGAATTTGAACAACTATGTAAATCTTAAGTCCGGTGCGGTTTCTCACAACAAAGTCGGAAACATCGAGCTGAACTCCTTCGGTGGAGGAAGCGGTATGCTGGGACTCCCCGGGGACTTCACCCCGCCGTCCAGATTTGTCCGTGCTGCCTTCTTTCAAACCACGGCTCCAGTTCTTCCTGACGCTGAAAGTACTGTCGTCCAGGCATTTCACATTCTCAACAACTTCGACCTTCCGATAGGAGTTCAGACCGCTGAGGGAATCACCCCTCCGGATATGCCTTCAGCGACGCAGTTCACCACCGCGACCGACCTTCGGGGACGCAAAATCTACATCCGCACGATGTTCAACAGCCACATTCGCGTTGTCGAACTAAACAAAATAAACTTTGCCCGCGCCAAGTTCCGTTCCGAACTCCTCGACCCCGACCACCGCGAGCCTGTCGAACCACTGTTCTGAAGGCACTGCTTGTCGTTTTGAGTGAACAAAGTGAAGCGAGAAATCTATGCGCAGCATCAAGGCGCGTAGATTTCCCGCTTCACGGTGTAGCGTTAAAAATAAGCTGAAACTAAGCAACTAAAATTAGGGGATGAAGAAACGGATGGGATGCAAGGCGCGCGGTGAAGCCAAATACCGCAGCAACCTCATGGTTGTGAGGATTTTGGCAAGCCGTGCAACGCCGCAGACCGCCGTTTCTTCGCCCCGTATTACCAGATGATTACCCGCTCTGACACCGCTCTCCACATCGGGTCTCCTTCTGTGATATCGAAGGCATCGAAGAATGTGTCGAGGTTGCGCAGCGTCACATTCACGCGGTTGCGCCCGAGCGAATGTACGTCCAACTTGGTGCGGCGTGCAATCTCCTCGTCGGTGATGTTGTCAGCCCAGACTTTCGCGTATGCGAGGTAGAACCTCTGCTCGGCTGTGAATCCGTCAATCGGAGCAGGATGGTGTCCTTTGAATGAATTCTGGAGAGCAGTGTAGGAAATCCTCAGTCCGCCGTGGTCAGCGATGTTCTCTCCGAGAGAAAGGGCGCCATTGGCGTGAACTCCCGGAAGCACTTCCACCTCATCAAACTGCTTCACGAGTACTGCGGTCTTCGCCTTGAAAGCCTCGGCATCTTCGGCAGTCCACCAGTCGGCCATGTTCCCGTCCTTGTCGAAGAGACGGCCCTGGTCGTCGAAACCGTGGGTCATCTCGTGGCTGATGACAACGCCGATGGCTCCGTAGTTCACTGCATCATCAGCGTCCGGATTGTAGAACGGCGGCTGGAGAATCGCAGCCGGGAAGCAGATTTCGTTGGTCGACGGGTTGTAATAGGCATTCACCGTCTGCGGACTCATCAGCCATTCAGCCTTGTCCACCGGTTTTCCGAGGCGAGTCAAGTTGTCCTGTACACTCCAGAGAGCAGCCTGGCGGATGTTCTCGTAGTAGCTTGCCGTAGGGTCTACGTCGAGCGTGGAATAATCCTTCCACTTGTCCGGATAGCCTATTTTTACGGTGAAAGCATTCAGTTTCTCGTGAGCCTTTGCCTTGGTGGCATCACTCATCCAGTCAAGAGAGTCGATGTGCTCGGCGAGGGCGGTTTGGATGTTCGCTACCATTTTCGCCATTCTTTCCTTGTCCTTTGCAGGGAAATATTTCGCCACATACATCTCGCCCACGGCCTCTGAAAGCAGAGAATTAGGAACGGACATAGCCCTCTTCCAGCGCGGTTTCTGCTGTTGCACTCCGGCCATCTGACGGGAGAAGAAGTCGAAGTTGGCATTGTAGAAGTCATCGCTCAACGCACCGCAGGCACCTTGAACCAGTTGGGCGAGCAGATAGTTTTTAAGCGACTCGACATTCTCGGACGCGAACATTTCGTCAAGTGCCTTGAAGAATGACGGTTGGGTCACGACAATCTTGCCCTCGCTCTTCACTCCGAGCGCTTCGAAATAGTTGCCGAGAGAAAGGTTCGGATAGGTTGCGGCAAGCTCCGCAAATGTTGTCGGATTGTACTGCCGCTCCATGTCACGGCACTCGACACTCGTCCAGGAATTTTCGGCAAGCGCCTCCTCTATCTTCATCGCGTTGGCTGCCCGCACATCGGCATTGTCAATTCCCGCGAGTTTGAGAACTTTGGTAAGAAATTCGAGGTAACCTGCCTTAAGTTTCGGGTCACACCCCTTCACGTAGTAGTCGCGGTCACCCATTCCGAGCCCGGCCTGACTCAGGTAGAGAATGTTGTTGTCGCTCTCAATCATGTCAGCCATCACATACGTCGCGAAGAACGGACTGTCAGAAGCGAGGTGCATTGCGGCAATTTCGCGCACCAGTGCATCCTTGTCTGAAATTGCCAGCACTTCGTCGATGTAAGGTTTCAGCGGAGCTGCGCCTTCCTCATTTCTGCGGAGCGAATCCAGCCCCATCTTGTAGAGGTCGGAAATCTTCTGCTCCACGCTTCCGTGTTCAGCCTTGAGTGAACTCATAGACTGGAACAAATCGTTCAGCCTCTTCTCGTTGTTTTCGCCGAGAATGTCGAACGCCCCATATCGGGCATATTCCGGTTTCAGAGGATGGTTCTTTTGCCAACCGCCCGTGGCATATTGGTAGAAATCAACTTTTGGAGAAACGCTCTCATCGAAGTCTGCGAGGTCAATTCCGGGCACAATGCCCTCCCGTTGACCACAGGAACATAAAGCAATGACCGGAATCATCATTGTCAAAATTTTTTTCATTTTAGTTGTAATTATATTGTAATCTATTGTGTATCAATATGTATCAATATGTATCAATATGTATCAATATGTATCAATATGTATCAGCGTTTTATATGTGTATAATTTAAAGCAGTGAGATTTGAGATGGATTTTTGAGGATAGATTTGTCTCTGAAGAAGGAGTGTACCGGGCGTACACGACTGATGAAGAGGCAAATATGGCCCCAAAAGCCACTCAAATTACTCCGCTCCCAAGCATTTCGTCGTTGGGGGCATACCACACCGCAAACTGTCCCGGAGTAATCCCTCTCTGCGGCTGGTCGAAAAGCACATACATCGCCTTCTCCCTCATCACGAGCGTCGCCTCCTGCAGCGGCTGCCGGTAGCGAATCCTCACCCGATACCGTCGGACTTCCCCAGGCGTCATCCTCAAGTCTTCCCGAATCCAGTGCAGTTCTTCTGCCGGAATCCGAAGACAGCTACGTGAAAGTCCCTTGTGGCGATGTCCCTCGCCTACATATATTATGTTGTTCTCAATGTCGGTCCCAATAACGAAAATCGAGTCACTGTGGCCTCCGATGTTCAGCCCCTTGCGCTGCCCGATAGTGTAAAACTGCGCCCCGTCGTGTGTCCCGACAATCTTTGCGAGCGGGTTCTCCTTCCACCGCGTCTTCTTCACATGCTTTTTCCCGCTGCGGTAGACTTCCGTCTCGAAATGAATGTCCGAATAGTCAATGCTTCGGCTTATCGTGTCAAAATCGTCGTCACAGAGCGCCGCAACCTTCTTCAGATCCCATGGGCACGATTCCTCCTTGCCTGAAACGTTCCTGTTTCCTCCGGATAAGTCAATAACCGCCCCGTCGTCCGCGGCTGCTGATGTCTTCGTCTCGCTGACATAGTCCGAAATCATCTTCGCCTCACCGGTGCATCCATCAGGCAGCATAGACGTAAGTATACTCCGTACTCTCTGATACATAGCACTTTGCTCGTAATATGCATCGAACACCTCCACCACATTTCCCTCCTTTGGCTCCAACTTCTGCTTCAGGAAAGTCGGCAGGTCTACCTTGCCAACGAAGCATATTCCCTGCGAGTCCTTTTTGTCCGCTGAAGGCAAATCCGCTTCGTGTGCAATGCGGCGCACCTCCGGCTTGTCGATGTCCCCGATTGGGAAGAGGGCGGTCGAAAGCTGCTCCTGCGTGAGCTGGCAGAGGAAATAGCTCTGGTCCTTGTTCGGGTCGCTGCCTTCGAATATCCTATATATAGGTGTGAGTTCACTCCCGTCTGCGGGTCTTCCATCGGAGTTCAGCCCCCACGTCTTCGCCACTAGGACTTCATTTCCGTTTGCATACTTCAGCGTGTCCTTGCGGCAGTAATGCCCTGTGGCAACCATGTCAGCGCCCAGTTTTTTCGCTGTTTCCCAGAATGCGGCGAACTTTATCTCTCTGTTACACAGCACGTCAGGATTGGGCGTGCGACCTTTCGCATATTCCTCGAACATATAGTCCACGACCCTCTCTCGGTAGACCTTGCTCAAGTCTACGAAATAGAATGGAATCCCGATTTTTCTCGCCACCATCTCCGCAACAAAGCGGTCCTCCTCCCACTCGCATTCGCCGTGCAGGGTCGTCGAGGCATCGTGCCAGTTCTGCATGAACAGCCCGAAGACGTCATATCCCTGTCTTTTCAGCAGAAGTGCTGCGACGCTTGAGTCCACACCTCCTGACAATCCGATGCATATTTTCATATATCCACTTCCATTTTGTACTAATCCGTGCAGAATGCTTTCATATTGAAAGAAAAATGTCGCGTAATCTACACGTTTTGATTTTATTTTATATATTTGCACACTTTGCGCTGTGCAAAGTTACAAAAATCGCATAGTTTATGACAAAGAATGTTCTGGAAATAACATACGAACAGTACGGCTCGGTTGAAGAATTGTCCGCCGAGGACCGGGAACTTGCGCAGGCTGCGGTGCAGGCAATCAGTGGTTCATACGCTCCATACTCCAAATTCAATGTCGGTGCGGCGGTGCGCATGTCGGACGGCACGATTGTGACCGGAGCCAATCAGGAAAACGCCGCCTATCCGTCTGGGCTGTGTGCGGAAAGAACTGCAATGTTCTATGCCAATGCACATTACCCGGACAAGGCAATGACTGCGATTGCGATTGCGGCCAGCCAGGGCGGAGTGCTGTGCGAGGAGCCGGCGACACCGTGCGGACAATGCAGGCAGGTGATGGCAGAGTACCAGACCAAGGGCGGGAGACCGATGTCGATAATACTCGTCGGCAGCAAGACCATCTACAAATTCGACCGCGTGGAGTGCGTCCTCCCGTTCATCTTTAACAGTCTGGAGGCGAAATAACAGAGCCTCTGCAGGTCGTTCGAGGCGGGTTTGTCGGAAACTTTTGAAAATTTAGTCAAGTCATTGCTTGCCGTTCCGCAAGAAATGACTACCTTTGCACTTGGGTAAGTCATACACGACCAGCTCCCTCTGAATTCTCCCAGGGCCGGAAGGCAGCAAGAGCAGGAGGTTGTAGCGGTGCGATGTATATCGCTTACCCTTTTTTGTTGGATTTTTCCTCCCCCACACATTAGTTTATTTTTGACATTGAACAAATTGTTGCTACCTTTGTAGTCCTATGTGCTGGTTCTATTGTCTGAAAGATATAGAAAGCTTGCAACTGCTTGATTCTCACCTCTGTGTCAAATCTTGCAGGACTAGTAGGCGTTATTCCTATGAAAATCACAGCGGAATCCTCCCCAAGAAATAGTGAAGCTCCCACCGATGTCCGATGGTATGCACTGCGGGATTTGAAGCGTCCCAACGCCACCCTTCCGGCATACAAGCAGCTTTCGGGTGAAAATCTTGAAGTCTTCACTCCAATGAAATGGACGCTTTCAACGAAAGGCGGCCGGCGTGAACGCATCCTGGTCCCCGTGATGCAGGATCTGCTCTTTGTTCATGCTTCACTTTTGTTAGTGGAACCTATCGTGCGAAGAATCAATACTTTACAATTCCGTTTCGATAGGGGGGGGGTATTGTAAACCGCTTATCATCCCGGAGGATGACATGACCCGCTTTATCCGGGCAGTCAGCTCTTCCGAGAATCCGAAATATTTCATGCCCGGTGAACTCACCGAGGCCATGTGCGGCCGTGCAGTTCGCATCATCGGCGGTCCTCTCAACGGCTACGAAGGGAATCTCCTCAAAATTCGAGGCTCTCGCATTCGCCGTCTCATTGTCGAACTCCCGAACTTCATCACAGCCGGTGTAGAGGTTCAGCCGGAATATATCCAATTTATTGACAGGCAGGAATCAAAATCTTGTCCTGCAAAGTCTCCCGCGAAATGATTTCATCCGCAAATCAGCCCGCTGGGAGCCGTACCATTGCTTCCGGCGAAACATCATGGGCTCGTCTGAGGCAGTTTCTCATTGCAAACCATAGCAGCATCGTTGCCCGCGAAGTGACCAACGAAAACGCCGTCCACCTCTATTCTGTCGGGAACTGGTGGCTCGCCTTCGACCGCTCAGCGTTTCAGCTCAGCGCCATTTTTCCGGATGCCGGCACAACAGCCCTGAATTTTCAAGACAGCCCTTCTCCGTTGCTGATGGTGTCCGTCTCAGACGACTCGCTCAGCAAAATCGTAGGGAATCATTCAGCCAGGGCGATCTCCCCGGAGCATATCGTCCTTCATATTAAGAAACTCAACTCAGGAGAATATCGCCTGTGGCGCTCCCTCAAACTGGGAGAAATGGATGTCAATTGCCACTTCTGACAAAGTCAGGAGAACCTTTATTATCTAAGCAAATTCAATGAAAATCACAGTTATAGGAACCGGTTATGTGGGACTTGTCTCGGGAACCTGCTTCGCGGAAATGGGCATAGACGTGACCTGCGTTGACGTGGACACGGCAAAGATTGATGCTCTGCGCAGTGGTGTTGTTCCCATCTACGAACCCGGACTGGACGAACTGATTCGCAAGAATATGGAATGCGGGCGTCTTCATTTCTCGACGTCCCTGCCTGATTCTCTCCGTAACTCCGAGGTCGTCTTCATTGCAGTCGGCACGCCGTCACGCGAAGACGGATCGGCCGACCTTCACTATGTCTTTGACGTCGCTGCTGAGATAGGGGAGACGCTTGACCATTATACCGTTGTGGTCACGAAGTCCACTGTCCCTGTAGGCACGTCCTTCAAGGTGAAATCGCTCATAGCCGATGCACTCTCACGTCGTGGAGTTACAATAGACTTCGATATAGCCAATAACCCTGAATTTCTTAAGGAGGGGGCCGCTATAAAGGATTTCATGAGTCCAGACAGGGTTGTAATCGGGGTGGAGAATGAGCGGGCTGAAAAGATCATGCGGCGTCTCTACAAGCCTTTTATCGTCGTGAACGACCGCATCCAGATTACGGACATTGCCTCTTCCGAGATGATAAAATATGCCTCCAACGCGATGCTTGCAACCCGCATTTCATTCATGAACGACATCGCGAACCTCTGCGAACTCGTCGGTGCAGATTTCAACAAGGTTCGCAAGGGAGTCGGCTCCGACACTCGAATAGGCAACAAGTTTCTCTACGCCGGCTGCGGCTACGGTGGTAGTTGTTTCCCAAAAGACGTGAAGGCCCTCGTGAGCACTGCCGAGCAGCACGGTTACGAAATGCGCGTCCTCAAGGCCGTGGAGGATGTCAACCAGAGGCAGAAGCAAATCCTGTTCGACAAACTTGTCAAGCGTTTCGGGAGCAATCTGAACGGAAAGAAGATAACCCTCTGGGGCATCGCTTTTAAGCCGGAAACGGACGACATCCGCGAAGCCCCGGCAATGGTCATCATCCGCAGGCTTCTCGACTCTGGAGCCTCCGTTTCTGTCTACGACCCCGCAGCAATGGACGAATGTCGCCGCATATTCGGCTCCGACCTCACCTTCGCCCCGGACAAGTACACCGCCCTGCAGCACTCCGACGCTCTTCTCCTCGTCACCGAATGGAAGGAGTTCCGTCTCCCGGACTTTCCACGCATGCGCTCCCTGATGCGCACACCCCTGCTCCTGGACGGCCGCAACATCTTCGACCGCGACGAAGTCCTCTCCGCCGGGTTTGAGTATGAGAAGATTGGGTAGTTGTTTTTTCATCAGTAGCGTTCATTACCACACATAAGATTCATATCGCTTTCACAGAAGCGAATGACGTCAAAAATGCAAATAAACATGAAAAAAGTAATGCTGGTCTTCGGAACTCGTCCGGAGGCAATCAAGATGTGCCCTCTCGTCAAGGAGTTCCAGAAACGCCCTGATGAATTTGAAACCATAGTATGCGTCACCGGTCAGCACCGCGAGATGCTTGATCAAGTGCTTCAGATATTCAATGTGAAACCCGATTTCGATTTGAACATAATGAAGCAGGGGCAGGATTTGACGGATGTGACTGCACGTGTCCTCGCAGGTCTTCGCGATGTGTTCAAGGAGTGTCGGCCTGATGTTGTCCTTGTTCATGGAGACACCACCACCTCAATGGCTGGAGCGCTTGCCGCATTCTATGCCCAGATTCCGGTCGGCCACGTTGAGGCAGGGCTTCGCACGCATAACATCTATAGCCCTTGGCCGGAGGAAATGAACCGTCAGATTACCGGGCGCATTGCTACATGGAATTTTTCTCCAACACCTCTTTCCGAGAAGAATCTTCTTGAAGAAAATGTGCAGGGGAAAATATACGTGACAGGCAACACAGTCATTGACACTCTTCATCTTGTCGTTGACAGACTGAAGAATGACGAGACTCTTGCCAAGGAACAGGACGAGATACTCGCGCAGGCAGGGTATGACATGGCGCGTCTTAGCGGAGGAAAGAAACTCGTGCTAATCACAGGACACAGAAGGGAAAACTTTGGGGATGGATTCATCAGAATGGTTACGGCGATGAAAGACCTCTCGGAGAAATATCCGGACGTGGATTTCGTCTATCCTATGCACCTAAATCCCAATGTGCGTAGGCCTATTCATGAGGTTTTCGGCGAGAATCTAACCCGCTCGAATTTCTTTTTCATCGAACCTCTCCAGTACCTTGAGTTTGTCCATCTTATGGCAAAATCAACAGTCGTCCTCACGGACTCTGGCGGAATTCAGGAGGAGGCACCTGGGCTCGGAAAGCCGGTTCTTGTTATGCGTGACACCACTGAACGCCCAGAGGCTCTGGCTTCAGGAACGGTGCATCTTGTCGGCACGGACTACGACAAGATTATGAACGAAGTCAGCCTCCTGCTCGATGATAAAGAGGCCTATGACAGGATGTCCAAGGCCGTAAATCCATACGGTGACGGAAAGGCATGCCGACGTATTGCCGACGTGCTGGCAGGTAAGGAAACTGACAGATATGCAGTCTGTTAGGCAGAACACTATTTGGGGAATATTAAGAAATATCGATAAACACTATGATTAACGTAATTGGCTTAGGCTATATCGGACTTCCGACAGCCCTGATGATGGCTTCACACGGAGTTGAAGTCATTGGAACAGACTATAATGCAAAACTTGTGGAGACTCTTAATGCCGGTCACACGACCTTCAAAGAAAAAGGTCTTGATGAATTGTTCCGCGCTGCACTCATGGCTGGAATTAAGTTCACGACCGAATATCAGAAGACCGATATGTACATCGTCTCTGTCCCCACCCCATACGACAAATTTTCGAAGAAGGTTGATGCCTGCTATGTCGTGGAGGCCGTCAAGGATGTGATGCGTGTATGTCCGAAGGGTGCTACAGTTGTTATTGAGTCGACTGTAAGTCCAGGAACGATAGATAAGTTCGTCCGTCCGGTGATTGAGGCTAACGGTTTCAAGATTGGAACTGACATTAACCTTGTCCATGCTCCGGAGCGCATAATCCCCGGCAATATGGTGTATGAACTGCTTCACAACAACCGCACGATAGGTGCTGACAATAAGGAAATCGGTGAGAAGGTAAAGAAATATTACTCAAGTTTCTGTCAAGGTGAGATCGTCGTCACCGACATCCGCACTGCCGAGATGACCAAGGTCGTGGAGAACACCTTCCGCGACATCAACATTGCCTTCGCCAACGAGCTGGCGAAGATATGCCGCCGCGGCGGCATGGACGTGGGCGAGGTCATCCGCATCGCAAACAAGCACCCGCGCGTCAACATCCTCCAGCCCGGTCCCGGCGTCGGCGGACACTGCATATCCATCGACCCGTGGTTCCTCGTGGGCGATTTCCCGGAGGAGGCGCGCCTCATCCGCACCGCGCGCGAGATCAATTCCAGCATGCCCGCATATGTGCTCGACCGCATCGAGACCATAATGGGCGAGCATGGGCTGACCGACTGGTCGCGCGTCGGGCTGTACGGTCTGACGTACAAGGAGAATGTGGACGACACGCGCGAGAGCCCGACATTGCAGCTGCTGGAGGTCATGCAGCGGCGCGGCATCCCCGCCCCGCTCGTGTATGACCCGATGGT
>OQWM01000267.1_pt1 | contig 31423 bp, 46 predicted proteins | sample 1691531 | NCBI WGS metagenome assembly OQWM01 (sample SAMN03418257, study PRJEB22391) | human gut metagenome | biome: human-gut; feature: organic feature; material: feces | host: Homo sapiens | place: Tanzania | collected 2013-01
AGAAAAAATTCAGGAAAGATTTTGCGTCGGGATGGATACCGCTGCAAGATATGCGCGCGCTATGGCCGGTAGAAGCCCCGGGGAGGGACGTCCCGATGACCGGGGGGGCGTCAAAAAATCCCAACCGCCGCCCATGCCGCCCAATCACTCCCAAATGGCCGCTACCCGGATCAATTTCTGGTATAAAATGACTTTTCGCCGCCTTTTTCTGGGTGCTGGCGGTTATGGCAAGATTTGCAAAGGCTGATGAGGTTCTGCGGATCATATACCAGCTCCGGATACTCATCCGCGTGCCTAATGTGATGCACTTCCGTCGCCGGTACCATCCGGCCATAGCGCGCGCATATCTTGCAGCGGTATCCATCCCGACGCAAAATCGACGCTCTGAATTTTTTCCATTTTCCGGAAGTGTAGTCGAACATCCCGCACGCCCTCCCGCCAGCCTATCCTATACCGGCTCCATGGATATCGTATCATATCTATCAGAGAAAAACGCACAACATTTTCCAGTAAAAAGAAAACTACCGTGGCGGAACCCGCTCACGGCAGTTTTTATATCTTTCCCCGGTTTTAATCCAGTCGATCCACGCGCTGGATGTAACGCTCTACCCTCATCCTGCACCCGCTCGATTTGTTTCCGCCGCCCATGGCCTGCGCGATCTCCGCCCAGGACCGGAAGTCCAAGAAGCGCATGAAAAGCATCGCACGCGTCTGCGGGTCGGTGCACTCGCCTATCGTCATGGCAAGGTCTAATCTCTCATCGTCCTGTGACGCTTCCAGCGCCCGCATGCGGCTCTTTTGCTCTGGGGTGAGTATACCACGTCGGCTTTTCTTTTTCAGCATCGCAAGCTCGATCTGATGGTGATAGTACGCATAGAAATCTTCTCTCTTCATCTGTCACCACCTCCGCCCGCTTTGCAGCACGCCATCAAAAGCGCCGTGACTATCGCACCGACGAAAGCGCCAATAATCCATACGATTTCCATTTCATTCCAACCTTTCTGCGAGCGCCTGCTGCATCCGCTCCAAAGCATAGTCCAGCTCGTCTTGATACTGCTGCGTGTATCTGGCACCGTGCGGACGGATTTCTGTCTCCAAAAACTCGACCGCCGCTTTCTGCAATCGCAAAAGGCGTTTTTTACCAAATCCAAACTCGCGCGCCATGACGACCATCGTCAGCGTGATCCCCAGCGACATCGCCGTGTCCATCGCGTCGGCGGTGTGTGTCCGGTATCGCTCCTTTATGACCTTCATCCGTCTTTGTCCTCCTGTCTCTGTCCTCTGTATATGACCACCATCGACGGAAAAGGCGCAGCGTCTTTTTCTTGCCCGCTCTCGTCTGTGAATTTCAGCCGTCCCCGTATAAAGCGGATTTCCGCTTTCCCGTATATGTAGTCGTGGAAATAGCTGGTATCCGTGCGCGCCGGTATCAGCATCACGATCGGGTGCGTGCACCGGCGCGATTCTTCGTATGCCTTTCGGATCCATCTTCCGATCTGTCTCCCGTATGGTGGGTTGCAGTACACCGACCCCCCCCCAATATCCCAATTTTGCGTCAGTCCGTCAATTTCTGGTGTGAATAAGCTGTCTTTTCCACCGGATACACTCGCCCAATACGATGGGCGTAAAGCCATTGCATTTGTCATCATTTTCGCATCCCTCCATGCTGCATCTTCCGCGCCCGCTCTTCGTCGTCCTCTATCCCGGCCAGATATGCCGGCATAAGGCACTCGCCATATGGGCAGTAGTCCGGGCACGTCTCCTGGCATCCGCGCCAGTATCGTCTCGTAAGCACTCCGTGACGGTCTCGCCATAGTCGGACTGTGGTCGGGCTGCATCCGATCGCAAGCCCGGCCTTTTTCGCGGATATGCTCGTATCGCGCAAAATCTTTTCTTCGTCTGCCGTGAAAGAAATTTTTCGCCCTCTCGTCATGGCTTTTTCCCTCCACGCTTTCTGCGCCAAGCCCGATACCACCGGATGGTGATCTGCACCCCGGGCGCCGTCGCGTAGTACTTTGCCACATGGAGATCGACGACGCACTGGTCATCGCTCCACGCCACGCCATTCAGCGCGTCCAGGACGATTTTGGCGACGTTGTCAATATCTGGCTTTGCTGTCGGTTGGAGCGTGCCGGTAAGTGCCTGGGCGCGCTCGGCTTTGGTGTACCGCTGCGGGATCGGGTAGTATGCCACGATGTCCACCATCGCGACGTGCGGCAGGCGAAGATCGGCTTCCACCCGCTCGGCGCGATATCTTGTCGCCACCAGTGTCTCATACGCCGCCGTAGCCGCTGGCGTGTACGGTCTGGCGCCCGGCGCGGCTGGGTTGAATCGTGGCCGGGCTTTCCCGCTGGGCTTGCCCGGCACCCAAAATCGGCAGCTGCCCAGGTAGTCGCCCACTAGGCTTTCGTCGAACTCGATCATCCTCGTCCACCTCCTGTCCCGTACAGCGTCATGCGCTCAAAAGCCTCCAAATCGTACGACGCATCCCCGGCCAGCGCGGTCTTGCTCGGCGTCGGTGCATACGGCTGTCGCTGGGCGGCCGGGCGTCCCCGATCCTGCTCCCGTGCCAGCCACGACGTGATGAAGCGCTTGATCCCGGCGCGGGTCTTTCTTTTCGTCGGATTCCCGATCAGCCACCCACGCATGGCCGCCAGCTGTTGCATCACGTCCACTGCCGGGTACAGCTTCGCCATCTCGTCCGCAAAGCTCTGCGGCACGGCAAACTCCGTGCTGTCATTCAATGGCAATTTAATTGCCGCTGCGTCTGCCGCCAGCGTGGAGACGTCGCACGGCTCCGCGCCAGCTTTCGGCGTAGACGAAAGCGTATCTTCGGATTTGGATTCGGATTCGGATTCAGGCGGTTTTTCACGGTGATCCACGGTGGCTTTCTGTAAGGCATCATCCTCCACTGCGAATAAGTGCGATTCGGGCAATATCGGTGGTTCAGGGAATTTTGACCGTTTTGTCTGTATTCTCTGATGCTCGCCCCAGCTTGGGAAGCAGAAGTAGGATTCCCCGTCTTTGTCATAGAGGGAAATGCAGCCCGTACTCGCCAATGCTGCAAGCGCGTCTTCGATATCCGTTTCGTTCACTTTCTTCCGTCTCGGGAAAACAAATCCTTTAATGATCTCCGGGTCAGCGCTACCGCGCCCATAGTCATCTACATATGTGATGAGATACACCCATAATCTGAACTGAAAATCCGTAAGTGAATTAAGCTTTTTACTCGTCCTTATCGTCTCTTTTATGATGCGGTTTGGCATATGCTACCACCGCCCATCAAAAAGGCAGGTCGCCGTCATCATCGACCGCAGCGAAATCCGGTGCCTTGCCGCCAGCCGTAGGCGCCGCCCGCTCACTGGTGGTCGCATACGCTTGTGGCGCGCCATACACTGGCGGCTCGTCGGCGTCGTCCGGCGCTGCCGGTGCGTCGCTTCGCCGCTCACCGGTAAAGTGCACGCGATCCACGACGATCTCATACGCTGTGCGGTGCTCGCCCTCTTTGGTGTCCCACCTGCGCGTCGTCAGCATCCCCTCGATGCATATCATGCTGCCCTTGTGGAAATACTTGGCGATCATCTCCGCCGTGCCGCGCCATGCGACGATCGGAAGAAAATCTGTGGTCTTTTCCTTGTATCCAGGGCGCTCGACCGCCAGCGTCGCCGATAGGACCGGCGTCCCTTTCGTGGTGCTTTTCAGCTCTGGGGCGGCCGTCAGTCGTCCCATCAAGATAATGTGATTTAACAATTTTTTACATCCCCTTGTAGTTCATCGTATCCTGCCCGCAGATAGTCGAGCAGGATGTTCATCTCTCTATCCGTGTATGTGCTGGTGCCGTAGTACAGGATCAGATCGACGTACTCGTCGGTGCTGTCCACCCGCTCGACGATCCATCCGGTACCGCGTGACGTCCATCGGCTGCGCACGTCCGCTTCCCGCTCCGGTGCTACCCGCAGCATCCGAAAGCATCCGATCTGCCGCAGCGCGTCGCGGTAAACGTCGTCTTTAGTCGTCCCAGTCAGATTTGCTATTTTCTGGCATAGGCTCCACATCAGTGCATTTGCCCGCAGTGACCTTTTTCGATCCATCCGCATCACCCCCGACACCGTATATGATCCCCTGCATGATGTACGCATACCCCAGCTGCGCGATGTAGTCGATGCTGTCGGGATCCTCTGCGCTTTTCGTCCCGTCCTGGATCATCAAAAGCCGATCTTCCATCGCCTGACGCAGCAGGCTTTGCATCATGATATCTCTCATAGCGCATCCACCTCTACCAGACACATCGTGTATCGCTTCCCGGCCAGCGTGTACTCACGCCCGCGGATCGGGTGGAGCTTGTCACGCGGAACGGCTCTTTTCGTCGGCTCCTGCGTGATACTGGTGCCGCCGTACAGCCAGCGCAGCCGGTCATGATCTTCCGGCGCCAGCGTATATGTGCATACGGACACATGAGCGGGCACCGACCGCGCGATCAGCACCGTGCCGCGCTTGCACCGCATATACGGATTTTCTTTCGCTCCCTCGAGCGGGACGCACGGGCTGATGACCATATAGTCACCGCGCTTTTCATATCTCAGCTCGCCATCCAGACCGGTGCCAAGCTCGCACCGGATCGCCGCGCCGATATCGCTGGTGTCCAGCATGACGTACTGCATCGGCATATCCGGCACAAGCTTCAAAACCTCAAAACTCAATTTTTGTCACTCTCCCGTCTTATGGTATCGTCAAAGTGGCTGCTGCCCTTTTGCTCCTGTGCGTCTTTGTCAGCGTCCAGCATCTCGCGTCGCACCATCGGCTGCGGCGGGCGCGGCGGCTTGCGCTGCACCTGCACCCGCTCATATCTTTTGCATCCGTCGCCGGGCGGACACCCGCGGCGCTCTCCGGTCAGATCCATGTATCCGCATATGTAGATCGGCCCGAGTTTTTCTTCATACCGGCACGTCGAGCACTTTTTTCGGCGCTGAGTCGCATATCTCTGCACGATCTTCCCGTCTATGCTGCGTGGGTCTTTCATCTGCTCGTGTCCTCGCGCTTGTCTGCGGCATACTCGATCCAAAGCTGGCGCCGGCACTCGGCGATCCTCTCCCGCTTGATCCGCTCGGCGCGGGCTTCCATGTCGTGGGCGCGTACCTCCCGCAGCGATTCGGCGCGGCGTCGGCGCTCGGCGACGGCCTGCACGATCTCCTGCGCTGCCACGGCCGCCGTCCCGATCCCTCCGCCCGCCAACATGGCGATCACGATCTGCTTCATCTCTTCCATCTGTCATACCCTCCCAAAAGTGCCCGGACGATCCGGGACTAAATTTTTAATTTCGTTTTGTGCCAAAAGCTGGGATACGTCCGCGATCAGGTACAGCTTTTTCCGTCCAAAGCCGCACGACGGCAGCGCTTCCAGCAGCTTGCGCATGGTGCGCTCGTCATATCCAAGCGCCCGCGCGTACTCCGCGATGCACATCGCCGCGCGGTTGGGTGCTACCACCCGGATCGCTTTCGCGATCTCTGCACTCCGTGTCATGTCTATCCGTCCTCTCTCTTTTGCCACGGCGATCAGCTTCCCCACCCCTGCGACTCGAAGTCGTCCAGCGCGTCACTGGCTTCAATCGCTCTTTCACGAGAAGCATTAAGCCTCCTTTTTTGCAGCTCTGTCAGCGTATCGCCGGCAGCTTCTATGGTGTGCCGGAGGGAAAGCGCTTTCTTGCACTCCCTGTCTGCCTGCGCAGCTTCATCTTGCAAAAGTTTGTAAATCAATGTCAAGGTCTGAATTTTCATCTGTGTTCATCCTTTCAGTACCATTCTTCTTGGCGCACGATCCACACCGGAAAAGCGTGCGGGACTTTTTCATCGTGCACGACGTAGCCGCTGGCAGCGCCGCCGTAGCACTCTTCCCAGTCGGTGCGACACTCATACCGCAACCATCCTTCCTGCACGACCATCTCCGGCTTGCTGGCGGGGTTAATGTGGTCTTCCCGGACGATAAAGTCCGGGACGTCCTCGCGGCGTGGGCATTCGTCTTTCGCAATGATGTACGCGCTGCCGTCGCAGTCATAGTCCCATGCATCCCAGGTGAATTTCCGTTTTCTTCCCATAAAATCACATCCTTCCTTCGTCTTTCTCACCGCGTGAACTGATCCAGAGGAACGCCCAGCGCGCGACAAATCGAAAAGTATTTATTCCAGAGCGTACGGATGATCCCGCCACCCAGCGGGATGTGCGCGCCGCTTTTGATGTACTACATACGGCGATCGCGCAAATCCTCGATGCGCTGGAAGAAAAGTGAATCCCTCAAAAGGCTGCCGCTGCAACGGCGGCCTTTTCTTTACTCCGGATCGTCCGGATCGACGTACGGCCATCCCTCCGGATTTTCCCGGAAAAAGACGTCGATGATCTGCTCCGGCGTCAGCTCCATCAGCTTCACGATCCGCCGAACGTCGCGCATCGTCATGTCGTACCCCATCCACGGCCACCCGTCCGGGTCGATCTCATGGAGCCGCTGCAAAGTGATCTGCCCTTTGTCCACATGGTGGATCGGGTCGTCCTTGATCCCCAGGGCTTTTGTGATATCTTCAAGCCCAAGCCCTTTTTCTTTCAGGATTATGTTAAAGTGATATTTTCCCATTTTGTTACCTACCTTTCTTGTCTCAAAAAATTTCTTGCATTTTCACTGCCCCCATGGTATAATCCAATCGGAAAGGGGGTGATAAATATGACTTTTGACATATTCTACCGGGATTTGGATGAGCAGCTTGTGGCGGCTGCAAAAGCCTTTTCCATGCGTAGTGATCCGGAGTTTGAAGCAAAGATCATGCTCATACGTGCCCGGCTTGTCGAGCTGTCCGCGTCCATCTCACAGTGCGGAGCGGACCCAAAGGATATCATCCTTTCGGCCGCTGACACGAAAAAGGTGGAGCGGATCGCGGAGAAAGCCAACGCACTTGCACCGGAGCGGAATCCGATCCGCGTACCACACAAGCTTTCCATCGACAAGCTTGCGGCAATTGCCGCACTGATCTTGCAAGCAATACAGACTTTTCAGGGGTGCACCGCCGAGCAGCCAAAGCCGCCGGATTTGCCGATCTCAGTGGGGCAGTACGTTGTAGATCGCCGTGACCTTGTCGCTGATATCCCGAAGAACGATGAAAATATTTCCCAAAATGCGATTATGATTTTGGAGGATGTCAACGATTTTTTCCAACATCTGGAAATTGAGATCCCCGGTTCGGTTCCCTTGCGTCAGGCGTGATGTCGTGATCGACTGCACCGCTATGATGCTAAAGATCAGGATGTTCATCGTGCGCAGCTCCCGCTCTTGCGGTGTGAGGGCTGCGCCTTTTTCTTTTCTCAGCCGCTTCATTTTTTCTATCAGTCGCACTCGCGTCATCCTTTCTGTCTCAAAAAATCTTCTTGCTTTTCTCCGCCGTCCGTGCTATAATTCAATCATCACTGAAAAGCGCTTCGACGGTGGATTTCAGCACCCGAGCGATGCGGATTGCCGTCTGCACGCCGGGTTCGCATCTGTCATACTCATATGACTGATACATGCGCTCGCTGATTTGGACTTCCCTTGCAACCTGCGCCTGCGTCTTACCGGACGCCTCGCGGGCTGCGCGTAGCTTCATGTTCACATCGTCCTCTCTTTCCGGGATTGCACGCTATATTTATCGTGATCTGATATTATTATATCACGCTATTTATATCGTGTCAATACCTTTTTAAAATCTTTTTGGGGGTATTGTCATGGAATTATCAGATGCTTTTAAACGATTCAGAAAATCTCTTGGTATCACGCAAAAGCAAGCCGCCGCGGGTGCCGGTGTTGCTGAAAGGCTTTATCAGTCCTATGAGTATGGTAAAGTCATTCCATCTGCTACGGTCTTAATTTCCCTCGCTGACTTCTACGGCGTGTCGCTCGACTACCTCTGCGGCCGGACGGACAACCCCGAGATGAACCGCTGAGGGATCACATCTTCATCGTGCGCAGCTCCCGCTCCTGCGGTGTGAGGGCTGCGCCTTTTTCTTTTCTCACTTGCGTCATCCTTTCTATTAGCTTAAAGCTAACTTTTACGGTAAAAAAATATAGTCGATTGACATACCATAGACTTTTTCAATTTTTCTTACAACACCCCATCCCGGGGATGTTTTCCCAGTTTCGTAGTTGCGAAGTGTGGCCGGGCTGACGCCAATCAGCTTTGCTGCATCTTTTTGAGATAATCCGGCATTTACTCTTGCTGCTGCGAGTGTGATTTTTTCAGGCATTTTTTCAATCCCCTCCTTTTGCACTTCTATTATAACTCGCTAAAAGCTAATTGTCAAGCTAAAAATCAATTTTTTTGAAAAAACGCTTGATTTTTTCGCTTTTAGCGTGATATAATAGCTATGAAAGGAAGTGAGTTTATGCCGACAGAAAGTGAAGCAAGGGCAATTTTTGCCGATAATTTGCGTTGGTACCAAAAGCAAAGCGGCATTACGCAGGTTGAAATCGCGACAAGATTGGGGGTGAGCACCGCCACAGTGTCCGATTGGTTTAGCGGGAAAAAATATCCGCGGCCTGAAAAAGCACAAAAACTGGCGGATGTTCTTGGTATACGGATTTCTGACCTCCAAAGAGATAAAGCCGAAAGGGAAGATGCCAACATCGCGCTCACACCCGTAACCGCTGCTGATCTCGCGCTTATAAGAAAATATCACACGCTGGACGAATATGGGAAAGAAATGGTAAATTTAGTTTTGGAAAAGGAAGCGGAGCGGGTTGCCGCGGAAGCTGCACCTACACCAAAGATGTACCACGTCAAAATCGCTGGTTTTGATGGTTCTTTCGAGGAAAAGGATATCACCGAGGAAGAAGCGGATGCGATCCGGAATTTACCAGAATTTACCGAAAAGATATAGAAGATACACGAGCATTATCATCCTTTATAGACGCAAGGAGTGGTTTTTTGTCGAGGGAATTTATCGCGAAAGCGCTGAAAAGAATGCGTGAAAATCAAGGTCTTACTGCCGATCAGGTCGGCACCATGATAGGGAGAAGCGGGAAGGCCGTGAACGCATGGGAAAATGGCCGTGGCCAGCCAGATATCGAGATGCTGATGCTGCTTTGTAAAATCTACAAAGTGGAAAATATATTAAAGGAATTCCAGGAATATCCAGAATCCGAAAAAATTGAACAGATATCCAACATCTCAGGGCGCCGAAATTTACCACAAAATGTAATAATGGATATAGGATCACTTATACGATGCAGACGTCTTGAACTCGGAATGACGCAGGAAGAACTTGGGAAAATGATTGGCGTACAAAAACAGGCCGTTTGCAAGTATGAAAACAGTCGCATTGACTTAAAGCGTGATATGATACAAAAATTGGCAGCAGCATTGGAAATTCCGCCATCGTATCTTCTTGGGACGCACGGGGATGATGGGGCAGAAATAAAAAATTATGATATAGGACAAAGAATCCGTTCACTGAGAGAAAGCGCTGGCCTGTCACAAAAAAAGTTTGCACAAAAATTGGATATATCTCCCGGAAGATTGTCAAATTGGGAGCTTGGCATAAATCGTCCGAACGCAGACATGATAAAAACGATTTGCAAAGAATTGGGCATATCCGCCAACGATCTTCTCGGACTGCCCGCCGCGCCGAAACCCACGCCATCAAAAGAAGAAATGGAAATGTTGGGGAAATACCGCATATTAGACGTGCATGGCAGGGAAATGGTTGATTTTGTGCTTGAAAAAGAAGCGGAAAGATGTGAAGGAGTGTAAAAAATGAGTTTTTCGACAAATCTTCGGGATTTTCGACAGGAAGCCGGGTTGACGCAGGAGCAGCTTGCGGAAATAGTCGGCGTGACAGCCAGTGCAATAGCAAATTATGAGAATAATGTCAGTATGCCCCGCAAAGAGATTTTGCAAAAGCTCATGCAGGCGCTTGGGTGCGATGCGAATTCTTTGCTGATGGATCAAGAAAAAGAAGAATCGCTTTCTGAGGAAGAGCAGCTTCGACGTGAGATATGTAAAAAATACGGTTCTATCGCAGATTTGGCAAATGATATAGGAATCCTAGGTTCAACCATATATTCCATATTGCAACGCGGAATTTCAAATGCCGGTGTCGGAATCGTAACAAAAATTTTCGGCGCAGTGGGTCTTGATGTAAAATCGATAGGCACAGGAAATTTAAGGCCGGAATCTTTCGATTCGATACCGATAGGCGAAAAAATATCGATGTACAGAAAGGCCGCCGGGCTGACGATCGATGAACTCGCTGAAAAATCCGGTGTGCCAAAAAGTACCATAAATAAAATCGTTGCCGGAATATCAAAATCCCCCACGTGGAGCAATATCGCGGCAATTTCACAAGCGTTGGGAAGAAATTTGTATGATTTTTGCGATTTCGGCACACCCGAAAGCGGCGATATCTTCACGGACGAAGAAAAGTTGTATATAAAAAAAATCCGTTCGCTCGACGCGCACGGAAAAGCCGTCGTAGATGCCATTTTGAGCCTGGAAGCGTACCGGGTGTCGTCCACTACACAGCTGGAAACTGATGGTGCTGAATGAAATCCCAAAATTCGGAATACACTTGTCGTTCTAGCGGGGATTTGAAAAATTTTCCTCGCTGGTACAGCACGCGCATCCGCTCCCAGCGGTACACGGACGCGGCGTGGCTGATGCCGCATAGTATCCGGATATCCTCTGCACAGCGCACCCGGCACCCCCACAGCACACACGACGGAGCTAGCAGTCGCGACGCAAAGACGTCCGCGGCGTGCTCGATGGGGTTATCTGTCATGGACGGCTCGCGATTTATATGGTCATATCGGCCGACGTGTCCCAGGATGATATGGCCGACTTCGTGCGCTATGGTAAAGCGTATCCGCTCGACCGGCCGAAAGCGGTTAATCCCGATATATGGCACACCGTCGATGACCGTACTCACGCCGTCGCGCATATCGTCCACATCCAGCGCGCGTATACAGATGCCGAGATGATGGCATATGCCAGTCACTTCAACCGGGAGGCCACCCACGTGGCAGTCGATCAGTATTTTCCACGCGCTATCACGCGATTTCTCATAGTCCCTAAAGTTCATAATTTGTCACCACAAAATAATTATACGCGTGCAATTTCAAAAAGTCTATGAGTAAATTATGGAAAAATTATTACCAAATCGAGACGTTGCCGACAATACAAAAAATCCCGGCCACGTGCGAAAGACAGTTGAAGCACATGACCGGAATTTTCCAAAGGAGATGTATCAATGAAAAAGAGGAAAAAGCCACACAAGGGGCGGCCGGGAAAAGGGGGTGAGCCAAACCCCGGCCGCTGGGGAAAACCCCCACATACAGAGAAAGGATGCACATCATGTCGAGTGCATCTACATCTTACTATATAAAGCGCGAAATGTCAAGCGGAAAGGAGCACAAAAATGCAAAAATTTAGAAAAGATATCACTTTGCCGGGCGGGCGGCGGATGACCATCCGGGCCGATAGCCAAGCGGAGCTGGAAAAAAAGATACTGGAAGCGCGGATAAAGGTTGAAAATGGGATTACTGTCATGAACAGTAATACAAAATTCAAAGACTATGCAGCATATTGGCTCGAAACGTATAAAAAGGGTACAGTTGCCAAAAAAACTTGCCAGTCGTATGAGGCGGATATACGGTTACATATAAATCCAATAGTTGGGAATTTAAGTATTTCCGACATCCGGCGAAGCCACTGCGCTCGCATACTATCATCGCACGCTGGGGAAAGCAGGAGCAAAGTCCGAAGAATCCACGTAACTGCATTCCAAATACTGGAATGCGCAGTGAACGATGATATTATACCGAAAAATCCCATGCGAGGGATAAAGTTACCAGAGACATGGGAGGGCACGCACAGGTCGATCACCGAAGCGGAGCGCGCCGCCATACTAAAAGTCGCTGAGACGCACCGCGCTGGTCTGTGGGTCAAAATCATGCTGTACTGCGGGCTGCGTCCATCGGAAGCGCTCGATCTGCTGTGGTCGGATATCGATTTTCCGCGCGGCGTCATATCTGTGTCCCACTCGATATGGCGGGGCACCACCAAGACACGCGCCGGTGTGCGTCGCGTCCCAGCTCCACCGGAGCTGATGGACGATCTTCAAGCCGCAAAGCGCAAGGCTCGATCTGTCCATATTTTTACAAAGGAAGACGGCGTGACGCCGCCAGATCAGTACACCGGTTCAGCGCTATGGCGGAGCTTTCGACGCGCTCTGGACATCGAGATGGGCGCTGTGATGCGCGGAAAGCTCATAGCCGTGTCAAAGCTCGCGCCCGATCTCACCGCATACTGCCTGCGGCATACTTTTGCCACGGATATGCAAGCGGCAGGCGTCCCGCTCAACATCGCAAAGGTACTTATGGGACATGCTGACATAAAAATGACAGCGAACGTCTACACCCATTTTACGGATGAAATGGAAATTTCAGCAGAGCAAGCCCTGCGGGATTACAGGGAATCCCATAAAGCGGAAATTTCTGAAAGTGCGGCAAAAGTGCGGCAAGGGTAAAATGGGAGCCAAATTTTCCGCGCTATCATGCGATATTTTGAAAAAAACATAATAAATGCTTGTCATTTTACCATTTAGCGGATATTTTAACGCCCGATCTTTGAAAGTGCCGGTTTGCTGCGGTATATCGCGATAAACTGGCATTTTTTGTATCGTTTTTCAAAGGGGATTTTAGGTGCATTTGGGTGCAAAACGGCTGCGGCAGGGGTGCGGCAAAGGGCAAAAGTGCGGCAAAAGTGCGGCAAAAAGTGCGGCAAAAACCGATTTGGATTTGCTTTTTTGGTGATTGATGGAAGAAAAAATTTTTTAAGTTTTTTTCGTAAAAGCTCTTGACTTTCCACGGATTCCGTGGTATAATATAATCACAAGATCAAGAGAAATAACAAAACCCTCACTTTTAGAAAGGATGTCTACCATGAAAAAGTTTATTGAAGTTAAAGAGTTCCCCCATAAAGGGATGAAAAATGTGACCGTTGATCATGCGTATGCTTGGTGGAATTCCCTGCGTGGAAAAACCAACATCGATCGTAAAACCGGTTTGGTCTATTTTATGGTTTGGGTTCCAGGTTCTCATTGGGACGATGAGTGCTGTGTGGACGTTAGTGTCGATGGTGCGAAGCTGATGGGGCTTCGTGATGATGAGTACGATCCGCATCTTTATCGTGTGTCCGGCGTTTACAGATATTGCACGCCTGAGAATCCGGTTTTCTATGGTGCTATGTGCCAGCTTGCGAAACGCCTGGCGGAACATCTTGGGAACTTATAAATAAAAAATAGCCGGGGGCGGCGGCTAACCCGCCCAGAAAGGATGCAAAATCATGGAAAATTTCACTACTGAAAAAATGTTCGACCTTTGGATGACCGACTATGCTGCGCTTGAGCTGGACGACGATGGCGATCTCCGGATCAGCATCAGAGTGGAGGACAAAAGCGAGCACTTCGATGAGTACGTCATGTACTACCCGGAAATCACCGGCGTCACCGGCATGACAGACGACGAGTACCGCGAGTGGCTTGAAGATGATGACAGCGACATCGGCGAAATCTACGGACGCTGGGACACAGAAAGCGACGCTTTCCGCGAAGCCATCGAAGCGATGACGGAAGAAATCAACCAAAAGATCGACGAGTGGAACGACATGAGCGTCATCGAAAAGTGCCACCGCATCGGATGCCTGTAAACACTAAAACCGCGCCGGGGGCGAAAGCCCCCGGATGCACGATGAGAAAGGATGTCAAATCATGGAAAAAAATTAAACGAATTTGAGGTGATCCCCCATGGATGACAAGCATTTCCACGATATTTTTTCCGCTGCGGTGTCGCTCCCGGCCGATGGCCGGGATGCTTTCCTGGACTACTGGATGCATCACGGTGCCGAGATCGAGCAGGACGAAATCCCGGACGACGCCGATCCGGACCTCTATCTGCTGGATCAGCTGGAAAGCTTATGGGACGTCGCGCATCTCAGCGTGCGAGATATCCGGCGACATACTGGGCTGACGCAGCGGAAATTTTGCGACAAATTTTGTATTCCCTACCGTTCATTGGAAGATTGGGAGCGCGGCATATCTAAATGCCCGCCATATCTTCGTCTTATGCTGGCGCAGCTGGTCGGGGCTTTTAACCGGAAAAATTTTTGAAAAAATCCGAACTTTTTTTGCAAAACCTCTTGACTTTCCACGGATTACGTGGTATAATATAATCACAGTCAAAGAGAAACACGGAGGGCAAAAATCATGACGAAGTTGGTTAAAGTACGCGAGCAGATCGAAGATAGTTACACGGCGATCGGATATGAGATCGTTTCCGAGGGCGTGACGGTGGGAGCCATGACCGTCATGGACAGCGACGACGGCTCGTACGTGGAGCGGATCGACATCGACGAGCAGTACCGCGGCCGCGGGATCGGAACGGATGCCCTCTTGCAAGTGTCCGATATCTATGGCGGTGTGGCCATCGCCCCGGACAACGACCGCGCGGCGCGCCTGTATGAGCGGCTGGGGACTGAAAGCCGGTACGATGGTGCCGAGTACATCGATCAGGGCTTTGGCGTATACGATATCTAAAAATTTTGTCGTTGCCCTCTTGACATCCGCCCGCATCCATGATATACTGTATATGTGATCAGGCGATACCCAGTCCCCGCGTGTGCGGGGGTGACTGTAAAAAGTCGAAAGCGTATCGCCTAATCCAAAAAAAGAGACTGGAAACAGTCTCTTTTTCTTTGCATAAAAATAGCGCGAGATCGGTGCACCAATCCCACGCCGCAAAACCCGCGCGGCAGCTGACCGCGCATTTGGATTTTTCGCCTTTTCGCGTTGACTTAATTATACCATAATCCCCGCTTATTGTCAATGCATACTTTAGAATAATGTCACAAGTTTTTCCGATATGCCGTGTTCTTCGCCTGTCGAGATTATGCTCGGAAGGAAGAATTTACCATCAAAGTATCCCAGATCATCCTTGTGGATGGCGTAAAGCGGGGAAATAATCCCATTCAAATTTGCATATATTTTTATGTCTGGAACATTTTCTTTTGATGTGGCGTCGATAAAGTAAAAAACCGCAAGCGCGAGCGCTAAAACCGCATAGTCAGGTGATCCCAACTTTTTCCCATTTAACCAAGCGTTTTTTATCACCAGTCTGCTAATTCCACCATCCTCATCGATGTTATTTGCGCAAACGGTAATTTCTGGGATTTCTGTTTCATAGTCTTTGCTGTATGATGTGAACTCAAAACTGGAAAACATTCCTAGTGCGTTATCGTTTCCCATATCAAAAATGCATGTGCCGATTCCATATACTGACGCGATGTAGAGCTGCCGCGACTTTAGTATCCACACCCCGACATCGGGGCTTCCAGCAGGTTTAGAATTGGTATAATTTTCCATACTTTCAGCTGTTTCGCTATCTACAAAAGAAACGCGAATTTCAGATTTTGGGAAAATATACAATTCATTTATGAAAAAATATTTTCCGATTCGTGAGGTCTGGATATTCGAGTCCGCATTTATGATGTACTTTGCGGCTTGAAGCGTACGACCACCATATGCTGCATCACCTGCGGATGTGAGGATGACTGGATCACCTGGCACTCCTGTGGCGGGGTTCGGAAGCCCTATTTTACCATCGATTTCCGCTTGCAGTTTTGCTTGCACGCTTTCCAGCGTGATCGCGTCGGCAGGCGTGGACGCATACCCGGTCGGCTTTTCCCTTTTTGTGACACAAAAAGTTTGGTCGTAGTGACTGTACCCGTCGCCCCACGCATACGCGCGCAGCGGCAAGCCGACTTGCAGCAGCTCGTCCGGGATTTGGGCGATGCCTTCCGTCACGGGGACATCGGTGGTTTCCGTGCTGCCGCTGGGCGGCGGCAGCAGTTGGAAATGCACTTCCGTGATGTCTTTTTCTGTCACGATCAGAGATCGGCCGGTGTCCCACTGGAAAAGTCCGCGCCGGTAGTCGCTCAGCTCCATCATGTCGCATCATCCTCACTTTCAGAATTGCCGGATTCTGCCAAATCTTTTCCGGTTTCGTCCACTTTGTCCTGGACGCGCTGCAAAATCCGTCCCAGGAAGCCCGGCATGGGTACGCCGATTTCGGAAAGATTTTCCAAAATCGAGATGCATTCATTGATGATTAGCCAAATCGAGACAAGTGTCCCAAAATATGCACTTTCGTGCATATCGATGCCGATCTGGCTGCCCCCGATATACAGCAGGTAGTCGGCCACCATAGCGATCGCGACGGTCACGGCATACATGAGCTTTTTCAGTAGCCCTTGCCACCCGCGCGTGGAGTTAAGTGTCCCAGCGATTCCGGCTTTTACCATTCCGGTGATGTAGTCCAGCACCATCACGGCCAGCAGTACCAGCAGGACCGGGAGCAGCGCGCCGACGCGCGCCAGCATCCATGCGCCGAGCGCGGCCACGCCAGCGGTCAGCCCGACTTCGGCCGCGCCAAGTCGGTTGATTGTCAAAGAACGGAAAAAGTTCAGCATAATTTTAGACCTCCTTGCTCCACGCGGTGCCGATGTTCGACCAGCCGGCATACTGCTTGCCATCGATCAGCGCATACACCTGTGCCCAGGTCGCGCCGCTGATTTTCTTCGTCTCGCCGCAGATCAGGATCGTCCCGATCGGCATACTGCCGTACACGATGGGATTTCCCACCCCGGCCGCGCTGCGAAGATTCAGCCCAGAATTTGTAACTTTTCGGATCATAAGATTACCCCCAACAAATGTATTTTTCGCTGCCGGATCTGGCAGCATTTTTTGACCTTTGAGATACGGCTCCGGATCAACCAGCTTGCCATCCAGTAAAAGCGCCAGGTGCAGATGGATGCCGTGCGCCATCGTCCCAGTGTCTCCCATCTGTCCGACAACCGCGCCTTTCGGCAGCTGCGCGCCGACTTTTACGGTGATCCTCGCCATATGGCAGTACCGGACGGTGACGCCGTCATATCCGTACTCGATGCAGTTCCCATGCGTTACCGTTTTATACACCTTTTGCACGGTACCGGCGCAGATCGTGCAGACGTCCAGCCCTGTGATGGTGCAGCTGTCGATCCCGGTGTGCGCCCAGCCGTAGCGGCGGGTGATGAGACCGAGCTTGCTGCTGTTGCAGAGGATGGGCGGATAATTGGGAATTCTTTCTAAAATTTTTGTCATTGTATCACTCCTTATTCTGCCAATAATCCAAATGCTTGCCAATGGATGTAAAACGTCCTCGTCCCGGATGCCGGGCTGTATGTATACAGGATTTGGGCATAGTCTTTTGACGTTTGTCCGATTGTTGCACCTATGACATTTCCTCCCGGATCTTCAACTTGCATGGAAAATGATGGTGCGGTTTGGAATTGTATGGGATATTGGAAAACAGTTTGCGTTTTCGCGTAGTATATACCAGCCCATGCCGTCGAGATATCTACCGTAAATTGTTCATATCCCCAACAAATTCCCATTCCGCCGAGTTTTACATATCCGGATTCTCCTGTACCGTATCCGCTATACTCTTTCCCTTTTGACTTGAAAATTCCCTCGATGGAAAAGTCTCCGCTTTCCATGTCCATCTTTGCGATTTCCGTACCCGCGTAGCTTTTCCACGATGTATAATCGCCAGAATTTTCCCGAATATGGATAGTGTCACCATATGCATTCTTCCCAATTACTGCATTAATCCCATATCTTAGTCTGTCTGTATTAACCCAGCCGTGATATCCGTCGCTATCGATCGATCCAGCCTCTCCACCGATGACGCCAAAAGAATATTGACTGGGTGTAATTGTAAAACTTCGGGACGATCCGATCTCAAAAAAAATGTTGGCTTTGTCATTTTCATCACGCTTAAAGATCAGCCTGCACGGCTCACCGTTTTGGCTTGGTGCGCCTTGCAGCCATAAATCCACCGTAGATAAAAGCCAAGTTCTCATTCCATTTTTTGACGTAGTTTCCGGTTGCGTCGCCATCATGGCACGAAGAACATCATCTCGATATAGGAAAAGCCCCTGTGACGTCGTACCATCAGAGCCGATCTGCACGTAGCTTTCCGTGTCGGAGTTTCGCAAAGTTTTTGCGGAAATGTCACCGTTTACCATATCGATATACACATCATCATCGACCGGCGACACGATCTTTTCCGTTTGGATGACTTTTGTCACGGAGTTCCCGCTGGTGGTAAATCCTGCCGTCCATGTGTTCCCGCCGTCCGCACTGGCCGCGAAAACGCCGCCTTGGATACGCCAAATATTGGTAGACTGTGCCAGCGTCGGTTTGTCATGCATATAGAAAATTTTTCCGCCGTTTTCTGCATCCACGGTTGAGGTATAAAGTCCCATGCCATTTGCCAGCAGTTTTTGCAGTTCTTGGGAAATATTTGTGCTGCTCTCCGTCGCTTGCTTCGCGACGTCGCCAAGGGGAAGATTGGAAATCGCATCACCCTGCCCGGCGATCGTGTCCGCCAACGTCGTGCGCGCGTCGCCGATGTCGATTTTGTCATATCGTCCCAGCAGTACATTGTACACGCAGCGGATGACCTTGGCCGTCGCCGATACGCCCAGCTCCGGATAAAGCACCGTCACCGTGTCGCACAGCCGCACCTCTTCCAGCGGCGCGAGGTCTTTATACTCGACCGTGTCCGCCAGCGGTTGAAAAGATACGGAAAGCGAGACTTCCGGCACACCAATGGCATTATCTTCCATGTATTTCTGCGCTCTGGCGCGCAGCTGCGCTTCGGTCGGCGCTTCGTCCCACTCCGTCGAAAGATCGAGCGGCACGACGTGGGAAAAAGTGTATGTGCCGGGCGCGGCCAGCGTCTTTTCCGTCAGCATCACCAGCGTGTCGTCGGTCATGCTTTTCCAGTACGGATAAACGCCGGTCGCGACTTTGGAAATGTTTTCCTCTTGCGTGACGTCTGTCAAATTTTTCCCGTACCGGATTTCCACGCCGTGATTTTCTCCGCGCGCGGCTTTCAGCGCGACGATATATTGATCAAAGACGTACTCGCCGCCGTACACATCCAACAGCGACCCATCCGTCCCGCCGAGCATCGACCGGGCGGACGATGGGACGGTTACGGCAAAATTTGCCGTCGTTGTTTTGTCCGTAGTGAAAGTGAACGGCTGGTCGCCGACCGCGTACGTCGTGAAGCCTTGCAGCGCCGTGAGGATATTCTCCGCAGTAAAGGGAGAAAGCGGGATACCTTTGAGATCGTACGAAATGTGCTGGGCGTAAACGGTCACAATGCCGTTTATTGGCTTTGAAATTTTATAGATTCTGAAAGGCTGCTCGCGCTCGTAAGGATTTGGGCGGCAAAAGATGATCCGGCGCGCGGTGATGGAAGAATACGCGATACCATTTATTGGATACTGCATTTCCAGCTCGTACGCGCCATTTCTTTCCTCTGTCACCACGCAAGACGTCGCATCCGGCAGCGTGCAAAGTCCCGCCGTCGTGAAATTTTTTTCGGTCTGCTCGTAAAGAAAAATCATTTTTTTCATCCTCCTTATAGCGTCCAAAGTCGGCTGTAAAAGTCGATGGCAAAGCCGCCGCTGTCCACGGCGATGGTGCCCGGTTCGTCAACATGGGGAAGAATTGGGAATTCATTGAAGCCGGTGACGGTATTTGTCACCGTCAGCAGCGAAAGCCGGCTGATCGTCGGCGTGTCGGAGTAGTACGCCACGCCAGTCTCGCAGTCGATGACCAGCTCGCGCCCGGACGCAGTCTGCGCGCCGGTGATCTGGATCGTGTATCCGCCGATCGTGATCGTCCCGGACGTCTGGCCGCTCGATAGCTTGATGCGCAGCAAGGGGTGTGCGGTAAAATATGGGTTCATCACGGCGGCAGTCGCCGTGATTTCCTCCGGCTCGTCGTACGACGATACAAAGTATCGCTGCGGAGAACAGTCAAAATTTACCGTAAAGCGTCCGTATCGATTGCGGATGCTTTCGATTTCGTCCCCGCCGACGTACCGCGCAAAGCGAAAAGTCTGCACGTCGTAGCTGTCGAGCAGCCGGTGATATCCCGCGTCCATAGCCAGCCACCCGCGGATGCGCTGTGCCCAGTACCCGGCGTTCATCTTCGGCGTCATTTTTTGGGTATTGTAGTAAACTTCATATGGTTGGGTGTAATTGGAAAATGCGCCCGTGTCCAGCGTCAGCGTGCCGGATCGTCCCGGCACCTGCACGGCTTCAAAAAGCCGCGCGCCGCTGGGGATGTACGGATACCGCTCGATCTCGATCCCGAAGTCTGAGGATTTCTTTCCGTTATACTCAAAATATCCCATTTTACCATACCGCCTCCCGTCGATTGATCTGCTGCTGGATGCGCGCGGATACCGCGTCCGCGATCGCTTCCTCGTTCTGGCCCGGTGCGGCGTTTACATTTATTGTGAATCCGCCGTATTCCGTCGTCGCGTATGTGACCGGCTGCGGTGCACCAGCAGCCGCGGCCACATCGGCGCTCAGCTCAAAAGCGGACTGGATCGACCGCATATCTTTCGCCATCGTCTTTTCCAGCCCGATGGTGTAGCCCTCCACCGTAAATTTGCCAATTTCTGCAAAAACTTTGGACGGGGACGCGATGCCCAGCGCTTTTTTTACGCCTTTCACCATTTCCTGGAAGTAGCTCGTGATCCGCGCTTTTAATGTCCACTTTTTGGAATTAAATCCTTTTTCGGTGCCGTCCGCGATATTTTTGCCGATATCCTGCGCGTCTTTGCTTGCATCCCAGGACAGACCGGATGTCACTTCACCAAAGCCAGCTTTCAGCGCTTCCTCTAATGTCGGGATTTGGGATTTTGCCCCGGATTCCGTGCCGCTGGTGAGCGCTTTCCCAATCTGCTGCCCGTCTGCGCCAACATTTCCCAAAATTCCGGACGTTACACCGGAAAAGTCCCTTTTCAGTGTCTCATCCAGTCCTGCGAGCGTGGCCTGCGCTCCGGCGCTCACGCCAGATGTGAGGGTCTTTCCGATCTCTTGCGCGTCCTCGTTGACATCAAATGTCAATCCAGAAGTCACATCAAAAAGCCCGGATTTCAGCGCTTCCTCCAGGGACGGCAGCTGGGACTTTGCACCGGCTTCGGTGCCGGTCGCGATTTCAACTCCGACTTTTCGCGCTTCCTCCGCTGCATCTTTGGCATTTTGTTCCAAAATGGCCAGTCCTTCGGCTGTATATCCTTCGATACCGGCCACATACCTTTTTTTATACTCTTCGAGAATGCCCTCCGCATACGCGTACTGCTCACCAAGGATTCGCTTTCTCTCTTCTGCGTCCGCCAACGCCACATCCTGCGCCGTCTTGAAAGCGCGGTTCTGCTTGTCAAGGATTTCGATCGTCTTTTCAGCGTGTCCCTGCATCAGCTCCGCGGATGCCGTCTCATATGCCACGATGTTCTGATTGATCTGGTCGTACTGCTTTGAAAACTCCGCGTATGTATTTGCCGATTCCTGGTAAAGAAGTTTTTTTTGCCCGGCAACGAGCCGCAGATTAGCCAGCTCTAAGTCACCCGCGCGGTCGCCGCGTTTCTGCACGTACTCTGTCACCGCGAGATTTGCTTCTTTCAGATCCATCTCACGCTGAATCAATGCCTGCCTCTGCTTATAAAGGGAATTTTCGACTTCTGATTTTTGGTTTATCGCTTCGCTGTATTTTGCTTCGGCTTCCTCCAAAAGAATTTCCGCGCGGCGTGTCTCCACATAGCTGGCCACACTCTTTTGGAGTTTTTCATATCCCTTTATTTGGTCGCCGGTCAGCTTGTACTCGGTGCCGAGCGCTTCATTCAGCTCGCCAAGGATGAAATTCACACGCGTGCGGTTGGCTTCATTTACTTTGCCATTTGCATCCACCAAAAGATCGAGTTCTTTTGCCAAATTTTGCAAGTGACCGACTTCCGCCATTTCCGCGTCCGCTTTTTCGGCCGCCGCGTCTGATACCGCCTGATATGTATCCCGCAACTGGCTCATTGTGGAAATATTTGACTTTTCTATTTTATTGAGTTCCGCCGTCTGATTTCGCGCGTCAAAAGTCTTTGAGATGAAAAGTCCGATGCCCACCGCCGCAGCGGCAGCCGCACCGACGATCCCGACCGCACCGCCGCCAGCGCCCAGAACCGCGACAAGCGTTTTCCCAGCGGATGCCAATCCGTTCACTGTCTTGATGCCGCCAGAAATCGCCACAAAAGAGCCGCCGATCGCGCCGACAGTTTTGATGATTTTCGGGCCATTTGTCAGGAGAAAATCGAACGCCGCCGCAACCTGCTTGTTGAATTTTGTCCAGTTTACCGACTTTTGCCATGCTGAAAATTTTTGCGTGCTTGTCTGCACGATCGGGATCAGATTTTTCAGCACCGGCTTTCCAACCTGCGCCTGGAATTGTTTTACAGTTTCGTTCAAGTTGCCCTGTACGTTTTCCCAGCCGTCCGCCTCGCGCGCGGCCTGTCCCATCGCGCCGGATAGCTTTTGGGCGTCCGTGACCATGCTCAGCAGCACTTTTTGCTTCTGGATTTCAGTCAGTTTGTTATACTCTTTGCGGAAAAGTTTGGTAGCCGCCGCATTGCGAGTGGTTTCCGTCGCGCTCAGCCCCAGCGCCGCGTCGTTGGCAAAATTTCCTTTTAGAAAACTTTGCATTGTCTCGACGGTCTGGTCGAGACTTTTGTCGTAGTATGCCGCACTGTCTGCCGCCGCTTGCAGGGCGGTTTCCATAAGTTGTAAACTTTCCTTTGCGTCGCCCCCGGAAGATCGCGCAAAAGCATAGATTTGTGCGGCCGCGCCTTGCAGACGCGTCTCCAAAATCCCGCTATTTTTTGCCACCCGGCCGATCGCCGCGTCGGCTTCGCCTTTCAGCGCGCCGAAAGTCTGCTCCATCTGGCTCGCGAGTGCGTTTGCATTGGCCGCCGCTTCGATGGTGCCGCTTGCAAAATCTTTGGCATAATCCGCCAGCTTTTGGAAGCCGCTTACAATCACGTCCGACAGGATATTTGCGCGCAGGATGTCCCCAAAGTCCGCCGCCGTGATCTTCGCGTCGTCCAGCTCGTCACCAAATTTTTTTGCCGCTTTTTGGTTATCATCAAAACCGTCGCTGGTGTCGTCGAGACTGTCGTCCAGATCCTCCATCTGCCGGTTCATTTTCCCAAGTTCTGCCGTTGCTTTGTTGAGCTGGTCTTTCCATTTTAAGGTTTCAGTGCTATTTTCGCCTGTTGCTTTTGCAGCTTCTTCGACCATGTGCGCCAAAAGCTTCGTCTTTTGCTCCTGCGCTTCGATCTGCTTCGTCAGCACAGCTTTTGTGGCGCGGTTTTTCTCTTCCGCTGTCGTCTCTTTGGTAAAAGATGACGCAACGGCGTCCATCTCGCTTTTTAGGGTTTTGGCTTGCTGGATGATTTGATTGATCTGCTTTCTGTACTCAGCTTCTCCATCGATGCCCAGCTTCGGGCCGATACTCACCGCCATGTCGTCACCTCAACATCAACGCTTCGTCGAGCGTCATTTTTTTCCGTTTGCTTTTCGGCTTCGCGCCGTTCGCAATGGCAAAACAGGAGATCATGTCCATCATTTCCCTGTATGACGTCACCATAATCTCCCGCTTTCCCATCCCCAGCCGCCGCCCATAGAACAGCAGCCAAGTTTTGTTAATTTTTATTCCGCTGCCGGATCGCCGTTTTTTTTTGCGTCCTCGGCTTCCACTTCCGGCGTGCCGATCGCGTCGAGCAGGATGCGCATCATCTGCTCGTCTGCTGCCTTAAATTCCCGCACCGGTCTTTGGAGGATTTCGCCCTCGGTGATCGGCTGCGGCTTGTAGGCCGGATCGTCATATGCCTTTTGACCCTCTGCGCCGCGGCTCAGTGCAGCGATGCACCGCGCAGTGAATCGCGCCCGCTGCCCGGACGGCGCGCCCAGCATCTTGTCGATGCTGGAAATGTCACCATCTGGGCAAAGGTCAGAAATTTCCGCAAAAGCCGCCACGGTCATTTCCAGATCGATGTCGCGCCCGAAAAGATGGTATTTTTTCACGACGCAGTCCCTCCAAGCATGACTTTCAGCACCGTCTCTGCTGCCGCTTCGGAAGTCTGCGCAGCTGCGATTTTCTTCCAGTTATGGTTCGTGCTATCATCACGGAAAATTTGGGCAGTGAGTTCCTGCGTCTGCCAGTCAATATTTTCCTCTTGAGTTGCCGCATCCAGCGCAGACGTGTCAAACCGCACTTTGGTCAGCACGACCGGCACCCAGGACGTGACACCGTCCTCCATATACCGGATGAGACATCCAAACCCAAGATATGGCGGATTTGCATTGTCACCATATTCCATAACATTCACGGTGTTGTTGGAGCCTACCGTGATCGTTGACGCTTCCGGCAGCCCATGCACCAGCGTCGCGGCCTCGTCTTTCAGGCCATCCACCGTGATCGTCGCCGATCCGCCGGTAAAAGTTCCCGCTTCTGTTTCCGCGGCAATATTGTCCGCACGAAAGACATTATTGTCAGAAGTTTCCGGTGAGATCGACACGCTGACGCCGCGCGCCAGCACGGTCGGCTCGGTGTACGTAACCGTACTGCCGGACGCGCTGTATTTCGCCACATACGGCTTGCTGTACCCAGTGCAAATTCTACCATTTGCCATTTTGAATCAGTCCTCCTGCTTTTTTACAAATTTTTCGATTTCCTCGAGAAGCACTTCGGCCATGCCATCCTCGCACGCCTGCCGCACCTGCCGCACGACCGGCTGCACAAAGGGATGGGGCTTTCGGAAAGATGTGCCACTTTCCACCGACCGCGCGATCAGTGCGTTCGGCTGTCCCTGCGGATACTTTTTTGTTTTCACGCTGTTGTACCCATCAAATCCCAATTTGATGTTGTATACGCCGTTATCTTTCCGCATTTTGGAAATGCCGAAGCCATCGATCAGTCCCTTTTTCTGCTCAGTCGTGATCCCGTCGATTTTCTTCTCCGGGCTTCCGTGTAGCTTCGGGGATATGGTCGGCAGGGCGCGCACGCTTTTTTTGAGCGCGTCCGCCATGATCTCACCACCGCGATATAGCGCTGCGCCGATCATCGTCTTTGCGGCTTCTCCAAGTTTTGACAGAAAGAGTTCATATTCTTCCAGTCCCTTAAAGGTAAACGGGGCATTCTTTGCCATCCAAAATCACCTACTTTTTACAATCCACCCAAAATCACCGTGTGCGATTCCGTACCGTAGGTCGTTTTTCCGCACGCTGTGGGCTGTAAATCGGCCGTTTTTGCTGTATTTTGGGATTATTCGTCCGATTTTGCCACGCTAATGGTGCCTTGCCACTGGTAATGAATCAGCGCGGTTTCATCCTCATACGAAGCATTTTCCAGCGTCCAGCCACCATATGCAAGATTTAGCGCATTTTGGATTTTGTCGATGGTCGGATCGTACTCCGTCGCCGTGTAGTAGTCCACGGTCACATCGATCTGCATTTCTTGCTTGCGATCATCCGCCCATAAGCTGGCATTTTCGCCCGTTTCTGCCCAGCAAATAAAAGGCGGCTGCATTTTCGGGCGCCAGTAGTGATAGACGCTACTGGTGATTTCTGCAAGCATTCTCCCAAATGCTTCCAAACTGGTTTGCATTTTCCACATCATAAAGATCGTCCATCCTCCGCATGGTGATTTCGGTCGCGCGCAGTCCATCTTCGTCCACGATCTGGGCGATATTGGCAATCCTGTATTGGCTGCCATCTTCGAGTACGGCATACTGTCCGATGTGAATGGATCGATCCATCCACACCCGGATCAGCATATCCACATACTCATTTACACCCATTGCCGCATATTGGCGATTATATCCAACGGTGCGTTCTGCATAGAAGTGCTGCGATTTTGCAGCGAGCCGCTGCACCGGCATAGCCGGAGGGATAGCGACATTTTTCAGATCGCAGATCAGCACCACGCCGTCGTCGTACGTCATACGCTTCCCACCTTTTCGCTAAAAAGCCGGTTATTGAGCGCGTACCGCAGCATCCGCGGCATGGGTCCATTATCTTCCGCTCTTTTCCGAAAAAGGTACGATGCGTACATGACGATCAGATTGCAGTCCTCGATTTTGCTGGTGTCCAGCGTGATCCCCTCACGGGCGATCATGCTGGACGCAGCAGTGATGAGGTGGGCGAGATATGCATCGTGCGCGCTGGTAAGTAATGCCAGGTTGGATTTTGTCATGGTCAAAATTTCCGCTTCGGTCATCTGCGCCCACCTCTTTCATCAAGACTTCGTGACCGTGACCGTGTAGACGCGGGTAGAGTTTCCGCGCTTGACGGTGATCGTCAGCGGATGCGCGCCGGACGTCCAGGTGACGGACGCGCCGTTGGAGACGTTTTTGCCATTATAGGCAATTGCCACCACGGCATCGGCCTGCGCCGGGGTCGCTGTCACGGCGGCCGAAGTGCCGGACGCGGTGATCGCGTACGACGTCGTACCGGCCGCAAAGGTCGGCGCCAGCGTCTCGGTGCCCACCGTCAGGCTGGACAGCGTCGCATCGTTGGCAGTATCTCCCGCAAAATCCATCGCGGTCGTGACGGTCGATCCGTCGATGTTGATCGCCACAAAAGCGCCCGGGACGATCGGCACGCCGTCCGCGCGCTGTTTGCCGCGGAAAACAGTGTTATCCTGGATAAACTGGACCGATCTGTCACTTTCGATCTCCATGCCCGCGCGCTGCGCCAGCAGATACAGATCGCCATAGCCGCCGACGATGTCACCATCTGGCATAAATTCCAAAATATCGATGTCCCCGTTCACGATCGGGAGGACGCCGAAAACATTGGAAACAATGTCACCCTGTGCCGTAAATGTGATGGTTTTGGATTTCAGTTTCGCGTAGGTCTTGGAGTTCATCGCCCAGAACTGAATCCCACGGGAATATTTGGTATAAGTGTTCCCCGCCGCCAGAGCCAGCGCCGACCAAAAGTCCGCGCCGGTCTTGGTCGCGTCGATCGATTGGATGTTGGTGGTGTGCAGATCAGTCCAGGCCGGGGCGTCGGACGGATAGTCGGTCGGCTTCGTCTGCTGCGCCAGCCGGGTGACGATACCCATCGGCATCTTGCTGCCGGATCCTTTGCCGTACAGGATCGCTTTGTCCAGCGCCAGACCGATCGCCTGCGCCAGCGCCTCCACGATGTACGATGCGAGGGCGATGTCGTTATCTTCCAGCAGCGCGTTGCACACCGGGACGTATCCAGCGACTTTGTACCCGTCGAGCGAGTAGGAATTAAATTCCAGCGTCAGCTCGTTGATTGCGCCGCACATCTCCGTCCACACCGCTTCCGGGATGACACCCGCCACGACCTGACGGGCAACGCCCGCGACGTTGCGCACGCGCACGCGGTTGATGAGCTTGCTGTACCGGTACATATTTTCCGCCACCAAGTCCAGCAGCACGGTCGGGATCGTCAGACTGCCGCCCGTGATCGCGCGCGTCTGGCCCTTGTACGCCCGCAGTTCGGAAAGGAATTTTTTCACATCCTCCCGCTGCATCATGATTTCCCGCTGCTCAGTCGGCAGCGCATCCACGACCGCCTTGCCAATCGGCAGCGACCGCACGTCAAAATTTGCCATGTTCATACCCCTTTCGGATTTCGGTTCTTCTTTTTTCTGCAAAGCCGGATCAGATCTTTCCAGCTCTTCCAGCTCTCTTTCGAGGGCGGAAATGCTTTCCAGCAGATCGGACTTACTTTTTTCGTGTGCCGCTCGATCAGCTTCAAACTGGTCAATCTCGGCAGAAACGGCATTTTGCTGTTCCTCGGTTTCGACTTCGGCAACGCTTTTTTCCAGCTCAGCCTCGCGCGTCTGCATCTCTGCATCTTTCTCGGTGAGTTTGGCAAGCTCTGCCTTTTTGTTTTCGATGCTGCGCCGCAGCATCAGCGCTTTCAGTGCCATACTTTCATACTCCTTTCAGGCGGTTCGCCTGCGATTTTTTCCATTCTTCAAGCTTCCGCTCTTTGATGGTGTCGATTTCCTTTTTCCGGGCTTTTACGCCGGTTTCCTCATACGCGGGAAAAGTGACCACCGACACCTCGTACAGCTTGACTTTTCGGATGTGCCATACGGTCGGCTGCCCTTTTTCCTGCTCCATCAGCTCGTCGAGGATGTCAAAGCCGAAAGAGCACTGCGTGACGTCGCCGCGCTTGACACGCTCATATAAGTTTACCGCATCTTGGTCGTTCGGGTTGATTTTTACATCTCCCCAAAGCCCATGATCGTCCACTTCCAGCGTCAGCGTCCCGGCCGTCGTGCGTCCGAGCACCAGCGTCGTGTCGTGATTGCACAGGGCGCGCACGTCTTTGTCTCTGGCGAGATCAAAAGCTCCGACGTCCACCGTCTCGTATGCATCATCCCATAGCCAGTACTTGCCGTCAAAAACGGCAAAATATCCCTCGATGTGCTTTTCGCCGTTCTCTTCGCGCGTCTTAAAGCCGACGCCATCATGAAATAGTGTTCTTTTCATCATTTTCCATCACCACCATTCAGCTTTGCTTGATCGCCCAGCCGGTCGGCCGGGACGTAGTTTTCGAGCGCCAAAAGATCGTCCATATCCGGATCGGGTGGTAAGCCGAGCCAGTCACGCCATTCATTTCGGCGCAGCGCCATGCGGTCTACCATCTGTCCACCTGCTTCTACCATTTCAGTCATGGAGTAGCTATATAGGCTCCATGAGTTAAACCGGAAATACAAATCCGGGCTGAGTAGAAGCTTTTGCGTCAGCTCCTGCTGGATGTTTTGCGCCATGGGCATGATTGTGGTATTTATGAAGCTGTTCCATGCATCCCGTGAAAAGTCTCCGACGCCCAGTACAAAAGATGGGATGCCGAGGATCGATGCAACGGTTTGCTTGTCCAGTTTTACAAAATCCGCCAGCGCAAGATCGGACAGCGTCAGCGGCTTCACCTGCTGGACATCAAACTGCTGCGCGGGGATCAGCCACGGCTCGCCAGCTTGTCCGGCGCGGCAGTAGCTTTCGAGCAGTTTGTCGCGTCCCTCTGGGCTGGAAAATTCATCCACAAGCGCGTCCACTTTGATGATCAGCGACGGCTTGTACTCGCTGGACATAAATCCCTTTTCCGTCGCTGCGGCCTGCCGCAGATTTTGCGCCACATCCGCCAGCGTCAGCCGGTATCCCTCGCCCAGCCAGGGATAAAAGCGGCCGGGATTGCATCGGAAGTGCAGCAGCCGATCCGGCTTATACTCCTGCCCGGAGATCATGATCTTATATCCGTACTCGCCATCCGGCACAAAAGCCGTGTAGGCGGCAGGGATGGGTATCAGATCTTTCAGGTACCCCGCGCGCGTCTTTGGATAGACGACCGCATTTCCATCGCCATCCAGCATCATCGTGCGGACGATCCACCGGACAAACTCGCTGCGCGTCAGATTTTGGTTGGGATTTATATCCACTTTCTTCGCCAGCTCGTCAATCACGCGCACATCCCCGGCTGTGGTGTTGCGCATGAGATGGATGGTCATGCTGCCGATCAGCCGCGCGATGGTGTCCACGGCTGTACATACCTCCGGATTTTGCGACAGCGGCACATACCCTTTGCATTCCAGACTTTTCCAGCTGTTTTGATCCGCCACCCACACCAGACTGCGATTCTGTGCGGGTTCGTCCCGCGCGGTCGGTTTTGCTCTGTGCTTTTTGCTCATGCTCTATCCTCCGAAATTACCATTATTTACCCCACCAAGATTTTGCTTTCTGAGTGCTCTCCATGTTTTCGAGGTACCGGATCGCCGCGAAGACGGATGCATCAAAGACGTCGATCCGCTGCGTCGGCCGTATTTTGTCAAATTGAACCATATCGTCTGTTTTTTCCACGGCGCGCACGTTTTGGATGCAGTACTCGAAAGCATCGCTGTGCAGATAGTAAAGCTTTTTATTCTTCGCCATCTTTTCCAGATAACGGAAACCCTCGGATTTTTTGAAGTAATACTGCGGTTGGTCAAATATGGCAAACCCGGCATCTTTCATACCGACAAAGTACTCGCGACAAAATTTCCGGTCATGCCCGACTTGCCTGATCCGGAAGCCGCGCTTTTTCATATCTAAGAACCAATTTATTACATCTGCGTGATTGACGGTCGGTGCATTGCACATCGTCAGCCAGCCATCTTCCTCCCATCCAAAAAGCGGGATATTATCTTCATCGGCTTTTTGGTGTGCTGCGACGATGGGGAAAAAAGCGTGCGGGATGATAATCCCGACGTCGCCATACATCCCGTAAAGCGCTGTGGCGGTTAGGTCGTGCAGCTTCGACAGGTCGGCACCGCCGTACCAATCGATTTTCATTTTGGCAAGTTCATCCAACGTCCAGTTGTACTGCGCGTCGGACGCGCGGATTTCGTCGATGTTGAAGTATGCGTTCATCGCGCTGGTATATATATCCAAAGAACGGGAAAGAAAGTCTTTCCGCTGCTGCGGATCGTTTTGCGCCTGCATCGCTTCGGCCATGATATCCTCCGGCCGGATCGTGATCCCGTAGTTTGGATTCGCTTTCTCATGCTGGATGGGGGAAGTGTAGTCTACATTTCCGGCGTCGTCTTTGTCCGCGCGGCCGATGTACGCAAAAAGCGTGTCATCTTTTACCGTCCCGTCGAGGACTTTCAGCGCGTACTCCAAGCGGCGATAGCAAAATGAGTTTTGATTATCTCCGGCCGTGGTGATCCCGATCATGAGTTTGTTGGTATATGCTTTCATAGCTTCCTTAAAGCGATTGTATTGGCTCGCTTTCTTGAAACTGTGGATTTCGTCCGCGATCGCTATGTTGCAGTTGAAGCTATCCTGCGCATCCGGGTTGGCCGCCAATGCTTCGATCCGCACGCTGCCGACCGGCTGGCCCGCATCGTCTTTGAATTGGTAATAAATGCTATGTTCGGCATTATTGTTCAGTACGCGAAAATCCTCGATCATGTGAGATGCGCGCAGGCTATGCAGGATAAAGTCAAAGCTTTGGCACGCCTGCTTCTGGCTCCCGGCCACGATGTAGATGGTCGCGCCGGATTTCCGTTCGAGCAGCGCGACGCCCCACGCCAGAGCAGCAATGAAAGTCGTTTTCCCATTTTTTCGCGGTACCATGATAAAGGCTTCCTTGTAGCGCCGTTCGTCGGTGTTTTTGTAGTAGAAGCCCAAGAGGTTATACACCAGAAAGATTTGCCACGGTTCGAGCCGCAGCGGTTTCCCTAGGAGCGATTCGCCGGACAGCGTTTCGCCCTGCTTGTGCACCATCGTCTTTTCGATAATGGAGATCACCAGATCGGGTTCCCGGCTGCGCAGTTCCATGTCGTCGCGCTCGATATCTTTCAGAAAGCGCTCACACGATTGCACGATCTCTTTCCCGGCGATTTTCTCGCCGGACGTCACGGCGCGCGCATATGCCATGGCGGCG
>OQWM01000269.1_pt1 | contig 31408 bp, 26 predicted proteins | sample 1691531 | NCBI WGS metagenome assembly OQWM01 (sample SAMN03418257, study PRJEB22391) | human gut metagenome | biome: human-gut; feature: organic feature; material: feces | host: Homo sapiens | place: Tanzania | collected 2013-01
TTCCCCCTCGCCATTTATGGAGAGGGGGTGGCCGACAGGCCGGGGGTGAGGTCAAACGGCCATGAAAAGACGCCAAGTTTCCCTATAATAATGATAAAGAAAGTAGTGTTTTTTAATCGAGCGGAATATGGTAGCATCGCGCCCGTTGGTCTGGTGCTATTTTCTCTTATGTAAAGGGTTCGCCATGAGTGATTCGATACTTGAGCTATTAGAGACGGCGAAAAAATCGCTCGATAAATTGCCCGAAAAGCTATTCATCCTACCGCTAACCGAGACGGTCGTATATCCCGATGTGATGATGCCAATTGTCGTGCCGCCAGGCCCGATGCTCGAGCTCGTCAAGCGCGCCCAAACGCATAGCGATTATTTGGGCTTCTTGTGGGGCGAAGTCGAAAACGAAGACGACGACCCGATGAAGCTCAAGCCCGATGATTTGTCGAAAGTGGGCTGTGTCGGGCATATCATGCGCATGGCTCGCATGCCCGATGGATCGTATTCGATGTTCATCCACTGCGTCAGTCGTATGCGCGTTTTGTCGTTTCTCAAGAGCGACCGACTCATCGCCGAAGTCGAATACGTTCCCGATCAACTCGTCGAATCCGACGAATTGACGGCTTACGAACGCAATGTCACGGCGAGCCTCAATAAATTCCTCGAAATGGAATCGTCGCCGTTGCCGCGCGAGTTGCTCTCGGGCATGATTTCGATTGGGGATCCGAGCCGGCAAGCCGATATGGTCGCCGCACATTTCGACATTCCCAACAAAAAACGACAAGAAATCCTCGAAACGCTCGACGTCACGCAACGACTCGCAAAAGTCTACGAAATCCTCGTCCGCGAGCTCGAATTGGCGGCTTTGGGGCAAAAGATTCACGATCAAATCCGCGAGCGAATCGAAGCGAGCCAGAAAGAGTTCTTCTTGCGCGAGCAATTGCGGGCGATTCGCAAAGAGCTCGGCGAAGAAAAAGACGAAATCGCCATGGCGGTTCAGAATTACAAAGAACGCATCGTATCGTCGGGGATGCCGCAAGAAGCCGCCGATCGCGCCAACGAAGAAATCAGCCGCCTTGCGGTACTCACCCCCGATTCGAGCGAAACGAGTACCATCCGCACCTATCTCGATTGGCTCTGCGATTTGCCTTGGACCGCGACGACCGAAGACGCCCTCGATCTCAAGTACGCCGAGCGCGTACTCGAGCAAGATCACTTCGGGCTCGACGATATCAAACAACGCATTTTGGAATTCTTGGCAGTTCGCAAACTCAAACCCGATCACCAAGGGCAGATCATTTGCTTTTTAGGGCCTCCGGGCGTCGGCAAGACGAGTTTGGCGCGATCGATCAATCGTGCGCTCAAGCGCAAATTCTACGGGTTTTCGCTCGGTGGGCTCAAAGACGAAGCCGAAATCCGCGGCCATCGCCGCACATACGTCGGGGCGATGCCGGGCAAAATTATCCAAGGCATTAAGCGCGTCGGCGTCCGAAACCCCGTCTTCGTACTCGATGAAATCGACAAATTGGGTAGCGATTGGCGCGGCGATCCGTCGAGCGCAATGCTCGAAGTCCTCGATCCGTCGCAAAACAACGCCTTCAACGATCATTATCTCGATGTCGCATTCGATTTATCGGATGTGATGTTTATCGCCACGGCAAACGATGCATCGACGATTCCCCGCCCACTGCTCGATCGCATGGAAATCATCGAATTATCGGGCTACATCGACGAAGAGAAATTCCAAATTGCTCGCCGTCATATCGTGCCCAAAGAACTCGCCGAGCACGGCATGACGAAAGACGACATGTCGTTTACGCCGTCGGGGCTCAAGCGCTTGATCCGCAGCTATACGCGCGAGGCGGGCGTTCGCGATTTGGAACGCCAAGTGGCGAAAGTATGCCGCAAAAATGCCCGGCGCTTGGCGACGGGCGAAAAGACGACGGCGAAGATATCGCCCGACAATTTATCGGAGTTCTTGGGCGCACCGATATTTACCGACGAAGTCATCAGCCGCGGCATGATGCCAGGCGTCGCCGTAGGGCTAGCTTGGACGCAATACGGCGGCGAGATATTGTTTATCGAATCGACGCGAATGCCTGGGGCTGGGCAACTCAAGCTCACGGGGCAATTGGGCGAGGTGATGAGCGAATCGGTGCAGATAGCGTTTAGCTTTATCCGCGCCAATATGTCGGCATTCAAAGTCAACGAAGACATGTTTTCGAAGACCGATTTCCACGTCCACTTCCCCGCCGGGGCGACGCCCAAAGACGGTCCGAGCGCCGGCATCACGATTACGACGAGTATATTATCGTTATTGTTGAATCAATCGATCCCCGAGCGCTTGGCGATGACGGGCGAAATCACGCTCACGGGCAATGTCTTGCCCGTCGGCGGAATCAAAGAAAAAGTCATCGCCGCCAAACGCGCAGGCGCACGCACACTCGTCATGTGTTCGAAAAACCGTCGCGACGTCGACGAACTCGCGTCTTATATTAAGGAAGGTTTATATTTCTTCTTCGTCGACCATTATAAAGAAGTATATAAATTCATATTCCAACAACATGCGAAGTTCGACCCAAATAACATACCGAAGAATGCATTATATATACCGAAGGGCGCGACGAAAGACAGCGCAATCCACGAGGGCGACGACGATAACGACACCAAATCGAATGGTGCAACTTTAACGACGGCATCGAAGAAGCGAAAAGCGAAAGATGTCCATGCAAAAGAAGAGTTACAAGAAGGCAAAGGTTCTGGGGCTGACGATGACAAATAAACGTCGATTTCAATATATATGTCTATTATTCTTAATCGTGCTAACGGCGGCGATATCGGCTTGTACGAAGTCTCCCGAAGAGGTCAGGGAGTGGAAGTTCGACAAGCGAGCGCCGCAAAAGATGCAGGAGTTTATACAGAATAAACGGTTCAGTTTGGAGTCGAAAGTCGAGGCCGTTATCGTCTTGACCGAACGCCAAAACAGCTTGAATTTGCCCGATGCATTGGGCGATCCGCTCAAGACCGACGAGATGAATCGAATCGTAGCCGGCGTCATCGAACGATATAAATCGATGATGGAGACCGAAGAGGGCAAAGACCTGAACGGGACGAAGATCAAAGACGCCTCGTATTATTTGCTCAAACTCGAACTCGACGATTCCAATCGAGCCGAATTATTGGGCTTTATACGAAATTGGCTTGATAGCGAAAACTTCTTCTTGCCGCTCGAGAAAGCGGGTCGCGTCGAGCAAACGCGACTGTTCGAAGTCTTGGGCACCGACTCATTGCCCATATTCAAAGCCGCATTGCAAAAGAAGATCACGGCGTTCGAAGAAGCCCTCGTCAAAGAAAAGGCTAAAGAAGACGAACTCAAAGCTAAAGGCGAAAATTATAAAATCATATCGCGCCCAAGCGATAAGATTATGACGACGATTGCATCGACGCTCACGACGCTCGAAACATTGAAACTCCCCGGTAGCAACGACATGGTCGCTACGATGTTTTTGGAAGCAATCGAAAAGAGCTATCCAAATATGCAACGCGTCTACGTTTTGCCGTTTTCGAGCAATCCTTCGGAATTGCTCATGCCCATGGCACAAAAGATTCTGACCGATCCGGAATATAAAAACGAGACGTTGAATTATTATAAAGACGTCTTGTTGGCAAATTATTATCGAAATGTGCAAAAAGAAGCCGGTGCGAAGCTATGCACCGATTTATTGCAAAACGACCGAACGGGATATATTCGTTGGGATTGCCTCGAAATATTGACAAACGATCGCGGTCGCGAAGGATTTGCCGCGCTTATACAATCGATCCCCAATAATTATGAATTATTGAAAACGCCCGCCGATCACCCGACGCTCGTCGCCCAACCGACGATGACGCTTTGGAACTCGATGCGCGTCTATTGCAATTATTTGCCGACCGCTTTCAACAATCAAGTGCCACTCGACGTCTTCCGCCAGCTTCTCACCAAAGGGGCAACCGTGACGCGCATATTGTCGGCGGCTTGCTTGCTCACTTTGGGCGAAGAAAGCGACGTCGGATTGCTCAAGTCGATGCGAACGAGCCGCGACAGCATCAAAGATTGGGGCATGCAAGTTACGACGATGGGCGAACTCAATTATTATGCCGGTTCGGTACTCGAAAAACAACTCGAATACAAAAAGGCACAAGAGGCAAAGAAAGCCGAAGAAGCCGCCAAAAAGGCTGCCGCTAACGCCGAACTCAAAGCTCGCGAAGAAGCCGCGCAAGCCGAAAAACTCAACAAGGCTCGCGAAGATGCCGCAAAGGCGGCGGCAAATGCCGAAACTGTCGTCGGCAATCAAGCACAGCCCGAGGCAAATGCCGATGGCCATGCAAAGTAATCGCATCGATAGGGGACGATAGATGGATGATTTGACGCAGAAACTTTCCTCCGAAATCGGCATCCTCGGTGGCGGCGCCTGGGGCACCGCGCTCGCCCGCCACCTGTGCGCGATCTACGGGCACGCCAGAATCTGGGTCTACGAACCCGATACCGCCGAGGCAATCAATACGACTCATACAAATCCGCGATTTTTGCCCGATGTATCACTGCCCAAAGGGCTCGTAGCGACGACCGATTTGCAGGCCTTCGCCCAAGGGCTTAGCCTCTTGGTCATCGTCACCCCTAGCCACGTCACCCGACACGTCTTAGCGGGCATCGTGCCCTATTTGCCCAAAGATACGCCGATGATTTGTGCGACAAAGGGGATCGAAAACGACACGCTCATGACGATGTCGGAACTGATCGATTCGACGTTTGGATCGTGGGCTCACGGGCGTTCGTGCTTTTTATCGGGGCCGTCGTTTGCATTCGACGTCGCTCGAGGCTTGGCAACGTCGGTCAGCTTGGCAGGCTACGATCGCGATTTGTGCCAGACTTTGCAACGCCTCATCAGCAATGGCGATTTCCGCGCCTATACGACACAAGACGTCTTGGGCGTCGAATTGGGCGGCGCACTCAAAAACGTCATTGCCATCGCGGCTGGGGCTTGCGTCGGGCTCGGGCTCGGCGACAATGCCGTCGCCGCCATCGTGACGCGCGGTTTGGCCGAAATGACCCGATTATGCGTGAAATTGGGCGGCGAAGCGCTCACGATGTCGGGACTCAGCGGCTTGGGCGATTTGGCACTCACGTGTTATGGGAGCTTGTCGCGCAACCGAACGCTCGGCGTCGAACTCGGCCAAGGGCGCGATTTCGATTCGATTCAGAACGGCAGAATTACCGTCGCCGAGGGCGTCAAAACGGCGCGTAGCGCATACATATTGGCTCAAAAATACGACGTCGACATGCCAATCGTGACGCGCGTCTACCAAGGTCTCTATGAGGGCAAGACGCCAGAACGCGTCGTGCGAGAACTCATGGACCGCGAACTCAAACACGAACTCGAATTTTCGATTCGACATTAGGGCACGAGACCGATCGCCCACCACATCTGGCTCGCCATGCGCCCGCGCTCGCAGCGCTAGGCATGGCGCCGCGGCGGATTTGCCCAAAGTTTTTGGGCGCAATTTGTTTCTTTTTATGCGCCGCGACCTCAGTTCGTTGTCTCGATTCCCGAAATGTGGTAAAATCTAGAGTGGATATAAATCGTCGTGTCATTCGACGGTGATAAGTAATGGAGGTTTCGATGTCTCAGCGTGTTCAAATGGGACTGGCGATTGCTCTGGGTGCGATGTTTACGGCATCGAATGCTACGGCTCAAGTCATCTGTGTCGACCCCGGTGGGCCACGCGGCGTGAGTGGATGCGATACGAACGAAGCGCCACTCATGCTCAATATCGCCAAAAATCTGACAAAATACCTCAAGACGGCTGGATTCGAAGTCCGACAAACTCGGACGAGTAGTTCGTCGATGGCGGAATCTCAGCGCATCGAGATATGCCAAGGCGCGACGGCAACCGTGTCGATCGTCGCCAACTCATACACATCTTCGGCGGCCAATGGGATCGAAGTTTATCATAACGGCAAGGGCAAAGCGGCTACGCTGGGCAATGCGATCATCGATTCGGCGGCAAGCAATATGAAGATGGCCAAACGCCAATCGCAAAGCGCGTCGAACTATTCGATGCTCAACACACTAAATACTGCTGCGATGAAGGTGTATTTGGGATTTATCACGAGCTGCTCTAAAGACGTCCCTGCGATGAAGGATTCTGAGGGCTATGCCAAAGCACTTTGTCGTGCGATTGCAACGACGTATGGCAAAAATGCGCAAGGCTGCGTCGATTCTGGTGATCTGCACGTCGAAGTCGTGTCGAATGGAACGCGCATCCCTGGCGCGACGGTTTCGCTCGTCCATTTGTCGAGCCAACAATCGAAAAAGACGGATTCTGGCGGTACGGCGTTGTTCAAACTCGCCGTAGGATCATACATCGTTTCGGTGAGTGCTCAGGGCTATGAACACGGCGAAGGACGTTGTACAGTCGTCGCCGATAAGACGTCAATATGTGAGATTTCCATAGAGCCTTCGACGGGAACGATATGGGGCAACGTCATCAGTGAGACGACGGGGCAACCTCCCAGCGGTCACGTGTCGTTGAGTGTGACGCCACAAACCGATATTTCATTCGATGGAGTGAAATGGAGAATCGTTTCGAAGCCCGGATCTTACACGATTGTCGCAACGCATGATCAGTATTATTCGGGATCGACGAAGTGCAACATTATCAATGGCAATGTACAACAGTGCGATACGATTTCGTTGAAACCCAAACCCGGCAAACTCCAAGGGCGAGTGAAATGCGAAGGCAATGATTTCGCGGCGACGATTAAGATTAAAGGACAAGCGGATATCGGTTACACTGGGGGAACTTGGACTTCAGCAGAATTGACTGCGGGCGTCTATACCGTGACAGCAGAGGTGTCGGGCGCGACGCCAACGTGTACGGGCGCGACGGTCAATTGTCAGGTGACACCAGGCAACACCACCGATTGTTCGATCGACTTGCCCAAACGAGACATTAAACCTGGAACTCTCGAGGGCACGGTGACAGACGCTACAACGGGACAAAAACTCGCCGCTATCGTCTCAGGAAATGGCCCGCAAACGCTCTCGCAGAAATGCGACGAGAACACGGGGATATTTAAAACCGATGGCGTGGCGCCAGGGGATTACACGCTCACGGCGAGTTTGGATGGCTACGAATCTGGCACAAGTGTGACTTGCTCGGTCGAAGAAGCACAACACACGACCGGATGCGATATCGAGCTCCAAAGAGTTGGGGGCAAGATTTGCTTCAAAGTCAATGCCGACGAAGAACTCATGCCTTCTGTGGTGACGTTATTCGACATCAACAAAGGCACCGGAACCGAAGTTGGCAAAGATGAATCGGTGAAAAGATCCGCGTGCTTTGGTGGGCTCAGAGGAAAATACAAAGCTATAGCCACTAGCTTGACCGAAGGCGCTTTCGAAGAGCAAGAGGTCGATATAGAAGCGCCAAAAGGTGGATCAATCGAATACATCTTCGAAGTCGAGAAGAAAGTATTTAAATCGCATTACCTCCAAGGTACGGTCAAATCGAGCTTAAATGAAGATGTCATCGTCAATGCCACGGTCTCCGTCGACAATTTAGGTAGCCAAGACTACGACGGTAGTGAGGAATGGCGTTTCCGGACGCCTGTGGGCGGCGTTCACACCGTCAAGGCCGTTCCAAAATCGCCCGAGCAATATCGCCCTGGCGAAGCAGATTGCATTGTCGATTCTCCATGCGTCGTCGTGCTCGAACCGATCATTCCCGATGTCGACCTCCCGGCCGAAGAAGACGTGACCAAAGGCAATGCGACTGTCGATGTCATGGTCTATGGCGACTCTTGCCAATCGACGCCGCGCAGCCGCCACGCCCAAGGCGCTTGGTGGTTGTTGCTATGCGGCGGCGCCGCAGCCGCTTGGGGCTATCGCCGTAGGCGACTGCTATGAGTTCGAATCATCGATGATCGATTGGCGCAATCGCTCGATTATTGGGCAATCGCGCCTTTTTTCAATGTTAGAAAGCGAACCGCAACTTGAACGATATATATACATATATATATTCGCAATCGCTCGATTATTGGGCGATCGCGCTTTTTCAATATTAGAAAGCGTATTTCAAATTGAACGATATATATATGCGCAATCGTTCGATTGTTGGGATATATGCGCTATTGCTTGACTTTGGGGCAATCGCGCCTTTTTCAATGTTAAAACGTGAACTGCAAACTGAGCGGCATATATGCTCGATTGCTCGATTTATCAGCAGATTTGCGCCTTTCGTGCGATGTTTCGATGGCAATCGTCGTCGTAATGATGGGCAAGATGATGACGAGAAGCGCCGAAAAGACGGGATAATCTTTCTGAAGAAAATAAGCGGTCAAATCGGCAATGAGCGCACCGGCATAAGCACCGACAAACGGTTCCCAATAATGCGATTTCGAATCGGTGAGGTATCCGCCCAAGATGGCGCCAGCGGCGACACCAGCCGGATACACGATCGCCGTCGCGATGAGCGTGCCTTCGACGATGAATGGTCGACGATTCGGATCGCGATATTTGACGAGGTCGTGAATCTGTATCCCCATCCCCGACATGAGCGGTATAGAACCGGCAATCGTTCCGAATAACGTGCCCAAACCGACTTCGGCAGTCATGCGCAATGGCGCAGACGCCGGATCTGACCGCTTTTGCCTCCCGATCTCGGGCGGTATCGAATCTTGGGCATAGCTCTGCGAAGGCAACGCCATCGATAGCGCAAAAAACGAAGCAAATAAGGCAAAAACGACGATCAGTCGATTAAAATTCGAAGTCATAAGCGAGTATGGAGAGCATGGATGATAGAGTTTTGGGCGCGACCGAGTTCTATTGAGCTTGCGCCGCATCGGGGGCTGCGCCGTCTTGTACATCGGGATCGTCGAGCAGTTCTTGGGGAATGCGCGGGAACGACGGACCATCGCCGTGATCGTGGTCGTGGTCATGGCCTTTATGAATTCGGTGTTCGTATTTGGCGTTTTCACGGCGCAATTCTTCGACCGTCGGTGCAGGAAGTGCATCGAGATCGAATTTGACTTTGAGTTCTGCCCCCGTCGGGAGTGGCCAGCGCTTTGCCATGGCGACGATACACGATTTAAACTCTTCGTCGTCGAGTTTGCCCGTCGTTTCATACCCTCGGACGACTGTTTCGTTGTCGTTTTCTGTTCGAGCCAGCTCGAGCGATAACTCACCTTTGGCTTCGGGATCGACGGCTAGAGCGATGAGATAACAACGCTTCGTTGCCCCCTCGCGATAGAGATAAGAACGCTCGATATCGGTGGCCGATATCCGTTCATTCGACGATTCGACCGACATCTTGATAACCGGCCGCTGCGGAATCATGCGGTGTTCGCGCTTGAGCCGCTCCTGCAACTCTTTGGCCCTTTCGGGCGACAACTCGCCTTCGGATTTGATGGCATCGTTGTAGGCTTTGGCTTCGGCTTGCATTTTTTCCGCATCTTGAGCTGATCGTTCGGCTTGCTCGGCACTCTGTTCTTTGGCCGAGTTGGACTTTTGGCAAGCCACTGCGCTAAACGCGAATAATATGCAAAGAACTAGTAAAAACGACTTATTAAATCTCATATATCTCTTATTTTTGGAATTTTATGCACGACATCATCAAGCACACGTCGAGGCAATATCGCGCACATGTGTGCCCGCTTTGGAAACAAAGCGGGCACGCGTTATCGATAATCGCCTCTATTGGGCAGGCGTGGCAATCGGCGTACCGGTGATATAGATATCGTCGATGCGCAACGTCTGGTTACTGTCACTTGCGTTCCACGTATAAATGCCGAATTCGACGTCTTTTTGATTGTTCGCATTTGGCGCAGCGAACACCGGCGATGCGACAAAACCTGTGTCTTTCGTCGGTGTATTGAACTCACCCAATTTCGAGCACGAATCGGCGGTCTTGTGAGCAACGGCAACGGGCTTTTCGTCTGTCCCCGAACTCATGGCATTGAAGAAGATCTTGATGTTTTCGTATCCGGTCGTGTCGACCTTAATCGCGAAATGCTTGGCAATTTCGCAACTAAAAGCCGTTTCTTCGGGGAGTCCCTTCATGGCTGCAGCGCCTTCGCCATAGCCGCCCGTTCCCGACAAAATGCTCAGTTTCGAGCCATCGGCAGCCCAAAGCGTGGCCGAGCTCGCAGCGACACCTCTTTCGGCATCGAATTTATCGTACGTCTTGTTGTCGTCTTTCACAAGCGCATTGAAATTCCATTGGGCGAGTATAGTGCCTTCGATCTGTGGCCCTTCGACTTGGAACGTGCGCACATAGTCGTCTGAAGGCGCTCTGTCGTTCGGGAGCGGCGCACCTTTCGCCGTCGGGCACAAATACAAGCTCGTCGATGCTTGCCCCTTGTCGACGTGAACTCGGAACACGCAAGAATACGTCCCGCCAAAAAGCGATGTGAGGTTTGCATCGCCGAGGAGTGCAAATTCGCCTTCGGCGCAATCGGCGCAATCGGTGTGGCGTAACGCGCCTCTGCCGATATTCCAGCTATAGGTCGGTAGCGTTGCATTGATCGAGCAAGCAAAATCGCCCGTGATATTCGTCTGCCCAAGTCCCTGATCGGGCGTCACAAGCCCTTTGACGGTGATTTCTTTCGTTTCGGCATTGTAGTTGAGATCTTTAAACTCGCACGATTGAATCCCATCCATCGGTTGGGCTTTGACTCGGCACGTTCCGCGCGTCATCGCTTGGCAATCGGCGCTACAGCCGGGGAATCCCCCCTCTTCGTATTCATAACACGATGGTTGCCCATCTGCGCCGCAATTCTTCGCATTGAGTGCCGTGCAATCGAGATCCTTGTTTGCAAAATACGCCATGACATCATTGCCGTTTTTGTCTTTGACGATATCGCAGAACTCACCTCCATCGAGATGCCCATTGCCGCAAGTCGTCTTTTTGCAACCATCGCTATTAATCGTGCAGTCGTCGTTGCATTTGAGCTCGCCTATGACGAGCTCACTAGACGAGTAATCGACATAATTCTTGCATGTCTTGCCACCGAAGTCGGTTTTGTCGCACACTGGCGCCCCAGATCCACACGCCGCAGCTTTGCACTGGCCCTCGAAACACTCGTTTTCGCAAGCCGCGCCTTCGTTTTGCCACGACCCATTGACGCAAACTTGTGGCTGCTTGCCATCGCATTGCTTTTTACCATTGAGATCGCATTTTCCAACTTCGACCACCTTGCACTCGCCATCGACGCAATCGCCTTCGCAAGCCGCTCCGGCGTTTTTCCACACGCCATCGGCGCAAACTAGCGGCTGCTTGCCATTGCATTGCTTTTTGCCATTGGGCGCGCATTCCCCTTCTACGACTATTTGGCAAACGCCATCGACGCAGTCGCCTTCGCAAGCCGCACCATTGTTCTGCCACGTGCCATCGACGCAAACTTGTGGCTGTTTGTTATCGCATCGCTTTTTATCATTGCCATCGCACGACGGCGCAGAGCTTCTGCAAGCGTCGTTTTCGCAACCATAGGCGCACTGGTTTTCTCGAATCGCACCATCGACACAGGAGCGCAAATTGCCGTTTACGCATGTGGCCTTATACGTCTTGACGTCGCAAGCCGCCGTGGAGCTACTGTCGCTATCGTCACAACCTGCGAAAAGACACGCCACACAGCCCAATACTAATAATTCCCGTCGTCCCATTGCTCAATCCATCCCAAATGGTGTCGTCGATTCATCGTTGCCTACTCGGCAAAGCACAAATGAACCCATCTGCCACAGGCAACACCATGCCACCTGCAACATCGTAAAACGTCGAATCGTAAAACATCGAAACGTAAAAACGTCGAAAAACTCGATTTATTCGTCGCTCGAACTATCGGCCACGCAACGCGCACCCTTGTCGCCCTTGTCGACGCAACTGTAGCCCGTGATGCACTCCTCGATGGCCTTCTCGCCATGGGTACAAATATAGCGTTGATAACTATTGACGCACTCTGGTACATAAGAATCGTTAGAACACCCCAAATCAGCTCCACCACAACCCAATAAGGTTGCTCCGAGAACGACTCCAAACAGCAAGCATGTGAGTTTCATTGCGTTTCCTTTTGCATCTTGCGATTTGCGCCTTATCTGCGCCATATCTGCGTCTTACCAACAGCCGTACTCGCGTGGCCTCCAAAAACACAGGCTACCGCATCACGACCAAACTCGAACTCTATAGTATACTATTCTTTCGTTATGTGTACAAATATTGCCTCGAGCGTATCCCGGGGCTACGGCCTACTGGCTCGCCGAAAAATCGCATCGAGCCAAGACGCGATGCACGGGCCGCGAGTCGAGCAATTCGGCGCCACAGAGAACCATTTCGAAGACGTCGGTTTTGCCAAAATTGAGGTTGCCAATCGCCTCGATGGCATCGGTCAAATCGACTCGATCGGTATAAGTCACCGTTCGCCCAAGCAAAATCGTCGCACGATAGGGGCGCCTATCGCTCGCAAAATTCGCCATCGAAAACGCCTTTGCCAACCGCTCGTGCAATGCCTCGACGCAGTCTTTGCCACTTGCAATCCCGACTTCGATGAGCCGCGGGCACGCCGGCGCAGGCATCGCCGAAATCCCCGCCACCTCCATCGAAAACGGCGACACTTCGCGACCAACTTCCGCCATGATCTTCGCTATTTCGGGCACGGCATCGTCTTCTTGCTGCCCAATATAGAGCAATGGCAACGTGATGTATTCGGGGCGACACCAACGCGAATCGGCACCGCGATGCGTCAAAATTTTGCCGAGATCTTCCTGCAAAAACGTCAGGCGCTCGACGAGCTTCAAATCGGGCTCCAGCCCTATCGTCATGATCATTTGCGTAACCTTATATCGCTAGGCGCCCTCGACGCCCTCTCATTCGCACAAAGCCGCTATCACAGCCTCCTAAGCCACTTTTGTAGCCCAAGCCACATCCACAGCCCAAGCCACTTTGTAGCCCAAGCCACATCCACAGCCCAAGCCACTTTTGCAGCCTCCCGCCGCCGCCAAAGCCGCCCCCCGTCGCTGTGCATACCATTTTTGGCGACCGCACAAAATGAAACGTGATACAATACAAATGTCTTTTTTGCCAACCCCAACGACCAAATCAAAGGAGGCCCCATGAGCGACAAAACCCTCGATCAACTCGATGCCCAAATTGCCACTGTGCGCACCAAACTCGACGCCCAAATCCGCGACCTCGTCGAAGTCATCGTCAACGACATCCCGACGTTCGCGCAAAAAAACGTCCGACGCGCCTTTATCGAAAGCGTCGACCAAGTCGAAGAAAAATCCGACGACGAAATCGCCGACATGAAACGGAAGCTATCTGAATTTTCTTCGGAATTAGTTAAAAAATACCGAACTTTATTGCTCGACAATCTCGACGCCTGGATTGGCCCCGACGTGCCACTCGATACGGGCAAAACACTCGACGCCAACCCAGCCATTTCGCAGACTTTGCGCACCATCGCCACCGATGTCGAAGCCTTCATCGTCGAACTCGGCATCACCCCACTCGACATCGTCTACAAAACACCCGCCTACTTCATCAACGGCAAATACGCCCCCGGCATGATCGAAAAATACTGGGCAGCACTCGCCGATCTCCGCGCCCTCGAAGCCGAACACGCCGCCGCCGTCCGCGACGCCAAAAAAGCTCGCATGGCACAACGTTGGGACGAGAATTAGGACTTCTCGCCTTCCCGTCTTATTGTCTTTTAATCTTTTTGGAGCGCCCTATCTCGCCCTTTGGGCTCAATACGGGCTCTCTTTTTCGCCAGTTTGCGCACCTGCGTCGTCAGCGTCGCCACGCGGGCGGCGGGAACGTACCGTAGTACGCCCCCTTGCCCTTGGGCTCGCTTCCTAGCATCTGCATCAAACTGACAAAAAAGTGATGGTTAGCCCTATCTCGCCCTTTGGGCTCAATACGGGCTTTTATCGCCCTATTTCGCTTTGCTCAATACGGGCTCTTGGCGGCTATTGCCCGTTGGGCAATACGCCGCCTTCCCGGGGTTGCGCTACGCTTACCCCGGGCTGTGTTCTGGCGCCCTTTCAGGGCACTCTACCTAACTCAATTGCATCTCGTGGCGCATGGCTTGTATACGCGCCAGCGGCATTCCAGTCGTGTAGGTAATAATTCTATCGTCGAACTTCTGGGCAATCATCGAATGCACAATGTCGCGCATGACCTCTTCGCGTCCTTCCTCGCGTCCCTCCTCGCGTCCTTTTTTGAGCCCGTTGGCTTCGCCTTTTTTGAGGCCAGTCGCTTCCCCCTCCTCTCGTCCCCTTTTCAGGGCATCAGCTTCGACCTCATCCCTGATCTCTTCTATCCATATTCGTTCAGCTTCGCACATTTCTCTTCTCCCTATACCAGTGCACAAAAGCACATCCATTCGTTCTCTAAAGAGGCGATCCTTAAATCGTCTCAATTGACAGGATCGCATATCCCCCATCATTGTACCGAGCACAGATTCGTCTTGCAACGCACCGTTTACGAAATAGATTTCGACGGGCATATCGACACGAGTGCCACTCGTGCCAGACATGCTCATTCGTTCGACGAGTTGGCCGTTGCATCCCTCGCCGTGTTCGAGCAAGAAGACGACGCACACGCGTGGGAACTCGTCGAAACTCGTTCCCGCTTTGACCTCGTTCATCAAAAGCGTCGCCCCATAGAAATAGGCGCGATTGATGAGCGATTTCTCGCGCTGGCTCTGAACCTCGATATCGTAAATCGTCCCCTTCGTATCGCGTGCGACGATATCGAGTTGCGCCGATCGCCCATTGACATTGCTATAGACGACTTGCGTGCGAACTTCTTTGATGACGATCGATTGATCGCCGGTTACGTGGCGCAATAGATGCGCCACGAGCTCGTTTTGACCGTGAAAAAAGACGCGCGACATGAGATCCGAGAATAACGTCAGTCCCCGCTGCAACGCCATACACGTCCATTGGGGGGCGGGAGCGAGTACTTCGACGTTCTCTTCGCACACGACTAATCTATCGTTCACGCCGTCGCACGGCGTTAGATCTGCCGCCATAGTCACCGACACTTCGCCATCTGGGCGCCCAACACCATCTAGCTTCCCATCGTTTCTATCTACCATACTGACCTCCTTTGACATGGGGGCGTTTTAGATATACGATTAAATTGTTCACTAGATCATTTTATGATAGGCGAAGGGGGCGAGTAAAGAGAAAAAGAGATAAAGAACGATGGGAGTTACACACGCCTGCTGTGGCGGGCTTTTTTGTTTAGTCGAGGTGCGTAGTTGGTATTTGGCATTGTTTGTCATTTCAGAACCCCCTAACGGGGGTTATTTCGATTTGGGTTGCTTTTTCCTCGGCGTTGCCGGGGGCTACTTTATTTAGGGCATAATCGCAACCGTTTCGAATGTCGGAGTGCCATCGCCAAACGTCAATATATACCGGATTCCTCCAGTACTATCGCGATGCAGGATATCGTAGCGAAACACAGGCGTATCGCCGAGTTCGATGTGCGGATCGATAAACCAATCGACGTGCGATTTTTCTTCGATTCATCTTCGCCCGATTGAATCGCCTTCGTATCTTGGGGCGCATGCCCATGACACCCAGCAGCGAAGGCGAGCGACGACGATAGGGCAACGATGGCGCTACGATGCCCGCCGCGCACCATCGTCAATATCGCCCAAAAATGCGATTGGGGTTTCATTTCCCCTTCCCTCTCAATAGATCGATCAGAATCGCCATAAATGCTACGCTAACGCCATATATTTTAATCGTTCTCATCATAAGCGTGCAAATTCTTCTATACATTCGTCGCCAATTTTTCGCCTTTGGCACGGCATTCCCTTTGCAACCCAATGACTCTGCCAAAAACGACGAAGAAAAAAGCTAGCGATGGCGGCTTTTTGGGAGATGAAAAATTGCCGTCCATGTGCTAGACACATGCGGTTTTTATCGCGGTCGAGTTCGACTGCGCCATGCCCGAGAGCCATAACACGGGCGTGTATTTCCGACTTGGAAGGTATCGAATGTCGAATTTTAAGAAATCAGAAGCGCCTGAAGGGGCGATGAGAATCCAGAAGTTTTTGAGTTTAGCAGGCGTGGCAAGCCGTCGTCATGCCGAAGAAATGATAGCGGCAGGGCGCGTCAAAGTGAGCGGGCGCGTCGTCACAGAAATGGGCACGCTCGTCGTTCCGGGCAAAAGTCGCGTCGAAGTCGACAACAAACCCGTGTTCTACTCCGAAGAGCGCAACTACATCCTCTTCCACAAACCCGCCGAGTGCATTACGACGCTCGACGATCCCGAGCACCGCACGACGGTCATCGATTTGTTGCCCAAGGGCTTGCCGCGCGTCTTCCCCGTTGGTCGACTCGACTGGGATACCGAAGGTCTGCTGTTGCTCACCAACGACGGAGACTTAGCCTATCGCCTCACGCATCCGGGAGCGAAAGTCCCGCGCGTCTATCGCGCCAAAGTCCGAGGCGAGCTCAAAGACGGATCGCTCGAATTCAAAAAATTGCAAAATGGCATCGAGCTCGACGATGGCTTTGCAAAGCCCGATCGCGTTTCGATTATCAATTTCACGGGCAATAATACGTGGATCGAAATCGAATTGCATATCGGTCGCAACCGAATTGTTCGAAGATTATGCGAAGCAATCGGGTATCCGGTTATGAAACTTCGACGCATTGCGTTTGGCAACCTCACACTCGACGGTCTCACGCTCGGCGCATTCCGCGATCTGACGCCCGAAGAAGTCACATCGCTCTATGAACAAGTCGGCGATTTGGGCAACGTTCCCATCGTGCGTAGCAAATCGGGTGTCCGATATGCTCGCGGTTTTTCGCCCAGCGAACGCACGAAAGTCCGCCAAACGGCGCCTTCGAAAGAAGAACTCGATCGACGCGATTCCGAACGCAAAATGCGCGTCGAAAAACGTCCTCGCCCGTCTCGCATTAAAATCGAAGAATCGAACGACAAACGACGCCCAATGCGTGGCGATAGAAAATTCGACGACAACCGCCGATTCGAATCGTCGTGGGATTCGGGCGCCGCAAAACGAGACGAACGAAACGATCGCGATGAGCGAAAATCGTTCCCACGCGGCGATCGCGATGAACGGAAATCGTTCCCACGCGGCGATCGCGATGAACGGAAATCGTTCCCGCGTGGCGACCGCGACGAGCGAAAATCGTTCCCGCGTGGCGACCGCGATGAACGGAAATCGTTCCCACGCGGCGACCGCGATGAGCGGAAATCGTTCCCGCGTGGCGACCGCGATGAGCGGAAATCGTTCCCACGCGGCGATCGAGACGAGCGAAAATCGTTTGGTTCTAATCACGAGAAGAAACGCCCCTTTGCTGGTGGTATGAAGCCGAAGAAAGGTCCTCGCGGTCGCTCGTAATGGAAGATAACATGGGCTAGATGGGATAAAACGATGCGCAGAATAGGTTTATCGTTCGTCATTGCATGTATTTTGTTAAGCGCAAACAGCGCATACGCCGAAGATGATTTCGGGAAAAGCGCTGTTGCCCAAACATTATTCCAATTGGCATCGAAGCATCGTTCTGCCGCCGACTCGACCGATGGGCCACGATCTCTCGTCGACGTCGCCCCATCGACGCCCTACGCATATCACGAAGAGACGCCAGCCAACGTCGACGAGCTCATGGCTCGAATCGAAGAACAAAATGGCGTTCTCGTGACGGAATTCGAACATTTGATCGAAAAAGATCCCCTCAATCCCGATGCCCCCAAATGGCTAGGGCAAGTTGCCGAATTCCATTACCAAATGGCGCATTATGCCTATCTGCGAGCCCGTCGTGCCTGGATGGCACAACTCGATACGTGCGACGAAGAAGCCGGGACATGCGCGCCCGAGCCGACTGCCGACTATGGGGCTGCCATAGCAGATTATCGACGTCTCTACGCCTCGTATCCGAATTACGAAAAGATGGACGACGTCTTATTTCGCCTCGGCGATGCCCTCATCCGCAACCGCCAAGCGAAAGAAGGCATAAGCTACCTCCATAAGCTCACACAACAGTACCCCGACTACAAAGACCTCGACGCCGCTTATTTGGCGATGGGGGAATACTATTTTTCGCAAAAAAATACGGGCACGGCGCAAGCCGCCTATCGCAAGATACTCGATTCATATCCGAATTCGATCTATCGCCAATATGCCGAATACAAATTGGCTTGGACATACCTCAATTTGGGCGACGAAGAGTCGTATGAAACGGCAATCGATTTGTTCAAATCGGTCGTCGAATCGATCGATAAAACGTATGCATCGGCAATAGGTAGCGATGGCTTAATCGACGAAAACAAGCTCAAAGTCGGCGAAGTTTCGTTCCGCAACCAAGCACTCAACGATTTGAGTACGACTTATGCAGAGCTCCCCGACGGCTGGAAAGCCGCTCGCGATTACCTACAGACGAAGCTCCCGCCCGACAAGGCATTGAGCAAGATCGATCAATTGGGCGGCATACTCGATGCCCAAGGCAAATACGAAGAAGAAATCGTGCTCTATGGCGAATTGCTCGCCTCGCACCCCGATTCGCCGCGAGCCGTCGATTGGTATCTCAACCGCATCAATGCCTACGAAGCTTCGAATCACCAAGAAGAAGCCGAGATCGAAACGCGGCGCGCCATCGAGGCGCTATCGCCGGCGAGTGATTGGTATCGGGCAAACGCATCGAATGCCCAAGCTGTGGCGATGGCGCGCCGCTGGAGCTCCGAACGCCTCTATGCGCTCGCGATGAAATCGATTACGACAGCCGAACAATCGAAAGATCGACGCGTTCGGAGCGACCGATTTGCCGATGCCGAACAATTGCTACGAAGAGAGATCGATTTTTATCTCAAAGAAGCGCCGGCATTCGACGTCTATTATAGTTATGCTTACGTACTCGACGAGATATCGGATATGGCACTCGCTGCGACAAAGTCGTCGCCATCGCCCGATCAAACAGCCCTTCTCGATCGCCTACGCAGTGCCGCCCAAGTGTACCAGAAGATTATCGATTGGGAATCGCCCGATGCCGAAATGGCAGAGCAAATCCGCATAGCTGCCAATCGCCAAGTCTTCGTCTATGCCAATATATTGGCAACATCGGACGCGGAGTGGTCGATCGTTCACTCGGCAAAGATGCAAAACTTCGTCGAAGAAAAGCGCGACGGCAAAGTCCTCGAAAAAGAAGACCTGACCGAGGCGGAACGGGGATTTGTGCGATCGGCAGAACAATATGCGGCGCGCTACCCGACCGACGACGAAACGCCCGCATTTTTATGGCGCGCCGCCGAAATCTATCGATCGCATCACGATTACGATCAAGCCGCCCAACGCTTCGATCAAATCATCTCGCACTTTCCCGATCACGAATATGCCGCCGTATCGGTCGGATCGATGTTTGAACTTTATTATAAGGCGAATCGATACGATAAGATTGAATATTGGGCAAAGTATATGCGAGATCGGAAGAACTTTAAGCATTATACAGCTCGCGAGCTCGAAGATACGGCATCGTTTGCCATCGATAAACAAGCGACGATACTCGCCGATAACGGCCAGATCGACGAAGCCGTTTCGACGATTTTGCGCATTGAATCGTCGTTTGAATCGCGTCGCGATCTCGCGACATCGGCACGCCTCAAAGCCGCAACATTCGAAGAAACTCGCAGGTATTACAAATCGGCAGCCGATATATTACAACCGATTTGTGTGAATTCAGAATCGGGTGCCGATACGCCCCAAAATGCCGCCCTCGCTTCGTACCGCCGCGCCGGCGATTTGTCGCAAATCGTCAGATTTCGCGAAGCCGCCGACGCTTGGGCAAATGCCGCAAAGATATATTATCAATACTTTGCCGATCAAATGCCATCGCCACAAACACCAGCAATAAAAGTCAATAAAAAATCGAAGAAGTCACAAAAAAGCAGCCCTGCCCAATCGATTGCAACGACGATCGATTCGAAATCACGAATCCAGGCTGGCTTATCGATTATATATGGCGCACAAATGTATCGAGATCTCGACGATGCAGACGCCGCGTCGGGGATCCTCGATCTATATATACAAAACAATACAACCGGTATATATGATATATGCCGACGCGGCGACGATATCGTCATTTGCAACGATATCGATCATACAAATTCGGCATCTGGTGCTGATTCTAAAGACATTGTAAACGAACAAATCGTTGCAAATCGGCTATCGGCAATATTGGAAAGAGCGAGTTTATATACAACGGCGAGCGACCAATATATATATTTATCGCAATTTGTCGACGAAGTCGCCGGGAGCGCCGCCGTGCCTGCGCAAAAACGCGCCTTTTTATTACAAACGATTGCTTATGCTCTCGAGGCAAAGGACGGCACGGCGGCGCAAAATCTCATCGACAAATTGACGATCGACGACACTTGGACTGCCACCGAAAAAGCACAACTCGCCTATGACAAGGGCCGTTGCATGCAATTGGCATTTGAATCGGTCGCGCTCGAATTCCCAATTCGCGTTTTGCGCAAGAGGATCGAAGAAAAGGCGAAGAAACGCCAGCAAGCCGAAAAGTTTTATCGCGAAGCGATTGGCTATCGTTCGGCCTCGATATCGACGGCGGCGGCTTATGCATTGGCACAAATGGCGCTCCATTTCCGCGATGCATTCCGCGAGCTACCGCCGCCGCAAGAATTGGCAAACGATCCCGATGCACTCGAAGAATATACGACGTGGATCGAAGACGAACTCGTGTTTCCCGCCGAAGATGCCGCGGCCTCGTTGCTCGACGTCGCCCATCAAATCACGCTCCAACTCGAATCTTATACGACGTATTCGCATCGGTCGGCGCAAGCCCTTGCCGAACTCAAACCCGACGAATACCCCGTCATTCGCCCATCGGTATCGGGAGATTAAGCCCATGCGTTCGCTCAAGATCTTTTCGGGTTCATCGCATCGAGAACTCGCCGCTTCGATAAGTACAGCCCTAGGGCGAGATCTGGCGCGGTCGACGACGACGACGTTTTCGAACGAAAACGTCGTCGTGCGAATCGAAGAAGATGTGCGCGGTTGCGATACATGCGTCATACAAACAGCGGCGTCGCCATTGCATCGGCACATGATGGAATTGTTTATGCTCTGCGATACGTTGCGCGCATACGGGGCGCGATCGATATGCGCAGTAATTCCATATTTTCCCTATATACGGTCCGATAAACAAGACAAACCTGGGATCGCCATCACGGCGCGACTCGTCGCCAATTTGCTCGAAACATCGGGCGCAACGACGACGCTATTGATGGATTTGCATTCGCCACAAGCGCAGGGTTTTTTCAGGATTCCAGCGCATGTTTTGACGGCAAGGCACGTCTTAGTCGATTATCTCAAAACACTCGATTTGCACGATGCCGTGCTCGTGAGCCCCGACGCCGGCGAGGTCAAAGACCTCGTGCCATATACGGAATTGCTCAATTTGCCGATGGCAATCATCGATAAACGGCGCGTCGACGATACCGAAACGCCGCATTTGCATGGGATCGTCGGCGATGTGAGCGGAAAGACGGCAATACTCATCGACGACGAAATAGCATCGGGTGGGACGATTTGTCGATCGGCAGAACTATTGATGGCGCAAGGGGCTCGCCGCGTTTGGGCCCTTTGCACGCATCCCGTTTTTTCGGGCGCGGCCGTCGAACGCCTAGCCGCAGCCCCCATCGAAAAGATCATCGTCACCGATTCGATTCCGCTAGGCGTCGAAAAGCAGATCGACAAATTGACCATATTGTCGGTTGCAAACGTGTTCGCAGACGCCATTCGCGCACAGTTTGAGTTTTAGAGGCGCAGCCACACCGGCGTATTGAGCGATAGCGAAATAGCCGGTGCAAAAGCGCGTATTGAGCCCCCGCCGGGGGGCAATAGCGTAGCCACACCGGCGTATTGAGCGATAGCGAAATAGCCGGTGCAAAAAGCGCGTGGCGCGGGGTGGCGACGTCAGCAGTGGCGCGAGAGTGCGATGAATGCTTGCTGCGAGGGGATGAGGGCTTCGAAGAGTTTCGATTGTGCCATGATGCGCATCCATGCAGTGAGGATGTTGGCGGCGGCGGGTGCGACGTTGGCGTCGCTGGGGGGCTGTGCGGTTGTCGCGGCGAGTGCGCCAAGTGCGAGTGCGAAAGTGCCGATGGGGAGGACGGGGAAGCGCGTCGTTTCGCGGAGGAAGACGGCGTTGTGGAGTGCGTAGCGTGCGAAGCGCCATAGGGGTGTTTCGCCGTCGATGGCGGCTGGGCAAAGAGGGCTGCGCAGGGCGTTGGCGAGGCTTGCGACGTGTGTTGCGTGGACCGATGTGCCGAGTGTTTGGGCGATGGCGTCGACGGTTGGCGCAAGGGCTGCGAAGGCGTGGCTAACGTCTTGTAGGAATGGTTTTGGAAGTTTTGTTTGTGGCTGGCGGTTGCCCGAGACGAGTGCGGGAAAGAGTTCGGCGGCAGGGATTTTTTCGCGCCCGAGCCAAGCGATGATTTCGCGTTCTTGGTCGCAAGCCATGGCGCGTTCTCGTGGGTTGGGCGATTGGATGGGTGGGCGTGCGGCGGCACTCGAAACGAGGTCTTCGAGGATGGGGCGCATTTCGTCGGAGCGCATGTAGGCGTCGTAGGCGTCGGGCGGGGCGGGGGCTAGGCTGCACGTGTGATAATTGGCGTAGCAGTAGGGTTTGATGGCGATGCGAATGTCGTCTTCGGCGCGGATGGCGATGAGCGGGAATCGGCGGCATGCGGCGGGTTTGCGGGCGGCGCCGAATTGCGCATGAATGCGGCAACGCAAATTTTCATCGAGAAAACAGCAAGATTTCTGTGGAAAATTCAAGAAATAGAGGCAACTACCGTCGGGTTTTAGCCCTTTCATGAGAGGATTGAGCGTCGGCGGCATGGAACCGTCGTGGGCAAACGCCTTTTGAGCTTCGGAGACGTTGGCTTTTTCGGCGTCTGAGAGCGGGCCGACGAGCTGTGCCATGCACGAGCATCCGCACATATCGCACGTGTGTTCGAGGTGGTAAGGTATGACGATAGACATGACGATTCCTTGAATTGGGGCTGGGGGCGCGTTACTTTTTGAAGCCGTAGCCGATGAGCGATTCTTCTTTCTGCCCTTCGCAGTTTGGGTCGGACGAAATGAAGTGATCGCCAGTGGTGGCAATATAGCATCGATAGATGGGCGATGTGCCGGCGACTTGAGTTTTGTAGACGTAGCCCATGGGCCCCATATTGAATTGATTTTCGCAGTTGGCCAATGTCGAAATGAGCGTGTGATCGCCATTTGGCCCACCGACGCGGCATTCGTAGACGAGTTGCGTATTGGGGGCTTGTTCGCGCAATATGTGCCATGTTTGTTCGACTTTTACGCCGCTTGGGAATTGTCGCGACGTGACCCAGTGCTTTTTGCCGTTGTAGCCGCGCATGAGTGGGACGTATGGCAATATATCGAATCCGCACGAAGGCCAGCCCGCCCCGACGCCTTTGCGATTGGCTAGGGCAAACGTCGTCCAAGCGGGTTTTGGCGAGCGATCCTCGTTCCAGAGCCCGCAGCCTAGCCCACCTGCCACTTCATCGGGGTGATCGACGAGTCGATGATAGACGAAGCTGGTGATGCCAGGCGTGCCCAAGACGTTTCGGAAGGCTTGGCACAATTGGGCTTGTTGGCGTTGTTGCATACTCGCACCGACTCCATTGATGCCGTTTTCGGTGAGTTGGATCTCCCAAGCGTGCGGATCGTTGGGATAATTTTGGCGTAGCCATCCGGCGAGAACGCCGATGTTTCCGAACGAAATGATGCCGTGGTTGTTGTAGTCGTTGGCGCCGAATTCTGGGCTCGCCAAATCGGGTGGGTAGGAGTGAAAAGCGAGCATCCAATCGCGGTTTCCGAGTTTTGGCACGAGCGTTTTGAGGAAATTATCGGCGCGATACGAAATACCTTTTGTGGCTCCGAAATAGTGGTCAAACGAGATGAGTACTTTGGCGTTTTTCTGTTCTTTTTTGATGTAATCGTAGGCGGCATTGTAGCTATCGGCATAGACGCGCGTCCACGTATTGAGATTGCAATTCGTGTCGGAGCAGCCGATATTAAACCACATATAGGAATTGACTTCGTTGTGAATGACGAAATCGGCGACGCGCCCGTTGCCCTTTTCGCCGTTGAAGAAATTCGCCACGAAGCCGGCAAATCGGCCATAATCGCTGGCTTTCCCATCGACGGGGGCACAGAACATCGGGGCTTGTACAACTCTTTTCTTCGGATTGACGCAGTCGCGTCGAGCCCAATCGGGGACGCCGTAGACGACGGCGGTCACGACAACGCCGTGATTTGTGTATTCGCGGATGGCGTCGATAATGGCTTGGTTTTTATTGAAGCAATAGCCGTCGTATTGGACTTGGTTTGCGCCACACGACTTCGATTGTTGCGGTTGCCATTCGGCCCAGACGAGGTTCATGGCGACGCCGTGGACTTCGTTTCCGATGATTTGTGCGCGATCTTGGAAATCGGGTTGCAAGCTCTTGATGCTCTTTCGCACGGGATATGTATCGCGGACGCTCGTCGGTTTATCGACGCAGACGTTGTTTTTGCAATCTTGCGAGCTCGAGCACGATCCACATTGGATAGTTTTTCCGCAGCCGTCGCTTGTCGATCCGCATTTTTTACCTTGTTCGGCACAAGTCTTTGGTTTGCATTCGGGATTGGTGCAGACGTTGTTTTTGCATTCTTTTGCCCCCGAGCAGGAGCCACAGTTGAGCTTTCCGCCGCAACCGTCGTCGATGGTGCCGCAGTTTTTGCCCTTTGTCGCGCAAGTCGTGGGGCTGCAAGGGGGATCGACGCATTGATTCGAAGTGCAGACCTTGCCATCGGCGCACGATCCGCAATCGAGTGCATTGCCGCATCCGTCGTTGACGGTTCCACATTGGGCACTTTGGGCTTCGCATGTTTGTGGCGAGCATTTGTCGGCGCATGCGCCGTATTGGCAGAAGGGGGCATTGCCTTGGCAGGCGTTATCGCAAGATCCGCAGTGTTTGACGGTGTCGAGCGTCGTACAAGTGTTGCCGCAGCACGATTCATCGGGGCGGCAAAGCGACGAACCGCATTTGACGACGCAATCGCCGTTTTCGTCGCAAACTTTGCCATCGCTACATTGGCAAGTGGGCTTGACATCGCATTTTCCGTCGACGCAAGCGATGCCATCGGGGCAGGCGACGCCACATGTACCGCAGTTTTTCGGATCGGTGAGCACATCGATACACGTCTCGCCACAACACCGACGATTGGAATCGCATGCGGGCGAGCACGTCTTCGCACTTGGCGATTTGCACGATCCGCTATCGCAGACTTCGTGATTGCGGCACTGATTCCAACATTTTCCGCAGTGATAGGCGTCGCTATTGGTATCGACACAAGTCCCGGCGCAACACACCATTGCAGATCCGCATTCGGGCACGCATTTATCGCCTTCGTAGGCGATGATCGTCGCGTCGTCGCATCCATTTGCCATCATCGCGCACGCGATTGCCAACGTGCTCCAATATAAACGATTCGATTTCACAGCTTTTCCCCTCCGAAAGAGGCTCGCCTAGCGCCCAAACCCAAGCCCTGTGCACCTCCGTATTGATGTGTCTCTTTATATCGCATTTTTCAATTTGTTGGAATAAAGTCGCGACGAACGAAGAAAAACTGCATTCGATGAATTTTTATGTTGACATGAGCCCGAATAGTATGTATATGCCGCCCTCGTTCGGGAGACCGACACGGGGCGTAGCGCAGTCTGGTAGCGCGTCTGCTTCGGGAGCAGAAGGCCGGAGGTTCAAATCCTCTCGTCCCGATGATAAACGCACGAAATTCTATTTCGTGCGTTTTTTTTTTACGCAAAAAATGGTACACATGCAGCGAATGCAGTTGGCGCACTTGTACCGTTTCGGCACGTTTTGGCCAAATATTGCCAACTGTGGCTTCTAGCTCTAACTTACGAGTCGCTTGAAATCGAGACCATCATGAAGTGTCAGGATGAGATAAGGGAAATCCTCAGCAAAGATCCAGAAAACTTCCAAGCCTTATACGAATTGGCTCGCAGTTTTAGTCAAGAAAAGAGCTATGCGGCTTGTTTTGCAATGGCCGATAGGGCGATTGCGAGCTACGAAGTGACGCCTGTCGAGGGCGAGCAGAACCATTTCTTCGAGCTCAAACGGCTCCACGCGCTTTTGTTGCGCGAGCACATGTTCGACATCGTCGGGCCAGCGGCGTCGATGCTCGATCCGCGATGGAAACCCGTCTTCAAACTCGGGCGCCCCCGAGAACTCGCCCTTTGCATCGGCACGCATCATTTGCCCATTCTCCACGAAGCCCTTTGCGCCAATCAGCTCAAACGCTTGCGCTTCCTAAACCTCAGCATTACGGGCAATGCGACGAAAGCCGTCCAAGCCCTTCTCTACGGTCGCTACGATACTCTGCGAGCCCTGTCGATCGCGTTCGACGAAATGCCCGATATGGCGCATTTGTGCCATTTCTTCGATTCCCTCGCGCCGCATTTCGCCGACATCGTTTCGTTCAAATTGCGACTCCCCAGAATCGACGACACACTCGCCATTCGCGTAAGACGAGCCTTCGATCGGCTCGAGTTCTTTTCGCTCGAATCGAACGAGCGACTGATGAGCGAAGGCATTTGCGAATATATCGCCGACGACGCGAAATCTCAGTCGCTCATGCGATTGGGAATCGTCGGAAGCCGAATCGGCGACAATGGCTTATTTGCGCTCTTTTCGAGCGACAATCTCAACGCGCTTCAGGCACTCGATTTGCGCGATGGCACGCTCACCAATAACGCCGCTCGCGTCGTGACTGCTGCGCACTCGCTGCCACAGTTGCGAGCCCTCGATTTGCGCTACAACGAAATCGACCCTGCCGGCATCGATATGCTCATGCGGGGAAATATCCAATGCAAAGTCGACGGGCAACACGTGCGGCCTGCCTCGGCTCTATAATATAGATATCAAACGCCATCGGCGTAGAAATACGGTGGGCAAACTCGCCCCCAAAAAGCCACGCCTCGGCTCTATAATTTCGACTCTATAATAATATAGATATCAAACGCCATCGGCGCAGAATACGGCGCGTGATGGCGTCGATCGTTCTATTTGAATCGAATCGAATTGACGGCTTGTGCACACCATTTTTTATTGTTGACGTATTCTTCGACGTCTTGTGTGCACGAGATGACGAGCGTTTGATCGTCGTTAAACAAGATAGTCTGATCGACGGCGACTGTTTTTGAGCGTTTGTAGCTAAATTCGTAGCTAAAGACGTATGCCGACCCCGGCGCGAGTGCGTCGTCATACGTCGAACTCGTCACTTTGAAGTTTTCGATCGACGAGTTTTTCTTCATGCGTTGGATGATTTCTTTTTCGTAAGCCTTTGGTGCCTCGGCCGCTTGATCGATCTTGGCTCGAACCGACATAATCGTGATGACGGGCGAGAAGCTTGGCGGATTGTCGAATTTCACCACTGGTTTGAGCAATTCTTCGGGCGAAATCGACGGATCATCGCGAAGAGCTTCGTCGTTTTTCATCTGCCTATCGCGGTCGGCATTGAGATTCGTCTGCTTCGGATCGCCCGAATACTCGGGGAAAAAGGCGACGTCGATGCGATCGAACATCTTCGGCGAAATGTTATTGGGCAAGCTCGATTTCATCGCGGCTATATTCGACATATCGACATAAGTCCACCCCTTCGGCGGCTTGATTTCATAGCCCAAATAGCTCGTATACACGCCCTCTTCGTCGTCGAACGTGCCCGCCATTGCCGAAAAGGGCAATAAAACCGCTAAAACCGTCAATAATATACGATGCATAACTCTTCCTATTGTCACGCCTATCGCGCGTTGTCACGCCTATCGCGCGTGAGATGCCAAACGCTTGCGCCGCTGTCGTCGACATTATCTTGCAAGAAATGCCGATGCACCAGCCCAGCCGTAGCGCCCGATCCCCTGCGCACAGAAAAAAAAAGACAACAAACGTCGCGTTTGTTGTCTCATTTTCTCAGAAAGAATTCAATCTCTCCGACTATCGATATCGTCGCAATTAGCCATCGACCGAATTGAGCAAGCGCGTGAGACGGCTAATTTTGCGGCTCGCACGTTTCGCTGGAATGACGCCCTTGGAAGCGGCTTTGTTCAATTCCGCCACCGTGTTCTTCAACGTCTCGGCAAGACCTTCGGCATTGCCTGCCACGGCTTCGCGGAAATTGCGAATGGCATGTTTAACTTTGGAACGACCAGCACGATTGCGCTCGGTGCGCACGGCGGTCTGACGAATGCGTTTCATGGCTGATTTATGATGCGCCACTGTTTTCTCTCCTCAAAGATACCGTGAATAATGTGCGGTTTTCGACTGCCAAAAACTGGACACCGCACGATGAACGCAGGTTCCTACCATAATGCGACGCCTTTGTCAATCGATATCGACTCATCTATCGACGACACGCCAACACGCCGACGCCGATAGATCACCCGGCATCGTCCTTTATCGGTCTACGATTGCGGTTCGCTCACGACGGGGGCACCCGTAAAGGGATCCGATACGTCGCCCGCAACGAGCGCCGTTATCACTTGGAAAAGCAAAAATGCAGCCGTGAAGAGCGCCAATAAACCGAATACCGTATAACCGATATGTCGGAAACGACGTGCCAAAGCATCGATGGCCGCTGAATCTTCAGCGCAAGACACTGCATCGCTTTGCCCTGTTACTACCGCCGTTCCTCGTCGCTCTTGTTTTGAGCTTTCCAAACTCATCCCAAACCTACCGTCCGTCTGTTCGCCATGCACATCGCACTTTTATGCCGTGCCATGCGCATTAAACTTCAACCGCCGCGCCATTCCTGATAAAAGAAAACGCGTAAGAATCCGCGGCGCATTCTCTAATGCAATTCGACTCGCGTTTCAAGACTCTATTTGCACACAACAATGCGATGAATAAATTTCAACAACTTCGCGACACGATCGTCGAGAATCAACGACTCTATGCGCTGACCAAGCTCGAGGGTTCATCGTGGATCAAACGGCGTTTCTACGGCTTCATCTCGTTCATTTCGATCCTCTACTCCGAAACCGATAACTTCAAAATATTCATTCGAGCCGCCAGCGGCACCTACAACACCATGCTGGCTCTCGTCCCGTTCATGGTCGTCGGTGGCAGTCTCATTCTCACGTTTAACAAGTCCGCCACCATTCCATCGATCGTCGCACAAATCAACGAATACGTCATTCCCGTCGCTGGCGATACGATTGCGACATTCCTCTCCGAGAGCCTCACCCGCACCCTCGACCTCGGCTTGGGACCCATCGGTCTCATCTCCCTACTCGTCACGAGCGTCATGCTCTTCGTCCACATCGAAGACTGCTTCAACGACATTTGGCACGTTCCCAAACCGCGCGCCTTCTACTTGCGCATCCTCATCTTCTATGCCATCGTCACCCTAGGACCCATCATCTTCTCGTTTTCGATCTATCAAGCCACCCAACTCTTCCCCGAAAACTTCATCGTTAGTGCGTTTGTTTGGAAGATAATTCGAGAAATTCTCATATTTACTGCATTTTGTACAGTCGTCTTCAAATTCCTCCCCAACGCTCGCGTCGACTTTAAATACGCCATCATTCCCGCCTTTATCGTCGCCCTCATCCTCGAGGCGCTCAAATTCTTCTTCAGTTTCTACCTCAACATCGCCTTCCGCACCGACTCCAACTATTCCATACTCTACGGCGCCATCGGCATCATCCCGTTCACGCTTTTGTGGCTCTATTTGTCGTGGGTCATCTTGCTCTACGGCGTCTCGACGAGTTACTGCATGCAAAACATGCAAATGCTCATCCGAAGCCGGCTCAACGATTCGCCCAACACCGAAACGTGGACTTTCCTCGGCGCCTACGCCCCCATCGAAGTGCTCAGCGCCCTCGTGCGCAACCTCTGCAGCGGTGCCCCACCAATGACCACCGACGAACTCGCCACCGAATGCGCCTACCCATCACAAGCCATTCAAGCCATCCTCGCCAAATTCAAAGAGCTCGGCATCGTCAACATCATCGACGGCGAGTACTCCAAATCCTACATTCTAGCTCGCCCCCTCGATGCCATCCTCATCAACGAAGTCGTCGCCAAATTCGACGAATCGACCCCACGCGCGCGCAAATACCCCAAACTCCACGCCTTCGTCGAACAACTCGTCGCCGCGCAAAACCAAATCTGGGCAAACAGCAACGCCAACGTCTTGCGCGAAGACGGCGTCGCACTCCAAGACGTCAGCCACACCCCCACCACGACGCTCCACATCGAAGGCGCCGACGAAGCTGAAGGCAACACCTAGCGCGTTTTTTAATTTTTCAGGAGGGGGCGCGAGCCCCCTACGCCGCTTTTTTGCGCTTTTGGGCACGGCCGTATATCTTCAGATGACAAAGCAGGTGCCCAAAATAGCGCATCTAGACGCCGCGCCGATCTCATTTTGCGCTAGTTTGAGGCAGATGCGAGGAAACAAGGAGGAACGCAAGGGCGCGGCCACACGGCCGTAACCGCGCGCGACGACGCAGATGACAAAGCAGGTGCCCAAAATAGCGCAAAATACGCGTCTACCCCCAGTGCGGGGAGTTCCCCGCAACGCCCCCCAATACCCTACCATGCCCATATTCTGCCCCCATTTTGGCGCAAAAAAAACCGGAGCACAAAGCTCCGGCTATATCTTCAGGCAAATGCCCAAATCGTTTGATTATTCTGCAGCAGCAGCAGCTTCTTCGGCAGGAGCAGCAGCTTCTGCGGCAGGAGCAGCAGCTTCGCCTGTTGCCGTCGTTTCGGCAGCAGCTTCTTCTGTCGCTTCGGCTTTCGCTTCTTCTGTTGCTTCAGCTTTCACTTCTTCTGTTGCTTCAGCTTTCACTTCTTCTGTTGCTTCGACTTTCGCTACTTCATCGGTCGCTGCTTCAGGAGCCGCTTTCGGACCGCAAGCCGTCATTGCAAACATCGCAAACATGATTAAAAGAGCAGCAAGCTTTTTCATGAGATTCTTCCTCAAAAGTGACAAACACACACAACTACATCTGCAACAATGCAAATGCAATCACAATAGCCCAAGGATTCCCAAAAATCCCGAGCCGTTTTTGCCGTATCTACTACTTAACGCACGGTGTCAAGAAATATCACGCATGTCGATTTTCGAAAAAGTGCACTTTTTTGAATATATTTGAATAAATTTGTAGCGACGTTTTTCGCGATTATCGCTCGATCTGCGCCATTTTTAGCGGTAGCGCAGCCCCAATTTGTCGGTCGCCAGGCACGAAAAAAGCGCGCCGTATTTCGCAGAAATAGGCGCGCCGCCATAGGCGTATGCGCGCAA
>OQWM01000271.1_pt1 | contig 31271 bp, 27 predicted proteins | sample 1691531 | NCBI WGS metagenome assembly OQWM01 (sample SAMN03418257, study PRJEB22391) | human gut metagenome | biome: human-gut; feature: organic feature; material: feces | host: Homo sapiens | place: Tanzania | collected 2013-01
GACTATATCAGACAGACCAATGTGATCGCAGGCGAGGCCGGAGGTATCACACAGCACATCGGTGCATACAACGTGGTACTCCCCGACGGACGCAGGATTACCTTCCTCGACACTCCTGGTCACGAGGCCTTTACAGCCATGCGTGCCCGTGGTGCACAGCTCACCGACCTGGCGATCATCATTATCGCCGCCGATGACGCGGTCATGCCACAGACTGTCGAGGCCATCAACCACGCACAGGCGGCCGGCGTTCCTATGGTATTCGCTATCAACAAGATAGACAAACCGGGCGCTCAGCCGGAGAGAATCCGCCAGCAGCTCTCTCAGATGAACATTCTCGTAGAGGATTGGGGCGGAAAATACCAGTGCCAGGAGATTTCAGCCAAGAAGGGTCTCAATGTGGATAAACTCCTCGAGAAAGTCCTTCTCGAAACCGACCTCATGGACCTCAAGGCGAACCCTAAGAAACTTGGTGTCGGTACAGTCATCGAGTCGTCTCTGGACAAGGGCCGAGGATACTTGGCGACAATCCTTGTGCAGGACGGAACAGTCCACACCGGCGACATGATGCTCAGCGGATGCTACTACGGCCGCGTGAAAGCCATGTTCAATGAGCGTGGACAGAAGGTCGAGACAGCCGGTCCTTCAACTCCTGTTTCCATTCTCGGTCTAAACGGAGCGCCGAGCGCAGGTGACAAGTTCAATATCATGAACGACGAGAAGGAGGCCAAGGCCATCGCCAACAAGCGCGAGCAGCTTATCCGAATCCAGGGCATCAAGACCCAGAAGCATATGACTCTCGAGGAAATCGGTCGCCGTATCGCCATCGGCAACTTCAAGGAACTCAATATCATCGTCAAGGGTGACGTGGACGGTTCAGTGGAGGCACTCTCAGATTCATTGATCAAACTCTCTACCGAAGAGGTTCGTGTCAATGTCATCCACAAGTCAGTGGGCGCAATCTCCGAGTCCGATGTCATGCTGGCTACCGCATCCGATGCGATCATCATCGGTTTCCAGGTACGTCCTTCAGCTGACGCAAGAAACCTCGCAGAGAAAGAGGGCATCGAAATCCGTCTCTACTCCATCATCTATGATGCTATCAATGAGGTTACTGACGGTATCGAGGGTATGCTTGAGCCTGAGAAGAAGGAGGAAGTTACTGCAACAGCAGAGGTTAAGCAGACCTTCCACATTTCCAAGGTCGGAACGATTGCCGGCTGTCTTGTCAAGGACGGCAAGATGACTGCCAAGAGCAAGGTACGTCTTATCCGTGACGGCATCGTGGTCTATACCGGTGAGCTTTCATCTCTCAAGCGCGGCAAGGATGACGCCAAGGAGGTACTCGCAGGAATGGAATGCGGTATCGGCATTGACAAGTACAATGACGTGAAACCTGGCGATATCATCGAGGCATTCCAGATTGTGGAAATCAAGAGGACTCTGTAAAAACAATTCATATAATCAAAATGAGGCTGGTTCATAATCGAATCAGCCTCATTTGTTTATATCGCACGGATATTATTCCGTTCTTGGAGCTATGCTTCTAAGCTGGGCCTCCAGGACTTTGGCCAGCCGGGCATGCCCCTCGTCAGAAGGATGAAGTTTGTCCGTGTCATGCGGGAAATATTCCGCCTGCTCACTCATGGTAGGAAGAAGACCGGAAATGGCGTTCAGGTCAATGACGGGAACCGACCATATATTGCCGGCCTCCTTGATGGCCTGAATGTAGGCATCCACGTACTCTCCGCAGCTGTTAGTGTAATTCTCATCAGGCTGCACATTGTTTTCAGCAAAATTTGCATAACCGCGATGAAGAGGAGTCATCAGAATTATCTGCTTGCGCGGGAACATCTTCTTCAGCAGATCCATTGCAATATTGATGCGTCCCTTGAATGTGGAATTGTCGAAGACCAATGTCCTGTGCTGCCTGGTTTTCATTGACTTCATCTCCCCGGCGGCAGCCTCCACCTGGACTGTCTCCTCACGGTACCACTCACCGACATTGACACCAGCATTGAAATCATTCGTTCCCATCAGGATGAGAATCGCGTCGAATTCCTGCCCATGCTCCTTTTCCAGACGGCCCGCCTGAACAGGAATCCTGTCCCATTGGCGCCCGTTTTTCGCGTAAGAATATGGAATGATGCCGATATCACGGCTCATGTACCAGTAATACTTCTCATTTCCGTTGTTTGCATTGCTGTCCGAAATGGAATCGCCGAATATGGCGACCCTGGCGCCGCTCCACGGATGCTCACTCTGAGCCTTCATCTGGATTCCTGTAAACAGGAGCAGGACCAGCATTGTCAATGTCTTAAGAATTTGTCTTCTGTTCATTTTATGAATCATTAATGAAGCAAATATAGCGAATTCCCACCTACGATGCTCAAAAACTTTATGGCAAACGATCAATCCGGCCGACGTTGTCGGTGTAAACGTCGTTGCGGTCATCGGGGCCGGTGGTGGAGAAGGTCACATTGTCGAGGATGACCTCGCCGACATTGCGGAAATATGCGCCGTAGGACGGGAAATAAGGCCACTTGTCGAATGGCATTGACGCTATCCGTTCTCCCAAGCCCTGCTCAGGCACGCCGATAAAGGAAAATGATGAATTAGAGATAGTTACCTTATCTGTCACGGCACTTCCCCAGCTCTTTACGGACAAGGCCATGACGCGGCAGTTCGTGGCATGATAGCCGTCGATTGTGACATCGGTGCAGTGATTGTCATCCAGCAATGTCATGCAGAACGGCGACATGACGCTGTCAGCAACACAGTCAACTACAGATATTCCAGACAACGTTCCCGGAGCGTCACCCCAGCCGCCCGGCTCGAAAATCATGGCATGAAGCATATTTCCGCCCTTGTCCGAAGTCGTCCGATGCGGAGAGCGGCCCGGCCCGATGAACGTGCAGCCGGAAATACGGACATTCTCAGAAGGCATAATCATACGGAGACCATTGCAGGAAGAATTGAAATGACACCTGTCTATCGACATGTTATGCCAATATCCGCCGGCCATGCTGTCGTCACCCGTAGAAAAATCACACTCACTGACATTGATATTCTCCCCTCCCCTGATATGGATTCCGTCCCAGCCGCCGGTAATCCGGACACCGCGGAAACGACTGTCGCTCAAGTCATAACAAAGCACCGCATAATTGGAAGAATTGTCAATGCTGATGTCCGACATCGTGAAATCCGAAGTCTCCGCGACCAGAACCGTATGAGGCCCGCGCATCCCCTCCTCTCCAAGAGGATTGTCAATGCTGCCTCCGTCAATCCTTCCGGGGCCGGTTATGGAAGCGCCATCTGCCTGACGTGCAATAATCAGAGCCTGGGACCAGACCGAGTCCGAAGCACAGTTCTGATTGGCGGTTCCGACACCGGTATCATACTTGTACATATCCTTGTCCGTCACATAATGCCCGTATGAGGCAAGATTCCTGCTCGCCAAGAGTTCGGCACCCTTGTCAAGCCGCAGTTCCACGCCGGCCTTCAGATAGATGGTTCCGCTCATGAACTGACCTGCCGGGACAACGACTCTGCCGCCGCCGGCCCTGCTGCAACTGTCTATCGCAGAATTGATTATCAATGCATTATCGAATCCGCCGCCGGAGACTGCCCCCATATCGGTAATTTTCAATGCCATTTTGTGGCTGCAGCCTGCCAATGCCAGAAACATGGCTGCAATTATCGTAATATTCTTCATGACAAAATATAATTATCGTACAAATAAAGCATGGGAGGATGGTCTGCATACGTACAAAAAAAGCGTTTCAAAACTCTCGTTTCAAAACGCCCTCGCGTTGAGATACCACGACTCGAACGTGGACTAAGTGAACCAAAATCACTTGTGCTGCCATTACACCATACCTCAATTCAACTCGGCAAAGATAGGATTATTTTCCTTTATCACCAAACGTAATTCCTGCCATACGGACAAAATCCACATATCTTTCACCTGCAATCCCCTTTTTCCCGACCTTGACAGTCATTGGAAGCAACTGCAGGTCGAACGAGTCCAGAACACTTTCCAGCGGAGAAGTTCCCTTGTGAACAGCCGAATCATCATAAAGAGAAACGAACAGCACCCTCATTTTCCGATCCGCTGACATGAGTTTTGTCAATGCTGCAAGAGACCCCCTGCAATGCTGGCACTTGGTGTCGAAAAAGAAAATGTAAGTATCCGACGGCAGACGGCGGAGATTCCAGACACGGGACCTTGCATTGACCTTGACCGCTTCCGAAGGAAGTTCCGAGGCGCTCATGATAGAATCCGGCACTCCGCCTGAAGCCAAAGTGCCATAAACTTTCAATGCCGGCAGGACGGACCCTGGCATTGACCTGGATAAAAGGTCCGACATCGTCCTGGCGTAGCCGATGACATTGACAGTATCTGCCGGGGTATCCCAGATGTCCGGGCGTGACAAGATATACTTGTCAATGAGATATTTGTCGGCTTCCTTGTATCTGCCGTCATATTTATCTGACATCCAATAGAATACATCTCCGAGCGTCTCCTTGAAGGCAGCCACGTCAGGCAGAGACTGAGAGGCAATCCTGTCCGTCAGGGCATTCACATCATCCACCTTGAAATCATCTCCCAGACTGCCGAAAATCCTGTCAAGCAAAGCATTCGATTCATCACTTCCGTACTTGTAATCATCTGAAGCATAAATGTTTGCCAGCATTGACTCGAGAGCCGGAACATCCAGACGGCGACCGAGAATGACATTGTCCTTCCCTATCAGGAACATCTGCGGGGTCTTGAGTACGCCGTACTTGAGCTGGAAATCCGACTTCACTTGAGGGTCCCAGAGATGATGGACATCCACCATAGGCGACTTGATATCCAGACGCTTGTCCCTGTACTCTCGCCACGAAAGACTGTCAGCCCCGGCATAGACCGCATAAAAAACCAGCGGATGCTTTGATAATGAGAGACTTGTGCGCAACATGACTGAAGTCACGAGGCAGTCCGGACAGCCGGTATCATAAAAATAAAGTATGCTGTAACGCTCGGACGGAGCGCTGAAAAGAGTCAACGAATCGCCGCGTGAGTCTTCCATTTTCAATGCCGGGGCATGTTCGCCGATGAGGGACTGCCTGTTGAAATCCGCAAAAATCCGCGCATTCATCAGGTCAATGTCAGTCTTCATCTTGACCTTGCCGGTGAAGAACCATTTGTCCGCGATGTCTATTGCCACGGCCTCTGCACCCATCACAGGAGACGCCATGTAATCGGCGTATAATTTCAATGCAACATGCTGACGCACAATGGAATCCGTACAGCTTTCAATGATAGCGGCACAATCCTGTTTCTGGTCTTCCGGCCTGATTGTCTCAAGCGCCCGGACATATTCATCCAGCTTCGCGTCGAGAGCCTTCAGAGCAGATGAATCCACCTGCTGCGCACCCGAAGTGATGCTGGTCAATGCCAGTACAACGGACAATATCATTATCCTAAAGTATCTCATGCCGCGTATATAAATTACAGATTATCATTGACTTGAACCCGCGCCGAAGGCGGATTGTCCCATTGGCATTGACCTTGCCCTAGGCCTTGGCGGCCGGCAGGACGACTCCTTCCGGCAGGAAAAGCGAGGTGTCGCCGTGGTGCTTCAGGATGTCACGCACCGCTGATGATGAAATGTGCGCAAATTCCTGGGCTGTAGGGATTATGATGGTTTCAATGTCAGGGGCGAGCCTTCTGTTGGCGTCGGCTATTGACCTTTCCGTCTCGAAGTCAATCATGTTTCTCACGCCGCGGACGATATGGCGGATTCCGAGTTCGTGACAGGTGTCGATGGTGAGGTTGTCATACTTTATGATGCTTACCCCGTCAAGGCCCTCAACTGCCTGACTGATAATATCTATGCGCTGGTCCATATCGAAGAAGCCGCGCTTGTCCTGATTTATGCCGACGGCCACGATGACCTCGTCAAACATTGTCAGGGCACGTTTCAGAATATTCAGATGACCTGCTGTAAATGGATCGAAAGATCCCGGAAACAAAGCTTTTGTCATACGTTTAAAAACTATATCTGCCAGTCTATCGGTGACTTGCCCTCAGACTTGAGAATTTCATTGGTTTTGGAAAAATGACGGCATCCGAAAAAGGCGCCGCGAGCCAGTGGAGACGGATGTGCAGCCTCCAGGACAAAGTGTCTGGAAGTGTCTATCAATGCCTTCTTGCTCCTTGCAAAATTGCCCCAGAGAAGGAAGACCACGCCGTCGCAATGCTGTGATATATAACTGATTACAGCATCGGTAAACTGCTGCCATCCGATAGCGCTGTGAGATGTAGGCTCACCGGCACGGACAGTCAGGACGGCATTGAGAAGAAGTACTCCCTGGTCTGCCCATTTGCGCAAGTCGGGGCATCCGCTCATCTTTATCCCGAGGTTGGACTCTATCTCCTTGAAGATGTTTTTCAGGGATGGAGGAGCCGGGACATCCGCAGGAACGGAAAATGACAAGCCCATGGCCTGTCCTGCCCCGTGGTAGGGATCCTGCCCCAGGATGACGACCTTGACCTTGTCAACAGGTGTAAGCTCGAAGGCCTTGAATATCTCCCCTCCCGGAGGAAATATCTGCCGGCCTTCTGCCTTTTCTTTATGGAGATACTGTACCAGAGACGCGAAGTACGGTTTTGCGAACTCGTCCTTCAGCGCTTCTTTCCAGCTCTGTTCAATTCTGACGTCCATTACGCGAATATGAATCTGACGACATCCTCGATGTTGTTCACATACTGGAATGTCATGCCTTTGATGTACTTCTCATTGATATCCTCGATATCCTTTCTGTTGTCCTCGGAGATCACGATAGTGTCCACGCCGGCCCTCTTGGCTGCAAGAATCTTCTCTTTGATCCCGCCGACAGGGAGAACTTTTCCGCGGAGCGTCATCTCGCCGGTCATCGCAATGCCCTTTCTGACAGCGGTTCCCCGGAGCGCTGACAGCATTGAACTTACGAGTGTTATGCCGGCTGACGGGCCGTCCTTCGGGGTCGCGCCTTCCGGAACGTGCACGTGGATGTCTTTCTCGGCAAACTCCTTGGCGGTCATGCCGGCCATGTCAGGATGGGCCTTGATGTACTGGTATGCAATAGTTGCAGACTCTTTCATCACGTTTCCGAGATTGCCGGTCATGCTGAGCGCGCCTTTTCCTTCGCTGACTGAACTTTCGACGAAGAGGATTTCGCCTCCCATCTGTGTCCAGGCAAGGCCTGTCACGACGCCGACTCCCTCATTTCCATTCTGTTTGTCATGGAAAGCCGTCGGCAGTCCGAGGTATTCCTTGAGGTTTTCCTTCTTGATGACAGAAGGATAGCCCTCGTCCATGGCTATTTTCTTGGCCGTGACGCGGGCAATCTTCGCAATCTGCTTTTCAAGACCGCGGACACCTGATTCGCGGGTGTACTGGTCAATGATTTCCGCCATTGCAGCCTTGTCGATCTTCAGGTCCTTCTTGCCGATGCCGTGCTCCTCGAGTTCCTTAGGGACAAGGAATTTCTTGGCGATTTCCATCTTTTCCTCTGCAAGATATCCGGTAACATTGATAAGTTCCATTCTGTCGAGCAGGGCCGGCTGGATGGTCGAAATGTCATTGGCAGTGGTTATGAACAGCACGTGCGAGAGGTCGTAATCAACGTCCAGATAGTTGTCGTGGAATGTGACATTCTGCTCAGGGTCAAGCACTTCGAGGAGAGCCGATGACGGGTCGCCCTTGAAATCGCTGCTGAGTTTGTCTATCTCGTCCAGGACCATGACAGGGTTGGATGTCTTGGCCTTGGCGATGCCGTTGATGACACGGCCCGGCAATGCGCCGATGTATGTCTTGCGGTGTCCTCTGATTTCCGCCTCGTCATGCATACCGCCCAATGCGATACGGACGTATTTCCTGCCGATTGCCTTGGCGATGGACTTTCCGAGGCTGGTCTTTCCTACTCCCGGAGGACCATAGAGGCAAAGAATCGGAGACTTCATGTCGCCCCTGAGTTTCAGGACGGCAAGGTATTCGATGATTCTCTCCTTGACTTTCTCCAGACCGTAATGGTCCTCGTCCAGAACCTTCTGGGCATGCTTGAGGTCAAGGTTATCCTTGGACATGTCGTTCCATGGAAGGTCCAACATGAATTTCACGTAGTTGTACTGGATGCTGTAGTCGGGAGATGACGGGTTGTACTTCTCGAGCTTTGCGATTTCCTTCTCGAAAATCTCCTTCACTTCCGCAGAGCAATTCTTCTTGGCAGCCTCTGCACGGAGTTTTTCTATCTCCTCATCGCCATCCATACCGAGTTCCTCCTGAATGGTACGGAGCTGGTTGTTAAGGTAATACTCCCTCTGCTGCTGGTCGATTTCATTCTTGACCTTGGAATTGATTTCCTGCTTGATTTTCAGGAGTTCGACCTGTGTGTCCAGGACATTGAGCAGCTGCATTGCCCTTGTCTTCATGTCCTCGTACTTAAGCAGCGTGACCTTGTCGTGGAAGTTTTCCACTTCAATGGTGGTGGCGATGAAGTTCACGAGGAAGTCGAAGTCCTCGATATTCTTCAATGCCGTCACGGCTTCCTTAGGTGCGAGTGAGGATGACCTGAGAATGGCTACCGACTTCTCTTTCAAGGAGTCAGCTATGATTTTCACGTCGTTCTGGGACATGTCCGCGCTGATGTCTTCGAGATACTGGACGTTTGCGCGCAAATATGGGTTCTCGGAGAGGATTTCTCCAAGTTCAAACCTTTTCAGGCCCTGGAGCACAGCTGAAATGGTGCCGTCAGGCATTTCGAAGGTCTTGATGATTCTGGCCACGGTTCCGAACGGGAACAGGTCTTCTGCCCCCGGATCCTCCACCGCGACATCATTCTGCGGAACTGCACCGATGAAGGAGTTGCTCTTCTGTGCATCCGTAATGAGTTTTATGGATTTCTCCCTGCCTATCGTTATGGGATAGATGGCACCCGGGAAAATGACCGCGTTCCTCAGCGCAAGAAGCGGCAAGGAGTCAGGAAGTTCGGTCTCCTCGAATTTGGATGAGACGTCACCTGCCATGACCGGTATGATGCTGACTTCGGCGCCTTCTGGAGCCATGATATCCGAAAATTTATCTGTCATAATATACTATATGTTTTCTATATAAATAAGTCACGGTTCCCCACTTCTGACAATTTGTCATGCAGAAGAATACAAAATGAACCATATTATATATAAGTCAATCTCTATGCCAGAGCCGGTGTCCGGTTTTTGCCCGGTGTCCGAAATGGCACATAATCTTGCAAATCTGCACAATAAAAATGTAAAAACGAAATTTTTGACGATTTGCTCCGAGATTCCGCCATATCGGGAATTTACCGTTTTAGTTCCATGATTTTTATCGTAATTGTTTGTAAATAAAAAAAATAACCTTATCTTTGTCACCCAATTTGCAAATAAAGATACAGTAATATTTAATATCAGTTGTTATGACAAAAGCAGAGATCGTTAACGAGGTTGCCAAGTCAACCGGATTAGAGAAAACAACAGTGCAGACTGTTGTCGAGGCTTTCATGGAAACTGTAAAGGCTTCGCTCGTAAGAGAGGAACCAGTATATCTTCGTGGATTCGGTAGCTTCATCATCAAGCACAGAGCTGAGAAAGCTGCACGCAACATCACAAAGAACACAACCATGACAATCCCGGCACACAACATTCCGGCTTTCAAACCGGCTAAGGTCTTCACAAGTGCTGTTAAGAAATAAATTTTAAATTTTTCAAACTATGCCAAGCGGTAAAAAGAGAAAAAGACATAAGATGGCAACGCACAAGCGTAAAAAGCGCTTGCGCAAGAACAGACATAAGAAGAAGTAATTTTTCAGTGTCTGCCATTTTAGCAGTCTGCTAGAAGAGAGAGGCTGACCGGTAGTCCGGACGGCCTCTTTAGTTTTTATATGGAAAGGCTAGCCTTTCCTACTGTCGTTGCGGTACGTCACCGCAATGTATTGCTTCACTAATAAATATTGATTTATCCTGATGGAATCTGAAAAAGAATCAGTCAAAGACTTGATTGTAGATGTCGGCGCTGATGAGGTAAGGATTGCATTGATGGAGAACCATCGTCTCATCGAACTGAACAAGGAGTCCAGCAAGGGGCACAGTTTCACGGTCGGGGATGTCTTCCTCGGCAAGGTGAAGAAGATTATGCCTGCGCTCAATGCTGCCTTTGTGGATATCGGAGACGAGAAGGAAGCTTTCATACATTATCTGGATCTCGGTTTCTATTTCACTGCGTTTGACGAGTTCGTCCGCAAGACTAATACGAATACCGATGCCGACGAGTTGTTTTCGGGCATTCAGCTTGGACCTATTCTTGAGAAAGAGGGCCAGATCGAGAACATTCTCAAGCCGGGGCAGATGGTTATTGTCCAGATTGTGAAAGAACCGATTTCCACCAAAGGTTCCAGACTTACGGCCGAGATTTCATTGGCAGGACGCAATATTGTACTCCTCCCTTTCGCGAAGAAAGTGAGCATATCCCAGAAGATCTCTTCAAAGGAAGAGAAGAAAAGACTTGAAACATTGGTCAGGAGCATTCTTCCCCAGAATTATGGCGCGATTATCAGGACCGCCGCCGAAGGTAAAAATGCAGCGATTCTTGTATCCGAGCTTAAATCATTGATAAGCAAATGGGAAGGTTCCTGGTCAAAATTGTCGAAAAACAAGAATATCCAGCCGCTCTTTTCAGAGTACAGCAAGACCACGACAATATTGAGAGATCTGTTCAATGACAGTTTCTCCAATGTGTATGTCAATGACACTAAGGAGTTCGAGGAAATCAGAAAGTACATTTCCCAGATTTCGCCGGACAAGGAGAAGATCGTAAAGTTCTATGATGGCAAGGAGCCTATCTTCGACCATTTCGAAGTTACCAGGCAGATCAAGAGTTCTTTCGGTAAAGTGGTTCCCATTAAACAGGGGGCATATCTTGTTATAGAATCGACAGAGGCGCTTAACGTGGTGGATGTCAACAGTGGTATCAGGGCCAAGACCAATGACCAGGAAGAGAATACCTACGAGGTGAACCGCTACGCCGCAGAGGAAATTGCGAGACAGCTGAGGCTCAGAGATATGGGCGGAATTGTGATTGTGGACTTCATTGACATGGAGAATCAGGAGCACAAGAACGGGCTGTTCAAGTACATGACTGAGCTTATGCAGGATGACAGGGCCAAGCACAATGTGCTCCCTCTCACGAAGTTCGGTCTGATGCAGATAACGAGGCAGAGGATTCGTCCTGTGACTGAAATCAACACGACTGAGGTTTGTCCGGTTTGTCACGGCACAGGCAAGATTGCTCCGAGTCTTGTTATCGATGAGGACATTGAGCGCAAGATTTCCTATTACGCAACAGAGAACGATGTCAAGTCTTTCATTCTCAAGACAGGACCTATTCTGGGGGCTTATATTTCCAGGGGATTCAATTCTTTCCTCAGGAAATGGAGAAGGAAGTACAAATGCAAGATAAAGCACGAGGAGGTCCAGGACTTCAGCGTACTGCAGTATGAATTCTACAATGAGAATGGGGATAAGCTGGACAGCTGACCCATGACAAAAGTTTACACGAAGAGCCCGACCGGCATGGCCAGGCTCTTCGTTTGGTTTTATTTGGTCCGATGGCGGGACCGGGATCGGGGAGGGCTCGGCGGATAGCATTGATATAAATCATTGATGGTCAATGTTTCCAAAATCTGTAATCCGCCGACACCGCCGGGCGTGATTCGACCTGAAAATAAAGTAAGGATACTGATAGCGCGTCAATGTGTAAAGCCGGAGACGCTTACCATTTTGCGGGACGGTGCCACACGACCACTCGTAACACATTGATAATCAAATACCATTTATTTTTAGCGTGGATTTGCGGGCTTTTTTTGGCCGGAAATCCACACAGCGTTTTGTAACTATTTGTGTGATAGAATTTTATGATTGAGGGCGTGGCGTCGTCCCGACACGGAAAACGGCCGGATTGTTATTATTGTTTTGCGTTATTTCAAGGTCTGTCTCGCGCCCGGCGGAGGTGCGGCCGTGGGAGGTTCGCTTCGCTCATCCCTGTCGGGCTCGCGCCCGACATCCCATTCACAAGGACATGGGCGGCCATGCCTCCCACGGCCGCACCTCCGCCCGCGCTTTCATAAGACCACTATACCCTTCTTTTCTTTGCCAATCCGGGGTGTCCGCACCTCCGTCCGCGCTTTCATGAGACTTGGATGGAGCGGAAACGATTACCGTGTATAGTGTTGTAATCGGAACCTTCGTATACATGGATTCTCACAAAGTAAAATCACTTGTTTTGTATGAGAAAAGCATTGATAAGTGGTAGATGGTAAAAAATAAAAGTAATTAAGGATGATTACGAACTCGAGCGCACAAAAAGGAAATCTCGCATGGATGTTCCAGTGAGAAATTCTTATGAGTAATTTTGTCCGGATTAAAACGATTATTTACGGACATAACTGCTACAGCGAGCAGTTTGTGAGTGGGAAAACGTTTTAGTCCGGACAAACTGAGTAAACCACACAATTTGTCCGTAGAATGCCACGTTCTCCCGGACAACTTTTCACTGACGACTCCACAAGATGGTGCAAAATAGGCCGGGGATGTTCTAGTCGACCTCTTGATAACGTGCGAGCGACCGAAACGGCGGCAGACGTTTCCGTTCTCCCTCGGGAGATGTCACGCAGTGACAGAGGGGTACGAAACCGCGAGGCCCTGAGCGTTTGTCCAAACCCGACTCGCGGGCGCAAAAAAGGAGACCGGGGAACACTCCTCGATCTCTTGATAAAGTGCGAGCGAAGGGACTCGAACCCATACGCACGAAGGCACCAGATCCTAAGTCTGGCTTGGCTACCAATTACAACACGCTCGCAAACCCCTTCCGGAAGACTCATAACATGAAGCCCATCGCTGAATACGACCTGGTTGGAAGCTGCCGCATTCTGTGTCCGAAAAGGAATGCAAAGATAGTAAAGGATTTTCAATTCACAAAACGGATGAAGATTTTCGAGGAAAATACTGAGAAAAAACACGATATTTGTGCATCTAAAAGTGTAAGACAGTGAGCGAAAACTGGAAACGGAAACTGGCGGAACAGAGGGAAGCCAACAATAATGCGGCATGGTCAATGTCAGAGTATATCAATGAGACGCCATGCGCTATAACAGAGGGACTTATGAAAGAAGCGGATCCGGAGGGAGAATTGCCGGAGGAACTTCTTTATGCGGCATTCATGGCAGGGTTCTGCGGGATTCAGGAAGACGACACGACTATTAACGGGTACTTCCAGGACGCAGTTCACGGTCTGGAAACCACAAAGTATATTGACAACCCATATCTTAAAAACATAAGATTTCCGGACACCGCTACACGGCATTGGAAATTCACACATTACAGCTACCGGCCATACGAAGCATTCATATGCAACGACATTGACATTGACAGGAACCTCAGGGAAGTGCCGCAAATCGGCTTTTTCCGGGAGCGGTTCGCGTATCCGGCGGTCGAGCAGGACGGGCGCGAATGGATGGCGGTGAAACCCAGCGAGATTGAGACAATGCGGGAGCCGATTGAGGAGGCGGCCGGAAGGGTCGTGACGTGCGGGCTCGGGCTGGGATACTTTGCGTATATGGTGTCGGAAAAGCCGGATGTGACGTCAGTGGACATCGTGGAACGGAGCGAGGAGGCAATCGCGCTGTTCGAGGAGCACATCCTGCCGCAGTTCCCAAACAAGGGAAAAATCAGGATAATCCGGCGCGACGCCTTCGAGTTCCTTAGCGAAAACATGTGGCAGGAGGCCACTGGTCAATGCAAGGAAGAAACGACCAAGGACCAGTGCGAGACAGCTCCTGAGGAAGGTCAATGCCGGAGAAATTCCAATGAAGATCAATACAAGAGAGACCTTGAGGAAAGTCAATGTCAGAAGAGGCCAAACCGATCAGACAGAATTTCACACCGAGAGACGGAGAAGGCCAAACGGGAAGAAATGCAGGAGCGCTACGACTACGCTTTCATTGACCTGTGGCACGATACGGCAGACGGACTCGAAATGTATCTGAAAGCCAAACGCATTGAGAATGAACTCCATACGTCGGGAATGCAGACGAGATTCGCCTACTGGGTCGAGAAGTCGCTGCTCTCCGCATACCGCTGGACAATATTCGAAAAAACCATAGCGGAATGCACCACAGAAGAAGAAGCATTGGACAGACTGTCGGACGACAGCCTCAGAAGAGAGGCTGGCCAGACTGTCTGACAACGCCTCCTGGAATCAGGCACAGCCTACTGACTGGAGGCTCCGTCTCATGGCTGTCCTACAGCCGACTCGTTGCTATGATATGCCTCCCCAATTTTGTCCGGAAATACCCACCTTTTTCCGGATAAATGCTTGGTTATGAACAACTTGTCCTGATTAAAACGTTTTCTTACGGACGAATTGTTAACCCGACCTAACTTGTCCGGGAAATGACTACTTTCCACGGACATTTTGCAAGTGACCTGCCACCCACAAAGCGCAAAACGGGATAGAGGAAAGCCAACGAAAGAATCTCCGGAGGAAGGCCAACGCAAACAATATCCGGAGGAAGGCAAATGCAAGGGAATTGACGAAAAAACTCATAAAAAGGGGCTCCACAACCATGAAACCCCTTCGACTATCTTAATCTTCCTCGGCCGGCATATTTCCGGCGTAGTCGCGCCACTTGGAAATCAGGGCGGACATGTCGGCAGGGAGAGCCGAATCGAAACGGATGAACTCCCTTGTGCGCGGATGCACGAAGCCCAGCGTCTTGGCGTGGAGAGCCTGACGCGGACAAAGCTCGAAACAATTGCGGATGAACTGCTTGTACTTCGCGTAGATGGTACCCTTGCGGATCTCGGAACCGCCATAACGCTCATCATTGAAAAGAGGATGACCGATATAATTCATGTGGACACGGATCTGGTGGGTACGGCCGGTCTCCAGACGGCACTCCACGACCGTCACATAGCCGAAACGCTCCAGAACCTTGTAATGGGTAACGGCATGCTTGCCCTTGTCACCCTCCGGATAAACCTTGAAACGGAGGCGGTCATTCGGGTCACGGCCGATATTGCCGACAATCGTACCCTCATCCTCCTTCAGATTGCCCCAGACTACCGCAACATACTTACGCTCAATGGTATGCCTGAAGAACTGCCCGGCGAGGTCAAGCTGCGACTCGTCATTCTTCGCAACGACAAGAAGACCGGAAGTATCCATGTCAATGCGGTGGACGAGGACACCCATACGCTCATCCTTCGCGTCAGGACCCTGGGAAATGCCGAGATGATAGGACAATGCATTGATCAATGTCCCCTCGAAATGGCCATGACCCGGATGGACAACCATACCCGCAGGCTTGTTGACAACAAGAAGGTCATCATCCTCATAGACAATGTCCAGAGGAATATCCTGAGGAAGCACCTCGAAACCACGCCTCTCATAAGGCATCACGAAACGGATGACATCGCCCGGACGGACAATGAGATTGGCCTTCGCAAGCTTGTCATTGACACGCACATACCCGTTCTTGATGGCAAGCTGCACACGATGGCGCGACGTATCCATAAGATGACACGCCATATACTTGTCCACCCTCAGCGGCGTCTGCCCCTTGTCCACATTGAGCCTGAAATGCTCGAACATCCCCTGCTCATCCTCCTCGGAGGCACAGTCGGCCCCCTCCTCGATTATAAGTCCGTCACCTGATGGCTCCTGCAGCTCATCATCATTGAAAATCTCGTTCCCAGCCATCTCCAATTATTTGTTTTCCTTTGAAAGATAAAGAGTTACCTCAGTTCCCATAAGCACAGACATATCAGAAGCCGAAGGAGTCTGCTTGTAAACCACGGCATCCAGAGAATCACTGTAAGTGCGGATATCCTTGTCGAAACGGAGCTTCGCCACATTCAGCGAATTGTCATGGACCGCATCCACAGCCCTCATATACTTCATGCCAGTAACATCCGGAACATAAGTCTGGTCATCAGCGCCGAGACCGACAACAAGGTCGATTTCAGAACCGCTGTCGATGGACTTTCCCGCCTTGATGTCAACCCCGCGATACAACTGCCTCAGCACATTATTGGTCGCAATATCATCCACGTAACGCAGTCTCCTGAGAATCAGTCCCTTGGACATGAGCTCAGCCTTGGCCTGCCTCATGGAAAAGCCGACAAGGTCCGGCATGGTAGTCTTCTTCGGAGATACCGAATTGATAGTAAGCAGGATACGACGTCCGGTCTTCACATGGCTGCCGGCCTTTGGCACCTGTGAAAACACCAGACCGCGCCCCATCTTGCGCACATACACAGAATCAGTCACATCGATTCTGATGCCCCTGTCAGACGCCAGATAAGAAGCGTCACTCACACTCATATTGGTAAAGTCAGGCACCTCAATCTCCTGACCATGATGAGTTCCTATCTTGAGAAAGAAATTGGCCACGAAAACGAGAGCCAAAACCACAACACAGGCCGCAATCACATTCTTCACGAACCAGTTGCCGAAAAATCCCTTAAAATCCATATTCCAGAATAAGTTTGTTCAATGTTACACTACTTGGTGAAAATCAGTTCCATGACACCGTCAGTCAGAAGCGCGATTCCGATGATGGTCACGATGACACCCGTGATACGGTTAATCCACAGGATGGTCCCCAACTTGAAATTCTTGCGGATTTTGCTGAAAACCCACGAAAAGACGAACCAATAAAGAGCCGAACCCGCACTGAGCGAAAGCAGCAGAGGCGCAACCCTGAAATCATGAGGTTCCAGTTCAATGCCAAAGAACGCAAACAGAGCGAATATCACGAAAATGGCGCCCGGATTGGAAATTCCCATGAACACGGCCTGAAAGAAATCCTTCATGGAATAAGAAGAATGGGCATCCTCCCTTTTCATCTTCCTGAACGGGTCCTTCAACGTCATACTGCAGCCAAGGAGCGTAACCACAATACCGCCGCCGGCCATTATCAAATCACTGTAATTTTCAATGAAAGTCTCCGCGATTGCCAATGCAAAAACAGCGATGACCGCAAAAATCGTGTCAACGAGACATGCACCAAGCCCGGCAAAAAAACCGGCCTTATGTCCATCACTCAAAGACTTCTGTATTACGAGAATAGCAATCGGCCCCAAAGGGACAGACGCACAGATGCCTATGATGAAGCCTTTTAGAATATCAAGCAGCATATGAATCAATTTTTGTCATGCCGGACTATACGCAAAATACGCGTTTCACACATGACCATAATCATGCAAAGATAATAATTAATTCATATCTTTGCACAAGCAGAATGGCCTACCGTCAAAAAGCAGGCCCTCAAAGCATTAAAAAACAGACAAAATGAAAAACAAAAATACACTTCTTGCAATTCTGGTCCTTCTCTTCGTCGTCCTGATGTCCATCCCATATCTGGTGCCCCACACCGGACTGCTGGCCCTCTTCGGACTCGTTCCGCTGCTCTGCATGGAAAGAATCGCGACCATGACAGGCACACGCAGGATATGGCTCTGGCACTACGGTGCCTTCGTACTCTGGAACGCAGTCACCACATTCTGGGTCTGCAACGCAACCGTCGGCGGAGGGATCTTCGCAGTACTGGCCAATGCCTTCCAGATGTCCATCGTCTTCGGACTGTTCAGATGGAGCCGTAAAATCCTGAAAGGCTCCCTGCCGTACATCCTGCTCGCAATGATGTGGATTGCATGGGAAAAATACTATCTCACAGCCGCACAAATCTCCTGGCCATGGCTAGTCCTCGGCAACGCCTTCGCAAGAACACTGTCAATGGCGCAGTGGTATGAATATCTAGGCACCCTCGGCGGCTCCCTCTGGATCTGGGCCTGCAACCTCGGTCTGTTCGGCATAATGGTCTCATTGTCAGACGGAAGCTGGTCAATGTTCAACGCCAAAGCCAAGACTGCCGCCATCGGAGGCTACCTTCTCCTGCTCGCAGCCCCAATCGCACTGTCAATGCATATATACAATTCCTACGACGAAGTCGCCGGCAAGACCATCGACGTAATGGTGCTGCAGCCTAACATTGACCCGTACCAGAAATTCCAGGCATTGAGCCAGGACCAGCAGGACGCGATACTTGCCGGCCAGCTCACAGAAGCATTGACAAAAACAGATTCCGGCAGGATTGTGCTGGCGGTAGCTCCGGAGACCTTCACGAGCCACGTCTGCACGAACAATCTCAGTTTCAGCAAAACCCTGCGACGCTTCAACAATATCATTGAAAAAAGGCCTGACGCGAGCCTCCTGATGGGCGCATCGACCTACGATCTCATTGAATCAGAGACCATTCCGTCCCATACCGCGAGGAAGGTCAGCGACGGAATGTGGATGGAGACGCACAATTCGGCATTGATGCTCACCGGCTACAGACCGGTACAGATTTACCATAAATCCAAGCTCGTAGTGGCCGTGGAAATGACCCCGTACCCGGCATTCTTCTGCAAGATCGACAACCTCCTGGGAGGAGTAATGGGCCGAAATGTCGGCCAGGACGAAGTGACTCTGCTGAACTGCGAGAAAAGGGATTCGGCGGGCAATGTCAATGCCTCCGTACCTGTCGGCTGCGCGGTCTGCTACGAGTCCGTCTATCCGGAACATTTCGCGGAATACGTGCGCAAAGGCGCTGAACTTATGACAGTTATCACCAATGACGCATGGTGGGGCAACACGCCGGGATACAGGCAGCACCTCAGCTATTCATCGCTGCGGGCAATCGAGACAAGGCGTGACATAGCAAGAAGCGCCAACACGGGAATCTCGGCATTGATAAACCAGAAAGGCGATATCGTCGCGGAGACGGAGTGGTGGAAGCCGGCAGTACTTACAGGAAAAGTCTGCCTCAATGACCGTCAGACGTTTTTTGTCCGTCAGGGTGACATTGTCGGCAGACTCTGCGTATTCTTTTCCGTTCTTCTCCTGCTCGGCGTCGCCGTCAGAATAAAGGTAAGAAAATAATTTTATTCATTCTCCAATGCTGCTTTCACGACCGGATCTATCTTCAGATAAATGCGGTAGAAGGCGTTGTCGTTCAGTTTTGAGTAACGGCCTATCAGCGCGCGGAGCTGAGGAATCAGATATTCCTCCGTCTCGGCCCACTCCCCTGCAGCCGGCCTGATGCCGTCAACGGAAGCCGCATAAGACTGGAACGCTGAAGGGATGTTCAGTCCGTCAAGGAAGGCATCCAGCTTCTTATAGTCGTCAATTTCAGAGAGTTGCTTGGCATACTTGTCGAAAATGTAGGAAGCGAAACGCATCTGGGTAGCCTTCTTGTTGCAACGGATGAAGAACTTGGAAGCGAGTGTCGTGTCCACAGGGACGAAGACATCCGGTACGATTCCGCCTCCGCCATAAACGGTACGGCCTCCGACAGTATGGTAAACTTCATTCTTGTCCACCTTCATGCTGTCCTTGTCGAACATCTCGCCGTCAGCATACCTCTTATATATATCATACTGATAATCATCAGAATAAGGCTTCTGGATACATCTTCCTGAAGGAGTATAGAAGCGGGCCACGGTAAGCCTGATGCCGGAACCGTCATTGAAATATACAGGTTCCTGGACAAGGCCTTTGCCATAAGATCGGCGTCCCACAATCGTTCCCCTGTCATTGTCCTGAATCGCTCCGGCGAAAATCTCACTCGACGAAGCCGAATTTTCATTGATAAGGACAGAGAGTCTGATATCCTTCATAATTCCCTTTCCGTCAGCCTTATACGCCTCGCGTCTGCGATGAAGTCCCTGAAGATAGACGATTTCATCACCCTTCTCGAGGAACATGTCGGAAAGCATCAGGGCCTGGTCGAAATATCCGCCGGAATTGTCCCTGACATCGAACAGAAGGTTCTTGATTCCCTGCTCGAGAAGATTCTCTGAAGCGGCCTTGACTTCCTGGTAAGTGGTGCGTGAGAACTTGGAAAGACGGATGTAGCCCGTAGTATCATTGATCATGAAAGCGGCATCCACGCAGTGCACAGGAATCTTTCCGCGCTTGATCTTGAACGGAATCCTCTCGCTGCCACGTTTCACGAGCACTTCCACCTCAGTTCCGGCACGGCCTTTCATATGGCGGACCATGCTGTCCTGAGGAAATTTCACGCCGGCGATGACAGTGCTGTCCACCTTCAGGAGACGGTCGCCAGGCTGGAGACCCACCTTTTCTGACGGGCCGCCCGGGATGACTTCCAAAACGATGGCCGTGTCATTCGGGACATTGAACTGGATGCCGATTCCATCGAAATTTCCGGCGAGGTCAGACTCGGATTTTTCCAGATCCACAGGAGGCAGATAGATGGAATGCGGGTCAAGAGAAGCCAGGGACGCGACTATCGCAGCATCCGTAACTTTCTTTACATCAACGGTATCCACATAATTTTCCTGAACCTGTTCAAGTATGAGATTCAGCTTCCGCCAGTCCGTATAATCGCCATTCAGCTTGTGGCTCGGGCGGGTTACTGAAAAGAACAAGACCGTACCCAGAATACCGATAACGATTCCAAGTACGGCAGAAAGCGTGCTATATTTATCTCCCTCTTTCATAAACCACTATTGTTCGTCAACATTGACCTGTTCGACCTCGATCCCGGCCTGCTTGAGAAGGTCCGGCCCGTCATGCAGCCTGTACTCGTCACGATAGACGACCCGCTTGATTCCGGCCTGGATAATCAGTTTGGCGCACTCGATGCAAGGCGACGCCGTCACATACAGTGTCGCATCCTCGCTGCTGTTTCCGGACTTGGCCACCTTCGTAATGGCATTGGCCTCAGCATGAAGCACATACGGCTTCGTAACCCCGTTCTCATCCTCGCAGATATTTTCAAACCCGGACGGGGTTCCGTTGTACCCGTCCGAGATGATCATATTGTTCTTCACGAGAAGCGCACCGACTTTACGCCGTTTGCAATAGGAGTTTTCGGCCCATATCTGAGCCATCCTGAGATAACTGCGGTCGAACTTCTTCATATATGAAATTAGTTTCTCTGATAAAGATATCTCTTGATACTTCTCTTAGGAGTCCTTTCGAAATCCTCAGGCATGAATTCCATCTTGGCAATCTTCGCATAGTTAGGAACCTGCTTGTTGATTTCAGGAAGAGTCTCCTGCAATTTGGCCTCGAGCTCCGCCTTGGTGAGCCCGTCAAGCTCTGCCTGATGATAGTCAGGATAGATGAGGGCCACAAGCGAGCCGTGATCCTCAATCACAAGTGAATCAACGACATAGGTAACATTGTTCACAACTCCCTCGATTTCCTCAGGATAGATGTTCTGGCCTGAAGGACCGAGAATCATGCACTTTGAACGGCCTTTCAGGAAGAGATAACCCTGCTCGTCCAGAACTCCCATATCACCGGTATGGAACCAGCCGTCCGGCTCGATGACGCTTTTGGTAGCCTCCTCATTCTTGAAATATCCGAGGAACACATTAGGTCCCTTCACGAGCACCTCGCCCGGAATATTGTGCGGGTCAGGAGAATCAATGCGGACTGACATGTTCAATGCCGCCTTGCCGCAAGAGTAAAGTTTGGTATCTTTCCAGTCCGCATATCCGATAATCGGAGCACACTCTGTCATACCGTAACCTACCGTGAAAGGAAATCCTATCTTGCGGAAGAAGCGCTCAACCTCAGGATTGAAGGCGGCACCTCCGATGATAACCTCATAGAAACGGCCTCCGAAAGCATGGACCAGTTCATTGAGAATCTTCTTCTGAATCACCTTGTCAATGATAGGAAGATTCATCACCATCTTGTTCCTGTCAATGATAGGCTTCAGTTTGGACTTGTAAACCTTCTCGATGATGAGAGGAACGGCAATGATGATATGAGGCTTGATGTCGGCAAACGCCTGCATGATAATCTTCGGACTAGGCACACGTGTAAGGAAATGCACATGGGCACCGATGGTCATCTCGAACAGGAACTCGAACATCATGCCGTACATGTGTGCCGATGGCAACATTGACACGACCTCAGTGGTATTGTCGAGCTGCGGCATCGCCTGCACGTGCGCGAATTCGATGTTGGAGTAGAGCGAACGGTAAGGCACCATGACGCCCTTCGAGAATCCGGAAGTACCCGAGGTGTAGTTTATCAATGCGAGTTCGTCGGCGCTGTCCTCGTAGTAATTCAGGTCCTCAGGACCGAAGTTGTTCGGATATTTGTGGCCGAAACTTTCATTCAGATGCTCACGGACCTTGGACATCTCCTCAGTCTTGGAATAGATGAATCCGAAGGTATTGATCTGCACAACTACATAAAGACCAGGCATTTCAGCCTCTGAAAGGTTTTCCCAGATGACGTCATCCACGAAGAGTACCTTCGCCTCGGAATGGTTCACGAGATAGTGGATATTGCCGGGCTTGAACTCATGGAGAATAGGCACCGGAACTGCTCCGTAGGTCAATGCCGCAAGGAAGCTGACGCCCCAGTTGGCCTGATTTCTCGAGCAGATGGCGACCTTGTCACCTTTCACAAGTCCGCACTGCTCGAATGCGATATGAAGCTTTGCGATTCTTCTTGCTACATCTCTGTAGGCGAGATCCTGTCCCTTGTAGTTCGACAACGCGGGACGGTCCCAGTTTTTCTTGAAACTCGTCTCAAGGAGTTTGTTTACTGAATGAAATTCCATATTTTCTAGTTTAAAATCAAAGTTTCAGTGACCGCTCTTTGCCGTCATAGCAAAGGGCTGACACTGTACCCTTGTCATTGACATTGATCTTGCTGTCGGGCAGCAGCATCTTGTTTCCGTTTCCGCTGTACAGAGGCTCGCCTCCGTCGAATCCGAACACAAGTGTACGCACCGAAGTCCTGACTACCCAGAACCTCTTGCCCTTGACTTTCAGCAGTTCAGGCAATGACTTGATTGTTTCTTCTGTTTTTATGCCTTTCCACGAAGAAGGCTGCTTCCCGTGGAGATCATACATTCCGATAGTGTTGTCTTTATGAAGCACCTGCACAGTGTAACCGTGCGCTCCGGTAAAGTCATAAGCGGCCGGGCCGAGAAGGATTTCCTTTCCGAGTTCCACAGGGAATGGCTTCACGAAGCGCCCGAGCCTGTCGATGAGATACAGTTTCGAACCGGAAGCGAACAGGAACTGCAGCTTGCCGTTTCCGAAATAGTCAATGTTTTCCACAGCCCCGCAAATCGGCGCGCTGAACGGTACGCCCCAGATTCCTTTTCCGTTTTCCTCCTTGAGTACCAGGTAGTTATTGGACTGCTGCGAGAACAGGTTGGTCTTGCCGGTACCGCAGTTCTTGACCTTGAACGGACCCTTAGGGACATTCACGACGGTGTCTCTGAGAAGCGCCGGCATGGTGTCTTCGCTGCCTGCAAAGGCGATACGGTTCACGTCAAGCCTAAGTTTCGGTGAAACGCCCGGGGCAATCGAGAAGAATACCGGACAAGCGGATACGCCATTGAGGATTTCCTTGGCATCCTTCACCATATCCTTGCTGAACACGTCGGATATGACCTCAGGCGATACCCTGCAATAGGCGCTGAACACCGTTCCCTCTGTCGGCATACGGGATGAAAGTCCTGAATCAGACAGGAAGTCCTTCAGTCTCCTGCGTTTGACGTCTGACGAAAGCAGTGAAACAGTGCTCCTCTCGCCGGCGATTATCCAGCCTTCCGAATATGCGAATGTAGAATCCGGGAGATCGAAGAGTTTTCCGAAAAGCGCTCCGGCAAATCCGCGGAACGGATTGGACTTCACTCCCCCGTCGTAATCTTTCAATGACTTGTAGGACATTCCCCTGAAGAGAACCGAGATGTCCTGCTTTCCGGGCCTTATGAAAAGAACCGGCGAAACGCCTGTCTCCGTCTGTATGGCAGCGCGCACAACTTCCTTTATATCAAGCGCTTTAGCCCAGACGTCCGGCGTGATTTTTACCCTTCTGCCCAGAGTATCTTTCCTGATTCTGTTCTTGTCTCCGCCGCCGGCAGCGTCGATGTATTTGAAATACAAGTCGCATGAAGTCTCCGCGTCAGCTATCTGGATCCCATAGGCCGCAACCGTGGCTGCCGGCAGGATTTCCGCCATTTTGGAAGCGGAAGGCTGCATTGACTTGTACATATTGCTGAAATATGCAGGACTCGGATAGGACGCGACCTGTCCCTTCATGACCAATGATTTTTCGCCTGCCTCTTCGACGGTGAATGACGACCAGCCTGCGAAACTCTTAAGAAAAGACGAATATCTCCTGAAATTTCTGGACAGGAACGAACTTGCCAATTTTCCGCAATAATCGCCGTTGACCATAACAGAAACGGTTCCGGGAAGTTGCGCTGCGAGCGCCGCGCATTCGGTTTTTTCGAGCACCGACTCACCCGAATCCACATGCCTCTGGCATGATTTGACGAGCGGAAGCGACGGTGAGAACACCAGAAGAGTCTTTCTTTTCAATGCTGACGCATGGTCCGGGGATTTGTCAATGACAGCGTGCGCAACACCCGTGGAATCGGCAAAGCGGACCAATGTCCAGGCCCCGCTGGTACTGTCTGACGGCATCTTGCCTGAGTCAATGACGAGAAGCGGGACAAGGTCGCCGCTGTAATGCATTGACACTGTGGCTTCTGAGCCTTTCAGCGCCCCCGGCATGTTTGCCGATGCGAATTTCAGGAATCTCGCGAAAGAAGACCTTCCGGTCCCCCTGAACAACGGGCCAATGAGCGCAGTAGTGTCACAAGTCGCCTGAATGACTTGCCTGAATGATTCTCCGTGAAGTATCATCGCAGCGTCTGACGGCACCGCACAAAGGACAGGGCAACGGGATGACGCTTCCGCAAAGAGTTCCTCATGTGATATGGTGGTATCGCCGCCTTTGTCTCCTGAGTACAGGACTGTTATCGCACTGACGCAGAACACTACGAGTGCGGCCAGTACGGACAGACAGATTATGAGCGATTTCCTGTTCATTCGATATTCAAGTTTCGCAAGTTGCATAACTTGCCGGGTGTTTGTGCATGTTACCACATACAACAAGTTGCGGGACTACCATCCCACAACTTACAAAGATACATATTAATTTTTTTAATGTGAAGAATACCTCAAACCAGTGCTCCATTTGGAAATTATTTTGCGGTCTTGAGGATAACTTTTTCCACCTTTCCGACAATTTTATAGCCAAAAAGACAACAAATCAATAGTTATAGAATTTCTTCTGGCGGTCGGCGATATCCTTCGCCACGCGCTCATAAAAAGCCTTCCAGTCAGGGTCAATGATATTGTCACGTGAAGGGAACATGGACCCGCTTTCGTAATAAGTCAGAGGCCAGGAGGCAAGCACACCCTTCTCCTCATAAACATCCCAATAATCAATATGTTTCTGAAGCGGTTTCAGATTGTCCCATTCCATCTCGAGCAGCATACCGTTGGCAGTAGCCTTGTCATAGGCGTCGTAAAGCCTCTGCCGAGTAGCATTGGCATCGAAATGATAGTTCGGCTGAAGCCAGGCCTTGTCGAAACCATAATCTTTCCACTTCGTATTGTTATAGGCCTCATACCACGGAACCCAGTAGAAATCAAGATTATACGAATGGATATAATCAGCAATCGACTTACCGTTCTCCTCCCAGATACGGCCGTTCTCCTCCTGCCAATAGAATCCTATGAGCTGAAGATTCTCGTAGTCTTTTTCGGAGAACCTCTTCAGAGTCTCATCCACGAACCACTTGGCAATGGTCACACGGTCAGCACGTCCCTCGGCATCCTCATTGGAAGGATGAAGTTCCTTGCCGTCCAGTTCACCCCAGTTGTCATTGACAATCAAAGGAATGGAGATTACGATTTTCTTGCGGACGAATTTTCCCGGAACTTTCGGCTTCAGTTCACTGACAATCCTGTTTATGCGTCTCAACGGCGGTCCGATGGATTATACCCCAGGAGTCTTCGTGATGGACATGAAGGAAAATTGCCCGACCAACAAGTCTCATGTCAATGCTACCATCTGCAATCAGCTGGCGCTCTACCTTACAATGTATTCGCCACTCCAGATGGCCGCCGATTTCCCAGAGCACTACATGAAATACGCCGATGCATTCCAGTTCATAAAGGACGTAGCAGTAGATTGGCGCAAGTCCAAGTATCTCTTCGCAGAACCGGGTGACTATCTGATAGTTGCGCGCCAGGCCAAGGATTCAGGTCAATGGTTTGTAGGCGGTGTCACCGATGAGCTCTCCCGTTCGTTCGAAGTGCCGATGTCGTTCCTGAATGCCGGAGTGAATTATGAAGTGACCCTCTACGCCGATTCAGAAGACGCCGACTATAAGACCAATCCGCAGTCGTATGTGATTTCGAAGGTCAGTGTGACGAGCGAGTCCGTGGTGCCGGTAAGAATGGCCCCTGGCGGCGGCTTTGCAATGTCCATCAGGAAGATGTAAAAATCCACAGATGCGCACGGGCCTGTCCGTGACTGTCATTCGGAACTGCAATGGATAGTCTTAACTTATAAGTTAAGATATTTTATAGATTATTCTTTGCAATTCAGACAATTAAACCTATCTTTGTGACAAAGAATAAAAGATGAAAGACATTGAATTTATACCATTTCTTTTGACAGAAAAAGCCGATATCTTTTCGATACGACTTGACGGAAATGAGAAAACGGAGACAGAAGAGTTTTTAATAGAGTTCAAAGACACGCAATCGATACCACTCAGAAATGACTTGAATTCAATTTTAACATCAATCAATGGCATTGGCAAAGAAGGCGTACTAGAGTCATTTTTCCGCCCGGAAGGGAAATTCTCAGATAGAGTATGTGCAATTCCGTTGCTGACATATCCGAGAAAACCTTCCGACAACTGCGGCACATTACGTCTATATTGTATAAGAATGACAGATTCACTACTCATACTTGGAGGTGGTGGAGAGAAGAAAACAAGAGTTTACGAAGATGATCCGATTCTTTTAGAAACGTAAAGACACTTCAGTCAATCGACAAGGTTTTGACAGACATGGAAGCCAATGGAGTCGATATTGCAACTGCTATTTATAATTTGACGATTAAGATTCACTGATATGGAAAAAGGCAATTATGTCAATCCGCTTTTCGCAGAAATGCTAAATGCTGTACCGGAGGAAGTCAAACGCGAAAGCGAGCGTTCATTCGAGATAGCCGGAAGGATACGGGAGATTCTTCAACGCAAAAGATGGAGTCAAGCTGATTTCGCAAAAGCCGCAGGAAGGAAAGAGGCGGAAATATCCAAGTGGATGAGCGGCACTCACAACTTCACCATCCGCACAATCGCAATCATTGAGACCGTGCTCAGAGAAGATGTGATTTCTGTCAAAAGATACCATCGCCGTGTCAATGGATATGGGACATCAAATTCCGACCGGACCGCAATTCTGAACGACGGAGACAAACTATCATCCTATGGTGCCACCGGCACTCCCCCGTCGGCAGATTAGCATTTTAGAAAGCATTGACTTTCAGCAACTTACAAACAAACAATCAGCCGACCCCTCCGATTTTGGCAGGGTCGGCTGATTTGCATTTCATTAACTCGCTGGTTTACAGCCACTTAAGCACGATGGAATCCGCCGATTCAAGAGGCCCGGACGTAAGAGCATCCTCTGTCAAAACGAAACTACAACGCATTCAATGCAAACGCATCTGAAAATGGAATCCGACAATGATCCTTGTGACAATCAATCCATGCTTTTTCCATGTGACTTATTTCTGAAATATCCCGGGATGACATATTACGGAATCTTGAACATACCAGATCCATAATTTGGATTTCTTCAGCAGAGAAACAAGATTTGTCCGCAGCTTTAGAAGCAGTCAGCACACTCCCCTCATAACTCCCGACGACACGAATATCTTGTTTGATCTCGTCAAACTGACTATAGACACGATCCCAATTCTCGGGGACAGGTCCATAGTTAATAGCCTTGTATGACAATCCGCTAATTGCAATTCCCCGTTCCCTGTACGAAAGGAAATCAATATAGAACAGCAACTTATTCATCTTGGTACAGAAAACATCCCCACATTGCTGTATCAAATATAACAAAATGTTTTTCAGGCGGTCCAATGACAAAGGTGCAAATCCATTATCCTGTGAACGTGAACAATTATAAACATGCAGTATCTCATAATGCTCAATGGGATAGTCATCATAGTCACCTATCACTTCATTGACCTTGGACTTGATTCTGGAGTAGTCTTTTTCATTCAGAAATCCTCTGGCACTTTCCACCAAATCAAGAAACGACTTAGGATTTGCTATAGAACGAATCATTTTGCCATTTGAAAGACTTGGAATTTCTCCCTGCTCATATTTTCGCCACTGATTTTCTCCGAATCCGAGAATCAGTGACATCTTGGATGCAGAAAGCCCATAACGCTCCCTGACCGCACAGATCTCGTCGGTATATGGAATACCATATTTCGAACAATACTGATTGTGCATCTGCATTACCCACACATTATCCGACTCGGTGGTGGTGAATTGCTCTTTAGTATCTTCACAAACATAATAAGGAGCCATCACCTTGAACGTTTCTTTACGGAACTCGATTTCCCGCCATTCCCAATGTAGGGTAACTTTTCCGCCCGTCAGAGGGCTTATCATATTTTTAGGGTCCTGTAACATAACTACTCCTCTTTTACATCAGTTTTCAACGGATAAGTCATAGGATACTCGGCTCTATGGAATGAAATACAGATCGTTTTCAAGTTCGGTCTTCCAATAGTAACCTTGATATAAGTCTCAACACCTTTGATGTCCTTTCCGAATACCCACATTTCACCATAGTCATTCAATAAGTCTCGGACAGGTCCCTCAGAATAATGCTCCACTTGAATAGTCTTAATTTCTTCAAGTCGCTGGACAGGGGTTATATTAATGTCGGCAAGAGCCCTCATATTCTTTTCCCGTCCATCCAGAAAGACTATTCCCCAGACCTCAAGTTTCACCTTGAACTGACTCAAGAACTCCTCAACCTCTCTACGCGTTGCCATAATGTTTGTCTCTAATCAATTTTTCTCAAAGATACAGAATTTTTTCCAACGCGCAACACATATTAAACCTTAAAGTTGGATTTTTACATATTTTTAAGCATAAACTCAACTTTAAATATCACACCACGTCGGCGGATTAACGCCGGAGACGCTTACCAGTCAAGCTCCCCCGTCGGCAGATTAGCACTTTCTAAAGCATTAACTTTCAGCAACTTACAAACAGGCAATCAGCCGACCCCTCCGATTTTGGCAGGGTCGGCTGATTTGCATTTCATTAACTCGCTGGTTTACAGTCACTTAAGTACGACAGAATCCGCCGACTCAAGAGGCCCGGACAAGCCGACATCCGACTGCCAGACGAGAAGCGGACACCAGTTCTCAGACAAGACTCATGTCCTCGCCGACCACTAAGCCGACAAGTAACCGAGGCACTCCCCCTAAGCCGACTCGCTGCCGTCCTCGCCGAACCGCCCGTCCTTAGCCTCGAAAATCACCGACGGCTCCAGCACCTCCACCGTATGCCAGGCCCCTGACGGAACCACGCACCCGAAACGCCCTTCCGCCGGATCCATACTGAACCTCTCCACCTCACGGAACGACCGCTCCCCCGACTCCGACAACACCTCCTCAAAAATCACCTCCGTCACCTTCCCGCAAAGAAGCATCACACTCTCATTCGAATTCGGATGCCTGTGAATCGGCACAACAGTCCCCGGCATCAACGCATTCAGCATCCGCTGACTACCGTCCCCCGCCGAAGTCCTCAAATCGAAATTCTGCCTCAACCGCGGATTCACCGCCGCCTTCCCCAGCAGCTCCGCAACAAGATTCTTGTCAATGTCAATCATAATTATCAATGTTAAAGTCAATGCTACCAACATTCCCCTCAAAGCCGCCACACCCGCGCGACTCAGAATGCATCCAGGACACTCCACACAACCATATAAGGCTTATTCCCAAATATCATCAAGTCCTGACTTCCAATTCGGGAACGGAGGATTCTTCAACAGCTCACTGTATATAATAGCCATCTTGTTTCTCAAAAGCATAGCTTTCTTGACGACATCCTCATTCAGACAAAGCAACAAGGGACAATTATCAGGAATAGGGATCTCCAGACCGAAACCATGATCACAATCCTGTGGTGATGCTCCGAAATCCAACTGAACAATTCCGTTCTGGTCCTTACCCAACAGCAGTTCATACAACACCGGACACGTCTTTGCAACCTTAGGCAACTGCTTTTCCTCATTTGTCAACCTCTTCCAATAGTTGCCCCATCCGGCGAACAATATACCTCTGCACCCTTCAACCCTTGTAAAGTTGACAACAAGATATATTCCCGGCTTCATCTTAAAGACGATTTCGACCGCATCCTTACGCACAACGTAAGTAAAATCAGGACACTCAAGATTGAATGTCCCGCCCGCTTTTGACGACAGTAACTTTCTCATATATTCCTTTAATGTGTTTTATCACTTTCACCTCACATACAACTCGCTCCGGAGCCTCCCAGAAAACTCTTAAAGGTACTACAAAATATTGAAATTTCCTGCGAGTAAGGACACGGCAAACGGTATGAGGAACGAATTCCATCAGGCGGGACGACGCCACAGCCCCCCCTGTAACACATTGATAATCAAGCGCCAATTATTTTAAGCGTGGATTTCCGCCGAATTTTTGCCCACTAATCCACACCGAATTTAACAACTCACTATGAATCAAACAATTACAAAAATCAATGTGGCACCGTCCCGACAACATCCTGGTCAATGCTACAGATCCAACATCCTTGTCAATGCCAATCCCTCACATCCGACACCAATCCGAAACCTCCCCACTCTCCTCTACCATTTCTCGACATAAACCGTACCGGCAAAACGTTTTAAATAGTACGAACCACATCAAAATGCACATTTCGTACGAGCTAAATCGTTTAATCGGTACGAAATAGCAAACCAAAGACATCCAACCACTTTGCCAAAAAATACAAAAAGTCAATGTTACCACACCCCGTCGGACACACAATCTTGCAACACTACAACTCTAATACACATCACCCAAAAAAACAGAGCCATCAAGGCTCCGCCTATCCTAACATAAAACACTATCTGACAATAGCCTCACGGTAAGCCTTCGGTGACGCCCGTCATTGAATCCTGAAACTTCAGGGGTACCTTCGCGGAAAACATTTTTCTTATGATGACACGCGAAGAAGTTGCGGAGGTT
>OQWM01000275.1_pt1 | contig 31072 bp, 24 predicted proteins | sample 1691531 | NCBI WGS metagenome assembly OQWM01 (sample SAMN03418257, study PRJEB22391) | human gut metagenome | biome: human-gut; feature: organic feature; material: feces | host: Homo sapiens | place: Tanzania | collected 2013-01
TTTTGCGGGCACGAGTCTTCCGCCCGGCGTCCGCAGCGGCGACAAACCCGAGCTCATCGCCGACGAAAACGGCAATTATACCCCTATCAATGGTAGCGATATCGAGTCGCTCCGATCGCTCCTAGCCGATCGCCGAGACGGCGCACGCGTCGTCTTCCGACGCCCCGAAGAAATCATCGACGTGAGCGTCGGCTTGAGCGATCCCATCGCTCGCACGCTCAAGATCGCCCTGGCGCTTTTGTTTTTGCCCGTCATGGGCGTCATCGCTTGGCGATCGCGTCGCGCGCGCCGTACATCGGCGGCATTCTGGACCAATGTGACGATGGGATTGGGTTGCGCGAGTATCTTGACGCTTGCGATGTGGTCACAAATGATGAGCATCGCGCCGTTGTTTATCGTCGGACTCGTCGCTCTAACGCTCTTCAAAGTCGTCGATTTCGACTACCATCTCACGTATTTCGGGAAACACCGCAAAACCGAGACTTTAGCTCGCATTGCGATATATGCAGGGCCCCTGGCGACGTTGCTCATCCCGCTTTGGTATGGCATTGGTCTCATGCCCGTGATTTGGGGTGGCAACGCCATGCCCAATGCCGAAGTTCGACTCGATTCGATCGTCGTATTGCCCATGTTTTGGGCCGCACTCTATACGATACTCGACGCCGCAATGTTGATCTATCGCCGCTATAAGCGCGAAGAATCGACGTTGGCTCCGCATGAAATCGGCGTATTTATCGCGGCGATATCGATGGCATTCGTCTTTGCGCTCTCGTTTATCGACATGCCAACGGCTCAGATGTTTCTCATGGCCGCCATCCTCGCCCAATGCCTCGGCAACGGCATCGGCGTCGTCATGCGATCGCCTGGCGATACCGATGTCCAGCTCGATAGCCCCATTTTCTCGACATCGCGCCTGCGATCCGTACTCGAAGAAACGAAAGAAATCTTCGACGATTCGTGGCTCGTGCAAGTCGTCATCGACCGCCCAACGCCGCGCCACATCGTGGCGCTGACGACGACCGATGCCGAAACGGGATTCGGCGGCATCGATCTCAACATTCTCAACGACAGCTGGCGCGATTTCCTCGAAGTCTTTAGAATCGAAGGATGCGTCATTACAGGCGATCCACAAGACCGCGACAGTCGAAACCCCGCCCAAGGCATTGCCGATAAACTCGGCATCGTCATCGCGCTCCCCATCGCCGATAACGTCGCAGGCACGCTTTCGAGCCTCACTTTCCTCGTCAGTAGCAAGCAAATCCCCGACCACGGCGAAGCCCCGTCCATCTTACTCTCGCCCGCCAAACGACAACGACTCTCGGAAATCATCGACGAAATACGCGAATGCGCCGCGGCTATCGTCTACCAATCGGCAGAAATTAGCCTCGAATTCGTGGGCGAAGACATCGACGAATTTACGCGCCGATACCACGAAACGGCGTCATTTGCTCGCGTCATCAAAAATCCTACGGCACAACTGTGCACGACGGCACAACTCGATCCACGCGCCATTCCCCACGGGCTCATCGACGAAGAAGAGATGCTCGAAGACGAAGAAGTCCACGATCCAAAACCAGAAACGCCGTCTTCTGCGCCTATCAACATATCGTGCGAGACGCGCCAATACGAAGACGAAATCGCCTTTTTGCGAAGCCAAGTTGCCGCGCTCCACAGCCAGCAACTGCGCGGCTACGCACTCAGCGAAATCGAACTCACCAAAGCACAACGCGAAGCCTCTAGCGAAATGGCGTCGATCGACCCGCCCATCTTGCTCGTCGGCGAGCCCGGAACTGGCAAACGCACGCTAGCACTCGCCGCGCATCAAGCGCGATCGCAAGGCGCATTCCTCACGATCGATGCCGCCGTCGTCTCGGAATCGATATTCGCCCTCGACATGTTTGGCGACGGGCAAGACCCCGGGCTCATCGCCTCGGCAGCCGGTGGCGGACTCCTCATCCAAAATGCCGAACGCGTCTCGGAAGGACTCCTGGGCGAAGTCTTCGAGATGATCGAACAACTCCCCGCCAAAGACAATCTATCGCTCTATCTCACGATTAATGTTTCGCCCGACGATTTTTCAGTCGAACAATATAAGCTCGATCCGAGCATTCTACCCGATAGAATACAAAAGATTGCCAACCGAGCCGATGCCGAAGTCGTCGTCCTCGACCCACTCCGCACCCAAGATGACCTCGACACCGTCGCCGAATTCTTCTGCCAAAAACAAGCCTTTGCCGTCGGCAAAAACGTCGATTCGTTCAGCGCCGAAGCAATGCTCGCGCTCAAATCTTATGCATGGCTGGGGAACTTTGGCGAATTGCGTTCGGTCGTCGAACGCGCCGTCTTGCGCTGCGAAGGATCGATGATAACGGTCAACGATCTCGGGCGCGATTTCGTCGAAATCGCCGACGCCTCGACGAAAAACATCGCCCTCTCGGGCACCGACGTCTTCCGCGAGCAAGTCCAACTCATGCAAATCCTCAACGAAACGTTGCAAGGGCAAGTTCAACAGCTCAACTCACGCATCAAACAACTCGAAGAACAAGTCGAAAACCAAGGCGCCCCCGAAGTCGACGAAGACGAAGAAGCCTTCCTCTCGGGCACATTCGCCGACATCGAAAAACGACTCATCGACAAACTCCTCGACAAATACGACCGCGACCCCGACAAAACCGCCGAAGCCCTCGACCTCAATCGCTCGCGGTTTATCGCCAAACTCAACAAATACAACCTCATCGCGCGGTAGCCGCCCGCCCGAAGACGCCACAAATACAGTTCGTCGCCCCGCGCAGCTCGTCACAAAAAAAGCGCCAAACGACAAAAGCCGTCGGGCGCTTTAAATATATGACTAGCCGGCATTTGCCGCGCTAGCCACCGATATGACTTAATATCTTTGAGATCGCAAGCCCCGCGCAGCTCGTCACAAAAAAAAGCGCCAAACGACAAAAGCCGTCGAACGCTTTAAATATATACTAGCCAACATTTGCCGCGCTAGCCGCCGATATTACTTAATATCTTTGATTTGATTGTCGATTTCTTGTTCAATTTTGCCCTTGAAAGCCGAAACGAGCAAACCGAGCTCAATATTGAGTTTCATGCAATCTTCTGTCACGCAGAAATTGCCCTTAAACCCCTTCCCCGAAATATCGGCCGCCGTGTGATCGGCATTCCATTTGATGTCGCTAAAAATCGAACCATACTCGGCTTTCAATTTATCGAGCAAACCGTCGACAGCCTTTTTGCCGCCTTCCAAACCCAACGTGTGCTTAATTTCGCGTTTAATCGATGCCATTATCGTCTCCTTTGTCGGTGCCCGCAAGGGGCGAAGTGCAAACTCGTCACCCGTCGTATCTTCATCGATCGCGATGTTACGCAGGCAACGGCGTCAAAATACCATGAAAAGCCGACAGATACACGATTTTTGCACACAGATGATGTCGTTTTTTGCGCTTGCTCGCCCTATGTCGCTATCGCTCCATACGGGCTCGGGCTCCGGCTATGTGCTCGGGCGTTCCGCCCTTGCGCGCATACGCCTACGCGGCTACGCTAGCCTTCCATCACACATTGAAACCGATCGGCAATCACCTGATCTTTCATCTCTTCATGCGAATTTCGGGAATTCAGTTTAACTGCTAACGACTAAACTCTGAACTTGTTCGAGCGGAAGCCCCGTCGCTTTGGCAACGTCGGTATCGCGAATTTTCATCGAGAGTAAGTTACGAGCAACGTCGAGTTTCGCTTTCACTTCTCCTCGTTTTTCACCGCGCTCTTCCCCATTTCTCTCACCAAGTTCTTCCCCGTACTGTCTTCCTCTTCTAAAGACTAATCGCGTAAAATCGTCCATCTTCAGTAGCCCTCCTTCCATCACACATTGAAACCGATCGGCAATCACCTGATCTTTCATCTCTTCGTGCGAACTGCACGAGAAGTCGTGCATAAGTTTACCGACTGGCGTTTCGTCCTGCAACTTGCCATTGACCAAAAAAATGCGCGTGCCAAACTCGAGATCGCGATTGTCTTCGTCTTTGAAAACGACGCGATTGATGAGTCGATTATTGCAAAATCTACCGTCTTTAACGAAGAATATTACATAAACTTTCAGAACTTTCGAATATGATGCCGATTTCTCAAAAAAACGCATCTTCATCGCTGCGCCATAGAAATCGGCTCGCATGAGCAGATCTTCGTGTGACACGTTTTGGATTTCGATATTGTAATAACTGCCTTGGGAATCCGTTGCCAGAACATCGAATCGAACCGAGTGACCTATGACGTTATCGATGCGTTCTTGTGTTTTGACCTCGGTCACGTTCAAGTCGTCTCGATCGAGAATCATTCGCAAGACGTGTTGCGTCGTCTCTTTATCGCGGAAAAACAAATTCGAAACGGCATCTGAAAAAATCGTCAGATTATCGTATGCGTGGCGCAGTTCTTCTTCGGTAAAACAGGAGCGAATATCGTCTTTCTTAGGGGTAGGCATAGCTGTCTCCTCGTCATTGGCGTTCATTTTTCACAACGTTCGCGATTTTATCATGGAGTAGACGAGCGAGACAACGGAAAGATGATCGGGCGATAAAAGTTGATTGCATGGGGGCAAAATAGTACGAAAACAGGTGGTTTTCGCACGTCGTGCGAAGCGGTTGTGTTGCGCAAATGGGACGGGAGATGAAAAGCTCGAACGGAAAGATATGGCGTTTTGCGATACTGTGTGCGGTGGCGTTGTCGACTGTGGCGTGCTCGGACGACGAGTCGAAGCCGACGTGTGAACCCATTTGCGATGGGCGACAGTGCGGTCCAGACGGTTGTGGTGGCGTTTGTGGTTCGTGCCAACCTGGGACGATTTGCAAAGATTATGTATGCGCGTCGATGACGGGATCGGGAACCGATACGTGTGTACCAAATTGCGCAGGACGAGCGTGTGGCGATGATGGTTGCGGCGGATCGTGTGGGACGTGTGGCGCGGGGCTAGTTTGCACGAACGAACACACGTGCATTGCCCAGCAGGATTGCAAACCCGCGTGCGACGGGCGGCAATGCGGAAACGATGGATGTGGAAGCGTTTGCGGCTATTGCCCGAGTGGCACGATTTGCTCGCATCAGTATCAGTGCGTTGCGCAAACTTGCGAACGCAAATGCGACGGGCGACAGTGCGGAAGCGATGGATGTGGGGGCGTATGCGGCTATTGTCCGAGCGGCATGATTTGTTCGACGTCGTTTCAATGCGAACCGAGTTGCGCCAATCGCGTTTGCGGCCCCGATGGATTGGGCGGATCGTGTGGGACTTGCGCCAATGGATCGACCTGTAACGAGTCGACGGGGCAATGCATGTTACATCGCATCAAAGGTCGCATACTCGTCGAACGACAAACGGTTTATCACGATGCCGTCACATTGCCGAAACTCGACAAAAAAGTCGACGAACCCGGTGCGCATTTGCCAATCACATTGAATACATCGTATGGCGCTGTGTTGGGCACGGGCGAAACCGATGCCGATGGTTACTTCGACATAGAAACGCCGCGATTGCCTTATCGTTCGGATTGGATTTCAATCGTTCCCATTTGGCGCACGAAAGATAAAAATGACAAAGACACCGTCAAACTGGCCGTATTCGTCGCCTCGACAGAAGTCAAAGATCCATACGATTTATGGCAATGGACGATTGAATTGTCGAAGTTTTCCCATGAAGACGATCCAGGCTATGTCGGCGATGTGAGAATTACGACCGAAATGTCGTCGGGTGGATTGTTTTTATATATGACGCTACGCCGTGCATATGAATCATTGGCAGAAACGAGTTTTGGCAAGACGGTTGCAGAAATGCCGTCGATCGGCGTCTTGTGGAAACCTGGAATCATTTTTAATTGTGGCACGTGTTTTTTGAATGTATCCACGACGGGGTTACGCATCGGATCGGGAAACTCGAAAATCGTACTTGAGAAGACAATGCAAGTCGGTGGTAGTTCAAAAGATGAATCGGCATGGGGATACCCAACATTACTACACGAATTCGGACATTACGTTTTATATCAGCGTCGCGACAATACCAAGGGCGGTGCACACGCCATGAATACAGCTGCCGATCCTAAACTCGCTTGGAGCGAAGGATGGGCGACGTTTTATTCGCTCATGGCGATGAGTCGAGAAGCGAATACACCTGTTTCGATCTATTGGCGCGTCTTGAATAGCGGTAGCTATTGGATCGATTACGGAAAGCTCTTTAGCAACGCGGGTGGCAGTGGATCGGTCATCATTCCAGAACCCAGTTCGGATAAAGGCATGAAACAAAATCTCGGAGAAGGCTGGGTGACGCACATGTTATGGGCGTTCTACGACGGCAAAGAAATCACCGATATCAAACCCGAACCCGATAAAGTCGCATTGGGTGAAAAAGGCATTTTTGCCGGCATATCGAGCGAACGATATCTAAAATGTGGTTTATATAATACAGGAACTCGCACGTGCCCCGACACTGATTTCGTCGATTACCTCGACGCCATCATTTGCAATGCCCAAGCGGCGGGCGATAATAAAACGGCAACCGATATCATGGATTTGACGATTTCAAAGGGGTTCCCGTACGATCGATCGCCCGTGTGCCCATAGGATGACATGCCGTCGGTGAGTGATATCGCGAGTGACGATAGTGGTATGATATTGGGGGTTATTGCCGAATGGCGATAGATGAGTGAAAGGAGTATAGGATGGGACAATGGCCTAATGAATGGTTTGAATTACCATTGACAGTATTCGACCTCGAGACGACTGGATTTGATCCACAGACGTGCCAAATTATTGAAATTGGCATGGTTCAATTTTATCGTGGCAAGCTCGAAAAATCGTATAATTGGCTCGTCGATCCCGAATGTCAAATCCCCGAAGATATCGTCAAGCTCACCCATATTGAACAATCTGATGTCGACGGGCAGCCCAAGTTTCGCGAAATAGCCCGAGATGTTCTCAAAGTCTTCGAGGGGCGCGGTATCGTCGCTTATAATATCGATTTCGACCGCACATTTTTAAAGACGAAGCTCGAAGCCATTGGATTGCAATGGCCTGCCGAAAACCCATGGTTCGATCCGCTCATCTTTGCACAACATTTCTATCCCTATAAATCGAATAAATTGGGCGTCGTCGCCGAACGACTCGGAATATCGCTTGAGGGTGCTCACCGCGCTTGCAACGACGCCGAGGCAACGGGCTACGTCTTCTATCAATTGCTCGAACAATTTGGGCGCGATTTACCGACGACACTCAAAGCCCTCACCGAAGTCCAAGCACAATACCAAATCGAGAATCAACAGAGATTTCAAAATCGCCGCAATAGCAATAATCTTTGGGGCGATTCGGCTAGCTCCGATAACTCGCCAAAGACACTTACAACGGCTTTCTGCTACGGTACCGACGAGCCCGATCCACTACGGGCTCATTACAAAAACGTACCAAATAAGAAACGCGATTGATGAAATGTTATAATATATTAAACTCCTAATATATTATATATATTATACATTAAATTTATAATATATTAAACTTCAAAAATCTTCATCGCTCGATCTAATATATGATGCATGGCAGCAATCGCCATTCCGTAATTTGTGATGGGGACGCCTTGCGCCGTCGCTTGACGAATGCGCCCCAACACCTGACGGCGCGTCCACATGCACGCGCCGCAATGAATGATAACCGAATATTCGGCAAGATTCCTCGGGAACTCCGATCCACTCACAAAGTCAATGACGACATCGGAACAAATATTCTTGCGAATCCAATTCGGAATCTTCGTTCGGCCAATATCATCTTGGATCGGGTGATGCGTACACGCCTCAGCAATGAGAACTTTATCGCCCGGTTTGAGCTGCATCAATGCCCTAGCCCCCGCCGCCATCGTCGTGAGCTCGCCCTTGAATCGCGCAAAGAGTACCGAAAACCCCGTCAACGCGATATCGTCGGGAACTTGCTTGCTCACCTTCTCAAACGCTTGCGAATCGGTCACGACGATCGCTGGTGGCTCGCGCAAAAGCGCAAGCGTCTGCGACACGTTGTCTTCACTGCAAATCGTACACGTCGCATGCGCATCGAGTATATCGCGAATCGTCTGAACTTGCGGCATGATGAGGCGACCCTTGGGCGCCTCCTTGTCGATCGGTATGACGAGCAATACATGGCGATTCTCACCCGGTAACAAATCGGCAATGATGCGACGAGAATCGAGGAAATCAGATGGCGCTAACTCGATGATCTTCTGCTGAAGCGCCTCGATCCCATCCGATACGTCGGGCGACTCATTGTCGCACATCGCCACACGACCCCAACCGATATCGCCAATCGCCGACGTCTCGACATAAGACACTTTGCGCTCGTCAAACTCCCGCTTCAATGCACTGTAATCACATCGATCGGCTTGGTTGAGCACCGCAATCCACGGGATATGGCGAGCCACAAACTCGGCCTCGATCGATCGCTCAAATGCCCCCCAAACGCCATCGGTCACGAGCAAACCCAAATCGCATCGCTCATATACCGCCGCCGTACGCTCGATGCGCAAAGCGCCAAGTGCCCCCTCGTCATCAATACCTGCCGTATCGATAAATAATACTGGCCCCAAAGGCAAAAGCTCCATCGCCTTCTCTACCGGATCCGTCGTCGTACCCTTCTCGCTTGATACAATTGATACATTCTGATGCGTCACGCGATTCAATAAACTCGATTTTCCAACGTTGCGACGTCCAAAAATCCCAATGTGTAATCTCAATCCTTTCGGCGTTTTCATCGTTTTTCCTTTTCTGTTTTTCGTTTATATCATTTCAATTCTTTTGTTGGGGAAATCGTCCCCCAACGCCCCACGCCTATAGCGATTGCACCGCAGCGTTGCCACCGAAAAACCGCCATAGGCCGTGACGCATAGATTTGCGTCGAAGCAGGCGTTAGATTGGGCTAGGGGAATGCACATAGATTCGCGTCGAAGATTTTTGGGAAAAAAAAGCCCGCCATTCGGCGGGCTTTTATGCGTTATAGATTAGTTTTCTTCGAACTCGGCATCGATGACGTCGTCATCTTTCTTACCGGCTGCGCCGGGTGCAGCACCGGGCTGCTGAGTCCCTTGGTTATTGGCTTGCGCATACATGACCTCGGCGATCTTGTGCGATGCAGCCATTAGGGCATCTTTTGCAGCTTTGAGCGTGTCGATATCTTCGGAATCTTTCTTCGTCTTCGCTTCTTCGATCGCCTTCTGGAGCGCTTCGACATCGGAGGCTTGGAGTTTATCGCCGTAGTCTTTGATCGATTTCTCGGCCGAGAAGATGAGCGATTCGAGTTCGTTCTTCGCATCGACGACTTCGCGACGTTTCTTATCTTCGGCTTCGTGCTCTTTCGCATCGTTGACCATGCGATCGATATCGCTCTGGTTCAAGCCCGAAGAAGCTTCAATCGTAACGCGTTGTTCTTTGCCCGTAGCCTTGTCTTTTGCCGAGACGTTGACGATACCGTCGGCGTTGATATCGAAGGTAACTTCGATTTGGGGCACGCCACGCGGAGCCGCCGGGATACCTTCCAAGTTGAATTTGGCAAGCGTTCTATTCTGAGCCGCCATTTCGCGTTCACCTTGGAGGACGTGAACCGTGACTTTCGTCTGGTTGTCGTCGGCTGTCGTGAAGATTTCGCTCTTACGGGTGGGGATCGTCGTATTGCGAGGAATGAGTTTCGTCGTCACGCCACCGAGTGTTTCGATACCGAGCGAAAGCGGCGTCACGTCGAGCAACAAGATGTCTTTCACATCGCCGGCCAAAACACCACCTTGGATAGCAGCACCCAAAGCGACGACTTCGTCGGGGTTGACGCTGTGATTCGATTTTTTGCCGAAGAATTTTTCGACTTCTTGTTGAACCAGAGGAATACGCGTCGAACCACCGACCAAGACGACTTCATCGATATCGGAAACGGATTTATTCGCATCGCGCAACGCTTTCTTACAAGGTTCGAGCGTTTTCTGGACGACGTCGGCGATCATGTCTTCGAATTTGGCGCGCGACAAATTGACGTTGAGGTGTTTGGGCCCCGTCGCATCGGCGGTGAGGAACGGCAAGTTGATGTCGGTCGAAGTCATCGTCGAAAGCGCTTTTTTCGCTTTTTCGGCTTCGTCACGGAGACGTTGCAGAACCATCTTATCGTTAGAAACGTCGATGCCACTGTCTTTCTTGAACTCTTTCACGAGCCAGTCGATGATCAATTCGTCGATGTTATCGCCGCCCAAGTGCGTGTCGCCATTCGTCGAAATGACTTCGACGACGTTGTCGCCGACTTCCAAGATCGAGATATCGAACGTACCACCACCGAAGTCATAGACGGCGATCGTTTCGTCTTTTTTCTTGTCCAAGCCATAGGCAAGTGCAGCGGCCGTCGGTTCGTTGATGATACGACGGACGTTGAGACCGGCGATTTTACCAGCATCTTTCGTCGCTTGACGCTGTGAGTCATTGAAATAAGCGGGAACCGTAATGACGGCTTCGGTCACTTGTTGACCGAGATATTTTTCGGCATCGCGTTTGAGTTTCTGAAGAACTTTTGCACTGATTTCGGGCGGCGTGAATTGTTTACCGCGAACTTCGAAGCCGGCAGAACCATTGCTCATTTGAATGACTTTGAACGGCATGTGTTTCGCTTCATCGATGCGCTCGCTGTATTTCATACCGATGAAACGCTTTGCGCTGAAGATGGTATTTTCGTAGTTCATCGTCGCCTGACGACGTGCAAATTGACCGACGATCGTTTCGCCTTTGTCGTCGAAAGCAACGACCGACGGCGTCGTGCGATCGCCTTCTTCGTTCGTGATGACTTTCGGTTCTGTACCTTCCAAAACCGCTACACAAGAGTTCGTCGTACCAAGGTCAATACCAATAATTTTTGCCATAATCACTTCTCCTAAAGATAAACTCTTAGAGCGCCTTGCGGCGCTCTCTTAAACTCATTCTTTGAGTGCCTTGCGGCGCTCTGAAACTCGTCGTGCGCCTTGCGGCGCGCTGAAACTCTTAGAGCCACTGCACCAGAAGCCGAAGCGTTCAACGCCTCCGCCCAATGCGGTGCTCGCATAAACTCGCTGAGCGCCTTACGGCGCCCTCACTGAGTCATGAGATTAAGCACGCTTTCGAAATGGCAAATTTTTTTTCGCGATTTTTTTGAGCTCGTCGCCATCCCCAAATCGAATGACTACGACTCGCGCCGCGACGCGTGCACTAAAATAAGTCGCACAAAACGCAACAATTAGTTGACGCACGCGATCGATGCTCATTAAAATGATAGATTGGAATGGTGTGATGAAACGGCGAAAGCCATAACTGGTAAGGAGACGAGACGATGATTGACCAGACAAAGGACAAAAAAGACGACGTTTTGGCTTCCAAAATCGAAGCTGACAAAGACCAGAAACAGAAGACTGGTTTGCCTCAGGCGATGAAGGATCCGGCGAAAGTTGATCCCGAGAAAGCTCAAAAACTCGCTCAAATCGAAAAGGAAAAAGCCGAGTTGAGCAAGGCGCAAAAGGGCGCCGACAAGCTCAAAGAGCAGGCTGGGAACAACGCTTCGAAAGCGATGCAACCGATTGGATCGGCGCGCGTCATGCAGAAAGCCGAGGTTCATTCGGAACCGGGCAAAACGGGCACGCGATTGACCGAATTGTCGGTGCAACGGCAAATCGACATTTTAGCAGTTCAAGGCGACGAGCTCAAAGTCCTCGTCGATGGCAAAGTGGGCTATGTTTCGGCGGCACAAACCGATTACGCAGGCGCGAAAAAAACCCAAGCGAAACAAGAACCGCAACCGATTGGTTCTGCCAAAGTCGCCGTTTCGGCGCTACGCATCCGCACGGCTCCAGGCAAAGATCAAAACTATATCGGCACGCTTCGCGAAGCCGATAAAGTCAACGTCTATGGCGAAAAAGACGGCTATCTCGAAATCCGCGTCGGCGATCAAGTCGGCTATATTAGCGCCGAACACACCGATTATGCCGGCAATCAAAAGAAGCCTCTGCAACCAAAAGACACGAAAGCACTCGACCAAGCCCCTGCCGAGCTCCAAGAATTGCTCGCCAAAGAATCGCTCACCGCTCCCGAAATCACGACTGCACGCAATATGATTGCGCGTTGTCCGGAATCGATTCGCGGCGACCTCTACGAATCCCTTCAGGCAAAGCCCAAAATGGCCGAAGAAAAAGAAGACCAAAAACAAGGCGATATCAACGAATTCGACGCACTCGCTTCGAGTCTCGAACTCATGGGTATCCAGAATCCGCAGACCGATAAATCGTTCTCGGCACATCTCGCCGAGCTCAAACGCTCACAAAAACTCCCCGAACAAGGCGGTATGCAAAACTGGGGCGCACTCGCCAATGCCATGGGCGTGAGCTATAACGCTCTCGCCACACAAGGAGATCGCTCATGCCTCGATAAAAAATTCTGGTCAGAAATGGCCCGCGAGCAAATCCGCGATGGCCATGCCGTGATGGCTTGTATCGATGGACAAACCGTTCGCATCGAAGCTATCGAAGAAGATGGGCTCGTCGTCACGCTCCCCGATAACTCGCGAGTTAGCCTCGATTCGTATAGCGGAAAAGCCGAACAAAAATCGAAAGGCAAACGCGGTATCTTGGGATTCGATAAACTGCAAGATGCAAATATGAACTGGGTCATCGCATTGGGGTAGTTGTTTAGCCCCCTAGCCCCATGACCGCACCCCTAGCCTCCTCTCCAAATGGCAAGGGGGAAATGACGCCCGCTTTGCGGGCGTTGTTGTTTGAGCTCTCACGGGGAGGGGGCCAATTCCGCCCCCCTCGGTGAAATAGAGGGCCTAAGGAGAAGTATTCATGACGCGCACATTTATCGGACTCATCATCACATCGACACTCTGCTTTGCAGGCATTTCTTGGGCGCAAGACACCACACCGCCATTGCCCAATCCGACGATTGGCGACACCGATCTCCACAAAACAAATACATCGATCACCACACTCCCCAATGGCACGCCCATTGCCCCGTGCATCGCGCCTATCGAGGGCATGTCGTGCATCCCCGGCGGGAAGTTCCTACGCGGTTCGAACGACGACAAACACAACCTCACATGCAAACAGCCCAGCAACAACGATCACCACGTCTCCAATACGTATCCACAAGCAGAAATCTGGCTCCAAACGTATTATATGGATAAGACTGAAGTCACAAACGCCGCCTATAAGGCATGTGTCAAAGCGGGGAAATGCGTCAAATCGGGGCCAAAATACGTCGATTTCGATCGTCCTAAACAACCGATTACGGGCATAAGCTGGTACGAAGCAAACGATTTCTGCAAAGCCCAAGGCAAACACCTCCCCACCGAAGCCGAATGGGAAAAAGCCGCGCGCGGCGCACAAGGCGATATGTACCCGTGGGGAAACGGTCCCATCTCGTGCGATAATGCCGTCATCATGAACGAAAAAGGGCGTTCTTGCGGTCAAAAAAAGGAAAAGGGCAAGAATCCCGATACAGGACGCGTGCTCGAAGTCTGCTCGCGCGGCGCTTTTCGATATGATCTCTGTGACATGGTCGGAAACGCCGAAGAATGGGTCGCCGACTGGTATTCAAAATCGTACGAATCGTGCGGAAAAGACTGCGAAGGAATCGATCCAAAAGGTCCATGCCATGGCGACGATGGGAAAAAATGCGGTTCGACTCATGCTAAAGTCGTTCGTGGCGGCGCTTGGTACTGGCCCGAAGACCATGCCACCGGTATCCATCGACGTTCACACCTCGCCACGAACAACCCTGGGCATCATTTCGGCTTCCGATGTGCCGCTTCGGTCGAAGAAATGGAAAAATTGACGAAAAAATCGCCCACTCCCTAGGAATGCCCATGGATAAAACCGTCTACATCTTCGACATCGACGATACGCTATACCTCGAACGCGACTACGTCAAATCGGGGTTTGAAGCCATCGGGCAAGCGACGCAATGCGCCGCCTTTGGCGACGCCTGCTGGGAATTGTTTTGCCAAGGCGTGCGCGGCAATACATTCGACCTCGCACGACGCGACTTCGCACATCTCGACCTGCCGCCCACGCCCGTCCTCGTCGATATCTATCGCTCACACCGCCCCAATATCGCCCTCTGCGACGACGCACGCCGTTTTATCGAAGCGCAACGCGAACCCATGGGCGTCATCTCCGATGGCCCAATTCGCGCACAGCGCGCCAAATACCAAGCCCTCGGACTCGCCATTTGGATCGATTTTCCCATCTTCACCGCCGAAATCGGCGCACCTAAGCCCAATCCACAAGCGTTCAAAATCGCCGCTCTAGCTCTCGGCGCCCCCCTTGTGCACATCGTCTACGTCGCCGATAACCCTGCCAAAGACTTCGAAGGCGCCATCTGCTCCGGCATCGAACCCATCCGAATGCGACGACATCAAAGCCTACATGCACGATGCGATACGCCAAAGGGAATCCGTGAAATCACCTCTTTCGACGAACTTTGAACCCTAACACAACGAATTGCCCCGCCCAACGGGCGAGCGAGCTTACTTCACTGCAAATTACCCCGCCCAACGGGCGGGCGAGCGGACTTCACTGCGAATTAACCCGCCCGACGGGCGAGCGAGCGGACTTCACTGCGAATTACCCGCCCTACGGGCGGGCGAGCGGACTTCACTGCGAATTAAACCGCTCTACGGGCGGGCGAGCCTACTTCACTAAGCAAAAGTGGTAACTCATTTATCCAAGATGCGAAAAGTGCGACATTTCGATCATAAATCGCTACGCTATCGATTCTTTTTAGCGCCCAGATTTTGGGCGATATAGACCTATACTCCACGCGTTTTTGTGCATTTTTGCAAAGCATTCGTCAAAAACCGACTTTTTTGCGCAAATATTTACATTCGGCACGAGGTTTGCTAAAACGCCGTATCGTGTTTAGGCGAAATATAAAGCCCTAATGCATCGATTGGTTTGGTTGTTGAGTTGCAGAGATCGTTGGCGCTCGTTGCCACGGTAAATGCAACGCTTAGTTTTGACACCACCCTAGCGGTGGTACTTTTCAAGGAGATACTCATGAAAAAATTAGCTTGGTTACTCGGTGCTGTTGCTTTGGTTGGTTTGTCGGCTTGCGATGACGACGAAAACAATTGCGGTAATGTCAATTGCGATGAATCTGCTCCGCTTTGCGTTCTCGGTGCCTATACAAGTTCTGGTGCCGATATGTGTTTGACTGCCGATAAAGAAGACATTGTCAAATTGTGTGGTAGCGCAGACGCAACTGCAAAAGACACAATGTGGTACGATGGTGAAGGATGCGTAACCAAAACCACGGGGTATTGCAATAACGACAGTGACTGTGAAGAAGGACAAACCTGCAACAATAAAACACATATCTGTGAAGACGGTGGACCTAAAGGTGCAAAACTCGTACGCATCGATGATTTGTCCGAGACGTCGACAGATAAAACAAAAGAAGATCCCGGTGCCGATATCGACGCTATCGTTTTGACAAAGAAAGATGGGACTAACGCCTATGCAACCTCAGTTCTCGGTTATCTCCGAGGCGACGGCGTCGCTAGCCAAAAAGGCGAAAAGTCGATGGCTATCGATCCGACAGCAGCCCTCAATGAACCCGATTCGTTCTTGAACTACCCGAATCACAAAGGCGAATGCTATCTCTACAAAAAAGATACAAAGCAGGGCGAGGCGATGCGTCCGTTCGTTTCGCTCGGCGGTAAAGGTGGCTACCTCATCGTCGAAATGGGCGATGTCATCGAAGCTGGCGATACATTGAACGTCCTCGAATTAGGCGGTTGCACGCTGATGAATCGTGCCGATGGTAAAACAGGTACGAAAGGTCAGCCCGAAGGCGTCGAAGTTCGCATCTCCATCACGAACAATTCGAATCTCGCCGATTGGAAAGTCATTGGCGATTCCGAACAAGCCGCTAAAGATAAAAATTATGAGGGTATCTTGAGCATCAAGATTTCCGATGTCATGCTTCAAGGTTTGAAATAATCTAGTTTAGCGAACTCATCGCTAACAAAAGCCCCCAGCCCTCGGGTCTGGGGGCTTTTTTTTGCGCCTTGCCGTCTCGAAACGCGGGCGGCGATGTGCGTTTTTGTCCTATTCGAGCTTGGATTTTGGTATACGGATTTGCGCAATTTTGGATGCGCAGCTTTGTTTATGGGAGAATCCATGATCGATCGAAATATCTTTCGCGCCTACGATATCCGAGGCGATGTTGCCACACAACTCACGGGCGACGTCGCCTATTCCATCGGTTTGGCGCTAGGCATCACGCATTTCGAAGCAGGGGCGCGTATTGGCGTCGGGCGCGACGCCCGCACGTCGTCGCCCGAATTGTCGCAACGCCTCATCGATGGGCTCGTCGCACAGGGCATCGATGTCGTCGATTTGGGCATGATTACGACGCCAATGTCTTATTACGCCATGCGTTGCCCCAATCTCGGCGCCACCCCCGACATACCTAGCTCGGCGCAGCCCATGGCGGGTAGCGTCATGATCACGGGTTCGCACAACCCTGACAACGAAAACGGGCTCAAGATATGCAAAGGTACGTCGTCGTTTTTGCGCGACGATATCGTCGCTCTATACGAAGCTATTGCCAATGGCACGGCGCGCGAAAAGGGCGGAAACCCCGGCTGCGTCGTTGCGCACGACGTCTCCGATGCCTATTGTGCCGATATTTGGAATCGCCTATCGGTATCGCGCAAATTGCGCATCGTCGTCGATGCCGGCAACGGCGTTGCCGGTCCAATTGCGCTACGCGTTTTGTCGCATTACGCCAATATTACACCGCTTTATTGCGATCCCGATGGGCGGTTTCCGCATCATCACCCCGATCCATCGGTCGAGGCAAATCTGGCAGATTGCCGCGCTAAAGTTCTCGAAACGGGAGCCGATCTGGGCATTGCATTCGATGGCGATGGCGATCGCATCGGCGTCGTCGATGCATCGGGGGCGATTATCGCCGCCGATAGGTTGCTCGTCTTATTGGCGCGCGATGCGCTCGCCATCGCCCCGCATTCGACGATATTGGGCGATGTCAAATGTTCTAAATTTACGTTCGACGATATTGCGAAACACGGCGGCACGCCGTGTATGACGAAAACGGGGCATGCCCTCATCAAGGCAAAGATTCGCGAAACGCATGCGGCTTTGGCAGGCGAAATGAGTGGTCACTTTTTCTTCAACGAGAATTGGTATGGCTTCGACGATGCCGTCTATACGGCGGCGCGGTTGTGTCGGATTCGATCGAGATCGTCTCGGTCGATCGAAGAAATGCTAGCCGATTTGCCGCCGTCGTGTGCAACGCCCGAGTTGCGTCTGTCGTGCAACGACGACGCGAAATTTGCCCTTTCCGATGCCGTATGCGCTTATTATTCGGCGCGTTATCCGACGTGCGCCCTCGACGGGGCTCGCGTCGATTTCCCCAATGGTTGGGCACTCGTCAGGGCATCGAATACGCAACCCGTCATCGTCGCCCGCGTCGAGGGTGCCTCGCACGACGATACACGCGCGATATGCGACGATCTCGCTCGCATCATCGACGAAATCGCTCGCGGCGTCGGCGCACAAATCGATTTAACTCCTCTTCGCAAGGTCTAAATCATGCAGACATCATCGCCTTCCAATGATCGACTATCGTTTCGCATCGGCGCACTATGCCTTTGCTTCACGGCGCTTTGCGCTGGGTGTAGCGATAAATCCAATGCGCCCGATGCGACTGAACGAGAAGACGTCGTCTTGGCTCAGATCAATGGGCAACCGCTCACGCAACGCGATTTCGAGCGTAGTCAAGCGTGGTTGCCATCGTTTGCCCGACAACTCGACGCGAGCAATAACATCGACGTATCGAGATTTTGGAGCCTCGTACAACTCGTGCGCATCGCCCAAGATGCCGAAGAAAAATCGATACTCTCCGATGCCGAACGAAGCCTAGCCATTAAAGAGGCTTTGGCAGCGCATAATATTCAATCGATCGTCGATCCCGATTTCGTCGTCACCGACGACGCGATTGCGCAATATCTGGCTCAACACGGCGATTCGCTCAAAGATCCTGCCGCCTATACGGTCAACTATGCACTCGTCAAAAATGCCAATCGCGTGCCCATGCTCTATTATGGATGGCACTTCGCACGCGGAGCGCAATTGGGATACAATTTTACAAAGAGCGAACCACTGCCAAAGACGCGCGTCGCAGGCATTGGACAAACCCAAAACGAAGCAGGTCGCCCGATCGATGGGCGTCAGTTCAACTTCGTCTACGTCAGAACGATGCAAGAAGACGACGAATCGCCCGCACAAATCGGACCGTTTACGGCCTCCGACGACGTCCTCTTTTCGTGTCAAAAGACGATTTCGATACTCGAGACGGCAGAAGTCGGACTGCCCATAGCGAGCGATTTGGCGTGCTCGGGGCAATGGCATGCCTTTGTCATACCTGCTTGGAAACGCGCTGCGGCAAAAATGGACGACGACAAAGCTCGCCAAATTGCCATCGAAAATATACGACGCGACCATAACGAGGCGTATCGTGCCGAAAAATTGGGAGATAACAAATGAGCGGTTTCGTCCATCTTCACGTCCACTCTCAATATAGCATTAACGATGGCGCCATTCGCGTAAAACCATTGTGCGAAGAAATCGCCAAACGCGATGTCAAGATGGTCGCCATTACCGATCACGGCGTGATGCATGGTTGCGTCGATTTTATCAATAAAGCAAAGCCATACGGCATTAAACCCATCTTGGGCTGTGAATTCAACGTTTCGGGGTGTTTGCCTGATAGCCCCGAAAAGCTGTTTCACCTCACGGCAATATGCCGCACACTCGACGGATATAAAAACGCACTAGCGCTCATATCGCGAGCCAATATCGAATGTTATCACGCCGAAACGGGCATTGGAACGCTCAAATTCGAATGGTTCAAAGACCACGCCCAAGGTTTGACGATTTTGAGCGGCGATTTGGGCAGTGAATTGGCACAAACCGTACTTCGCGACGGCGATATCGATGCCGTCGTCAAACAAATGCGCGATACGTTTGAGCCTGGCGAGTTTTATCTCGAAATGATGGATAATTCTTTTGAGTTGCAAAAACGCGTCAATGCTTGTTATCGCGAAAACGCGAAGCGCTGGGATTTGCCGCTCGTGGCGACGAACGATTGCCATTATTTGCGAAAAGACGAGGCATTTGCACATGCCGTTCTCGTCTGCAACAGCATGAAAAAGATCGTCGATGAAGCCGAGTTGCGTTCATTTGTCGTCGACGACTTTTATCTCAAAACCGACGAAGAAATGTATTCGGCGTTTAAAGACACGCCCGAGGCGTGCGAAAATACGGTCAAAATCGCCGAATCCGTCGATTGCCCTGTTCGCCTTGGCCCCGTCTTTTTGCCACAATACAAAGTTCCAAAAGAATTCCTAGAATCGCACGAAATTACCGATCCGCATACGGGCGTACACGAGTATTTTAAAGAAGTCGCGCGAAACGGACTCGCCAAACGACTCGAATCGTTCAAAGCATCGGGCAAATCCGTCGATGAAAAAGTCTATTGGGAGAGACTCGAGCGAGAAATCGACGTCATCACGCAGATGGACTTTCCCGGATACTTCCTCATCGTTTGGGATTTTATCCATTGGGCAAAGATGCACGATATCCCCGTAGGCCCAGGGCGTGGTTCGGGTGCGGGATCGCTCGTCGCCTATTCGATGACGATTACCGACCTCGATCCGTTGCCGTTTTCGTTGCTCTTCGAGCGATTTCTCAATCCCGAACGCGTCAGCATGCCCGACTTCGACGTCGACTTTTGCATGGAACGGCGTACCGAAGTCATCAAATACGTAACCGAGCATTATGGCGTCAATAACGTCGCCCAAATTGCGACGTTTGGCGCACTCAAAGCGAAAGCTGCACTCAATTCAGTCGGGCGCGTGCTCGGTTTTACGCCCCAAGAGTTGCGCAATATTACGAAGTTCATCCCCGACGGGCTCATGGCCGACTCGCATACGATTACGCTCGATGCCGCACTCAATGGTAGCGAAAAACAAGGCACAAAACCGATCAAAGAAATCCGCGAACTCCTCGACGCCGATCCGCGCTACGCGCTTTTGTATAAAACGGCACTCGAAGTCGAAGATTTGTTTTGCCAAACGGGTATGCATGCCGCCGGTATCGTCATCTCCGAAGGTCCACTCTGGGATTATGTCCCCGTATTTCGCGGCGCCAATGGCGAAATCGTCGCACAATATGCCAAAGCCGAAGTCGAAGAAGCGGGGCTCGTCAAATTCGACTTCTTGGGGCTCAAAACGCTCACCGTGCTCCAATATGCCATGCGCTATGTCAACCATACGCGCGAAAAGCGAGGCGAAGAACCGCTCGATCTAGGGCTCATCAAGCTCGACGATCCCAATATCTACCGCATGATATCGCAAGGAAAGACGACGGGCGTCTTTCAGCTCGAATCGACGGGCTTTACAAAACTTCTCACGCGACTCAAACCCGATTGCTTCGAAGATCTCGTCGCCGCCGTCGCCCTGTTCCGACCGGGCCCGATGGGCACCGGCATGATGGATCAATTCGTCGATTGCAAAAATGGTCTTCGAGAAATCGAATATCCTCACGAATTATTATCGGGTATTCTCAAAGAAACATACGGCGTCTTCGTCTACCAAGAGCAAGTCATGCAGGCGGCTCAGATCATGGCAGGATATACGCTCGGCGGCGCAGATATCATGCGCCGTGCCATGGGTAAGAAAAAAATCGAAGAGATGAACAAGCAACGCGCCATCTTCGTCGCCGGATCGGTCAAAAAAGGCGTCGAAGAAAAACGCGCCGGCGAAATCTTCGATCTCATCGCAGGATTTGCCAAATACGGCTTTAACAAAAGCCACTCGGCAGCATACGCCCTCATCACCTATCAAACGGCTTATCTCAAGTATTACTACCCCTCCGAGCTCTATGCCGCACTCATGACGTGCGACCAAGATAACCCGGCAAAAGTCATCCGAACGATCAACGATGCTCGCAATAACCGCATCAAAGTTTTGCCCCCCGATATCAACAAATCGCAATCGCAATTTAGCGTCGATAATGGATGCGTGCGCTTCGGATTAGCTGGAATCAAAGGCGTCGGCGAAGCTGCGCTCGAATCGGTCTTTGCTACGCGCGAAAAAGACGGCGTCTTCAAAAGCATGTTCGATTTCTGCGAACGCGTCGATTTGCGCGTCAATAAACGCGTCATCGAAGCACTCATCCAATCGGGCGCTTTCGATTCGCTCAGCCCCATACCTCTGCGAAATATCATCGACATCGGCAAAGCACGAGCCATGATGTTTGCCACAGTACAAACGGCACTCGATCGCGCCAAAAAAACGCGCGAAGACCGCGAAAAAAAGCAGACTTCGCTCTTCGGTCTCTTTGCCAAAGACCCAAGCGTCGATTCCGTCGCGGCAAGCGCCTTCGAAGAACGATACGATAAAGCAGAACCTTGGAACGAAAATACCGTTCTCGAACACGAATTCGAACTCATCGGATACTTCGTATCGGGACACCCGCTCGACCATTATCGGCAAGAATGCGAAAGATTTGCCTCTCATCACACTTGCGATCTCATCAATTTGCCCGAAGAACGACGCGATTTTAAGGGAAAACAAAATCAGCGATCGATCAGCTTATGCGGCATTTTAAAAGGCGCTACCGTGCGCAATACGAAATCGGGAACGAAGATGGCAGAGGGCATGCTCGAAGATATGTTCGGGCAAGTCAAATTCCTCTGCTTCCAAAAAACACTCGACAAAATCGGCACAGAATGCTTCGCCACCGACAAACCCGTCCGCATGACCGGATGGCTCAAAGTCGAAGGCGGAGGCGAAGATGAAGAGAGAAAAGTCGAATTATTCGTCGATGGCGTCGAATTGCTCTCGGAAGTCAGAAATCGAACGATCGAACACATCCTCTTCATCCTTCGAAGCGACGGCGAATATCCCGAAAACGTCGCCGAACGACTCGCTCATTGCCTCGAATCGGCTCCCGGCAATACGCAATGTTACTTGCGCTATGTCGACGGCGACGCCGAAGCAAGCATGAGAATACCCCTCAAAATCCACCTCAGCGATGAACTCTTGGCCGAAGTCGATCAATTATTGGGCTATGAAGCCTACGTCATTAAATAAATTATCTCTTCCTACAAGGTCTTGAATACTACGGGTTTACTTGCCCGCATCGTGCGTGAAATCGTATTATTTTGACTAAACTGACGAAATCGCATTTAATCGCCGCGATATGCCATGGGTACAGATTATGCCCAGTGGCGCTACCCAAGAGGATGTAAAATGAAACAGTACTTAAAATGGTTGTTGGCCGGAGTTTTGGTCTTGAGCGTTTCGCCCGCATTTGCACAAGATGCACACGAAACCGAGGCACCTGCGCAACCCATAGCCCAAGCCGATGAAACGACCGAAACCGCGCAACAAGCGGCCCCCAAATCCGACGATCCCGGCGATGTCATCGCCAATTATTTGTCGCAAATGGCCGCAATCCTAGAGGCAAATCAAGATACACCCGCCGCATTGATCGAAAAATTCGACGCCTTCATCAAAGAAAACGAAAAATCGATGCGCACGGCTTCGAAAAAATTCGACGAAAAACTCAAATCGCTCAAATCGACCGATGCCGAAGTCTATCGCGAAACCGTACAACGCAAAATTACACCCGAACTCAATCGCGTCGTCAGCCTTCTCATCGATTTCGGCAGCAAATACCCCACCGAAGCCGCTAAACTCGATTCCATGCTCAAAGTCGACGCCAAATACACCTACCAACAATAATCGCGACTATCGCCCCCCACATCTCAATCAAACTCTCCGTGCTCAAAGCGCATGACAACGCCCTCGAGCACGGCTCTCTACGATAATCATGACCGTCGACCACATCTGGTGCTACGACCAAGTTCAAAAACTCATCCAAAACATTCATACCGTGCTCAAAGGCCACGATAACGCCGTCGAACACGCTGTGATCTGTTTTATCGCCGGTGGCCACCTGCTCATCGAAGACGTTCCAGGCGTCGGAAAAACGACCCTAGCTCATGCCCTGGCTCGATCATCGGGCTTGTCGTATCGCCGACTTCAATTCACATCCGATATATTGCCAAGCGATATATTGGGCGTCTCGGTCTACGACCCAAAATCCGCCGATTTCCACTTCTTCGATGGCCCAATCTTCACAAACGTCTTGCTCGCCGACGAAATCAATCGCGCCGAACCACGCGCACAAAGCGCCCTGCTCGAAGCCATGTTCGAACGACAAGTCAGCATCGACGGCACGACGAGACCTCTGCCCAATCCCTTCATGGTCATCGCAACGCAAAATCCCGTCGATCTATCGGGTACATTCCCCCTGCCCGATAGCCAACTCGACCGATTCCTCTTCCGCATCGAAATGGGATACCCAAGCGACGATGCCGAATGGGAAATCCTCAAATCGCCAAAACTCACAAACGATATCACCCCCGTACTCGGCTTCGACGACGTCGAAAAATTACAACAAAACGTCGATCTCGTTTTTGCAAGCGACGAAATTCTCAAAGAAATACAATCGATCGCACACAAAACCCGACAACACCCAGCACTAAGCGTCGGCATTTCAACGCGAGCGATGCTCGATCTCCTACACGTAGCTCGCGCCCGTGCCCTCGTCCATAACCGCGATTTCGTACTCCCCGACGACGTCTACACACTCGCCATTCCAACGCTCAGCCACCGAATACGCATCGCGCCACAATCGACCGCTATCGCCGAAGACATCATCGCCGAGATCATCTGATTTTCTTTTTTTTTGTGGGGGAACCAGTCCCCCCACGCCCCCCGCCAAAGGCGATTGACCCACGGCTATGCCGTTGGGCACGATCGCCTTTGGCCGCATAGGAGGGAAATTGTGAGCTTGGGTTTTTACTTCGTTTTTAGGTGATCACGGACTGAGGGTTTTTAGTTTTTGATTTGTTTTTAGGTGATCACAGGCCTGGAGTTTTTGCTCTGCTCCTAAGCCCTATGTGGGGCTTGGGGAGAGATCAAAATATACTATCTGTTATCGAACAATTTTTGTTCGATCATCTTGACATTGAGTTCGAGTTCGCGATCGGTCTTGATGTCGTTTGTAATGCTCTGAACAGCGCTCATAATCGTCGTATGGTCGCGGTCGAAGGCCTGCCCGATGGCGGGTAAAGAGAGCGATGTGTGATTCCTCGCGAGGTACATGGCGACCTTGCGAGGACAACTGATTTCTTTTTTACGACAACGCCCCATGAGATCGTCGCGCGAAATGCCAAAATACGACGATACGCAATGTATGATGAGATCGACATTGACGAGCTTTTGCGTCTTCTGATAGAAGGGCTCAATGAGTTTTTGAGCGAGTGCAAGGCTGATGCGTGTCTTTTGAGCGAGTGCGGCGCCGTTGATGCGCTTCACACAACCTTCGAGCTCGCGGACGTTTGTCGCCACTTTCGAAGCGATGTATTGGGCAACGTCGTCGGGAAGGAATATGCCTTCCGATCGGGATTTGGTGCGCAAAATCGCCAATCGCGTCTCGAAATCGGGCAACTGGATATCGAACCAACCATCGCAACAGAACCGAGATCGCATGCGCTCGTCGATATCTTTGATTTCGTTCGGGTGACGGTCACTCGTGAGAACGATTTGTTTTTCGTTCTCGATGAGATAGTTGAACGTGTGGAAGAATTCTTCTTGAGAACGCTGTTTGCCGGTCAAGAACTGGATATCGTCGACGAGTAAGACGTCGATATTGTCGCGAACTTTGGCACGAAATTCTGCCATTTTCCCCATCGACATGTGCTCGACGCATTCGTTGACGAACTCTTCGCACGTCAAGTACTTCACCCGCAGCATCGTCATATCGAGCAATTCGTTGCCGATGGCTTGGGCCAAGTGGGTTTTGCCCAATCCAGCACCGCCATAGATAAATAGCGGGTTATAGACTTTTGCAGGCTTGCTCGCGACGGCTTTCGCCGCGCAAAGAGCCATCTCGTTCGAGCTCCCGACGACGAATCCTTCGAATGTGTACTTCTGATTGACCTTGCTTTCGCGGCGAACGGTTTGCGAAACGACGAAGGGTTCGATTTCGTCGGAGTAATCGAACGAGGCATATCGCGGGGGCGCGATACTTTGCCCCATCGCACCTTGACCGATGCAAAAAGCAGCTGCTTTGTCTTCGACAGTCGAAAGATCTTCGACGTGGACGGGGTTTTCGGGAAAGGGCAAAAGACCGTTTGTCGGCTGTTTTGGCTCGGCTTGTGCCACTGGGGGCACGGGTGCTTCGGCGCCGATGAGCGAAAAGACCAGCTCGACGTCGTCGTCGTAGCCCTCACAGCGCAAGAGATCTTGCAAAATATCGAGCATTTTGACGCTCAGCGACGACTCGACGAAGCTCAGCGACGACTTCTCGGGAAGTCCTAATTCCCATTGCTTGTCTGTAATCCTCACACACGTCAATCCCGACAAATACGACATGTATCGGGGCTGAACGTGCTCCCGAATGGCGGCAAGATAACGCGTCCAAAGTTCTGTAGCGACGGATTTATTGGTCATGAGATCCAAGCTTATTCGTAAAAGAAAAAACGCACATTTGGCAAAAATCCCAAACGTCGCGAGCGCGAAAATTAGGTGATTCCCATGCGCTCGTCAATCGATTTGAATATTACACCTACATGTAAAACAGTCAAATGCCCTGATTTCCTTGATTTGCGTGAATTTTCAAAATATACCAGAATTCCATTCGAGATTTTAACAAAATTCTGAATTTTCTCTTAATACGAAATATTATTCGATAGCATTGCCGATGTAATAAAATTATACTCATAAAGTTGATGCATTAGTGTGGATTATTCACATAGTTTTTATTTTTATCGACTTTTTTGGCGTCGATTTTGATATATTTTGATACAATCAAAATTTCGCAATGAAATTTCGTTTTTTCGGCCATCTGAAAATTTTATAAAAAGAACAACGATTTTTTCTGAATATTCTGAGCCGTTTTTCGAAAAAATCGCAATTCAGACTTATCCACATCGACCTGTGGATAAGTCTGTGGATTTCCGATTTTTGGGGCAAATCCGAATAATTCGACAAAACCGAAAGAAACCGAATATTCATCGGAATTAGTTCAGATAAAGCGTTTTTTCTGCAAATCCGATGCGCGCGTATCCATATTATAGAACGCTCGGCGGGCGATGCAAGCAACAGATGCGAAGATTTGTCCACATGCGTTGTGGATAACTTTGTGATAAGTTGTGTATAGCATAAGATTCGATGTTTCTTATAATTTCGGAATAAAATTCTGAATTTTTGATAAAAATGACATAAAATTTTGGCTGTGGACAAAAATCAGGACAACTCCGTGGATAACGTTGTGGAAACCTGTGGGCAAAGTTGTGGATAACTTTTGAGGTTTTGAATTACCCACAGGCATCCACAAATCGTCCACAGTTCGCCCACATGCGCTTGGTTTGGGAATGGCTTTTGATTTGGGCGATTTTGAGGTTATCCACAAATCCCCATGGTCTATGATGAAGACTGTATTTAAGATAAAAAAAGAGAGATGAATAAGAGTGATAATCGAGCGGCGGTGCTGTTGGCGAATTGAGCGGGGAATGGGTGGGGCTGAGCTAGGGCATTGTAGGTGTTATCGAGCGGCGGTGCTGTTGGCGAATTGAGCGGGGAATGGGTACGGTGGGTGAATGGCTCGGGAATGGGAGGGGTATGAGCCAGGGCGTTGCGGGCGCGGCGATTGAGCGCCTGCAGAGGGGGGAGCGGCGTATTGCCCGTAGGGCAAAAGCCGATGGGGGGGAGACTTCCCCCCGCCGTCGTACACCAAATCAAAAAGAGAGCCTGCGATGATGCGATTTTGTCTAAAGTGCTTGACGCTTTGGGCAGAATCATAGAAAAATAGGCGATAATTTTTGTGCCTTTGCGAAGCGCTTTTGATGTTGTCGGGCGGTGGCGCGTGTGGCACGGCGAATTGAGCGGTCAGCCGCGTAGCATGGGGTTAGTCGGATGAAATTTGCGATAGATAGGGATGTTTTTCTCGGTGTTTTGAAGTGCGTCGATGGCGTTTGCCCGCCCAAGGGGAGTTTCGTTTCGCTGGCGTGTTGCCATATCGAAGCGACGAATAACAAGATCGTCGTGACGGGGACTGACTTGGAGCTGACGCTGCGCATCGTCGAGCAGGCGACGGTGATGGAAGAGGGGAAGGCGATTATTCCGTCGCATCAGTTGCTCGAAATCGTGCAGAGCCAACCGGGAGGCGCGCAGGTGCTCATTTCGACCGAGGGGACGTCGACGATTATCACGTCGGGCAACTTCAAGTCGCGGTTGTCGAGCATGGACATCTTCGAGTATCCGCAGATTCAGAACCTCGATGCCGAAACGTGCCTCAAAGTGAGTGCGCTCGAGTTTAAGAAACTCATCAATAAGACGCGGTTTTGCATTTCGAAAGACAGCACGCGGCAGGAGTTTACGGGCGTTTCGATGCGCGTGTCGCAAAATGGCTGCGTGCAAATGGCGTCGACCGACGGACACCGTTTGTCGTGTGTCGAGACGACGGCGACGATTTGTGGCACGCTGAGTTCGCGGCTCGAAAAGGGGATTATTCTGCCGCAGAAGGCTTTGAACGAATTTACGAAGTTCATTACCGATGGAGGCGACATCGAATTCGGCGTCGACTCGGCCGAGAAGAAGATTCTCGTTCGCATGGGCAATATGACGTATTTTGCGACGCGTATCGAAGGCGAATTCCCCGATTTTTCGAAAGTCATTCCGCCGCGCTTCGACCATAAGGCGATTATTAGTCGCGAGGCGTTTTTGCAGATTCTCAATCGCGCGTCGATTTTCACCAATCGAAACCTCAATACGGTGAAGCTCGTTTTGTCGAGTGGTAGGGTAGAGATTTCGGCTTACGACCAGACACGTGGCGAGATGAATGACTATATCGATGCCGATTATGAGGGAGCGGGCGTGACGGCGGGATTCAATCAGAGCTATGTCGCCGATATCCTCAAAGTCATCGATGGCGATTATATTTCGTTCGAAATCATCGATATGGATTCGCCCGTCTTAATCCGCGATACGTCGTGCGATAAATACGACTTTATCGTGATGCCGATGCAACTGTAAGCCTTTGACCTCACCCATAACCCCTTGACCTCACCTCCTAACCCACTCTCCATAAATGGCGAGTGGGGATGGACATCTGCCTGTGGCAGATGTGAGAAATATGGCGGGGTTGTTTGAATAAAGGCTTTAGGTGTTATAAATGAGCCGTACGTGCCGTGCCTGGGTTGGGTACGGCTGTTCGATATTTTTAAGGAGTAAAAAGCATGACGCAAGAACGAGAATGGGAATCGAAATTGGCGCAGATGGACATCGATGAATTGAACATAGCCACGATACGGACGCTGGCGATGGATATGGTTCAGGCGGCGAATTCGGGTCACCCAGGCGCACCGATGGGATGTGCAGCGATGGCGCACGTGCTCTGGAGCCGTCACATGAAATTGGCGCCGAATCACGTCGGTTGGTCGAATCGCGACAGATTCGTTTTATCGAATGGTCATGCTTCGACGCTTTTGTATGGATTGCTCCATTTGAATGGATATCCGGTCAGTCTCGACGATTTGAAACAATTCCGCCAGATGGGAAGCATTACGCCGGGTCACCCCGAAAACCACGTCACGCCGGGAATCGATACGACGACGGGCCCACTCGGGCAAGGCATTGCCAATGCCGTTGGATTTGCGATTGCCGAATCGCACCTCGCGGCGCGTTATAACCGCCCCGGTCACGACGTCGTCGATCACTATACGTATGCGATTTGTGGCGATGGTTGCCTCATGGAAGGCATTAGTGCCGAAGCGGCGTCGATTGCTGGGCATTTGGGATTGAGCAAGCTCATCGTGCTCTACGATAACAACCACATTACGATCGACGGCACGACCGATGTCAGCTTTACAGAAGACGTTTGTGCTCGCTTTGAAGCGCATCAATGGAACGTTTTGCGCGTCGAAGATGGCACCGATTTGGAAGCTATCGATGCGGCTATTACGCTGGCGAAATCGCAGCACGAAAAACCGACGCTCATCAGCGTCCGAAATCACATTGGCTTCGGTAGCCCGCACATGCAAGATACGTCGAAAGTCCACGGTTCGCCGCTCGGCGCCGAAGAAATTCGACTCACCAAAGCCGCCTACGGCTGGCCCGAAGATGCCCAATTCTTCGTTCCCGAACGCGTAGCGAAGAGTCGCAGCGAGCGCGTGGCAAAACACGATGCCGCTTATGATGCGTGGAAACGGGGCTTCGAGGCGTATCGCGCCGAATATCCCGAATTGGCCCAGGAATTTGAACGCCGCATGCGCGGCGAATTGCCCGAGGGCTGGGATGCTCTCGATGCATTTGAACCCGGGAAAGCCATGGCAACGCGCGCCGCGGGCGGAAAAGTCCTCAGCGCACTCCATGCCAAACTCCCCGAACTCATGGGCGGTAGCGCCGACTTGCACGAATCGAATAAGACGTATGTCAAAGGTTCGGGCGATTATTCGAAGGCCGATCGCGCAGGGCGCAATATGTTCTTTGGCATTCGCGAACATGCCATGGCTTCGATCGTCAACGCCATGGCGCTCTATGGCGGTTTCATTCCCTACGGTGCCACATTCCTCGTCTTTAGCGATTACATGCGCCATTGCATTCGCCTGGGTGCCCTCGAAGGTGCCCATGCGCTTTGGATTTGGACGCACGATTCGATTGGCGTCGGCGAAGACGGCCCCACGCACCAACCGATCGAGCATTTCGCATCGCTACGCGCGATTCCCGATTTCGTCTTCATTCGTCCCAACGATGCAAACGAAACGCTCGAAGCATTCAAATTTGCCATCGCCTCGAAACGCCCCGTCGGTTTGGCGCTTTCGCGTCAAAATTGTCGCACGCTCGACCGCTCGGTCTACGGCTCGGCTTCGAACCTCGCTAAAGGCGCCTATGTCTTGGTGAGCGACGAAAACCCCGAATACATCCTCTTGGCTTCAGGATCGGAAGTCGACGTCGCTCTCGACGCCTACGAAATGCTCAAAGCCGAAGGCAAACGCGGGCGCGTCGTCAGCGTTCCCGCGCATCGACTCTTCTTCGAGCAAAGCGCCGAATACCGTGAGTCGGTCTTGCCCGCTTCGGTCAAGAATCGCGTCGCCATCGAAGCTGCCGTCGAAATGAGCTGGGAAAAACTCATCGGCGATAACGGTACTTTCATCGGCATGTCGACCTACGGCGCTAGCGCACCCGCCGAACTCTTGTACGAGAAATTCGGCATCACGCCCAAAGCCGCCGGGCAGCAAAAAAGTTCTTGCTTTTGGCCGCAAACTTTGATAAGATACTAATGTTGCATGATTATAATTGCCCCATAAGGAGGTGCAGACAAATGGCAAAATGCGAAATTTGTGGTAAGGGCGTTACTTTCGGGATCAAGGTTTCTCACTCTCATCGCCGTGCGAACCGTACCTGGAAGCCCAATGTCAGACGTGTAAAGGCAGTTGTAAACGGTACTCCCTGCCGTATCTACGCCTGCACCCGCTGCTTGCGTTCCGGCAAAGTAGAGAGAGCCGTCTGATGCTTTCCATTTACCCCCGCAACCAAAGCTCCTGTCCCGCTGTGGCAGGGGCTTTTTTCTATGCCTTGGGGCGCCGGGGGATGGGTTTTCGGCGGAGTTTTTTCTTGACACTTCTGTACTGATATTCGATTTTCAAGGTACGGCGGGGGGCCTGTTTTTCCATCGGCTGTCCCCCGTGATGACCCGATGCGGTCGGGTCGGATGGTAAAAGGCCTTTCACTAATACGGACGAAACGGGGGATTTTTGCATCAAAAAGGTTAAAAAGCAACATTTTTTAACGGAAAGTTTACAATTGAGGGAGAAATCGACTAAATAGTGGAGAAAAATGGGCGCGATTTGGTGGAAAAAATTAGGGTGGTAGGGCGGAAAACTTGCCCCGCCGT
>OQWM01000278.1_pt1 | contig 30946 bp, 33 predicted proteins | sample 1691531 | NCBI WGS metagenome assembly OQWM01 (sample SAMN03418257, study PRJEB22391) | human gut metagenome | biome: human-gut; feature: organic feature; material: feces | host: Homo sapiens | place: Tanzania | collected 2013-01
TGACATTTCATGCCCGTTGATATACCATTTCATCATCTTGTCACCCCTTAACCAACTGAAGCTGAGGGACGAACCGCGCCGGCGGAGCCATAAAAATACACTGATCCCCGTTGAAAACGCCTTCTTCTCCTTTGCGGAAGACGCCCGATTCCTCGACAGTATATTTTGTCATAATACCGTGCAGCCGCTTCAATTCCTGAATATTATAAGGATCAATTTTAGAAAGTTCCTCGTAGGCTGCGTATGCGTTTTTGACCTCCTGAATTTCTTTCTGTTCCCCTAACACCAACTTTCCGTTGATAACATCTCTGACCTGCCCGAGGGAGAGCGAATTTGCCTCGATCCGCAAAGAAGAATGAATAGATTTGATGCGATTGTTCTTCCGCAGGTGTGGTTTTGATTCCAAGTTAGCAACGGTTGTCATGCGTCCGACTTTTTCTGAAATCGAAGACACATAGGACAAAATCTCGTTTGTGATCGCATAGGGCGGCGTGTAATGATTCAAAAAATCACCTCCGTGTACTTGCGTACTATCTTGCGTATTATCTTGCTATATTATACACCGCAGGAAGGAAAAAGCAACAGCGCAGCATATAAAAGTCACTATTGTAGATGATTGTATATAGAAAAAATGGAAAACACAAAAGTTTTTTTCGTGTACAAGATGAGATAGAAACTATGGAAAAACTCCAACTATACAGCCTTCCCCTGTGATGCTACAATGAAGCTGTATTTCAGGGCGAAGTAAGTTAGGGCGGAGTAAGTTAGGAAAGAAAGAGTGGAAAGGAGGTAGTATGCCCTTTGCACAGCTCATGGCGGTTTTACCGCTTAGAGATGTGGCATGCTCCTTGCGAGTACCGTCGAACTCAAACGACTTGAAATGTAATAAGGACGAGAATGAAACCGTAATTGCTCATAGGAGTGATTGCGGTCTTTTTTTGTTTCGTCAAAAGAAAGGAGTCAGGCAATGAATGTCCAATAGCAAGCTGATCGAGCTGAGTTACTATGACCCATCCGCACAGGTGCGCTTGTCGGCCTATGCGGATACGCTGGTACTCGACCACGATCAAAACGGCAGCATCATCAGTGCCATCCGCTTCGGCGGCTATCCCGAAATGGTGCGGGCAATGGCAGATGCCATCTACGGCGGTGCGACGATAGAAGCCGCCCAAAACGACACGACCCGAATGCTCCAAAGCAGCCTCAAAAGTTATCAGCGGCAGATCACGCACGATGGGATCTACGCCGTGGCAACATTGATGGCTGCGGACACCGTACAGGAGGATGACAGAAGCGGCAAGCATGAAAAAGACGAGGATACAAACCTCGTAGATACGGAGCAGATGGAGCTGCAGCCCCGCAGGTGCTACATCTTCTGTCCTGCCAGGGATCAAAAGCGGCTCTTTGAGGAACTGGATCACAAAACGGCAGCGCCGCTGATCCCGGAATTTCAGGATTATGTGCTCAGCAGTTTGCGCCAACGGGGAGATCTCCGGCAACTGGAGGTCATTTCCCTGAAAGAGCGGATAGACGCATGGGTGCTGGATCTGAAGCCGCAGGATCAGAATGTGGTGGAGGTGCTGGAGCAGGGCTTGCAGAGCGGAGATATCCAGATCCCCGGTGCAGTCCCCAATATGCCAGACGGTTTTGAAAATGTGGAAAATGTCACAGGCTATCTCAATACCTTTGGCGTTACCGTAGCTGACCGTATCCGCAATCAGTTCATGCCCCTTTTTGATCCTGCCAAGGAACCGCTTTCCGACGAAGTGCTCGCTATCAACGACTGCATCATGAGCCGTGTGGGATATTCTCTCTACGATGCGCAGCTTGCGGTGGCAGAAGCCGTCAAGCGGCAGCTTGCGCGTAAGCGTGTGGCGCTCATTATCGCAGAATGCGGTAGTGGCAAAACGAAGATCGGTTCGACTGCTCTTGGCGCTTTGCACGGGCTGTGGGCCGATCAGAAGCGGAAAGACGGCAGGAAATCCTTTGGCATCGTCATGTGTCCCTCCCATGTCACACAAAAGTGGGTGCGGGAGATTGGAGAAACGCTCCCGGATACCTACGGCATGGTGGTGCGCACGATTCAGGATCTCAACCGTCTGTATGCGATGTACGAGAAGGGCGACAAAAGTGTATTTGCTGTTTTTTCCAAGGAGCAGGCGCGGGATGGCTATATGCGTTACCCCGCCGTGCGTTGGAATCGACGCAGACGCGCGTTTCTCTGCCCAGACTGCGACGGTGTGATCGAAATGGAGATCAGCGAGGACGGCAGCCGCTATACGGTGCCGGCCGACCAGTTCTTTTTTCAGAAGGAGCACAAGAAAAATCACACCTGTCCCCATTGCGGTATGCCGCTATGGTCTGCGGTCAATCCGGACAAGCGGATCGACTGGGTGAAGATCGGAGAATACGGATGGGTCTACCGCTACGGCGCGCAGGCACATCTGCATCGTACCAAAAACGAGCGTGTTCTCGATCAGCTCACTGAGATCGCCCAAAATCCGGATGCATTCTACCCGATCCGCGGAGCGCACCGGCGGTTTCCCCTGAGTACCTACATCAAGAAAAAGCTGCGCGGGCGCATCGACGGCTTCCTCTGCGATGAGCTGCACGAGTACAACAACAATAGCGGGCAGGGCGATGCCATGGCAGAGCTGTACGGCGCGTCCAGGTGTTTTGTCGGAATGACGGCAACGCTTATCAACGGCTATTCCTCCGGCATTTTTCACCTGCTCTACCGTATCGTCCCCGGGCTGATGCTCAAGGATGGCAAACGCTACAAAAGCCCCGGTGATTTCGATGCGGAGTACGGCGTGGTGGAAAATACCTATGAGATACAGGATGCGGAGTACAATTCCAATAGGCGCACCAGTAAGCGCAGAACAAAGTCAAAGCAGCTGCCCGGCGTATCGCCGCTGGTATTTTCCCGTTTCCTGCTGGAATACACGGCATTTCTCTCCCTCTCCGACATGGGCAAAGACCTGCCGGACTACGAAGAGATCCCCGTACCGCTGGAGATGCCGGAGGATGTACGCACGGCCTATAAAGAGGCGGAACACGAATTGCAGAAAGTCCTGCGCACAGACCGAAAGGCGGCGCAGAAGATTCTGTCCACCTATCTCAATTTGCTGACGGTTTACCCGGATCAGCCCTACGATCAAGCGGAGGTAGTGCATCCCATAAACGGAATGCCCATTGTAACGCCAAAGAACTGCGGCGATTTTTCCCGCCTGCTTCCCAAGGAGGAACGGGTATTGGAGCTGGTGCGGCAGAAGGCGGCAAACGGAGAGCGCGTGCTCATCTATACCAGTTGGACGCGCACGGATTCACAGAAAAAGCTTCAGGAGCTTCTTTGCTCGGAAGGCTATCGGACAGAGATCCTGACGCCGCAGATCGCTACGGATAAGCGGGAGGACTGGGTCAACAAGCGTGTCAAGAACGGTTTGCAGGTGCTCATTACCAACCCGCGCTGCGTGGAAACCGGCCTTGACCTCAATGCCTTTACCACCATTATCTTCTACTCCATGGGCTATAACCTCTTTACGCTGCGGCAGGCATCCCGCCGGTCGTGGCGGATCAATCAGACCGCCCCCAGAGTGGAGGTATATATGCTCTACTACGCCGATACCATGCAGGCAAAGGCTATGAAGCTGATGGCATCCAAGTTGGCGGTAGCGGGCATCATCGAGGGGACATTTTCTGAAGAGGGCCTTGCGGCCATGAGTGATGTAAAGGACCTGACCTCACAGATGGCAAAGGAACTGGCGCTGGGGATCCGGGATAATGTGGAGGATATTGCGGCGGCCTTTCGGAAAATGGCGGTCATTAACCCGGAGCGGAAAAAGAACATCGCAGCTGCGCAGCTGAAAGAGACTGCGGCAGAAGAACAAAAAGCACCCGCAGCCAAGGATTCCTTCGGCGTGCGCACGGCGCAGGCGCAAGTGCGTCAGGCACTTTATGAAGGGCTGCTTGCCAGGACTGCGGAAGAACAGAAGAAACGGAAGTCGAAGAAGGCAGAGGTGGATGAAAACCAGCTGTCGATCTTCGGCTTTGCTGCGTAAAGGAGGAGATTATTTGAATGTAACGATCAATCGGGCGGAAATGCTGAGCGCCATCAAGCGTGCATCAGCCATCGCACCGGCGGATTCGCCGTTGGACGTGCTCCGGGGCGTTTTGCTGGAGGCGGATGCTGCCGCAGGAAAGCTCACCGTCACCTCGACTAATCTGGAAGCGGCGCTGGAGGAAAAGCTCCCCTGTACCGTTCAGGAGGATGGGGCGCTGGTATTTGGCGCGAAGATGCTTGCAGAAATGCTCTCACGGCTGCCGCAGGATACCGTGCAGCTCTGCCGGGCAGAAAATCAGGGACGCATGACGCTCAGAAGCGGAGACGCCTGCTATGAAGTGGATGTATGGGAGCGAGGCGCTTTTCCAAAGCCGGATCTTCCTTTTCCGGAGGATACCGTCAAACTCAGCGGGATTCCCGCTATGGCGCAGCACACCGTATTTGCAACCGCACAGGATAACAGCAAGCCGCTTCTCAAGTGCGTCAATCTCATGTTTACCAGCACGGGACTGCGCGCGGCCGGCAGCAACGGAAACTGTATCGTGACGGCCAGAGGTGACAATCAGAGCACGGGTGATGTGAGCCTGCTCATCCCCGCCGCCTCGCTTGGAAAGCTCTCGAATATGTGCCAGGACAAGGATGAATTCCGTGTCGGCACCACGGGAAAGAGCATCGTCTTTTTCCGCGAGAACTTCCTTTTCAGCGCGCGGCTCATGGAGGGCGGCTACATCGATACGGATCAGTTGGTAGGCAGCATCCGGAATGCGTTTACCGTGCTGACGGATATTCACGACATGAGAGCGGCGCTCTCGTCCGTCCTAAGCATTGGCACCGGAAACCGGGTGAAGCTGAGCTTTCAGGATCAGCGCCTTGTATTCCAATGCGCAGGCGATTGCGTCAGCGCATCGGCACCCATTGAGGTAATTGCATTGACCGGCGCTCCTGCGGGGGACTACTGGTTCAACGCAAAGCAGCTTGTCACCTGCCTGAAAGCCTTGAGCGGCACGGTCACGCTGGGGATCGCGCAGGGCGGAATGCTGACGCTTGCCACGCAGGATGCTTACTATCTGCAAAACGCCATGCGGCCGGAAGCACAGAAGAAAACTCAAAAAGCCGCGCAGCCGGCTGCTGCGAAAGCGGCGTAAGGAGGGATGCCTTTGGTAGAGATTCCGACGATCTGCCGCTATTGCGGCGGCGCAGTCCATCTTGTTCCCGCAGCAAAGGTGTATGGCCCCGCGGCGGCAAAAAGACTGGGCTTGGAACGCGAGAAATTTTATCAATGTCAGAACTGCAATGCCCGTGTGGGCTGTCATAAGGGCAGCGCGCGGCCGCTGGGCAATCTTGCCAACGAAGCCCTTCGCATGAAGCGGATGGAGACCCATCAGGTCTTTGACAGCTTCTGGAAGGAGCGGGGAATGAGCAGAACGCAGGGCTATAAGTGGATGGCAAAGAAGCTGAGACTCTCTGAAGAGCTTGCACACATCGGCGGCTTTGAGATGGATCGGTGCCAGAAGCTGATCCGGCTATGCGAAAAGGAACGAAACAAAGAGAAAAAGAAGGAGGCAGCATAAATGTGTGAGAGAACATATTGCCGGCATGAGCATGAGAGACTTTGCTCGTGTCCGCCGGTCACTTGCAGGGATGCCCTTGGAATGGCCGCGCATTTGGCGGAGAACATGGAGCAAGTCCAATGGAGCCTGACCTACAACAGCCTGAAGGAGATAAAGCCCTATCAGCTGTGTCTGGTCGGGAAATGCAGGATCTGCGGCGGGCGGCTGTGCATGGAGCAAAGGCCCGTTGAGGCGGATAGCACTGACGGTTTCCTTGCTGCGGTATACCGGCATTTATACCATTTTCACCGCTCCATCGGTCAGTGCTTGCCTCGCGCGGCGTTTCGCACAAAGTTTGTAGAGATGTTCCGTAAGGAGGATCGCGCCGCTGTTGAGGACTGGCTGAGCATGCCGGAAAACCAGTCGATCCATGCCATGATCTGCGGAAATGCGAAGAGAGTCTATACCATCGTCCACTCCTGGGCGGATGCGGATCAGGGCAATTTTCCTGCTCCGGAAGGTATGGCAGCCTTCACTGTGAAGGAGGAGGCCCGCAAGGAGCTTGCGCGCCTTGTGACGGAGGAAAAGGAAAATCGGACGATCCCGTTTCCGACAGAAGAATACTGTGAGGAGTACGGCGAGGATTTCTGGGAGGCTTACCGGGACGGCTATGCCGCCGGATGGTTTACCCGCTATGAGATCATCGAAAGTCCGCTGTACGCAGAAAATATCGAAGAAAAAGGAGGTGCGGCTGATGATGCTGCGAAAACCGACCTGCTCTGATTGCCCACATAATCTCCAATACATGGAAAGATTGCCGATCAAGAAAAAGGGCGTCACCATGCACTTGGGGGAGCGTTTCTGTGTTGCGGGAAAGCGCGCGAGGAAATTCAAACGCAGTGATCCCAAAACCTATGTGCCAAGCTGGTGTCCCAGGCTCAAGGCTCCCTGTGAGCTGCGGATCTATGGCTTCAAGAATCAGAGAGAATGGAGGATGCACCGCAGTATGTGCGCGGATCTGGGCAAGGATACTTCTCCATCTGCATTCCGCTATGCGGTGCGCTATGAAGGACATACCGATCTGGCGCCGTATGAGTTTTTCGAGTGCTGCAATGAAAAATCGGATGATGAGATTTTGGGTGCAGCAGTCCAGCACTACGATGTTGTGGAAATCGACGACGGTATCAAGCCTGCCTTTTTCTACAAAACGGAGCATGGCTATGAGCTTTTATTCTCGTTTGATGCCAAGACTGCCAAGAAGAATATCAGGGAGGAAATTGATTGAAGGAAACTGTAAAAAGCTGCAGCAACTGCCGATATTCCTATGATCTGCCGAGCAATCGCGGACCGATGGCAAAAACGCAGTACTGTAGAAACAAGAACTATAATTCCGTGAACTATACCACCAAAATGTTGCTGGAGGACTGGGACCAAGGCCACTGCCGCTTTTGGGCGTCCATACCAGAGGAAGGAAACGACAATGAAAAATAATTACTCAATCGCTCAGCGCAACGCCATTGTGGAAGCAAATCTTTGGTGCATCGACAGCGTGATCCGTCAGAATCGCCCGCTCATGAGAGCGGCTCGGCTGGAATATGACGATGTGTACCAGCAGCTTGCCCTGCGGCTTATCAAGGCTGTGGCGGGCTATGACCCGGAAAAGGGACGCCTGGAGCAGCACATTTTCGCCCAGCTCAAGTATGAGCTTCTTAGCTGCAGATCGGCCTACCGGCTCTGCGGTATGACCGGCACACCGCACTCGTTCCGAAAGAGCCATATCATTTCCATCGACGCGCTCTCTGAGGACAGCGGCCTCTATGAAGAGGCGCTGGCGGCGTAAGGAGGCACGGAAATGACGCTGAGAGATAAGATGCTGGCGGTCATTGCGGATACCAATGATAGCGTAGCTGAGCGGGAGGAATTGGTGGAGATGATCGCCATTGCCCTGCTGACGCGAAAAAACCTGTTTGTTCTGGGTGAGCCGGGACAGGCCAAGAGCTATGCCATCAACCTGTTCCGTCGGCACATCACCGGTGCGCGGCAGTTTGAGAGGCTTCTTTCCAAGCAGAGCGATGAAGAACAGCTTTTCGGCCGTGTTGATCTTGCGAGTCTGCTGCCGGGCTCTGTGCCGCCGACCGTGCTGGAGCAGGACGCAACCTATCAAAACCAGCGCTTCAACCTGCGTGTCCTCGTCGAGGGCATCGGCTCCATGAAGGACGAGCCCGCAACATGGGAAAAGCTCAAGAGCGGCACCGAAAAGCTGGAGCTTTATCGTGCAGCGCTCTCGGCGCTTCACAAAAGCGAGCCCACGGTGCAGACAGCCGGCAAAATTCCAGAGGCCGATATCGTATTGCTGGATGAGATCTTCAAGTGCAACGACGGCGTGCTGAACTCACTGCTCACCGCCCTCAATGAGCGGAAATACACCAACGAGGGACGCACCTATCCCATTCCGGTCATTTCTTTTTTTGCGGCCTCCAATGAGATCCCTAATTTCAACGATCCGCAGGAAAAGATCCTGGAAGCGCTGTATGACCGCCTGGAACTGAAGGTCGTGACGGCCAATATGGAGGATCGGGGCACGCGCCTTGCCGTTTTGAAGAATAAGCAAACCGGCGCCTTCGGACAGATCTCCGCCACGATCACGTTGGAGGAGTTGCGGCAAATGCAGCAGGAGGTCGCGTCGATCCCCGTTCCCGACGTCATCAACGAGTTGGCTGACGATATCCTCTGCGAGCTTCGTAAGGATATGGCGGTGTCGGACCGAAAGTATCTGGGCTATTATCCCATCGCGCAGGCCAAGGCATGGCTTTCCGGCCATGACAAGGTAGAATCCTGTGACCTTCTGGCGCTGAAGAATTATCTCTGGCGCCTGCCCTCAGACCGTGAAAAGGTGGAAGCGGTGCTCACCCGCCTGTGTGTCAACCCCATGCAGGATAAGGTCAACAATATCCGCGGTATGGCGTTGGAATCCCAGGAGGAATTTGACGCTGCGCTGGGGGATGGCAGCAAGGCCGATACTGTGCGCAAGGCATTTATCAAGCTGCGCGGTGAATTGACGCATCTTTATCAGATGCAGTGCAGCCTTCGCACGGCGGCGCAGTCTGACAGCGAGATTGCGCTGGTGGATGACCTCTTGGCCGATTTGGAGAAGATCAGCCGCAAGGCCCACGAGCAGACACATTTTACTTATACGACGCTGGAAGAGATCGCAGCGTTAAATTAAAAAATATTGGAGGAATCACGATGCTGAACAAGATCATTCTTATGGGAAGACTCACGCGCGATCCCGAACTGCGCAGGACGGAGAGCGGTACCGCCGTTTGTTCGTTTTCAATCGCGGTGGATCGGGACTTCAAGTCCAAAAACGGGGAAAAGGAGACGGACTTTATTGATATCGTTGCCTGGCGCGCCACGGCGGAGTTTGTGAGCAAGTATTTCACAAAAGGCCGCATGGCCGTCGTGGAGGGCCGGCTCCAGATCCGCGACTGGACGGACAAGGAAGGCGGCAAGCGCCGCAGTGCCGAAGTCATTGCAGACAATGTCTACTTCGGAGATTCCAAGCCGAAAGACGGCGGTGAGGAAGATGATGTTCCTGCCTATACCGGAGCGCCCGACAGCTTTGCCGTGCCGGACGGCTTTACACCAGACTTTGGCGGCGAATCCGGGGAAATGCCATTTTAAGAGCACCAAATAAGCGAGGGAGGGCATCAGCCCTCCCTCCATATAAAAGATAAGAGGAGAAAACAAAATGAGCATTGTTTTTACGGAAGTACGGATCGAAGACCGTGGTGGCGTGGAGCTTTCCTTTATGGAGGGTGGTTGTTTGGATGAACTTGATATCCGCGAGCTTTTGAAGCACGACCAGCCCTTCCGCGATATGTGGGACGCAGTAGGCAGCGACGCAAGGATCGCCGTCCAGCAGTATCGTTTCCGGGGCGGCAAACAGGGAGAAGAATTGGGTGACGAAAACCACTTCGCCCTGATGCGCGCGTATGATCGCGCACTCTCAGACGAGGACGGATCTACTTTTGTCGAACGGGACGATGTAGACTGGCTGGATGACTTTGAACTCACCAAAGACGATCTTGCAGACGGTAAGTGACAAACTCGCATTGATAGGGGAGCGTTTTATATGGAAACGAGTATTCTTAGCGCCTATTCCAAGAATGAATGCCAGAAGTATTTTGACTATCTGGAACGGCTGCGTCAAAGCGGCGAAACAAATATGTACGGAGCCGTACCATACTTGCAGGAAGAATTTCCGGAGCTGCGATATGCGCCGGAACGGGCAAGAAAAATTCTGTTGGCGTGGTTCGGCACATTTTGAGAGAAGGAGGCGGATACAAAATGCTGAAGCCCTACCGGACAGTTCAGGATGTTCTTTCCTCTCCGTGGGCGCAGGTGCAGAGAGTGAAACGTAGTCCGCAACAGACAGACCGCGTTTTGCGCTCGACCAAACTGGAGGATAGCATTTACCGGGATCTGCGCATGGAGGATACGGGTATGGACGAGATCGAGAACAGCGCAGGCGAAAAGCTGCACTCTTTTCCGGCGCTCTCGCGGGATATTTTCCAGTCCTTTTATTCCCTGATGCCCCGGCGCAACGCGGACGATGACCTCTCGACAGCGGCGAGGAAGATCAACATGCCGATTCTGGAGCACATCACCCAAAGCGAAGACTACCCCACGCTCAAGGAGGTGTGTGAAGGACGGGAGCTTCCGGCCTATGAAGCGGCGGCAGAGTTTGCTGCCCAGACCTCGGGAGAACTGGATGACTTACTTTCCCAATTGGGCGGAAAACCCGGCGCTGTACAGACGCTGGAAAAGCTGGAGCAGGCAGAGAAAACCGCAGAGGACAAGCTCGCGGCACTGCTGGAGCAGCTTCGTGGGGCTCCGCAGGACGATCCGGCTCTGAGTGCCGCTGTGGTAAAAGCCGCCAATGACGCCGAGAGCAAACGGCGGCAGGCAGATGCGGTCAATAAGCTCGTTGACGCTGGCCTTGCGCAGAATCAGGCAGAAGCCGGTGCGCTGATCGCCCGCGCGGTGTCTGCTGCCGCGGAAAGGGCGGAAGAAGTACAGACGATCCTCGGCGCATGGAGCGACGCCCCCGGTGATATGCGGAAGACAGACGCAAATGCGGCGCTTTTAGAGCGTGTGCGCGATAGTAAAACGCTGCAGGACATTTCCCGCTATCTGGGGCGTTTCCGGGAAATTTTTGCGCAGGGCAAGCGCAATGGCTATGCCTATGGCCGCGGAGAAAAATATGCATTGGAGCTGGGAAATGATCTATCTCGCGCACTAACCTCCGAGCTTGCCATGCTTGCTGTGCCGGAAACGCTGCCGTTGTTCCTGCGGAAGTATCAGCACCGGCAGATCAAGCAATACCGCCGGCGGGAGCCGGTCTATAAGGGTGCAGGTGATATCATATGCTGCCTGGATGAATCCGGCTCTACTGCGGGAGATCTGGCCGCGTGGGGTAAAGCTGTCGCCATGACGCTGCTGGAGATCGCGCAGAGCGAGGGACGAAAATTCGCTCTTGTTCATTTCTCCGGCCCCGGCCGCTTTCAAACGGATGTATTTCTTCCCGGGCAGTCTTCTCTTGAAGAGAAGCTGCACGCGGCGGAAACCTTCTTGGGCGGCGGCACGGATTTTCAAACGCCGCTTGCGGAGGCGGAACGCCTTATGCGGGAGGGCGGCTTTGAAAATGCTGACATCGCGTTTATTACGGACGGTGAGTGTTCACTGCCAGAAACCTGTGTGGAGATGCTGCAAAAGGCGCAATCAGAGCTTCGCTTCACCGTCACAGGGATTCTGCTGGATGAGGGAAACGCCGGCATGGATTTCAGCCTGAAACCCTTTTGCCAGAATATTTACCGCACCAGTGAACTGACCGGGGATCAGATCGTCGAGGAAATTGTACTGGATCGCGTATGATATTGGTTGCGCGCAGAAAGGAAACAGGCTATAATATTATGAAATATAAGGATGAAGGAGGACGGTTATGCAGACTCTTTACCATGGAAGCAGAGTGGTTGTGGAACAACCCGAGATCCGCATTCAAAAATTCCATAAGGATTTTTACTGGGGCTTTTACTGCACCTCCTATGAACAGCAGGCGCTGCGCTGGGCAACGCGCTTTGGAAAAGCCGGGGTTGTCAATGTCTATTCCTTCGATGACCAGACCGAGCTCAAGATCAAGCGCTTTCCGGAAATGAGCGATGAATGGTTGGATTTTATTGCGGCATGCCGGAATGGAGTTCCCCATGACTATGATGTGGTGGAAGGCCCGATGGCGGACGATACCATCTTCAATTATGTGCAGAGCTTTTTGGATGGTGAGATCTCCAGAGCTGCTTTCTGGGAGTTGGCAAAATTCAAGTATCCCACCCATCAGATCAGCTTCCACACTGCACGTGCTCTCGCTGCACTGAAATTTGAAAGGAGCTATGTCGCCAATGTGCAAGAGAAACAATGACGCGCTCTTTTTCACCTGTTCTCTGATCGAACAGCTTGGCCGCTCCCTTCACATGCGGCGCGGTAAGGTGGCTGCGGAACTGGGTGAGGCCGGCATTCAGACGCTCTACCGCAATGCAGACATTCTGCACTGTGAGCCGATCGAAAAGGTCGCGGACGATGTGATCACGGAATTTTCACTGCAAGGCGGAGACTTTGACAATCTTGCCGAGGCAAGATATACAGTCCCCGATGTGTGGACGATGGGAAAGGTCTATGCAAGGCTCATCGAGGATGTGTCCGATGAGGACAACATCGTAGAAACCATCTTGCAGGTCTTTACCTCCTGGATCGACAGTCTGCTTTCGGACTATAATGTTGCCTTCTATTATCAGCCCCGCGATTATATTGCGGAGTGCTACCGGCAGGAAACGGTTCTGGACGGGTAATTGGAACGAAAAAGGCGATGGTTTTCTATCGCAACACTCATAATAGTAGAGGCGGGAACATCATTGAAGATGTTCCCGCCTTGTGCGTCTATTTGTCATCGCCTCTGTCAAAAAATTATAGCTTCCATGTGCAGGAAAAACATTTGCAATAGTATCCCTCGTCCCTAAATGGATGCGGAGAACTGTTACTATGGAAAAACTCCAACTATACAGCCTTTCCCTGTAATGCTACAATGAAGCTGTATTTCAGGGCGAAGTAAGTTAGGGCGGAGTAAGTTAGGAAAGAAAGAGTGGAAAGGAGGTAGTATGCCCTTTGCACAGCTCATGGCGGTTTTACCGCTTAGAGATGTGGCATGCTCCTTGCGAGTACCGTCGAACTCAAACGACTTGAAATGTAATAAGGACGAGAATGAAACCGTAATTGCTCATAGGAGTGATTGCGGCCTTTTTTTGTCCCCAAATCGAAAGGAGTAATTTACTATGAGTGAACCCAGCAACGGCGCGTGGCCCTTTCAGGAGATCCCAGAAGAAGAGGGATTGGACATCAGCGCGATTTTTGGAAACAGCAGCGCTGCGCCGCAGGGAGACCCGTTTGCGCCTCCGGCGGCAGCACAGAGCGTTCCGTCGTCTCCGACACCCGTGGCGCAGGAAATCACACCGGCAGTTGCTGCAACATCGCAGCCGACAACCGCACCCATCGCCAAGGCGCCGGTCGAAGCTCCTGCGGAGAATCCCATTGCCGCAGCGTTTGAGCAGAAAACAGCGGAGAATACCAAAAAGGGCCTGTTGGAAAAGCCGCCGGTATTTTACCACAAGGGCGTGAAAGAGGAGATCGACGATCCCTCCATGACCTTTGAGGAGCTGCGCATCCGTAAGTCCGATGATTTTACCGATCTGGAGGAAGGCAAAAGGGTATCCTGGAGCGTGGAATACTGCGGTATTCGTAAAGAGGTCAAAGACCCCAAGGGGACCACGATCATTTCCATGAAGGAGATGATCGAACGCTCCCGCGAATTTCTCGACGCCCTCAAGAAAACGAAGGACAAAGATCCTTGCTGCTATGTAAAGCCCAAGGTGGAAATGAAAACCAAGGGGAATGCCGCTTATAAGGGGAAATTCGGCACCTTGGAAGAGGCTCGCACCTCGGATAAGGTCATCTGCCTGATCCCCTCCAACGACGGCAGGATCTATGAGCTTCGCAAGATGGAGCAGGGCGAGTTTATCGCCCCCAAAAAGAATGTGGTGGATTTCTCTGAGGTCAGAGCCGGGTTTTCCCCGGCTCTGCCGAAGATCCCCGCCGAGCTGATGGGACAGATCATCGCCTTTTTCCGTGCCTTTATGACGGATCATGGGGAGAATGAAGCATTTGCCCAGATTTACTGGGACAAGGCGGAAAAACGCTTTTTTGCCTACGTCCCCAAGCAGAGCGTGTGCAAGGAGGAAGTAGAGGCCGATCTCCATGACTGTCCCTATGACGATGAAGAGCGGTATCTCTGCTACGCGGATATCCACTCTCATAACAGCATGGATGCCTTTTTCTCCGGTAAAGATGATCAGGATGAGCGCTCCACAGGACTCTACCTCGTTATGGGAAAACTTGATAAATTCTATCCGGACGTCAAAGCACGTATTTTCTGCGGCGACTCCTTTGTATCCATCGATCCAAATATTGTGATGGAAGGATTGGAGCAGCCGTTTCCCAAGGAATGGCTGGCGCAGGTAAGCATCCGCAGCAGAAAGCCCGAACGATTCAAAAAGCCGGATAAGCGCAGCTTCCGGGACCTTCTGGAGGAGGCGTTCCTATGAAGTTTCCAACGGATCGCCCGGTCAAGGTGGTCATGCTGGGGGCTGGCGGCACAGGAGGCTATGTTGCCCCGTATGTGTTTCGCCTGCTTCATATGCTGGATCGTCCTGCCCGCTTTGTTGTCTGCGATGGGGATATTGTCGAGCCAAAGAACCTGGACCGGCAGAACTTTGTCCCCGCAGACTTGGGTGAAAATAAAGCCCGCGTGCTGGCAGAGCGGTATTCCACTGTGCTTGGAATGGAGACAGAGTATGTTCCAAACTTCATCGAAAAGCTGCCGGATCTGATGGAACTGATCGAGCCGAAGGAATGGGAGCTGAATCCCTATTCTACCAAGCGGACGAAGGAAATGGTACTGCTGCTGGGCTGCGTGGATAACAATAAGACGCGGCAGCTCTGCCATCAGGCTTTTCATCAGAGCGAGGAACTCATCTACATCGACAGCGGCAACGGAAAGTATACCGGGCAGGTCGTGTGCGGCGTGCGAAGAAACGGAAGAACGATCCGCAAATCCATCGGCGGCGTTCATCCCGAAATGCTGAAGGACACCGACCTGTTTCCCTCGGAGATCAGCTGCGCGGAAGCCGCACAGGAAGATCCGCAGAGTATTGTGGCCAATGTGACTGCGGCGACCGCCGTGCTCATCATGGTCTATAACATTCTGACCCATGGAGAAAACAATGCCTTGCAGACGGATTTTTCCACCCAAACGATCCGGATGCAGACGGTGCTGGAAAAGAAGACAAGGAGGCGTGCGGCATGAGTCGTGCAGTAGTTGACGCAAAAGAGTTTTCCCATGCAATGAGCAAAATCAGTAAAATCCTCAAAAAGTGCGCAATACCCATTTTGGAGGAGGTCTGCCTCCGGATTCAGAATGGGCGCTGCACATTGACGGCAACAGATCTCGAAACATGGCTTACGGCAGAGTTCCCGGCTTCGGGCGATGATATGTTCTTTGTTTTCCGAAAAACCAAGGACATCCTGCGCGCCTGTTCCCACTTTGCCGGTGAGCTGACGATGGAATTTTCCGAAACGCGGAGCGGCAGCAAAAAAGTCGGAAAGGTTCTGCTCCGCTGTGAACGCCGCGGTGCGGAATTTGAGGTCTACGACGGAGCGGATTATCCGAATATGCCGCAGGCTCCGGAGGGCGATGCATTTTCAGTAAGCAGCGCGAGGCTTTCCGCCTGTGTGGAGCGTGTGCGCTATGCTGCGGAAAAGCCAAGCGTGAGTGCAAGACCCGCTGCGATCTGCGTGCAGTTTTGCGGGAATCGCGTCTACGCACTGGATGGAACCCGCCTTGCCTGCGATACGCTGGAAGGTGTTTCTTTCCCAAAGCCTTTTTTGGTGCGCGCCGATGTGCTTGCGCACCTGAGCGCTTTCGGCAAGGAAGATATGACCGTGCGGATCGGAAGCAGCCATGTGCTGTTTGCAAGCGGCAATTTGCGTATGCTTGCCCGCTTACAGGGCGTGGATACCTATAACGTGGATGCGGTGATCCCTAAAGGGTATCGGGAGAGCGTGACTGTCAAAACGGCTGACTTTGTGCGGGAACTGAATTACCTGAAGGAGTGCTCTGTGCTCACGGCAAAGCCTTATGTGCGCTTTGCAGGCGAACAGCTTTCCATTGCGGCGTCCGGCGGAGCATTTGAAACCGGCATTGAGGTGAGGGGCCGCGGAGACATGGTTCTCGGCTTTGACCTCTACCATATGCTGGATGCCCTGAAGCAGTTTAAGGGAGAAGCGGAGGTTTGCATCCATCTCAGCAGTCCTCATGCTCCCATCATGATCGATGCTGCGGGGCGCAGTGATTTTGCCCTGGTGGTGCCGGTCCGGCTGAAAGAAGAAATGGCAGCTTGAAAAGAAAAAAGATGGCATAGCCATCTAAAAAAGAAAAAGGAGAATACAAGATGAAAACTGTTTACATTCCAAAGGGAGAAACCGTCCATTATGAGTCTCTGGCAACGGAGCATTTGGTGGTGCATGGCCGCCTTCATGTGACCTATGGCGTCAAGGCGCAGAGCATCACCGGAAGCGGCGTGATCGACGCCGGCAGCATCAACGCGGATACCGTCTGCATCGACGATGTGGAAAGCGGCACCGTGATCTGCAAGCGCCTGATTGCCAAGCGTGTGCAGGCGCCGGAGGTGTTTGCCTCCGAGAGTGCCGCCGTGTCCTGCTTCCTCTCCGCAGCCTATGTGGAAACGGGAAAGCTGACGGCAGCGATCAGCGAGGTGGATGAGGTCGTGGCGCAGGAGGTCGTGAATCTCACGCCGAAAAAGCGCACCCTCTTCGGTACACTCTTTGCCTCCATGCTGCGCTCGTTCTGGACGGCGCTGACCGCGCCCGGGCAGAAAGCTGAAGTTCTGGACGCTGAATTTGTGCCCGCGCAGGAAGGCCACACGGAAACTGTGCAGAATGAAGGGAGCGCGGAGTTCTCTGCATCTGACCAGAGCGCACCGGAAGTCGAAGAAAAGCAGGAAGAGACAGTGGACGAGGAACTCAACCGTATCGTTGGGCTCTTTAAGCTCTCACGCGAGCAGGGTTATACCCTCAAGCTGATTCCCGGGACACCGGAGGAAAACGCGCCTGTTTTCGATTTTGAAAACGAGCGCATCCTTCGCCCCGCAGCTTAACTGCCTATGTGTGAAGTAAAAGTGGAAAGCAGAACCCGCGTAGAGGAACACGGCCGCACTGTGCTCTATGAAAAGATCTATCGCGGTGTTCCGACGCAAGGCGGCGGACTGCGCCTGCTGGCATATTATGAGCGGCGGATTCCCCTTGCCCGTATGCAGATGGAACTGCGGGCGGCGGGACACGAAAAAGAATGGAAGGGAGCGGCGTGAGCCGCCCGAACGGAAGGCAAGGAACAGATCTTGTTCCTTGCCCTCTTTTATCCGGAAATAAAGGAGGATACAACATGTCTATCAAATCGCAGGAAGGTCACATGCGGCAGCTTGCGCTGCTGCTGACCACTGATTTAGGTTGCATCTTTGGCGAGAGGGAAAGCGGACCCAATGGAAGTAAGAAAGCTTTTTTGAATGTGGGGAAGGTATTCCTCCGTGCCCTTGCCAAGGATCTTGGACTGCACGAGGTTACAGTCAGTGCAAACAGCGGCGGCATCGCGGTGTCGGGAACATGCTCCCTTTATGGAATGTGGGAGGACAGAGGCATTGCGGTGTGGATCGAGCAGCGCTTATGCGCGGATGGGAAGGTGCTTTGCTATCGGACGATCCGAAGCAGCAGGGACTTCAAAGGCGGATACAATCATTTTCTCACCAGCAGCGACCTGAAAACCTGGTCATATCCGCAGCTTTTGGAGACGCTGAGTGCCTTGCGGAAGGATGGGTGCCGTTATGAGCGAGCTGCCTGACCTTTCCGCGCAAAAGCCGTATGCTCTGGATCAGCTTGCGCAGCTTCAAGGCAAGATCATCCAGCTCTCCAAAAGCATGGTTTTGCAGCGGGCGAGGATTGAGCGCTGCCGCCAAAGCGACCTTGCTGCGGCACGGGATATTTACGCGGAACTGAGTAGAACGCGGGAAACCTTGGTGGAAACACTCGCACAGGTGCAGCTTTTCCTCATGGAAATGGAGGAATACGCACTTGCGAAAGTATCCGGACAGCTTCGGCAGGGCCTTGCAGGATTTGCATTGATGAGCACCGGCTATAAGAGCGTCTACGAGGCTCTGAGCCGTTTTGCCTCATCCCTTCCTGTAGGGCAAAAGACCAATGCTGCGGTGGTAGGTCGGCTGATGAACAACATTAAGCTGGGCTATTACCCAACAGACCCGGATAATATCGCTCTTCTTTTGCGGGGGATCCGATTTCCGGAAGGTGTGACCACGAACTTGTTGGATCCCTGCTGCGGCTGCGGCAAGGCACTTCGACAGTTGGCGCAGGGCAATAACTGCTATGCCTATGGCGTGGAGCTGGACGAGAGCCGCGCGGAGGAAGCGCAGACAAGGCTTCACCGCGTGGGCTTCGGCAGCTTCTTTCATAGCAGCATCAGCCGGGAAGCCTTCCATCTGCTGTTTCTTAACCCGCCGTATCTCTCGGTCATCAATGAGAGCGGCGGACGCTCCCGGCATGAAAAGCGCTTCCTGATTGAAAGCCTGCCTGCGTTGGCATACGGCGGCCTACTGATCTATGTGATTCCCTATTACCGTTTAACGCCGGATATCTGCCGTATCCTTGTGGACAATTTTGATGATCTTACCGTCTGGCGCTTTACCGAGAGTGAATTTCGGAAATTCAAGCAGGTAGCGGTGCTGGGCATCCGAAAGCCCCGGGGGACAGAACTGCAGGATACCCTCTGGCTGGAGGAGCTTGCGTCCGCGCCCATGTCCATTCGCTCTCTTGCAGAGATGCCGGAAGAACGCTACGCTCTGCCAGATCACCCGATAGAGGTCAACACCTTCAAGGGTGAGCGGTTCAACCAGAAGGAATTGGAGCAGCAGCTTCGGCGCTGCAACAGCTTTGCGCAGATGATGGCGCGCAGCGAACTGGACAGCGGCGTAAAGCGGCCGCTGCTCCCGCTCTCCATCAGTCAGATCGGACTGATCGGCGGCTCCGGTATGATCAACGGCCTCATAGCGTGCGATACGCCGCACATCATCAAAGGCCGCATCGTCAAGGTCATCCGCACAGAGAGCGAGGAAAAGTTCAGCGCGCAGGGCAATCACATTGGCAGCGAAGTGAAAGAAACCATTACAAACAAAATGATTTTCAATGTCCTGACGCCAAACGGCTTTAAGGCATTGACATGAAAAGAGGCAGAATTTATGCAAGACAAAAAAGCGCGTTTTCGCTGCGGACAGCTCTGCACGACGCCTGCGGCATTGGATAAGGTCGGAAGAGCAGGGCTGATCCGGCTTTTGGAACGCCATCTGAGCGGCGATTGGGGTGATACCTGTGAAAGCGATGCAAGGGCCAATGAGGAGGCGCTTCGCAGCGGAAACCGGATTATTTCATGGTATCAGGTATCCAAAGAGCTTCGCATTATGATCATCACGGAAGCGGATCGCTCTGCAACGACGATCCTGCTGCCGGAAGAATATTGAGGTGAACGAGAATGAAATTTTGCAACATGGCAGTTGTTGTCCCGGTAGATCAGCTCACCGGCAGCAAGGCCGCGCTCAGCGCGCAGGTTTGGGGACAGGTATCCAATCTGCTGATGCCTGCCTTGGGAAAGCTGTACCGCCAGTTCCATCCCGCAAATGACGCATGGGGCCATAAGCTCACCAGTCCTTTCGGCGTGGTGCTGGGCTGTCAGGAGCCGGAGCTGTTCTTAACGCTCTTCCTGGCCGGGCAGCAGACACAGCAGGAGGCCGCTGCATTTCACGCAGCCGCCATGATCAAAAAGGTGGATATGGACAAGGCACAGAAAGCGGGCGATTCGCTTATCTGCCCCGTAGTGGTCGATGGCAGCGATCCGGAGCTGATGATTCATGCGCTGTGGCACATTTCGCTGCAAAAAGGCGCGCCGCTCCCAGACTGCGGGATCTACTATGCCGCCCTCGGGCGTGCGGTCGCATCTCAAGAGGAACAGCGGGCGATTCTGTCAAACCCTGCCGGATATGCCCTTTGCGTCGTGCGGCTCAGCCCGGAGGTGGAAAAAGATGACTGCATTTGATCAGGATATTTTCATAAAAATGCTGCTTTCTGTTTCGCAAAAAGACGACGCGGCGTTATTCCCCAAATCAGAGCGCAGCCCGTATATCCAAAAGCTGCTGGAAGCCTTTGATAAAGAAGAAACCATTGACCTTTCTATCATTGATTGGGATGCGTTCCAAATAGAGAATGTAACGCCCGAAAATTATGAGCGGGTCTATCATCGGGTCTTCGATGGTTGGATACAGGGCTTTATCCACTACTGTCGGAAAGCTCCTGTTTTCCAGCGGCAAGAGCGCTCTTTCTTTTGAGGTGCCGGTTATGTATGGAATTGAGTATGAAGACGATATCCTGCTGCTTCTGCGTATGATTAAATTCCTGCATATGCAGTCTCCGGATGCCGCACACATCTTTTGCCAAAGCCACCCTGTCGTTGATATGGAGGAGCTTCTCATGGTGATCGATGAAGTTATGTGGGATATTTTTGACGATGTGAACTTTTTCTTTGATGAAGAGTATGAAGCGACCGTCGTGCAATGCTCCCATCCAATCATCGACCGGCTGTATGAGCAGGGGCGCGCTTCTGATCCGAAGCACGGAAGCAGGCAAAGCGTATGGAGTAAAAAGCTGCATGATATTACTGAGTATTTCGTGCTGGGGGCAACAAACTCCGTTTACAAATTCTCACAGCATATCGCCGGAGATCATGTCGTTCTGGAGTTTTGCCTGTCGCCGGATTACTACGAGCCGCTCTATTTTGCAAATTCGCTGGTGGATCTGCTTCGTTACTGCCAATGCAGCGTCCGGCGAATAGAGGCAAAACTTGCTGAGAGAGAAACGGAAAACATAAGAAAGGAGGCTGCCTGATGCAGCCGGCTGAAAACAAGGATTATTCGAGAGATGTCATTCTGCGGTTATCTCCCACCAGAAATACGATCATTGTAGAGGAGCAAAAACCGGGCGGCATTGCCGCCTACAGGGAAATTGATCCTCTGGAGCTGTACTATGTTATCAACCAGAGCTATGCCAGCAATGATTATCTGGACAGCGGCTTTCTTCCGGAACACTGCCTTCACCTATCCATGTCCGCTACGGAGAAGTATTTCGTGCTTTGGAATCCGGAACTGCGGGCAGATGTGATCTACGGGGACAGGGAATACCCAAATTTTCCGATTCCCCGCATGGTGTTTGGCGTGCGGATTCTGGAAAACGGCAAAGTCGCGGAGTGTTCCATGGGCGTCGTTGCCGATGAAGCGCCAACCGTGGATACGCCGATGTTCTTTTACCCCTTTTCCAATGTCCATTCGGATGATCGGGTCTGCACGGGCAACAATGTGCTGCCGCGGTATCGAAAGATTTCCGCGCTGAAGAACTTTCCGCGGTATCTGCTGGGTCTACCTGACAACGACGATATGTATGACAGGGAGCATAACAGATTAAAGCTTTCGCACGGAGAGCTTCTGGAGCATCTCAAGGACAAAGATCCCGCATATTACTACACGGACATTCTGGTATCCAATGGAAAAACACTGGGAGATTTTATCAGCAGGAGGTAACATCATGGCACAGCTTAACCCAAAAGAAATGCAGCAGGCTCTCGCAAAGCCCTTCGCCCCGGAGGATCTGGAATGGCGGCTGCAGAACACGATAGAAGAGAAGATGCGCGGCCTGGCCGTTCCCTATGTGACAAACCGCGCCATTCAGAACCGCCTGGACGAGGTCTGCGGGCCGGAGAACTGGTATAACGACTTCAAGCCCTGGCATAGCAACGGGAAAAAGGAGGCGCAGCTTTGCGGCATCGCCATCTACTTTGAAGGCCGCGGCTTCATTACCAAGTGGGACGGCGCTGAGGACTCGGATATCGAGGCTGTCAAGGGCGGCCTATCCGACAGTATGAAGCGCGCTGCCGTCCAATGGGGGATCGGCCGCGTGCTGTACGACCTTAATACCGTCTGGGTCGAGATTGAGAAGCGCGGGCGCAGCTTTGTGATCAAGGACAGCGAACGCGCCAAGCTGGATAACGCTTATCTGAGCGCGCTGAAGCGTCTGGGGCTGACACCGGCCGCGGCCTGCGGCATTCAATCGCTGCTGACGCCGAAAACCCTACCGGGGCAGACAGCACCGGAGGAAAACGCGCCTGCAGCAAGTCCGCAGCCAAAGCAGGGAAATTCCCAGCCCGCGCCTGCATCGGCTCTGCAAAGAGCAGACCAGCCTGCGACACGGAGCGATTCACAGCAGACTCAGCCCGTACAGCAAAGCAGAGCGGCAGCTTCCCGCACCGTCCCCTTTGCCCTGCCGCAGAGCGCAGCACGGCAGAGAACAGACTGCTATGTGGTTCTGAGCACCAAGGTACAGGGCGGTATGAGCGGCAGCAGCACGCTTGTTACGCTCCGAGCGCCGGACGGCAAGCAGATCCCGGCCTTCGCCCGCGGCGCACGGCCCGAACTGAGCGCAGGCACCGTTCTGAGCAATGTAAAGCTCACCATGCGTCAGCAGGATACCGTGGCATTTTACGTGCTGGAATCCTACGAGATTGTCCCACAGGAGGACAGGGCGGCATAAACAGCGATTCAGCGAAAAACGGAAAGGAGCAATTCTTTGAAAAAGATCAAGCAGTTTCAAATCACCAGCCTGATGCTTTCGGGCTTCAAGTCCTATGAGGAGCCGACAGAGCTGGTGTTCGGCAACCCCACGGTCATCACTGGCGGAAACGGGCGGGGGAAAAGCAGCATTGCAGACGCCATCGCCTTTGCCGTTACCGGCTGTCCCTTCTTTGGAGAGCGTGGAATTGACCGCCTGCACAATGAGAATAACCCCGATGTCGCCATTCGGATGTGCTTTGTGGACGAAACAGGCACGCTCCATGAGCTCAATCGCACCCGCAGGAAAAACCGCATGACCATCACCTATGATGGCTATGAGATCCGGCAGTTGGATCTGGCAGATCTCTTTGGAGAGCGGGATGTATTCTTGTCCATTCTCAATCCTCTGTACTTTATTGAGGAGTTGGGTGAGGATGGAAAAAAGCTTTTGGAGCGATATCTTCCGACGATTCCTCATGAAACGGTACTCTCTCAGCTATCTGAGCCCGTGCGGGAACATCTCAAAAACGAGACGATTCTCTCGCCGGAGGGCAGTCTCAAGCGCTGCCGGGAGGAGATCCGGGGTCTGGAGGAACGCATTACCTATCTGAGAGGCCAGAAGGACTTGGCGGCGTCGCAGGGGGAATCCCATGAGCAGGCCGAGCAGGAGCTGACCTTACAGGCAGACGCCCTTCGCAGGGAGATCGCGGAACTGGAGCAAAGGCAGTTTTCCGGCATGGATGTAAGTGACATGCAGGAGCGGCTTGTAGAACTGAGCGGACGATATGAGGAAGCTGCCAGGGATGAACGCGCCGATACTTCTAAATTGCGGGAACAGCTTCAGCTTCTTCGGGAAAAGATCGCCCGCAGAGAAGTGGAGAAGTACCAGTCCAAATTCACGGAAGCGTTGGCGGAAGCGTCTGCCAGAGTCAAAGACCTGGGCGTGCGGTATCAGCGGGAAAGCGCTGCATATAAGGCGTTTCATGCCGGTATGGAGTGTCCTGCCTGTCACCGGAGCGTGACAGAGCAGAGCTTGCCCGAAGTGCAGGCGGCGCTGAAAAAAGTGCTCTCCGAGCTTTATGCTGCCGGCAGTGAACAGCGCGCTCAGCTGATAGAGCTTCAGGAGATGGACAAAAAGGCTGCGGATACCTTCGCACAGTTCAAAGAAGATGACCTTGGCAAATGGGCCGCGGAAGCTGCGGAAATGGAGCAGCGCTGTGCCTCGCTTGCGGAGCAGGCTTCCGCAGAAACGGAGCGCCTGCGCGCAGAGATCCAGACGCTGACTGCTGACCTGGAGTACGGCAATCTTTCGCAGTCGGAATACGACCACCTCGGTACATGCCGGGAGGAACTGCGGCAGAGCGAAGCGAAAATAGCGGCGCTTCAGACCATGACGGCGGCGCAGCTTCCTGATTTTGACCGCGAGATCGCGCAGGCCAATGCCAACATTGCGGAGGTCAAGCGCAAAATGGCCGATGTGATCGCTTACATCAGCAAGCGGGCGGAGCTGACCTTCTCGCAGCTTAAAATGAACCGTGTGGAGATCTCACTCTACGATGTGGTGAAATCCACAGGGGAAGTCAAAGATACCTTCAAATTCCAGTATGGCGGCCGCCGGTACGACCGGCTCTCTCTTTCGGAGAAGATCCGGGCCGGCATGGAGGTCTCTGAGCTGATGAAGCGGCTGACGGGACGAAATTACCCCGTGTTTGTCGATAACATGGAGTCGGTAGATGACCTTGCCAATGTAAGGCCAACAGGACAGATCATCATGGCAAAATGTGTCAGCGGCGCGGCGCTGCAGGTGAAACCCATAAGACCCATTGTCTTTGCGGAGCAGAGAGCCGCATGATGGAGGTGAAACCGTTTGGCCGCAAAAATTTACGATAAGATCCCCATTGTGGACACGGCCAGACGGTGTGGGCTTGTCCTCGACTCCCGGACGCTGCGGCGAAAGGAAGTCGAGGCAAGCTGCCCCTTCTGCGGTGACCACGGGCCGGGGAAATATCATTTAAGCCTTAATACGGATACCGACCAATACCGCTGCAATCTCTGCGGCACCCACGGGAACAGCGTGAGCCTGTATGCACGGATCAAAGGGATCTGTAACAAAGAGGCTTATCTGGAGCTGGCGCATGAGAGCAAGGTCTACCCCTTGCCTCAATCGCCATCTCCCCAAACACAGGAACGGCAGCCCTGCTCATTGGAGCAGCGCCATGCCGTGTATTCGGATATGCTGGCGCATCTGACGCTTCTCCCAAAACACGGCGAGAATCTCTTAGAACGGGGCTTGAGCGAAGAGCGCATCCGAAGAAACGAGTACCGCAGTATGCCGGAAACAGAGCGTGGGCGTCGGCTTTTGGCCGACCTCCTGCGCAGTCACGGCCATGACCTGCACGGTATTCCGGGCTTTCGCACCTATTATGGCGACTGGACACTCTCCGGCCCCAACGGTTTCCTGATTCCGGTTCGGAACAAGGATGGGCTGATTCAAGGGCTGAAGATCCGTCTGGATGATGCGCAGCAGGCCAATCGCAAATACCGCTGGCTTTCCAGCCGAAATCTGCCATCCGGCACCCGCAGCTATTCGTGGGTGCATGTGACAGGGAACACCCAAAGCAAGCGTGCGTTTCTGACGGAAGGTCCGCTGAAGGGCGATGTAGCCAGTTTCCTTGCGCAAGATGCGCTCTTTATCTGCATCGGCGGCGTCAACGCGCTGAACGGTTTGAATGATACCATCCGGAGTCTTGGCGTCCGCGAAGTCGTAGAGGCGATGGACATGGATCAGATGACCAATCCAAATGTGCGCAGCGCCATTCTCACCATGCGGAAGGAAGTGCGAAAGATCCCAGGTATTCGCTATTCAAAATACACATGGAATCCCGCCTATAAGGGAGTGGACGACTACCTTCTCAGTCAGGCGGCAACCATGTAACAAAGGAAGGACAACAATATGGAAGAAAAGATCATCAACATGAATCAGTTTCTCGGTGCGGCGCAGGGCGATCAGGAGCATATGCTTGGAAAGTTCTTATACTTTTCTCTTGCAAACCTGCTGGTGGATAAGGATGAACTGTCCTCGCTGTGCGAGAGCATGGGCATTCCCTACACCGGCAGCACCCGGCTTTCTCTCGGCGATGCGTTCCGCTCCGCCACAGGCGATATCCGGGAGCGGGTTCCGGTCACAGTAGACGGCGAGACGAATATCTATCTTGCCTACTGCCGTGATAATAAGCGCACTGCCGGCATTTTTTCACGGGAACTGGTCAAAGAAACCCTGAACCGCGAAACCAACCGGTATGAAAAGCTGGCGAATATCAGCTGCGGTAAGAACGACGGGATGTTCCGCTGTGATAATCTCGTGCTGGACGATGCGGTGGATGTGCAGGGCTGCTGCCGAAAAGCGGAGGAGCTTTTTGAGCTCTACCAGCGCTGCGCAAACCGCAAGCAGATCGAGACCATCTGCGTCAATTTCCTGCGGGGAATGGAGGCAACCAAACTGAGTGTCACCGGCCATATGTACTTTGTCCCCCGCACTTTTATGGAGCGCGTGGATATTTTCGAGGACTTCATCACCCTGCTCAGCGGACTGAATAAAAAGCAGACGCCGCTGGTGGTCAACAGCTTCTACATCATTGACGATGCCAAGCAGCGGGATAAGATGACGGAGGAATTCTATCTGGCAGTGAAAAAGGAGATCGCGGCCTATCAGGAAAAGTGCGACTACCTCATTAAGAGCAGCAGCCAGAGTCCCGCAGTTATGGAACGTTGGGTACTCAAGGTGCAGGCGCTGGAGGAAAAGAAGCGCCACTATGAGGGCGTGCTGCAGCGCGAACTGGACGGGCTGGACGATGAGTTTTCCGTCTTGAAGCTCCTTTCGCAGGAGCTTCAGGTACGGGCCCGGAGCATCCGCTTTCAAAAGGCTGCGTAAGCCTTGAAGCGTACAGACACAAGGCGGGACTGCAAGCGCAGTCCCGCCTTATCACGCGTGGCGTAATCCCCCTGCCTTTAGGCATGGGGATATAAGCCACACATTGTTCCCTCGTAACAAGACTTCCGAGGATTGTGTTAGATGCCGTTGAGTGGTATAATAAATCCATGGAATATAAAAGCAATCACAATGTGGTGTATTCCTGCAAGTATCATGTAGTCTGGTGTCCAAAATACCGCCGCAAGGTCTTGGTCAACGGTGTCGATATACGCTTGAAGAAACTCATAGAGGAAATCTGCGGCGAATACCACATCGACATCATAGAGATGGAAATCATGCCCGACCACATCCATTTGCTCATGGAGGTAGACCCGCAATTTGGCATACATAAAGCGGTAAAATTAATAAAAGGGCGAACGTCCCGTGTTTTGAGGCAAGAGTATGGATGGCTCCGCTCAAGGATTCCGTCTTTATGGACAAATTCATATTTTGTTTCTACCGTTGGCGGAGCGCCTTTGTCGGTCATCAAGCAGTACATAGAGAACCAGAAGAATGTGTGAGGTATCGAGATGGAATACAGCTATAAATTCCGCGTCTACCCCACCGCGGCGCAAGCGCGGCAGATACAAAGGACGTTTGGCTGTTGTCGGTTCGTCTGGAATCACTATCTCGCGTTGCGGAAAGACCTCTATGAGCAAGATGGAAAGACAATGAACTATAGTACCTGCTCTGGGGATATGACACAGCTCAAGAAAACCCTTCCCTGGCTGAGAGAAGTAGATGCAACCGCTCTGCAATCTTCTCTGCGTGATTTAGACACGGCATATCAAAACTTCTTCCGGCGTGTGAAACAGGGCCAGAAACCCGGCTATCCAAAATTCAAGAGCAAGCACCATAGCAAGAAAAGCTATAAGAGCAAGTGCGTGGGGACGAATATCAAGGTGCTGGACAAGGCGGTGCAGCTCCCAAAACTCGGCTTTGTAAAGTGCCGTATCTCCAAAGATGTTAAGGGGCGTATCCTGTCCGCTACTGTCAGCCAGAATCCAAGCGGGAAATACTTCGTTGCCCTCTGTTGCACCGATGTAGAAATAGTGCCGCTGACCTCTACCGGGGCGGTAGCCGGTATCGACATGGGCCTGAAAGCATTTGCAATCACCTCCGATGGCGTAGAGTATCCGAACCATAAATACCTGACACGGAACCAGAAGATACTTGCCAAACTCCAGCGGCAGTTGTCCCGAAAATCAAGGGGCAGTAACCGCCGGGAAAAGGCGAGGATACAAGTAGCCCGTCTCCACGAACACGTTTCCAACCAGCGGCAGGATATGCTCCATAAGCTGTCCACCAGCCTTGTGAGAACCTATGACCTGATTGCGATTGAGGATTTGACTCCGTCCAATATGGTCAAGAACCACAAACTTGCCCGGTCTATTTCTGACGCAAGCTGGGGCGAGTTTCGGCGGCAGCTGGAGTACAAAGCGGCGTGGTACGGAAAACAGGTGGTCACGGTCGACCGCTTCTTTCCGTCCAGTCAGCTTTGCTCCACTTGCGGTGCTCAATGGCCAGGAACGAAAGACCTGTCCGTCCGGGAGTGGGCTTGCCCCAAGTGCGGCACTATCCATGACCGGGATGTAAACGCCGCAAAGAACATTTTGAATGAGGGCTTGCGCCTGTTGGCGTAGCAGAAACATACGGTAGGGCGGGACACGCCCAAACCTATACGCTCGGGGACACCGTGTAAGACCTCGCTGGTGCAGGCGGTGGTGGCTGAACCGAGAATCCCCCGGCTTTAGCCGTGGGGAGTGTCAACCTGTTGAGCAGGCGAACTTTTTATTGTTTTTTCGCCCGGTATCCCACTTTGCCGCCTCCACGGTCAAGGCACGCATCACCGATGAGAACCTTCAGATTCGATACGTCTCCGCTGCCGCGGATCGACATTTGCGGCAGGACGCGCTGCGCCGCGCCGCCGGAGGCGAAACCGTCCATCTGGACGACCATTTGGAAAACTACTGTCGAGACGCTGCAGGTCACGGCGGCGGGCAGCTCCACCACGGGACGCTATCGCCCCTACGGGATGAATTGCAGTGGATTCGTGGATTGGGTATTTTACAACCAGTCTGGCGGAAGTTATGTGATTGGGCATGGCAGTGGAGCTTCCGCCCAGCACAGCTATTGCACCGACATAAGCTGGCAGGATGCTCTCCTCGGTGATTTGGTGTTCTACCCGGACAATTCCCATGTAGGCATTGTTGGCGGCAGAGACGCCAATGGCGAACTGCTCATTATCCACTGCGCCAGCGGATACAACAACATGGTCATTACTGGGCTGGATGGCTTTGCCTCCATCGGGCGGCCTTCTTACTGCGCCGAATCAGGCCGCAGTTGACAGCTTCCGACTCCCTCCGTTATAATGCGGTCATACTACAAATGAGAAGGAGTGAAACACCTATGAACAAAACGGAACTGATCGCAACCATGGCAGAAGCCAGCGGTCTGACGAAGAAGGACTGCGAGGCGGCCCTCACAGCCTTTACCGGCGCGGTGGAGACTGCCATGAAGGGCGGAGACAAGGTGCAGATGGTGGGCTTTGGCAGCTTCGAGGTCAAGGAGCGCCCTGCCCGCGTGGGCCGTAACCCCCGTACCGGCGAGTCCATGACCTACCCCGCCTGCAAGGTGCCGGTTTTCAAGCCCGGCAAGGCGCTCAAAGACGCCATACGATAAAACAGCATAGCATACAGTAAGCCCCTGCGCCCTCTTTTTTTGAATAGATGGCGCAGGGGCTTTTTGTACTGCGATAAGGCGCGTCTGCCTGTGCGTTTGCGCGGGTGGACGCGCTTTCCTTTTTTTACTCAAAAGAAACAGCGGCAGCCGGAAGCTCCCGGCTGTCGCTATAGAAGTAGTTTTACATGGAATCCATGAGGATCAGTAGCGAGTTGTGCTGTGCTTCTGTGAGGCAGTTCCATTTATCCAACATTTTACGCTGCGAAGGTGTCAGGACAACGCTTTCTTCTCCGTCTGCAAAGAATTGCGAAAGTGTGATGCCAAAGGCGTCGCATATCTTCTCCAACGATGCAAATGACGGTGTCATGTCTTTCTTATACCATGAAGAAATCGTGGATTGCGGCAAGCCGGAACGTTCAGCAAGCTGATACTCAGACCAGCCCCGCGCTTCACGCTGCGTTTTGATAATTCCAAGAATATCTGTCATTTTCTCACCGCCAACGATTTTTCGTATATTATACTGTGAAAAATCGTTGCATTTTAATAGTTATTATCGTAGTATTTAATTCGACAATAGCAATCAACGGTGAGAAAAAATGCGCCTCCTGCGAGACGCATTCCTGTTAATCTTTCGATGCTTCTAAGGCGCTGCGGATCATGGAGGACATCATGGCGATTTGCTTGGGTGTGGCTGTCTGCCACAACTCCAAAAGTACATCCATATCCGAAAATTCCATGCTGGGTAAGACCTCCGCCAAAAGATAGGTCGGAGATACCCTGAGCGCTTCGCACAGCAAAACGAACACTTGCAGACTGGGAACCTTCGTTCCTGCTTCAATTTGCCGAAGATAGGTCGCGTTGATATTGCACGCCTCGGACAGACGCTCACTCGTCCACCCCCGTTCCTTGCGTGCCGTATTGATTCGCTTTCCGAGCAGCTTCTTATCCATGGTTTCGCCTCCGATTGTGTGCTATCAGCATTTATTTTGTATGCTTATAGCTTACATTCTCGTTGACGCGAAAAATAGCGGCTGTTAGAATACTAATTGTAAGCCAATAGACTACAATAAGAGGCGGTGGAATGATGAAAAAGAATGTTCGCTGTGCGGTGATCGGTCAGCATCCCCTGCGGTTCCCGTGGGGCTTTGACGAGGAGGACGACGGCTGCCGCCGCATGAAGCTGGAGATAGCGCAGCGGATCATGGAACTGCGCCAGCGCGGTGTCACGGAGTTTCAGGTGGCCTGCGACCCCGGCGTGGGGCTGTACGCTGCAGAGATCATCAATATTCTGCGGGAGAAGGATAAATTCCTTCGGCTGGTCTGCGTCATACCCCATGAGGAGCAGGCTACCAAATGGACGCCGCAGCTTCGGGAGCGCTACTTCAATATGCTCGCGGGATGCACGGAACTGGACTGCATCGACTTCCATAAGCAGCCTGACGCCCAGCTTTTGGCCTATCAGCGGATCATCAAGCAGTCGGGCGTGGTGCTGGCCGTCTATGCCCCCGACCTTGCGGATGGGAGCGCCGAGGATAAGGCTGTGTCCTATGCGCTTGCACTGGGCAGACCGGTCATGCTGATTCATCCCGAAACTCTGAAAACAAAATGGCTGAATGTGCCCACTGAAAAGGCCCCCGGATAGACTGTCCCGCAACCAAAATCACCGGTCTCATACTTTGGAACGATTTACATTTCCGTCAGGGGCTGTATAATAAACTTAAATGATTATAAATCGTGTCGAAAGAGGTATTGACAAGGGGGCGTGCCCCCTTGTCCCGTAGGG
>OQWM01000279.1_pt1 | contig 30921 bp, 24 predicted proteins | sample 1691531 | NCBI WGS metagenome assembly OQWM01 (sample SAMN03418257, study PRJEB22391) | human gut metagenome | biome: human-gut; feature: organic feature; material: feces | host: Homo sapiens | place: Tanzania | collected 2013-01
GCTCTTCCTGGAAGCTGTCCGCCAGAAGGAGAAGGAGAAATACGACGCTGAATTTGAACTCTTAAACGCGGCGCTCCAACTCAACCCCGACGCGCCAGAGGCGCTTTTCGAAATGGCGCAACTCAAGCTGGCCTTCGGGAGCATGGTCGACACGCTGAGCCGCGTGGAGGGCGATTCGCTCCTGCGACGCGCCATAGCCCTCGCACCGCAAAACATCGATTTGAAGGAGACGCTGGCCAACCAGTTGGCACGCGAAGGGAAATACAAAGAGGCTATCAAACTCTATAAGGAGATGATTGGCAAGAGGCCCGACGTTGACCGTCTCACGGTCTTGGTGGGTCTGCAAGAGGAGTCGGCCGACTTCGAAGGGGCCATTGAGAGCATCACGCGCCTGGAACAAATTGAGGGAAAGAGCGAACGCCTCAGCATTGAGAAGTTCCGCCTCTACAACGAACTGGGCGACAACGAGCACGCCTATGCCTCCATAGAAGCGCTCTGTGAGCAGTTTCCCCACGATTTGCGCTACCGCGTGCTTCTCGGCGATCTCTATATGCAAAACGGCTACCACGAAATGGCACAGGCCATCTATAAGGACGTGCTGACGCTGGAGCCCGACAACAGTTACGCGCAGATTTCGCTCCTGGCATACTATAAGAAGATGAACAAGGATTCGCTCTATCGCTGCATGGTTGAAGACGTGGTGCTTAATCCAGAGACGAAAAGCGAAGCGAAGGTGGAAGCCATGCGCGGATTTGTGGGCGAAGCCATGCAGACGCAACAGGATTCCACGGAGGTGCTCTCGCTCTTCCGCCGCGCTCTGCGGCAACCGCAGGACGACCGCGCACTGGCGGAACTCTGCGCCTATTATATGGTGGCGGTGGGGATGCCGTCGGCAAGCCTGAAACCGGTGATGGAGAAAATCCTGACCATCGAACCCGACTATAACCGCGCACGCCTGCAACTGCTCGACATCTTCCTGAGGGAGAGAAACATGAAGGAGGTGGCGGAACTCTGCCGTAGTGGCAACGACTATTCGCCTTCTGAAGTGATTTATTACTATTATGGCGGACTGGCCGAACTGCAGCTCAACCACAACGCAACGGCGCGGCAGATTCTCTTGAAGGGCACGCAGCAAATCACGCCGGAGACCGACACGCAGACGGCATCGGAACTCTGGGCGGCACTGGGCGACGTGAACCACGAGATGAACGACAAGCAGGCATCGTATGAGGCTTATGAACAGGCGCTTTCGTTTAATCCGAACAACCTCATGTGTCTCAACAACTATGCTTACTTCCTCTCGCTCGACGGCCAACGCCTTGACTATGCGGCGGCCATGAGTCGGCGCACCATCAACGCGGAACCAACCAACGCCACGTTTCTCGACACGTATGCCTGGATTCTTTTCCTGCAAAAGCAATACACGCAGGCACACATCTATATCTCGCAGGCACTGGAACACCTCGACGAAACGGAGGAAAACGCCAGCATCTACGACCACGCGGGAGACATCTCGTTCCGCATGAAGCGTACACGGGAGGCGCTGAGATTCTGGATCAAAGCGCTCGGAAGTGTCACCGACACGAAGGAACGCGCCAAAATCAAGCGGAAGGTGGAACGCCGGAGACTATAATGACGCTCTGCCCTTCTTTTTCTTCAGACAACAAACAACGGAAGTCTATTTGATTTCCCCCCAAGCATACAGCCATGATGAAATATCTCTTTGTCATTCTCGCAGTGCTGTCGCTCGCAGCCTGCCGTTCTTCACGCGATTTGAGCAAGACGCCGTCTTCCACACCGGAGCACACCAGCGAAACGGGAACGAAGGCTGAGCATTATGTGAAACGGGTTTGCGCCAACGCACAGACCGAAAAGACCATCACGGCACGCATCAAAATGTCGCTCAACGCCGGCGGCAAGGACATTTCAGCGGGCGGCACGCTGCGCATGAAGCGCGACGACGTGGTGCAACTCTCGCTCACCTTTCTGGGCTTTGAAGTGGCCCGCATGGAGTTTTCGCCCAATGACGTGCTGCTCATCGACCGCTACAACAAACGCTATGTCCGCGCCAAATATTCCGACATGAAGTTCCTTCAGCAGGCGGGCTTGGATTTCAACGCTTTGCAGGCGCTCTTCTGGGGCGAACTCTTCCGCCCAGGACATGAGAGCGTTGGAAACGGCAGCGATTTCCAACTGGCATCATCTGGCAACCACACGTTGCTCTCTCTCAACAACACGCCGCAACTGAAATACGTGTTCTCCACACTAACGGAGCAGGCCGTTATTGACGGCATGACGGCGCAAAACAAAAACACAACGCGCAACGGCAAACTGGAATGGAAGTATGCCGACTTCACAACGCTCAACAACCGTCCCTTCCCGACGACCATGAAGTGTGCCGTCACGGGACTGGGCAAAAACTTCGGATTCTCCCTCACGCTCAGCCGCATCGACCACGCAACGGGATGGGAAGGACACACCAGCGTGTCGTCAAAATATACGCCCATGAAGGCAGATGACTTGCTGGGCAAACTCATCAACATGAAATAAAGACGCCTGTCTTACATAAGGAGGGCTCTATAATGGAACAGCTATATATATGCTACACATAGAATGCTCCATATAGAACGCCCCATCAAATCTCGAAAGGAATGTTTCATAAAATCCATCTATTCTGCATCGCCGCCTGTCTGCTGTGTCTCTTCTCCGCCACGGCTTCGGCTCAGAGCAGCAAGCGCATTAAAAGTTTGCAGCAGCAGAGCACAGCACTAAAAAAACAGATTGCTAATTCTGAACAACTGCTCCACACCACGAAGCGCGACGTGAAAACGCAACTCAACAACCTCGCTGTGATCAATTCGCAAATTCATGAGCAACAGAAGGTTGTTGAAGGATACCAAGCGGAGGTGACGACGCTGCAAGGAAACATCGCGGTGTTGCAAAAGGAACTGGATTCGCTGCAAACTGACCTCTCAACGTGTAAGCACAAATACCGCAAAGTGGTGTTGTATATGAACCGTAACCGCCTGCTGCAAAATCGGTGGACGTTTGTGCTCATGTCGAAAAACTTCCGACAGATGTACCGCCGCATGCGCTACGCCTCGGAATATACGAAGTTCCTGAGGGCACAGGCTGAAATCATACGCAAAAAGCAGGAAGCGGTGACGGCGAAGAGCAACGAACTGCAAACGGCGAAACGCGACAAAGATGCGTTGCTGGGCGATGCCCGCTCACAACATCAGCAATTGGAGGGACAGAAGGCGCAACGGCAAATGGTGGTCAACGAACTAAACAAGAAGCAGTCGGCCCTGCAATCGACCATCGCACAGCAACGCAAGAAGCAACAGAGACTCGATGCGCAAATCGACCGCCTCATCAAACAAGAAATCGCCGCCGCTGAAGCACGCCGCAAACGCGAAGAAGCGGCCAGAAGAGCAGCGGAGGCCCGCCGCAAGCGCGAAGCGGAAGCCAGGGCTAAGGCTGAAGCGGCCAGAAGGGCACGCAACAAGAAGACGCCAGCTGGAAAAAACAAACGGAGTTCCTCAAGCAGCGCCTCCACACGACGAGGAAGCACCCGCACAGAGACAGCGCGCTATTACGAGGAAGACAATGTCGACCGCACGGTTTCTTCGGGATTCCGCGCCAACAAGGGACGCCTGCCCATGCCAATCACTGGCTCGTATGCCGTGACAAGTCGCTACGGGCAATACAACGTGGAAGGGCTCTCTGGCGTGACGCTCGACAACAAGGGCATCAACCTCACGGGAAAACGTGGGGCCCAAGCACGCTGCGTCTACAACGGAGAGGTAAGCACAGTGGCCAACATCGGCGGCTCATACATCGTCATCGTGCGCCACGGCGAATTTTATTCCGTTTACAGCAACCTCGCAAGCGTCAGCGTGCGCAACGGACAGAACGTGACCACCCGACAAACCATCGGCACTATTGCCAGCGACGGCACAGGAAACGCCACGCTCCACTTCCAGCTGCGCCAACGCAGCGGTGCCTCAGCCAACCACATTAATCCGTTACCCTGGCTCGCCAGATGAGTAAGTGGTGACTATCAACCTCTAAAAAGAGAGCATAGCATGTCGCTTTGCTCTTTTTTTTATGCATATAGCGTCAATTTGCATAATATTCCGTATCTTTGCCCCTATCTAAAAGAACAACACATGAAGAAAGTTGATAAACTGGATTTGAAGATACTTCAAATAATCTCTCTTGACGCCCGCGTACCCTTCAAAGACGTGGCAGAAGTATGCGGTGTCAGCCGCGCAGCCATCCATCAGCGCGTTCAGCACTTGATGGAGGATGGTTTCATCACCGGTAGCGGTTTTGATGTAAACCCTAAGAGCCTGGGTTATTCTACCTGCACTTATGTAGGTTTGAACTTGGAGCGTGGTAATATGTATAAAAAGGTGGTAGAGCGCTTGCAGAACATTCCTGAAATCGTAGAGTGCCACTTTACAACCGGTTCATACACCATGCTGATTAAGCTTTATGCCCGCGACAACGAGCAGCTCATGGATTTGCTCAACAATAAGCTCCAGGCTATTCCTGGTGTGGTTTCTACCGAAACGCTCATCTCTCTTGAGCAGAGTATCAAGCGTGAGATTCCTGTACTTCTGGATGAAGATTAATAAGAGTCTCCATACTTGAGTACGATTTTTAGAAGATCTTGAATCATTATTTATTGAAAGATAAACAAATGGAAACATTTGACTTAGAGTCGCATCTCCAGGATGCATACTCTAGATTTCCCGAAGCGAAGCATCAGCCTGTAATTGGCCTTACTGCCAATTATGAAGGTATCGATGCTACGCTTCGCGACCGTTATTATAAGCAGGTAATAGCGGCTGGCGGTACGCCGGTCATTATTCCTCCTGTTGCCGATGCTCAGGTCATCGTCAATACCCTGGAGCATCTTGATGGATTGATTCTGACGGGTGGCGGCGACCATAATCCGCTGTGGATGGGCGAAGAGCCTTCTCCCCGTCTTCACAACATCAATCAGGAACGTGATGCTGCCGAACTGATGATTACCCGATTGGCTTTCAACCGCCAGATTCCGATGCTTGGCATCTGCCGGGGCATCCAGACCCTTGCCATTGCGCTGGGCGGAAAGGTGTGCCAGGATATCAAGCAACTGGTAAAGCACAGTCAGGATGCCGACCGTACCGAACCTACCCACATCGTAGAAATCAGGAAAGATTCCACCTTATATAATATATATAATAAGGAGAAGATCTTTGTCAATTCGTTCCACCATCAGGCGGTAAGCGAGCCTGGCAAGCATCTGCGCACCATCGCCAAATCTTCTGACCATATTATCGAGGCAGTAGAGAGTAGCGAGTATAAGCAGATTCTCGGTGTGCAATGGCATCCGGAATGGCTGGAAGAAGAAGGATTGAAGATTTTCCAATGGCTGGTTAATCAGGCTAACAACTTTTATGCAGCCAAGCAGTTGCATAAGCGCATCCTTACGCTCGATACCCATTGTGATACTCCGATGTTCTTCCCTCAGGGCATCAGGTTTGATCATCGCGATTCCCGCATCCTGGTAGATCTTCACAAGATGACCGACGGACATCAGGATGCTACCACGATGGTAGCTTATCTGCCACAGCCTCAGATAGGCGAGAGCTTCAGCAGCAAGGTGGCTTTCGATGTAAAGGGACCTGCGCAGTATGCCGACCTCATCTTCGACAAGATAGAAGAGATTGTGAGCAAGAACAGCCAGTATCTCAGCATAGCCCGCACTCCTGCCGATCTTTACAGCGATAAGCGGAAAGGCAGAAAGAGCATTATGCTCGGTATTGAGAACGGTCTCGCCCTGGAGCACGATATCAGTAACGTGAAGCATTTCGCCCAGCGCGGCATCGTTTATATCACGCTCTGCCATAATGGTGATAATGATATCTGCGATAGTGCCCGCGGCTGCAATACCCATAATGGTGTGAGCAGTTTTGGCGAGAAGGTGATTCATGAGATGAACCGCCTGGGCATCATGGTAGATTTGAGTCATGGTGGCGAGAAGAGTTTCTACGATGCACTTGATATCAGTCAGACGCCTATTGTCTGCAGCCATAGCAGCAGCCGTGCGCTCTGCGATGTGCCTCGCAATCTGACCGATGACCAGATGCGTGCCCTCGCAGCAAAGGGTGGTGTGGCTCATACCACGCTCTATCATGGATTCCTGCGTAAAGAGGGAGAAGCCGACATCATGGACGCCATCGCCCATCTTGAGCATGCCATCGATGTGATGGGTATCGACCATGTAGGTCTGGGAACCGACTTTGATGGAGATGGCGGCATCAGAGGTCTCGCCGACTCTTCTGAACTCATCAATTTCACCCTCCAGCTGTTGCGCCGCAAATATAGCGAGCAGGATATTATCAAGATTTGGGGAGGCAACTGGCTCAGAGTGATGACACAGGTGCAGAACTTTGGAAAGTGAAGAGTGAAGAACGAAGAGTGAAGAATCTCATAGATAAAAGGTAATCATAAAGTTCAAAGTTCAAATCTGAAAGTTCAAAGTAAATACGATGACGAAGAAAATGAAGATAATTTTAGGCTTGGTAGTTGCTGCCGGAGTGGTAGCTGGAGCTATCAGCTATAAGAATGCCAACACCACGTCGCCGGAAATCCAGGAAGTAGAGGAAGCAGAGAAGCTGAATCCTGTAGGTCCTGCCTTTAATGCCGATTCGGCGTTGGCTTATTGTGCTGCACAATGCGATTTCGGTCCTCGCGTCATGAACAGCGAGGCGCACGATAAGTGCGGCGAATGGATTGTGAGCAAGTTCAAGCAGTTTGGTTGCGAGGTAGAAACCCAGAAGGCTGACCTCAAGGGCTATGATGGTACCATTCTGAAGAATACCAATATCATCGCCCATTACAACCCGAAGGCTGAAACCCGCATCTTGCTCTGTGCCCATTGGGACAGCCGTCCTTGGGCTGATAACGACCCCGACAGTACCAACTGGCGCAAGCCTGTAATGGCTGCCAACGATGGCGCCAGCGGAGTAGCCGTCATGTTGGAGATTGCCCGCCAGCTGGAGGCAGACAAGAAGCTGAATCCTAACATCGGCGTAGATTTTGTATGTTTCGATACCGAAGACTGGGGAACACCTCAGTGGGCTGATGTTCAGGACGATGGCGATACTTGGGCATTGGGTGCGCAGTACTGGAGCGAGAACAAGCCAGAGGGATATAATCCACGTTTCGGAATCCTCCTCGATATGGTGGGCGGACAAGGTGCCAAGTTCTACCGTGAGGGCATGTCCATGCAGTATGCCGGCGGCATCGTGAAGAAGGTTTGGGCTGCAGCCCGCCAGGCTGGTTTCGGCTCTTACTTCCCTAAGAGCGATGGCGGAATGATTACTGATGATCATATTCCGGTTAACGAGAAGGCTAAGATTCCTACTGTAGATGTGATTGCTTATTATCCAGACTGTCAGCAGAGCAGTTTCGGTCCTACCTGGCACACCGTGAGCGATGATATGGCTCATCTGGATAAGAATGTGCTTAAGGCGGTTGGTCAGACCATGATTCAGGTGCTTTATACTGAGGAATAGGTCGGCAGCCCATTCGAATAGAAAAGGAAATGTTCCTAGGAAAAGTTGTTGCTTTTCTTAGGAACATTTCTTTTTTCAGCCTGTTTAAATCTTCGTTCATAGACATTGAACCGCCGTTCAGTGTCTTTGAACCGACATTCAATGTCTTTGAACGGCGGTTCAATGTCTATGAACGGAGATTTCTCCTGCTTGTATCAACAAAAAAACTTAGGTATAAAAGCAATTCCTGTTGACTGGAAATGCTTTTATACCTAAGTGTATGAGCTTTCTGAATAAGATGAGCTGGTTAAATCTGCCCCGATTCAACCTGTCTTACCACTCTTTCTGTTAATCTGTCAACGCCGTTCGGGTCGTACTTCTTGTTGAGGCTGGCACCGAAGAGGCTTGCAAATGCCTGATAGAATCCGGCACGGATAGGACCCAGAAAGGCTTGAATCAGGTGATAAGATGAGGAATTGCATTCTCGGTACACCAGTTTGATGCAGAGTTTACCCTGTGCATAGGTGAGTTTCTTCATCCTTGGGGTATATTCCTGTTTGATACCTTTCTCCACCAGTTTCATGTGTGCGTCCTTTGCCTTCTTGTTAGGCAGCGTTTCCAGATAATCACCCGTTTCGATGATAATCTTTCTTACCTCCTTGGCTATCGGCAGAACCTTCTTGATGTTGTATACCAAACGGTTGTAAGCCATTCGCTCCTTGGCGTTCTTGAATACCGGCTGCGGATAAACGTACACGTTGTTCACCTGAACATATTGCACGCTGTCATGATCCAGGAGCACTTTTCCTACCTTCACCATCGGTTCAAAGGTAGGGGCATCCATGTCCACCTCCCTGTCTTCAGGGTTGTCGCCATCGTTCTGCGCCATGGTTTGCAGGGTGATGCAGAAGAGCATCGCCAGTAAAAAGCATATTTTCTGTTTCATGTAATTCTCCTCAAAGTTCTTTGTCCAGCTCCTTTTCTTCGTGGAGCTTCTTCTATATATAAAGAGGTGTAAGCCCCTTTGTGTTACCAATTACGCCGCAAAATTACAGATTATTTCTCAAATTGAGAAAGATTCTTGGCTTTTTCTTTCTCTTTTTCGTATTTTAGCAGTAACTTTGTCTTAATTTAATAAATGAAGTGCCTACTGCAGATGAAGCATGCTCATTCCATAACATCCCTCTTGTTGAAACTGTTTCTCGTAGGCAGCTCCCAAATCTTCTGTGCCTCATGGGCTCAAGCCCAATCTTCCTCTCTTTCAGAACTGGGCGCCGTGCCCGAAGATTCTCTTTCCGCTTCGCCACCCTGGCAGCAACTGCTGTCCGACCTTTCTGCATCCGAAGATTTCGAGCATGTAGCCTGGCAGGACTATGAAGAAGATTTGGAGGAGATGGCGCAGCATCCCGTCAATCTGAATACGGCAACGAGAGAAGAACTGGAGCGCATGCCGTTTCTTACCGCATCGCAGGTAGAAGACATCCTGTTCTATATCTACCGCTATGGACAGCTGAAGAGCCTGAGCGAGCTTAGCCTGATAAGCAGCATCGGCTGGTATCAGCGCCAACTGATAAGTTGTTTCTTCTATGTGGCCGATGACCGGAGCAAGCCGGCTTTCCCCAGTCTTAAAACCATCGCCCAGTATGGCAAGCACGAGGTGATGGGCATGCTGAAGGTTCCTTTTTATGAGCGTAAGGGCGATGCTAGCGGAACCGACGGTTATCTGGGCTATCCTTATAAGCACGGACTGCGCTACCAGTTTCGCTACGGCAATTCCGTCAAGTTGGGATTCGTAGCTTCTCAGGATGCCGGCGAACCATTCTTCGGAGGCAGGAACACGATGGGTTACGACTTCTATTCCTTCTATCTTCAGGTAAAGAACCTGGGCAGATGGAAGAATATCACCCTGGGCAGATACAGACTGAACGAAGGATTGGGGCTGATACTCAATAATGATTTCGGCTTCGGCAAACTCTCAGCCTTAACCTCCTTGGGCAGATCATCTTCCTGCATCATCCGCGGTCATTCTTCCCGTTCTTCAGCCAATTATCTGCAAGGCGCAGCAGCCACCTATACCTTATTGAAAGGACTGGAACTGACCGGCTTTCTTTCTTATCGCCAGATAGATGCTACGCTTTCTGCTGACGGCGGGGGCATCAAGACCATTCTGAAGACCGGTTTGCATCGCACGGTGAATGAGATTGCCAAACAGAAGGTAGCATCCAATACACTTGTGGGAGGCAATATCAGTTACCAAAGTCAGGGCTGGCACATCGGAGGTACAGCCTTTTATACCTCTTTTTCCCTACCGCTCACGCCTAATAAAACCCAGCTTTACAAGCGTTTTGCTCCTGAGGGGAATGCCTTTTGGAATGCCAGCATCAGCTATGGTTACATCTCCCATCGCCTCACCCTCTCCGGCGAGACGGCTACGGGCGATTGCGGTTCCATAGCTACGCTCAATGCTGCCTCATATCTCTGTTCCGACCATTTCACGCTCATGGCTCTTCACAGGTTCTATTCTGCCCGATATTATTCTCTCTTCAGCAACAGCTTTTCTGAGGGGAGCGATGTGCAGGATGAAAACGGCGTATACCTGGGCTTTACCTGGATTCCTGCCCATCGTTGGAGCATCACAGCCTACAGCGATTTCGCCTATTTCGCCTGGCCTAAGTATCAGACCAGGGAGAGCACACAGAGCTGGGATAATCTGCTGAATATCCTCTTCCAGCCCTCCAGAGTCCTGACGGTAGGAGGAAGATTCCGCTATAAGGATAAGGCGGGAACCACGACCGGTCGTCTGCGCCTCTATGCCACAATAGCCCAAAAACGATGGAGCGCCAAAACCAGTTTCGACTATACGATGAGCCAGACAGAAAGCTTGATGACGAATGAGGGCGATGAGCCCAGTAAAGGCTATATGGTGAGCGAGCATATAGGATGGGAATGGAAATGGAAGAAGCAGTTGAAAGGAACGTTGAGAGGCTGCCTGGGCTATTTTCATACTTCCGATTTTGCCTCCCGTATCTACGCTTATGAGCCCGGTCTGCTCTATCAGATGAGTTTCGGCAGCTACTACGGCGAGGGCATCCGTTACGCCTTGGTGGCACGCTCAGAGATAGGTTCCCATCTGCTGCTTATCGCCAAATTGGGTACAACCGATTATTTCGACCGTTCTCACATCTCTTCTGGTTTGCAGGAAATCTCCCGCTCTTCGCAAACCGATCTGGAGATACAGGTAAAGTGGAAATGGTAAGAAAGAATGGAGAAAAACGGGAAATATATATGCAGAATAAAAAATATTAAGCGTTTTTCTTGTTTAAATAGAAAAAATGAGTTACTTTTGCATCAGAATAAATACTGGCGTATAAATGAAGATATTGATAGTTATCCCTTGTTATAACGAGGAAGAAGTGCTGCCTAAGACCTTGGATGTGCTGGGGGCATTAATCAGAAAGATAAAGAAAGAGACTGATGCCGACACAGAACTGCTTCTTGTCGACGATGGAAGTCGTGACCATACTTGGCAGATGATTTCGGATGCTGCCAAGGAACACGGCTATGTGCATGGCATCAAACTGTCGCATAACCGAGGCCATCAGAATGCACTCTGGGCAGGTATGGAAGCTGCGGTAGACCATTGTGATGCGATGGTAAGTATTGATGCCGACCTGCAGGATGACGAGAATGTAATCATCGATATGGTGCGCCAGGTGCAGGAAGGCAAGGATATCATCTATGGTGTGCGCAAGGAGCGCAAGACCGATACCTTCTTCAAGCGCTTTACCGCCCAGGCTTTCTATAAACTGATGCAGAGTGTGGATAAGGATACGGTTTACAATCATGCCGATTTCCGCATGATGACCAACCGCACCCTAAAGGCTCTGATGCAGTATTCTGAGCGCAATCTCTTTCTCAGAGCCATCGTCCGCCAGTTGGGTTTCCGGGAGGGATTCGTCTATTACGACCGCAAGGCTCGTGAGGCGGGTGAGAGTAAGTATCCGTTTACCAAGATGCTGAGTTTCAGCATAGATGGCATCACTTCGTTCTCCGTAGCACCTCTTAGGTTTATCACCTTCCTGGGTTTGGCGATGACTTTGGTAGCAATCATCATGATTATCTTTGCCTTGGTAGAATATTTCCAGGGCAAGACCATTCAGGGCTGGACCTCCATGCTTGTTTCCATGTGGTTTATCGGAGGCATCATCACCACGGGTGTAGGCATCACGGGCGTCTACATCGGCAAGATTTATACCGAGGTGAAGCGCCGCCCTCGATACTTTATCGAAGAAAGGATATAAAGGGCTGGCTTAAAGAATCGGATTACAATAGAAAGTTTATGAGAACCTTTATTCTGATAGGTTCTCATAAACTTTCATCAAGTCGTGGCTCAGTTTCTCGTCCGAGAAATTGAGCGCATATTTTTTTCCTTCGCTTATCATGTGCTGCCTTAGGGGTTCATCCGTGCAGGTGCGCAAGATGGCATCAGCCATGCCTTTCGCATCATCAGGATTCACATAGATGCTGTTTGGCCCGCCAGCCTCTTCCAGGCACGAACCGGTGCATCCGATGGCAGGAACTCCGCTGCTGATGGCTTCTAGCAGCGGGATGCCGAAGCCTTCTATTCTGGAAGGATAGGCAAAGGTGGATGCCCATTTGTAGAATGATGGCAGGTCGGCATAAGGCACCTGATGATAGAAATGAAACAGATGATCTATGCCCTGTGCCTTCAGGAAATCCTGTATCTGGTCAACGTAAGCCGTGTGGCGGCCCACGGCTACCACGTGGATGGCGGCTCTTCTGTTCAGTTCTGCCATGGCTTTCGCCACCAGCATCAGGTTCTTTCGCTCCTCGATGCTTCCCACATAGAGTACAAACTTATCGGGAAGCTGGTATCTTGCCTTTACTTCCTGCAGCTTTCCTTCTTCTATTTCCTGTGAAAAAACTGGGTCGCAGCCCTGGTAAACCACGTCTATCTTGCTTTCCGGAGTATGGTAATAGTGCATGATTTCCTGCTTGGTATATTCACTGACGGCTATCACGCGGTCGGCACACCGGCAGGCACGGCGGAACTTGAAGTTGTATATCTGCCGGTCTATCCAATGATAGTATTGGGGAGTATGGATAAAGATGAGGTCGTGAATGGTGACGATGTATTTGCATCCCTTGCCGCCAGCCTTCATCTTTCGCTGCTCGGGAGTTCCGATGTTGAGCGGAAGCTCGTTGCTCAAGCCATGGAAGATTTGGATGCCGTCCTTTTGTATATCTTTTGTGATACCCCAAACTCTCCAGAGCGAGCGGATCCTGCTCCATATTCCTTGGGGCGGAAAATGGAGAAACAGGTGCTTGAGTGTTGGTATCTCCTGGAGATAGGGCATGCGATGAGGCTTGGGAGTATATAAATGATACTGATTGCCGGCGAATTTCTCCGACAAAACCCTGATGACAAACCTGCTGTAGTTGCCTAATCCCGTGCGGTTTTGTGCCGCTCTTTTAGCATCGAATCCTATGTTCATCTTTTTGTTTTTTCTTTAATTATTGGGACAAAGGTATATTAAAAAACTGATTTCTCAAAATAAATATGGATTTATTTGCTAATTACGTGGAATTTGCGTAATTTTGCCCCCTAAATAAAGTAATCATAACAAGACAGATAGAATGGATAGTACAAAAATGGAGAATTGCCAGTGGCTGGTAGGTATCAGGCGCTTTTTCGGTCGCCCTTTCTTTAGCGACCCTCGCACCCTGCTGGGACTCTGGTTGATTCTGGGTGTGGTGTCTGCATTGACCAAGATTCACAAGTGTAATAACTTCTTGATATTCAAGTATGTCTTCTGGCATGCTTGGGAGCAGACATCATTGTATGCCCAGTATCCTTCGGAGTTTTTCGATTCGAACCACTATGGTCCGTTCTTCAGCATCATCATTGCTCCTTTTGCCGTGCTGCCCCATCCGTTGGGTTTGCTGTTCTGGCATGTACTGATGACGCTGGCCCTGTTTGTTGCCATCCGTAAACTGCCGTTGCGTCAGGGCAAGCAGATATTCTGCTATTGGTTCTGTGCCCATGAGTTGCTCACGGCATTGTTTATGAGCCAGTTTAACATCATCATTGCCGCCATCATCATCGCTTCGTTCTATTGCGTAGAGAAAGAGAAGGATATTACGGCAGCCTGCTTCATCATGATAGGAACCTTCGTGAAGCTTTATGGCATCGTGGGGCTGGCATTCTTCTTCTTTTCCAAGCACAAGGTGAAGTTTGTGGCTGCATTGATAGGATGGGCAGCCCTGTTCTTTGTCCTGCCTATGGCAATAACCAGTCCGGAGTATATCATCGACCAGTATAAGGAGTGGCACGTCAGCCTTACGGGCAAGAATATGGAGAATATGTTCAGTTGTGCTCAGAACCAGTCCTTGCTCGGTTTGGTGCGCAAGATTTCGCATGTTGCCACTTATTCTGACCTTTGGCTGATAGTTCCGGGCATATTTGCGTTCTGTTATCCTTATCTGCGCATTAGGCAGTATGGCAACATCGCCTTCCGCTATGCTTTCCTGGCATCGGTATTGATGTTTGTTGTCCTGTTTAGTACGGGCAGCGAATCAAGCACTTACATCATCGCTCTCCTGGGCGTAGCAATCTGGTATATCACGGCTCCATGGAAGCGTAGCCGCTGGGATATTGCCCTGATGGTGTTTGCCTTTATCCTGACGAGCATGTCGCCATCCGATCTTTTCCCTGCGTTTATTCGCAAGAACTATGTGCAGCCTTACGCCCTGAAGGCATTGCCTTGCGTGCTGATATGGTTTAAGCTCATCTACGAGATGTCTACCAAGGATTATGCAGAAAGGAAGATAGAAAAGTAGAAGGGAATAGGCTGAAAAGGAAGATTGAAAAATAGAAAAGAACAAAGATAAAAATAGAAAAGAACAAAGATAAAAGATAAAAATAGAAATAGGAAAGATGAAACTGAAGAGAAACTTGTTTTCAGCGCCTTTGTGCTTCGTCATCAATATGGTGCTGGTTTATGTGGTGTATGAGATATGCCGCCTGGTTTTCCTGGCGACCAACTGGAGTGTGTTTTCCGAAGCGATGACATGGGGCGCCTTTGGCGAGATGCTTCATGGCGGCTGGTATTTTGATACCTCTGCCATTCTCTATACCAATGCCCTGTATGCGCTTTTGATGCTTTTCCCTATCCATTACAAGGAGCGGAACTGGTATCAGAAGATGGCGAAGTGGGTGTTCGTAATCTGCAATTCCATCTGCATTATAGCCAATCTGGTGGATTGTGTTTATTTTAAATACACCACGCGCCGTACCACGGTTACCGTGTTCTCTGAGTTTAGAAACGAGAAGAATCTGGGTGGAATCTTTGGTGTTGAGATTCTCAACCATTGGTATCTGGTGCTGATTGGCATCATCCTGATTGCAGGCTTGTGGTTTCTTTATCGCATGCCAAAGGGCAAGTTGCCAGTTGAGGCTTCCCGTCCTTATCAGCCAAAGAGATTGTTGACTTATTATGGCGTTCATCTTCTTTGTCTGGCGGTGTTCGTACCTTTCTGCGTAGCAGGTATGCGTGGTGGTTTCACCACGGCAGTTCGCCCTATCACCATCAGCAATGCCAATCAGTATGTAAACCGTCCGCAGGAGGCAGCCATCGTGCTCAATACTCCTTTCTCCATCATCCGTACCATCGACAAGCCAGTATTCGTGGTGCCTGATTACTATACGGAGAAGCAGCTCAATGCCATCTATTCTCCTATCCATACCCCTTCTGATACGCTCGTAAAGCGCAAGAAGAATGTGGTGGTCATCATCATCGAGAGCTTTGGCCGTGAGTATATCGGCGGCTTCAACAAATGGCTGGAAAACGGCAAGTACAAGGGATATACTCCTTTTGTCGATTCCCTGATGCAGCATAGTGCCACCTATCTTTATTCCTACTGCAATGGCAGAAAGAGTATCGACGGCATGCCTAGCATCCTTTCCAGCATCCCGATGTTTGTGGAGCCGTTCTTCCTTACCCCGGCATCCATGAACAATGTGAGTGGCTTGGCTGGCGAATTGAAGAAGAAAGGCTATTATTCAGCCTTCTTCCATGGAGCAGAGAATGGTTCCATGGGATTCCAGGCATTCGCCCGCACCACGGGATTCACCGATTATTTCGGTCGTACGGAATACAATGCCGACAAGCGATTTGGTGGCGACAAGGATTTTGATGGTACCTGGGCCATCTGGGATGAGCCTTTCATGCAGTTCTATGCCACGAAGATGGGCGAGATGAAGCAGCCGTTTATGACAGCACTCTTCACCGCCTCTTCGCATCATCCGTATGTCATCCCGGAACAGTATAAGAAAGTATTCCCAGAAGAGGGTATTGTCATCCATAAGTGCATCCGTTATACCGACAATGCCTTGCGTAAGTTCTTCGCCAAGGCGAAGACGATGCCTTGGTACAAGAATACCCTCTTTGTGATAACTTCCGACCATACCAACCTGAGCGACCATGCTTATTATCAGACCGATTTGGGTGGTTTCTGTTCGCCAATCATCTTCTTCGATCCTAGCGGCGAGTTCAAGCCGGGCATGCGTGATGCCATCGCCCAGCAGATAGACATCATGCCTACGGTATTGAGCTATCTGGGTTATGACAAGAAGTATGTGGGCTTCGGCATCGACCTGCTTACCACCCCAGCCGAGGATACTTGGGCAGTAAACTATAACAATGGCTTCTACCAATATGTAAAGGGTGATTATCTCTTGCAGTGGGATGGTCAGCAGACCAAGGCACTCTATCGTTTCCGCACCGACCTGCTGCTGGAGAATAATGTTGCCGACAAGGAACCTGCCGTTCGCAAAGCCATGGAGCGCGAGGTGAAGGCCATTATCCAGTCGTATATGGAGAGAATGACGAAGAACGAACTGGTGGTTGGCAATCAGTCACAACAGTAGAATCTTAGATAGCCCCCCAGAAAGATAAACGTAAAGTATCAATAGCCAAAGAGACATGAACAATAACAAGATATCTGTAGTTATCAATACATACAACGCATCAAAGTTCCTGGCGAGAGTCCTAGACTCCGTCAAGGACTTTGATGAGATAGTCATCTGTGATATGGAAAGCACGGACGACACGCTTGAGATAGCCCAGCGTTATGGGTGCAAGATAGTAACATTCAAGAAGGAAGGAGTTTCTATAGTAGAACCGGCACGCCAGTTTGCGATAGATGCAGCCTCCCATCCTTGGGTCTTGGTTGTAGATGCTGATGAGCTTGTCACGCCGGCGCTTCATGATTATCTCTATGCGAAGATTGCTGAGGCTCAGTGTTCGGATGGCATCAGTATCCCGAGAAAGAATTACTTCATGGGGCGCTTTATGCACAGCAGCTATCCCGACTACATTCTGCGCTTCTTCAGAAAGGACAAGACCCATTGGCCGCCGGTAATCCATACATCGCCGATAGTAGATGGTGTTGTATATCGGGTTCCCCGCAACAGGGAAGAGCTGGCCTTCGAGCATCTTGCCAACGACAGCATTGCCGACATCATGCGCAAGGACAACACCTATAGCGACTATGAGGTAGAGCGCCGGAAGGACAAGCAATATGGTGTTGGTAAACTATTCTTGCGTCCAGTGTTTCGTATGTTTAAGGCTTATATTCTAAAAGGTGGGTGGCGTGATGGTGTGCCTGGGCTTGTTTATGCCTTGTTGATGGGTACGTACCAAATGTTGATTGTTGCAAAAGTGATAGAAAAAAATAAAAGTCAGTATAATGGAGTCTGAAAAAATAATTAAAAGATCGCAATCGATTATAAATCAAAAATCTTGTAAGTATATACCTGATGTAAGTATAATAGTTCCTATATATAATGTAGAGAAATATTTAAGACGCTGTATTGATAGCATCTTGTCTCAAACTTTTATTAGTTTTGAATTGCTCTTGATAGATGATGGAAGTACTGATGCTTCAGGAGCTATTTGTGATGAGTATGCTCTGATGGATAGGCGTATCCATGTTACTCACCAGATAAATAGGGGAGTTAGTGCGGCTCGTAATGTTGGATTGGATAAAAGTGTAGGTAAGTATGTATGCTTCGTTGATTCTGATGATTGGGTAACTTCCGATTATTTGGCCACACTTATGGAGCAAGTGCAGGGATTTGATGTTCTCTTTTTTGGCTTTTTTCTTAAATATAATGATGAAAGTTCTATGAGTTTATCATTGAGAAGGCAATGTGCTGTTAATGAAATAGAAAAAGAACAATTAATGTTGTCTTTGTGTAAGAATGATACAGGCTATAATGTTTTGGGGTATACTTGCGATAAAATTTTTAGGAGAGATTTAATTGAAAAGTATAATTTGCGTTTTGATGAGAATATTTGTTTGGGAGAAGATGAAATCTTTGCTCTGGCATATTGTCTTAAGGCGCAATCTCTAAAAGTAATTCCTGATGTCCTTTATAATTATTCGCAAAGGGCAGGAGGATTGGCAAGTCAAAAGGAATCATATAAATCTTGCTACTCTAAATACAAGGCTCTAGTTGAAATTATGATAGATATGAAGTCTGGTGAAATGTTGGAAATGTGGCATAAACGAGCTTATCATACGTTACAGGAAGTGGCTAAAACACAAAAAAATAATTTCTTGTGTTACCTTTGGTTTCAAGTGCGAGCTTTTGGGTATAAAATGAAATATAAGAATCGTTAGATTCTGCAGATGGTAGAATTGTAAAACTTTGCCTTCGATAGATACTCTTGTCTATCAGAGGCAAAGTTTTTAAAAGAGTTTATCTGTTATTTGAGATATTTATCTAAGCCGTTTTTGCACCAGGTCAGGTGTTCTTTCTTAACTCTTTCGAGTTCCGTGAAATGGCGTTGCTCATTGTCTCTTGATGCTTCTTTGTGGTAGAGGTGATAAACGGCACCACCCATTTTCAAAGCTTTCTTCTTGACTCCTGCGAAGTGAAGGCGGAATGCGATTTCTCCATCTTCATGTCCCCATTGCATGAGGTCTTCATTATAGCCATTTACCTTGATGAGGTCTTCTTTCCAGAAGGCCATGTTGCAGCCGCGGAGATGGTCTATCTTCTTGGCGTATCTCAAGGCCATATAATGGCGTAAGAGTTTGGAGCGGAAACTGTTGAGCAGAAAACTTGTTGGCATGTTCCAGATATTCAGCTTGAAATTCTTTGATGCCATGATACGATGGGTTACTTCGGGAGAAAGCTTAACTCTACTTCCGCATACGAAATAATTTTTCTCTGCAAGCTCCAGATGGTCGCTCACGAAATGTGATGACAGTACCACGTCTCCATCTACTTGCAGGATATAGTCGCCTGTGATTTGGGCTATGGCCATATTCAAAATGATTGTTTTGCGAAAGCCTTTATCCTCATGCCATACATGCTTGATAGGGATGGTTGTTTCTTTCCTTAATTTGTCTATTAAATCCTTTGTGTCTTGTGTGGAACCATCGTCTGCAATGACTATCTCATCTGGAAGTATGGTCTGTGCAAACATGCTTCTTATCGAAAGTTCCAGGGCTTCCGGCCAATTGTATGTAGATACAAGGATACTAACTTTTATTTTTTTCATAATGGATGTTTTATTTAATTTATTGACTTGTAGAATGAGAAGAATTCATCAGGAATCTCTTTCTTGTAGGTGAGTTTATGCATAAAAGATTTTTCTTTGATTTTTGCTAACTCTTGTTGGTTGTTTGGTGTTCTTGACAAGATGAATTTCATCAAAGCTTGCGTCTCTTTCTCAGAAACAACAGGCATTTTCTGAAAATCTTCTCTTGCTTTAGAGTCTGAAGTAATGAGAGCCTTGAACATCAGATGGAGTTGAAAATAATGTAGTAGTTTCTTTTCATGAAGCCACATCGTATTCATTAGCAAACACCATGCTTGCATTATATAGTTGTTTGGTTTAGCATGCATAAAACAACTTTGTATTTGTGTAAAAGCAAACTCCCCATACGCATGATACATGAATAGTGGTTGCTTATCCATCCATTCGGGGGTAGATTGGGTTAATAGGCAAGTTGCATCTATCCAATAACCTCCATATCTTGCTAAGAGATTGATACGTAAAATATCAGAAAACTGTGTATTGCTGATATTTCCCTTTCTCCATTTCTCAATGATGGTTGTTGGCAAGGTCAAATAGTCAGCAAAGTTTTCTGCCGTAATGGTGATTCTCTTTTGGTTGCTCTTCTTGTATTTTTCTACAGAGTTCAAGCACATTTTTACCAAGTCTGGAGCTTGCTCTATGCCTTGCAGCCAACATTGCCAAATATATTCGATATTTTCATTTGCGCTTTTTTCAATAGGCAAATGGTGATAGTCATTTTTCAATGGCATCACATATTTGCGCAGGAAATATCGTTCCACTCTCTTGTCGTTGAGTGGATTAAGTGCATATCTTACTTTGTGCCTTAAAGATTTGTTAGGAATGACAGCAGAGCAGATAGTGCAGAACAGTTTTCTAAATGCTAGCCAAACATGGTTCATATCTATTCTATCTTATATTACGGAATAATTGATTGAATTTATCAAATGAGTTTAAGGAGATTTTATCCTCCTTGTTTTCTATCCATAGGAGCGGAAGATCATGATACATGGCTGCCACCAGAGAGAATGTACTTGGAGCACCTATCAGATAATCACATTCCGAAAGCAGGCATAGGTCATCTTCTTGACCGCCCTGTGGAAATACGATGGTGGCACCTTTTAGCTGATCCCGATAGAATGACTTGTCAAGGGCAGGATCGTTGCTGCAGATATACACCGTCAACTGCTTATCTGGAAACAGCGACTGGAACTGCTGAATGTAATCTTGGTATACATCATCTTCAAAACAGTATTTCCCATTATGCCATGTCTTGTAGTCACCTCGGCGAATATGCACACCAAGCCTAATCTCATCAATCTTCTTTTTGCCCATGAAGGCCTGGGTTTTATCCAGGATAGGCTTGTCGAAGGAAAAGAGGTCTATGATTTCGGCTTTATACTTGATGAAGAGTTCGTAGAAACGGACACACCAGCCTTTTATCAGAACATGTTTATGACGGGCTACAATAGCAGCATCTCTTTCAATAGCCTCTTCGGCTATGTCGTTGAAATCCACGGTTGTTATCAGTCCCCATTTGGCTGCATACTTAGCCAATGCGTATGTGGCAAAGTTGTGCCAACGGGTGTGGCATATCTTGAAATACTGGTATTTATAGCAGAAACGCATGGATACGCTCTTCCTGCCATGCTCACGTGCCCAGGCGTAAACATGACCATATTGCAGGATATTGTTGCACATGCGTCCCTTGTCTGTTGCGAAAATCATATTTCTTTAATATAGATGTTATATTTTACTGGATATTATTATTCTGTTCTCATCTTATGTGTCACTGGGTCTACAATCTTCAGCCATTGCTCGCGGGTTCGCTTCCAGCGATTGTGAGTCCAGAGCCAGAAGGCTGGTTGGCGTTGGATGGATTTCTCCAGGGCTCGGAAATACATCTCGGTAATCTCGAATTCCTTGCATTCCTTTGGCTTGTCTGTCAGAAGCTTGAATTCACCCTTGTAGTAGCCTCGCTTTACCCGTTGCATATCGAGGTAATATACGGCGAAGTTGGCTTTTACGGCTATCTTCTCCGTTCCTGTCAATACTGGGGTGTCGTGGTGCAGAAAGTCTGTCCAGTAATGGATGTTGTTCCAGAACGGCACTTGGTCGGCGATGAAACCGATAACTATCTGTTTGCCTTCCTGGCGCATCTTTACGATTTTTCTCAGGGTTTCTGCCATAGGGATGCTGATGGAACCCAGGCGGTTGCGGAGATACAGGAAGAGTTTGTCGAAGGCGGGATTCTCCAGCACATGGTAAATCTGTCCGAAGGTGATGTCATCGCCAGCCCAGAGAGGCAGGGAGGTTACCCATTCCCAGTTGCAGTAATGTCCCAGATATACAGCGCACGACTGGCCTTTCTGACATGATTCTCTTACTTTCTCTGCACCTATGAACTGCATGCGTTTCATCACCTGCTTCTTGCTCATTGTGAAGAGCTTGATGGTTTCTACGATATAGTCGCAGAACCAGGAGTAGAATTCCTTCTCTATCTTGATGCGCTCTGCCTCGCTTTTTTCAGGGAAAGAGTCGAAGAGATGTTTTCTTACCAGTGGGCGGCGGTATTTTACCACATAATAAATAAGGTAAAATAAGCCATCGCTGAGAATGTAGAGCACTCTCAGCGGCAGCAGAGACATCAAGTACCAAATGCAGAATACACTGCCATATAATATCTTCTTCATCATTTCTTATTTCTGTAAGAATGCAAATTCAACATTCAACAAATTCTTTCTTATCCTACACCTGCTGCATATCATGCAGCTTGCGGTAGTAACCGTTCTTGGCTATCAGATCCTCGTGGGTGCCTCGCTCCACGATTCTTCCCTCGTGCAGTACGCAAATTTCGTCGGCATTCTTGATGGTACTCAGGCGGTGGGCCACAGCCACGGTGGTACGGGTCTTCATCAATCTCTCCAGGGCATCCTGTACCAGGCGCTCGCTCTCAGTATCGAGAGCAGAGGTAGCCTCGTCGAGAATAAGGATAGGAGGATTCTTGAGAATGGCACGGGCGATGCTCACACGCTGGCGCTGACCTCCGGAGAGTCTGCCGCCACGGTCGCCGATATTGGTATCGAAGCCATGTTCCGACTTGGTAATGAACTCGTAGGCATTGGCAATCTTTGCAGCATTGGCAATATCCTCGTCGCTGGCATCGGTCTTGCCGAAGCGGATATTGTCCTTGAAGCTGGCATTGAAGAGGATTGCCTCCTGGTTTACATTACCTATCAGCTGGCGGAGATCGTGTACGGCAAGGTCTTTCACATTGATGCCGTCGATGAGCACTTCGCCCTCCTGTACATCGTAGTAGCGAGGTATCAAGTCTACCATCGTACTCTTGCCGCTACCGCTCTGTCCTACCAAGGCTACGGTCTTGCCCTTTGGTATCACGAGGTTGATGTCCTTGAGCACGTATACCAACTCATCGGTCTTATTATCAGTATAGGCAAATGATACGTGGCGGAACTCTATCTGATGCTCAAAGCTACTGATGTGCTCTGGGTTCTCCTTGTCTTTAATCTCCACCTCAGCTTGCAGAATCTTGTCGATGCGCTCCATGCTGGCAAGTCCCTTAGGGATGTTGTAGCTAGCCTTGGAAAATTCCTTCAGCGGATTGATGATGCTATAGAGCATAACCAGATAGAAGATGATGGTAGGACCATCGATGCGGCCATAGTCCAATACCAAGATGCCACCAAACCACAATACGATGACGATGAGCACGGTGCCCAGGAACTCACTCATAGGGTGCGCCATCTGCTGGCGTATGTTGACAAGCATGATATTGTTGCGGTAGTCGCTGTTTACCTGGTCGAATCTTCCATTCATTTTATCCTCGGCACAGAAAGCCTTGATGATGCGCAGTCCGCTGAGTGTTTCTTCCACCATGCTCATGGTGTCGCTCCACAAAGCCTGCGCCGTGATGCTCTTTGCCTTCAGCTTTCTGCCCACGAATCCCATGAACCAGCCGAAAGGTGGCACAAAGAGAATGGTGAAGAGGGTGAGCTGCCAACTGATGAATATCAGCGTGCAGAAATAGAAGAGAATCAAGATTGGATTCTTGAAGAGCATGTCGAGAGATGACATAATGCTATTCTCTACCTCCTGCACATCACCGCTCATGCGGGCTATGATGTCGCCCTTGCGCTCCTCGCTGAAGAAACCCAGTGAGAGGGAAGTAATCTTCTGATAGAGCTGGTTGCGAATATCGCGCACGATGCCGGTGCGGATAGGGATGATGGTGGCAGAAGAGAGGAAGTAGGCTCCCGTCTTCAGGAAGGTCATGAATGCAAGGAACAAGCCGATGACCAAGAGGGCGGCTGATGCACTATGAGCCACGATAAACTCCTGGATGTAATAGTACATATTGTTGGTGGCTACCTCCTTGATGGTGCCCCAGTCGCCGTTCCACTGCATATAGTCGTTGGCACGAATACCACCGTCTACTTGGAACAGGATTTGCAGGATTGGTATCAAGGCTGCAAACGAGAATATGTTCAATATCGCAGAGAGGATATTGAACAGAACAGAGAGCCCTAGATACTTCTTGTATGGAGGGACAAATCGGCGTAAAACTTGCAAGAATTCCTTCATAGCTGCAAATATAGTGTTTTTAGAGAAAACCGCCAAATTTTTGGCGGTTTTTCTTTAGTTTTATTCTGAAATTTCTTCTCCGAAGAGGGTTGCTGAGGTTGAACCAGTGATGCGGACCTTCACAAACTCACCAATGTGGTGGTTGCCCTTGTCGATGACCACTGCCTTGTTTTGCTCGGTTCTGCCCATCATCTGCTCACGGCTTCGCTTGCTGAAGTTCTCGATCAAGATGGTGAATTCCTTGCCCTCGTCCTTCTTGTTTTGCTCGGCGCTCACCTCGGTTTGGAGCTTGATAAGCTCGTTGAGGCGGGCTATCTTGGTCTCCTCTGGCACATTGTCTGGCAAGTGCTTGGCTGCATAAGTGCCTGGACGCTCTGAATACTTAAACATGAAGGCACTGTCGAAACCTACTTCCTTGACCAAGGAGAGAGTCAATTGATGGTCTTCCTCATCTTCGTTGTGGTAACCCACGAAGATATCGGTGGTGATGCCGCAACCTGGGATGATGCGCTTGATGGCTGCTATCTTCTCCAAGTATTCCTCACGGGTATACTTGCGGTTCATCAACTTCAGTATCTTGTTGCTTCCGCTCTGTGCTGGGAAGTGGATATGGTTGCAGAGGTTGGGCTCATCGGCAATGGCGTGGAGGATGTCCTCGGTCATGTCCTCTGGGTTGGAGGTGGTGAAGCGAACGCGCATATCTGGCACTGCCTCGGCTACCATTCTCAGCAGCTGGGCGAAGGATACGCTGCCCTCCTCACGCTTGCCCGATGGTGAGAGACCATAGCTGTTTACATTCTGTCCGAGCAGGGTAACCTCCTTGAAACCACGGTCGTGCAAGTCGCGTACCTCTCTCAAGATGCTCTCTGCGTCACGGCTACGCTCTCTACCACGGGTATAAGGCACGATGCAGTAGTGGCAGAAGTTGTTGCAACCACGCATGATGCTCACGAATCCGCTCACACGGTTCACGCCGAGGCGCTGAGGCACGATGTCACGGTAAGTCTCCGTCTTGCTCAGTTCGATGTTCATGGCGTTGTTTCCATTCTCGCACTGGGCAATCATATCTGGCAGGTTCAGATAGCTGTCTGGACCACAAACCAGGTTGGCATAGTGGTTTTGGATGAGGTCGTCCTTTACTCGCTCAGCCATACATCCCAATACACCGAGTATCACCTTTCTGCCCTTCTTCTGCTCAGCATGGAGGGTGTCGAGGCGATGGTAAATCTTGTTTTCTGCGTTTTCTCGCACACTGCAAGTGTTCAGGAAGATGGCATCAGCCTCCTCTTCCTTCTCGCACACTTCGTAGCCAGCCATTTGCATCACGCTAGCCACTACTTCACTGTCTGCCACGTTCATCTGGCAGCCATACGTTTCGATAAATAGTTTCTTCATTGTTCTAGATGAATTCTACTTTATTTGTTCCGTTATTTATATAATATGTATTTAATCTCTGAATCTCAGTCTGGAGCTAGCCTTCTTGCTCTCCACCATGTTCTTCGATACAGCCATAAGCAGGAAGTATACGATGACTCCCGATACCAAACCGGCGATGGCATCGATGAGATAGTGCGCCTGGATATAAACTGTGGCTAGGCAGAGGAAGATGTAGAATGGCAACATGATGTATACCAACTTACGATTGCCGCTGTGCCAGCCCAAGAGCAAGCAGATGGTGCTGATGCTCACGTGCGAACTAGGGAATGCCGCCGTAGGTCTTTCGCCGGTAGCCTTGGCATCCTCCACTAGCTGGTAGAAGATACCATCACTGTAGCCAGGTGTAGGCAGACAATCGGTATGGGTGTTGAAGTAATCGCCCAAGGCAGGGAATACGCCCTGCGCTATGTCTCTGACTCCCACGGCATCATAATAGAAGGTAGGTCCCACTACTGGTACGTAGATGAATACCACGTAATAGAGGAAGAAGCCTGCCAATATCACAAACGAAGCTCTCTCTGCCTCCTGATACTTATAGAAGAAGTAATAGAGCACGATGAGGGCTATCATCGGATAATACATCACATATCCCATCGACATCAGTTCGCTCACCACAGCCCATGGCATTGCCTTGGCAAAGTAGAGGGCGGGTTGGCAGCCGAAGATGTCTTGTTCCCAACCCGCAAAGATGTGGTCCAGGTTGGGGAACATACGGTTGATCTCGTAAGTATCCGGGTACCACCAGGCAAGCAAGGCTATCTGTGCCATGATGCGCACCATCTTGGTGATGCGGCAAGGCAGCATACGATACACTGCCCATAGAGCCGCGGTGATGACGAGCACTCGGAGTCTCCCCCAAAGCATTGCCTCAGGGTTTACGAGCTTGGTATAGGTGAAGAGCATCGTCACGATGGTTATCGCCATATAGCCCAGCATCGCCCATTCCAAGGGTAAGAGTCCTTTCTTCGGGTTCTTTTCTATCTTAAAATAATCTTTTATCACGGTGTTACTTTGAACTTTGAGATTTGAACTTTTTTACTTTGAACTTTGAACTTTTTTACTTTGAACTTTGAACTTGGAACATTGAACTTTATGATATGCTGTTACTTAAGCAACTTATTGCTAATCATAAAGTTCAAAGCTCAAAGTTCCAAGTTCACAGTAAATATTACAGCCATCCGTTATCCTTGTACCACTTGATGGCGAGCTTCACACCTCTTTCCAGTGGATAATGAGGATGATAGCCCAACTCGTCCATGGCTGGTTCGATGTCGCATCGCCAGTTGCGCTGCTTCAGGATGTTATACTTATCATTGTTCAGGGCAGACATCTTGCCTGTTATCCTGCCGATGTATTCGCCCACGAAGGTTACGATGCGCAGCACCCAGATTGGTGCCTTGATGCGCAGCATCCATGGGTTGCCCAACTCCTTCTGGAGCAAGTCGCTGAAGGTTGCCGACTGGTATACCTCGCCATCGCTGAGGAAGTATTTCCTGCCGTTCATGCCATGGTCTAGGGCAAGGAACACGGCCTGCACCACATCCTGTACATAGACGAAGGTGATGTCTTGGCGCTTGAATCCCACGGCAAAGTCCACATGCTGCTTGATGCTCTTTGCCATCAAGAAGTAGTCTTTCTCCCTAGGACCATATACGCCGGTAGGGCGCAGGATGATGTAAGGGAAGTTGTTGCCGATGCTGTCTAGATAGCGTTCCGCCTCTAGCTTGCTCTTGCCATAAGCCGTGTTGGGCTTAGGTGTATCGTGCTCGGTTATCTCCTGATAGGGCTGTTCCTCACGGATAGCTCCGAAGATGCTGAGCGAACTGACGAATACAAATCGCTTGATAGGCATGCCGAGATGCACGATGGCATCCACCAAGTGCTTGGTGCCCTCGGTGTTAATCCTATAAAAGTCCTCAGCATGCAGACACTTGGTAGCGCCGGCTGCATGCACGATATAGTCGAACTCATGTGGGGCGAGTTCTTTCTCCAACTCTTCCTGTGAAGAAAGATTGAGATTGATAAAATGGATGCGCTCGTCTTGCAGATACTTCTTGCTGCTGGTAGGGCGTACTGCCGCCCATGTCTCCATGCCCTGTCTGAGGGCTTCTTCCACGATGTAACTGCCGATAAAACCCGACGCACCCGTTACTAGAATCTTCATTAATTATATATAAAATTGCAATTTCGGCTGCAAAGATACTACTTTTTAGTGAGTTATCACCTATTTTCTCTTAAAAAACTCACTATTTTGCCCAGTTCTGTGTCTTTTAATACCACTCTCTTGCTTTTGTCTAGCAGATAGAGGGTAGGGAAAGAGCGGAAATAATAACTCTTCCATAGGTCTTTCCGAGCCATGGCATTTACCCTGACGATGGCGATGTGGGCTGTGGCTTGATGATTGCCTGTTGGGGCAGCGGCTTGCTGGAGCAATGGCTCTTTCTTCATCTCTTCCTCCACTTGGTGACAAGTTTCGCAGTCGGGGTCATACATATATAATAAGGTGTAGTCGGCTGCTACGTCATGGAGCTGGTGCTTGTTGCCCTTCTCGTCAGTATATTCGAAGTTGGTTGCCACATCGCCCACCTTGTTCTTGCCAAGCTGGGTGATGAGGAAGAGGTTCTTCTCTCGCTCTTCCTCGCTGGTGGTTGGCAGCTGGTTGATGGCTGCCAGCAGATGGCAGTAGAGGCTATCGTTGCGCATGGGCGAGGTGGCGGTATAGAGGTATCGCTCGGCTAGCCTCTTCAGATAGTTGTCGTAGGTGGCGTTCTTGCCCAAGGCTTTCTCCGTGAAAACCTGCCAACCTACCAGTTCTAGCTTGCCCAGGCGGGGTAGCAGGTCGATGAAATTGACGAAACCTTGCTCTATCATGCCCGGACGATGGATAAGGGTGGTGTCCTGAAAGTTGATGTTGTCCCAATAATGGCGCACCACATAGTCGGCTCTCTCCTGGGGAGTCGTTAACTCAGCAGGCACAGAAGGATATGGAAAATCCTCCTGTGCCTGTGCTTGTAGACTCCTCATCGCCATCAAGAGAATGGCGATGAGGAATATCTGATGTCTAAATATCATTCTTCTTTTTCTGTATATTGCTGTTAGTACCACACCTCTATCTGTGGATTCTCATTCTTATAGGCCGGCATACATCTTCCGATGTTGGCACCTATATAGGTAGGGTCACAGATATAGTAGGTCTTGCCCTTATACTCGTATGAGGTGGCGTTCTCGATAGGCTTACTGAATGCCACAGCCGTACACTCATGACCTGGGAACTGGATGAGGTGTACGTCGAGTCCCAATATCTCATGTATCAAGTAGGCATAGAAGATGGCACGGTCCTCGCAGTCGTTCTTTGGATAGTAGAGAGTCTCTTCGAAGTAGAAGTATTTCTCTCGATTAAACTGCTGGTCGTCAGTGGCATACTTGAAGCTATACTGTATGAAGTGCAGTATCTTGTTGGCTGCCTGCTGCTCGTCCATGCCCTGTACCTGAGCCTTGATTTGCTCCACTACCTGGTCGCGAGTCTTCTTGTTGACTACAGATGATGCTACGGTAGGGATGTCTATCATTGGATATTCATCGAGCAATGGCATGATGCCTGTGTTCACTTCGCCCGTCAGGGTAAGTCCTGCGCCCTGGAAGTTGAATGGCTTGGTCTCATTGCCTATCTGAGCCTTGCCGGCAAAGCGGAGCTCCACGTCCTTGCCCAGTTCTGCGTCCTTAGGCAATTCGCAAGAGCGGAACACACCGTCTGATTCTACGTCTGGATATAGATAGTATCGCTTGCTGTCGATGAAGATGAATGATTTCTCATATACATGCTCCATGTATGGCACGAGCATAGCCACGGTGGTCTTGTTCATGCCCAGTCGGATGTTGTAACCGCAGTTGGCTAGCACATACTGGGTGGCTATCACCTTCTCGTTCTTGCTGGCGTTAGGCATCACGGCGTCGATGTATTTCTCCACGAGCATGGCTGATGCCCAGTCGCTGAGTCCCATCTTTCTGGATTGGGTGGCGAAAGCCTGGGTTACCTCCTTGAGGTCAGACTTCTTGAGCAGTTTCCAGTATGAAGCCACGTCGTTGGAAGAGCCTATGTTCATAGATGCTATCTTGGTAGCCTTCTGCATCTGGATCTTCTCGCCATAGAAGTCTATCTCTATGCTCTGCTTGCTCTCTGGCACGTTGACATGCCCGATGTTTGGCAGGGCTGGCATCACAGGGACGCTGGAGATAATTGGCATCAGAGGCACTTCGATCCCCGAACCCGTATAGTCGATATCTGGGATATCTGGCTTTATCTCAGGCAACTTTGGCTTGTTCACCGGGTCGATGGTAGGACGCTCGGCTGGTGGAGTCAAAGGCTTGTTTGCTGGTTTCTGCGTAGGAGGCACCTTAGCCAGTGGATCAGTAGGCAGAGCCGGCATGTCATTGGCATTTGGATTCTTTACAAAGCCGCCAGCTCCCTCTGGTATCTGTATCGGGCTCACTGGCTGCTTAGGCTTCATGCTCACTGGCTGCTCAGGAACGGTAGGCTTCTTGTAAGCTGGTGGATCCTTTGGCTTAGGGATATCTGGCAGTTTGTCGGCTTTAAACTGCTTATACTCTTTCCACACGCCTTCCATGTACTTATCGTAGTCGGTAAGTACGGTGTTGCGGAACTTATTGTAGTCTCCCAGCATCTGGCTTCTAGCCTGCTGGAATTGCTTTACAAAGTCGTCGTTCTGCGAAAAGCTTGGCGTTGCATGCAATCCAAGCAGCAATAACATACTGAGTGTAGGGTATAACCTTTTCATATTACTCTAGTTTTGATGTATACTTAAAATAGATAGATTCGTTGCAAAGTTACGTTTTTTTGTTTTAAGTGCCAAAGTTTTTTGCAAAAAAGTTATTTAAATAGCCGAAAAAGTTTCTTTTCCCACTTTATTTTAGTATATTTGCAGACATGAATCATGTTTCGGATTTCATATTGTCGCCTGTTGGAGATGTCTCGGAGCATTTCTCTGAAATCTCAGAACTCTCTTCCTGCGGCTTCAATATCCTGCTGCGAGCCAAGCGTGCTGGGCAGTGGTGGATGTTGAAGGCGTTGAAATCCGGCGTACGCCAAAATCCCACTTTTCTTCACTTGCAGCAGAAGGAGTAATAGTCTTCTCATATTTTATATTTTATGTTTTGTTATTATTGTTTTATATACATTTGCTGATTGCAAAGGTAAGGAAAATAGGTGAAAGTGGATTGGTTCAAAACGGTTCAATTTCTGGCTGCCCCTGATTTTTCTGCATTTCCTCTGTTTTGGTTCTAGAAACAAATAGATTTGCAAAATAGACCTCATACCTCACAAATATACCGTAACTGGTTGTAAATCATACGTTAATGCTAGTGAGGTGTCGGGGCTGACACCTCACACACACCTCACAACACCTCACAAACAAGAAATTAGATTTTTGTTGTTGGATTTAGAAGAAGAGAATTTTTTATATAAAAATAGTGAGGTGTTGTGAGGTGTTGTGAGGTGTGTGTGAGGTGTGCTTGCCCACACCTCACACCATCATAGATATTGTGTATCAGTATGTTATCCCGTATAGTGTGAGGTGTGAGGTAGAAAACGCAATTCGTACTTCTACACAACACAAAAAGGGGCAAATCCCTATCTAGTATCCCCAGTTTTGTTCCTCGGGACGGCACCAAAGTGCCCTCGGTGTGGGCACTTTGGTGCC